>JACDJC010000341.1_pt1 | contig 58175 bp, 59 predicted proteins | sample 7454191 | NCBI WGS metagenome assembly JACDJC01 (sample SAMN14253291, study PRJNA609438) | sludge metagenome | isolation source: sludge after 25d culture with pyrite and EDTA | collected 2018-12-20 | reverse complement strand
TGCGGTCGATCGCCTGCGTGTGATAGCGCGTGACCTGGAAGGGCGAAGGCAGGCCCGCAAACACATCCGTGCCGCCGTGTGTGACCGGGGAGACCTTGCCGTGCATGATGGTGCGGGCGCGCACGATCGTGCCGCCGTAAGCCACGCCGATGGCCTGGTGGCCCAGGCAGACGCCGAGAATCGGCTTGCGCCCCGCAAAATGGCGAATCAGTTCCACCGAAATGCCGGCTTCGGCCGGCGTGCAGGGGCCGGGCGAGATGCAGATGCGATCGGGGTCCATGGCCTCGATGGCGGGGATGTCGATCTGGTCGTTGCGCGCAACCTCGACCTGGACACCCAGTTCGCCAAAATATTGAACCAGGTTGTATGTGAAGGAATCGTAATTGTCGAGCATCAGCAGTTTCATGATCGGGCCGTGAGTATCAGTAGCGGGAAGCGGCGCGTCCGGTGGCGCGACCGCGGGCAGGCACGAGGCCGACAGGCAGGGATGGGCGACAGGGAAAAATGCAGATTGGTACGGTCATGGTCTTCCTTGGGTCAGGAGCCGCCGTACTGGAGACAGATTCGAATGGACTTTTGCCTGCCAGGACGGCGGCAAAGTGCGATTGAATCACGCATGAGGAGGCCGCCTCTCAGGAGAGGCGCCACCAAGTGGAGACGTGCGTGGTCGCTGGGGAAATCATGCAGGCATTTTACTGTGCAGCCGATGATCTGTCGAGACGATGCCCGGGCCAGTGCGGCTTGCCGGCGCACGCGGGTGCGTCGGCTGGATCCGCTGCTTGCCCCGCCTGCCGGCTGCAGAGCACCAATTCGATGACACCAGGTCACAAATGGCATGACCAATAACTATGTTGTTTGAATTTTGTGGTGTATTTGACAAATTGGACTTACCTTTAAGAAGTTATATAAGTCATTGGAATTGAACAAATAAAGATATTTATTTGACGTTAATTAGGGTAAACCCTGATTCAATTTAATTTGACCAAATAACAGACGACTTCTTAAAATCAGGCCTTCTGTACAAAATGATTTATATGGTATGACCATTTGCGGCGATAGGGCTGCGGAATGGGCCTGCCTATATGACAACCCCAGGAGTCCAAAGCAGTGTCTTCCATCTGGCAACAATCCTACGACCCGGCTGGGCACATCTGGCTCTCCGCGCTGGTCGCCTGCCTTCCCATCGCGCTGTTTTTCCTGGCCCTGACCGTTCTGCGCCTGAAGGGCTGGCTGGCCGGCACCCTGACTGTTCTGTGCGCGCTGGGGGTGGCGCTGTTTTTCTACGGCATGCCCTTCAGCCAGGCGGTCGCAGCGGCCGTGTATGGCTTTTTCTATGGTCTGTGGCCGATCGCCTGGATCATCGTCGCGGCGGTGTTTCTGTACAAGATCTCCGTCAAAACCGGTCAGTTCGACACGATCCGGGAATCCGTGCTGGTATTGACCGCAGACCAGCGCTTGCAGATGTTGCTGGTGGGTTTTGCTTTTGGATCGTTCCTGGAGGGCGCAGCCGGCTTCGGCGCACCGGTGGCGATCACGGCTGCCCTGCTGGTCGGGCTGGGGTTTCAGCCGCTGTATGCCGCCGGCCTGTGCCTGGTGGCCAACACGGCGCCGGTGGCCTTCGGTGCCCTGGGAATCCCCATCATCGTCGCGGGGCAGGTCACCGGGATCCCGGCGTTTGCCATCGGCGAGATGGCGGGTCGCCAGTTGCCGTTTCTGACGATCATCGTGCTCTTTGTCCTCATGGCCATCATGGATGGCTGGCGCGGCATCAGGGAAACCTGGCCCGCCGTGGTGGTGGCGGGTGGCAGCTTTGCCATCACTCAGTACCTGACTTCGAACTTTGTCGGCCCCGAGCTGCCCGACATCACCTCGGCCCTGGTTTCACTGGTGGCGTTGTCCGCCTTTCTCAGGGTCTGGCAGCCGGCCTCCATCTTCCGCTTTTCAGCCACGGGTGAGGGCACCGAGCACCTGTCGCCCGATGCGCCCCAGGCGCGTCCGAGCGGGCGTTCGTTCACCAGGGGCGAAGTGCTGCGTGCCTGGTCCCCGTTCATCGTGCTCACCGTGATGGTGACCCTCTGGTCCATACCGCCCTTCAAGCACCTGTTTGCCGAGGGGGGCGCGCTGCAGGGCTGGATTGCCCATGTGTCCGTCCCCTGGCTCGACGGCCTGGTGCAGAAAATGCCGCCCATTGTGGCGCAGGCCAGCACGTATGGCGCGATCTACAAATTCGACTGGTTCTCGGCAACCGGCACGGCCATCGTGATCGCTGCGCTCATCACCGTGCTGGCATCCCGTCTGAAGCTCACGGCGGCTGCGGGCGTATTCGCTGAAACACTCAAGGAACTGGCCATCCCGATCTACACCATCGGCATGGTGCTGGCGTTTGCCTTCATCGCCAACTATTCCGGCCTGTCCGTGACGCTGGCGCTGGCACTATCCTATTCTGGCCATGCCTTCACCTTCTTTTCGCCTTTTCTGGGATGGCTTGGCGTCTTTCTGACCGGTTCCGACACCTCGTCCAATGCCTTGTTTGCTGCACTGCAGGCAGCCACGGCGCATCAGATCGGCGTGCCTGAAGTGCTGCTGGTTGCAGCCAATTCCACCGGCGGGGTGACGGGCAAAATGATCTCGCCTCAGTCGATCGCCATTGCCTGCGCGGCGGTCGGGCTGGTGGGGCGTGAATCCGATCTGCTGCGTTTCACGGTGAAGTACAGCCTGCTGTTCGCGGTGATCGTCGGTATCATGACCACGGTGCAGGCCTATGTCCTGCCGTGGATGATTCCTGTCGTCTGAATGGGAGGGTGCCATGCGCCTGTCGGACCGTCTTGTTGAACAACTGCAGACCCTGATCGCTGAGCAGGGCCTGAAGCCGGGTGACCGACTGCCGGCAGAACGCCAGCTGGCCCAGTTGTTGGGTGCTTCGCGGCCGTCCGTGCGAGAAGCCATCCATCGGCTCGCCAGCCAGGGCTTGCTGCGCAGCCGTCAGGGGGGCGGCACCTACCTGCAGGCGCCGTCAACGGCGGCAGCCTGGCCTGGTCCGAATCTGGTGCAGCCGCTCGATGAACTGATTTCCGGCGACCCTGAGTACCGCTACGATGTGCTCGAGGCCCGCCACGCGCTGGAAGGCGGCACGGCCTGGCATGCCGCACTGCGGGCCACGCCCGAAGACCGCCAACGCATTCAGGCCCGCTTCGAGGACATGCTGCGCTTTCAGGGCGGCGATGACCCCGAGCTGTCCTCCCGGGCCGACGCCCAGTTCCACCTGGCCATTGCCGAGGCCTCGCACAACGCAGTCTTGCTGCAGATGATGCGCGGGGTGTTTGCCTTGCTGCGTGCCACGGTGACGGAAAACCGCCAGCGCATGTACACGGTGCAGCACACGCAGGAACAGCTGACGCTGCAGCACCGGGCCCTGATGGAAGCCATTCTGAAAGGCGATGCCGAAGCCGCCCGGGCGACGGTCTGGCAGCACCTGGAATTCGTGCACCAAAGCGTGCGTACCCTCGACGAGGACGAGGCGCGTCGCGCCAGGGCCTCTCGTCTGCCTTCTTTCACCTTATCGTCATGATCATTTCTGCCTCGACCGATTACCGCGCTGCCGCACAGCGCCGTCTGCCTCCTTTCCTGTTTCACTATATCGATGGAGGGGCCTACGCGGAATTCACCCTCCGTCACAACGTCAGCGACCTGTCCGGCGTGGCCTTGCGCCAGCGCGTCTTGCGCGACATGTCCCGGCTGGATCTGGGCGTGCGCCTGTTCAATGAAACGCTCTCCATGCCGGTGGCGCTCGGCCCGGTCGGCCTGGCCGGCATGTTGGCCCGGCGCGGGGAGATTCAGGCGGCCCGCGCGGCCGATCGCCATGGCATTCCCTTCACCTTGTCGACGGTGTCCGTGTGCCCGATCGAGGAAGTGGCCCCGGCTATCAGTCGGCCCATGTGGTTTCAGCTCTATGTGCTGAAGGATCGCGGCTTCATGAAAAGCGTGCTCGAGCGCGCACAGGCCGCCGGGGTGAGCACGCTGGTGTTCACGGTGGACATGCCCGTGCCGGGCGCGCGGTATCGCGACGCCCATTCGGGCATGAGCGGCCCGCACGCCGCCCTGCGGCGTTACCTGCAGGCCGTCTGCCATCCGCGCTGGTCTCTGGACGTGGGCTTGCTGGGCCGCCCGCATGATCTGGGCAATGTCTCTGCCTATCTGGGCAAGCCCACCGGGCTCGAGGACTACATCGGCTGGCTGGGCGCCAACTTCGATCCGTCGATTTCCTGGAAGGATCTGGAATGGATTCGGGAATTCTGGAAGGGCCCGATGGTCATCAAGGGGATTCTGGACCCGGAAGACGCGCGCGACGCGGTGCGTTTCGGTGCGGATGGCCTGATTGTGTCCAATCACGGTGGCCGTCAGCTCGACGGGGCGCTCTCCAGCGCGCGCGCCCTGCCGCCCATCGCCGATGCCGTCAAGGGGCAGCTGAGCATTCTGGCCGATTCGGGCGTGCGCTCTGGCCTGGATGTAGTGCGCATGCTGGCCCTGGGGGCCGATACCGTGCTGCTGGGGCGCGCGTTTGCGTATGCATTGGCCGCCGGCGGTGAGGCCGGCGTTGCCAATCTGCTGGATCTGATCGACAAGGAAATGCGCGTGGCCATGACGCTGATCGGTGCGCGCACGATTGCCGACATCACCCCCGAAATGCTGGTGCAGGCCTGACTAGATCGGATCGTCCAGGCCGAATTGCACCTGTTCTGCAGCACGTAGCAGCGCGCGCGCCTTGGCCTCGGTTTCCTGCCATTCCTTTTCAGGGTCGGAATCTGCCACGATGCCGGCAGCGGCTTGCACATACAGCATGCCGTCGCGGATGATGCCGGTGCGGATGGCGATGGCCAGATCCATTTCTCCGCCATAGCTCAGGTAGCCTGCTGCGCCACCATAGATGCCGCGGCGCACCGGTTCCAGCTCGTCGATGATTTCCATGGCACGCACCTTGGGGGCCCCGGTCAGCGTCCCTGCGGGGAAGGTGGCGCGCAGCACGTCGATGTTGCTCATGCCGTCATTCAGTTCGCCGCAGACATTCGACACCAGGTGCATCACATGGGAATAGCGCTCGATGGTCATGGTGTCGGTGACCTTGACGGTACCGGTTTTCGCCACCCGGCCGATGTCATTGCGCGCCAGGTCGATGAGCATGACGTGTTCGGCGCGCTCTTTCGGGTCGGCCAGCAATTCCTGCTCCAGTCGCTGGTCTTCGTCCTGGGTGGCTCCGCGTCTGCGGGTGCCGGCGAGTGGCCGGATGGTGACCATTTCCCGCTCCTGTCCGTCTTCGAATTCATGATCCTGACGCACCAGGATTTCCGGTGAGGCCCCGACCACATGGAAGGTGTCGAAGTTCCAGTAGTACATGTAGGGCGACGGATTCAGCGAGCGCAGTGCCCGGTACAGCGACAGCGGCGAATCGCGAAAGGGCTTGGCGATGACCTGGCCGATCTGTACCTGCATCAGGTCGCCCGCGGCGATGTATTCCTTGGCCTTTCGCACCGCCGCCAGATAGTCTTCTTTTTTGAAATCACGTTCGGTGGGCGTCTGCATGCTGGCATAGGCATAGGGAATGACGACCGGCGTGCGCAATTTCTCGCGCAGCGCCTTCAGCCGGCGCCTGGCCAGGGCATGGGCTTCGGGCTGCTGCGGGTCGGCATAGACAATCAGGTAGGTGCGCCCGGCCAGGTTGTCGACGATGACCAGTTCATCGACCTGCATGAGCATGATGTCCGGCGTGCCCGGCTGCTGGCCGGCCGGGCGAGGCTTGACACAGGGACCCAGGCGCGGCTCGATGTGGCGTACGGTGTCATAGCCGAAGTAACCCGCCAGGCCACCGGCAAACCGTGGCATGCCCGGGCGCAGCGCAACGCGAAAGCGCGCCTGAAAGGATTCTATGAAGGCCAGTGGATCGCCCTCGTGGGTTTCCACGACCTTGCCATGGTGCACGACCTCGGTGCGTGTTCCGGTCGCGCGGATCAGGGTTTTGGCGGGCAGGCCGATGAATGAATAGCGCCCGAAGCGTTCACCCCCCACCACGGATTCCAGCAGGCAGCTGTTGCGCCCGGCCTCCGGCCCGGCATGGGCCAGCTTCAGGTAGATCGCCAGCGGCGTGTCCAGATCCGCATAGGTTTCCGCGATCAGCGGAATCCTGTTGTAGCCTTGGGCGGCCAGTGCGTTGAATTCGATTTCTGTCATGGTGGTCTCTGGGGTGGGTACGGGCCGGGACAGAAATGGGGCAGCCCGGCCGATTTGGGGTCCGGGCTGGAGAGCGGAGCGGGGCGGTGCAACATGGCTGCACGCGCACCGGGTGACCGTGTTACCCGGGGGACAGACACCACCAGCGCCAATAGGCGCCAAGGGTGATCGGGCAGGCAGTCATGTTCATGCGGGTTCGGTTTGTGGCGCAGCATCCGCAGCCCAGCGGGCCGCAGCGACAAGACAATCAACTATAGCATCCACTGGCAGGCTCTGCACGGGACGGCCCTCGTTATAGCCATAGGGCAGAGCCAGCACGCGCATGCCCGCGGCGTTGGCAGCCAGGGCATCGTTGATCGAATCACCGATGAACAGCGCCTGGGAAACCTGAATCCCCAGCAGGTCGCAGGCGTGGAACAGGGGGTCGGGATCGGGCTTTTTGCGTGCGCATGTGTCGCCGCAGACCACTGCATCGAAATGTGCGTTCAGGCCGGTCTGTCGTAGCAGTGGCAAAGTGAATTCCGTGGATTTGTTGGTGACGACGGCCAGTCGTGCGCCCTGTTCGTGGAACGCCTGCAGGCCGGCCAGCACACCAGGGTACAGGCGGGTGCGCTGGCCGTTCAGGGCACGGTAGTGATCGTGATAACGGGCCAGCCCGCGCATGACCAGGTCGACGCTGGCCGGGGGCCCGTCGTGACTGAGCGTGCGGATGACCAGCTGTTCGATGCCCTTGCCGACGAACGTCGCGATGAGGGCTTCCGGGAGTGCCGGCAGCCCCATGTCCTGGCGCATGGCGTTGGCTGCATCCGCCAGGTCGGGGATGGTATCCAGCAAGGTGCCGTCCAGATCGAACAGAATTCCGGGAAATTGCATGATGTTGCGTGTGGCGGTTGACTCGGGCCCATCGTATCATCCCGCCGGACTGTTGTTGCAACGCTGCAGTTTCACGGTCACCGCGTGCCCTATACCGCGTGTGTGCGGGGGGCGCGGCGGCGAGCATCCCCCTGGGCGATGCCGGCGCGCAGGGCCGCGATCACGCGGGCATAATCCGGCTGGCCGAAGATGGCCGAGCCGGCCACGAAGGTGTCGGCACCCGCGGCTCGGATGTCGGCGATGTTGTCGGCTTTCACGCCCCCGTCGATTTCCAGCGCGATGGCTTGACCCCCGCCGGCTTGCCAGCGGTCGATGCGGGCGCGGGCCTGGGCGAGCTTGTCCAGCGTATGGGGGATGAAGGACTGCCCACCGAACCCCGGGTTGACCGACATCATCAGCACCAGGTCGAGCCGCTCCATGACGTGGTCCATCCACTGCAGCGAGGTCGCCGGGTTGAGCACCAGGCCCGCACGACAACCGTGATCCCGAATCAGCGCCAGTGTGCGATCGACATGAGGCGAGGCTTCCGGGTGAAAGCTGATGATGTCCGCCCCGGCGCTGGCGAAGGCCGGTATCAGCGCGTCCACGGGATCGACCATCAGATGGACATCGATGGGCGCCGTGGTGTGCGGGCGCAGGGCGGCACACACCATGGGTCCCATGGTCAGGTTCGGAACAAAATGATTGTCCATGACATCGAAGTGGATCCAGTCGGCGCCCGCCGCCAGGACGGCAGCGACTTCTTCGCCCAGGCGGGCGAAGTCGGCGGACAGCAGGCTGGGGGCGATGCGGGCAGCAGGCAGGTCGGTCATGGCGTATCGGGGTCCGGATGTGTCATGATGGCGGTTTGTGTCGTTTACGCATGTTGGCGTTGTCGAACCATTTTAGTGCACCTGATTGTTCATGAAGATTCGATTGTGGGCCGCGGCCGTGCTGGTGGTACTGAGTGCCTGTACATCCGTGCTGCTCCAGGCACCGGGCACGGTGTCCCCGGAAGCCCCGGTTCCCGCCCTGCTGCCGCTGCGTGTCCCGCCGCTGTCGACGCTGCCGGAAACGCCGCTGCGACCCCTGCAGGGGCACTATGCCGCGGTGGCCTGGGACAGCCTGCCGGGCTGGATGGATGATGATCTGGAACACGTCTGGAAAGGCCTGATGCTCGATTGTGCGGGTCTCATGCGGCCCGTGCCGGGGTCGCTCGCCGCGCCCGCCCGGGCGGCACCGCGCGCCTGGCAGCCGGTCTGCGAGGCCGTCGTGCAGGCGGGCCTGGATCCGCGCGCTTCAGGCAGCACCGTGCGCCAATTCCTGCAGACGCATCTGCGACCCTGGCGCCTGGATCTGGCGAGCGGACAGGTGGCCAGCGGCACCGTCACCGGATACTATGAGCCGCTGATTCATGCGTCCCGTACCCGGGGCGGAGCGTACCAGTGGCCCCTGTACGCCATCCCGGATGATTTGCTGATCGTCGACCTGGGGGCGGTCTACCCGGAACTGGCCGGCAAGCGCGTGCGCGGCAAACTCGAGGGGCGCCGCGTGGTGCCCTATGACACCCGCGCCGAGATCGCGGCGAACCCGGCGCGCCAGCCTCCGGTCATCGCCTGGGCCGATGACCCGGTCGAAGCCTTCTTCCTGCAGATCCAGGGGTCCGGGCGCGCCGTCCTGCCAGACGGTTCCACGATGCGTCTGGCCTACGCGGACCACAACGGCAGGCCCTATGTATCCATTGGCCAGTGGCTGGCGCGTCAGGGCGAGATGCCGCTGGCTCAGGCATCCATGCAGAACATCAAGCAGTGGGCGCGCACGCATCCCGAGCGGGTGCAGCAGATGCTGAACGTCAACCCTGCCATGGTGTTTTTCCGCGAAGAACCCATCACGGACCCGGAACTCGGCCCGCGCGGCGCGTACGGCGTGCCGCTGCTCGCGCAGCGGGCGATTGCCGCGGATGCCGATTTCGTCCCCCTGGGCACGCCCGTCTACCTGAGCACGCAACTGCCGGGTGGCGCCGGCCCCTTGCGGCGTCTGGTCTTTGCCCAGGACACGGGCGCGGCCATCCGCGGGGCGGCGCGTGCCGATTTCTACTGGGGAACGGGTGACGCGGCCGGCACGCAGGCCGGACGCATGAAGCAGCCTGGCCAGATGTGGCTGCTGTGGCCCGCGCGGGCCGGAGCACCCAGTGCCCGCTGACTCGACGTGCGCGGTATCATGAGCCCATGAAGCAGGAAACCATTCTGGTCTGCGGCACTGGCATCGCCGGTCTGGCCTGTGCGCTGGGGTTGGCGCGCATCGGGCTGACCGTCAGCCTGCTGGGCCCGCGCAAGACCCCCCCCGTGCCGGGGCCTGATGACTATCATCCGCGCGTCTATGCACTATCCGGCGCCAGCCGGGATCTGCTGGATCGCCTGGGTGCCTGGCGCCTGATCGATGCGCGCCGCATCACGCCGGTGCAGGCCATGGAGATCTACGGCGATGCCGATGGCCGCCTGGATCTGTCGGCCTGGCAGGATGCCCGTGACGCGCTGGCCTGGATCGTCGAGTCCGGCGAGATCGAACGCGCGCTGCAGCAGGCGGTGCAGGTCATGGGCATCCCGTGGCACGAAGACCGGTTTGCGGCTCTGGAGACGCGGGCCCGCGGCGTGCGCGTCACCACCAGCCAGGGGCACGCTTTGGATGCGGATCTGCTGGTGGGGGCCGACGGCGCGCGCTCTCCGGTGCGGGTGGCGGCCGGCATCCGCCACGACTACATGCCTTATGGCGACATGGGTGTCGTCGCACACGTGAACATTGAACTGCCGCACCAGAATCGCGCCTGCCAGTGGTTCACGGGTGACAGCGTGTTCGCGCTGTTGCCCATGCCGGATACGGCCGACGGCCCGCAGGCATCACTGGTCTGGTCCCTGCACGAAGCGCGTGCGCACGAGTGGCTCGCCATGGATCAGGATGCTCAACAAGACTATCTGGCGGCGCATGCGTTGGCCATCACCGAAGCCCGCCTGGGTCGCTTGCGCCTGCGTAGCCGCCCTCAGGGCTTCCCCCTGACGCTGGAGCGCAGCGCCATGGTGGCGCCGGGCGTGGCCCTGGTGGGAGACGCGGCGCACCGTGTGCATCCCCTGGCAGGGCAGGGTCTGAACCTGGGGCTGGGTGACGTCGATGCGCTCATCCAGGTGCTGCGCACGCGCGAACCCCATCGTCTGCCGGGTGATCGGCGCCTGCTGGCGCGTTACCGGCGCCGGCGGGCCGAACCCGTCTGTATGATGGCCCTGGTCACCGACGGTCTGCACCGGCTGTTTGCCACCCAGTGTGCCCCCCTGGCCTGGGCACGCAATCAGGGCATGCAGGCCGTCGATGGCATGCCCTTTCTGAAACGCCGCCTGATTCGTGCGGCTGCCGGCCGCTGATCTGCGGCCAGGTCTTCCCAGAGGTTCTTCCATGAAATTTCTTCCCGGCCTGGCTGTGCTGCTGCTGTGTGGCAGTGTCTCCGTGTCTGCCCAGACAAGCGCTCCGGCGGCCCCGAGCGACCCGACGGTGGCCGCCGCCAGGACGCCGGCGGCCACCGATGCCGCTGGCATGGTGACGACGACCGAGGAGGCCGCCCGCATGACGCCGACCGTCGATGAGGGCGTCAGATCCGGGGCGGCCGATCCGGCCGATGCAGGGGCCGCAGCCGAGGGCCGTGTTGATGTGCGGGACGAAGCGGATGCTGCGCAGGCCGCGGTCGTGGCGCCTGCCCGCAAGCAGGCCATTACACGCCTGTTCGAACAGCGCTTCCCCGGCATTCAGGTCGATGGGGTGCGCGCGACGCCCATGGCGGGCATTTTCGAAGTGCAGGTCGGCACGGACCTGGTGTACACGGATGCCCAGGTCGATTACGTGCTGCAGGGGTCTCTCATCGATGCCCGGGCACGCCGTGACCTCACGGCCGAGCGGCTCGAGGTCCTGCAGCAGGTGGCGTTCGACAGCCTGCCGCTGCAGGATGCGATCCGGCAGGTGAAAGGTACCGGAGCGCGCCAGGTCGCGGTGTTCGAAGACCCCAACTGCGGGTACTGCAAGCAGTTTCACCGTACGCTGAAAGACGTGGATGACGTCACGGTCTATACCTTTTTGTATCCGATCCTGACCCCGGATTCCAGCACGAAGGCGCGTGACATCTGGTGTGCGCCCGACCCGGCCCTTGCCTGGCAGGCGTGGATGGTGAAAGGCGAGGTCCCGGCAAAGGCTGAATGCGACACACCCATTCTGGCCAATCTGGCGCTCGGACGCACGCTGGGCGTGCAGGGCACTCCCGCCTTGTTCTTTGCCGATGGCACCCGGGTGAATGGCTCGCTGCCGCTGGCCTCGCTGCAAAAAACGCTGGACGCTCACGGGGCCGCCAGCGGCTCGTCAGACTAGTCGGCATCCCGTTCGATTGGGTCGTACGCTTGTGGTCGGATCCCCGGGTTCCCGAGCAGCCGGGCCCATGGCCTCAGGGGCGCTGATGCAGGAGCGTCCAGTGGCCGTTCTTCACGGTGATGAGTTCGCGCCCACGCTGGTCGAATCCGCTGTGATCTTCCGGGCTCATGGTGTAGACGCCCTGGGTGGCGACCAGTTCGCGGGTTTGTTCCAGTGCGTCGCGCAGTGCCTGGCGAAAGGCGGGCGTGCCGGGTTGTGCCGAGCGTGCGGCGATCGGGATGGCATGTTGCAGCAGCAGGCCCGCATCGAACACGTTGGCGCCGAACGTGGCCGGTTTTTCCCCGTACAGGGCCTCGTAGCGCCGGATGTAGTCCTGTGCAATGGGTTTGGAGGGGTTGCTGTCAGGGATTTCCGGCAGCACCAGCATCAGGCTGGCTGCCAGGATGGTGCCTTCGGCTGCCTTGCCGCCGAATTTCAGGAAGGCAGGCAGTGCGGCGCCATGGGTCTGGTAGAACTGGCCCTTGTAGCCTTGCTGCGCCAGGGTGGTTTGCGGCAGCGCTGCCGCGCCGCCCGTGCCGGCCACCAGAATCGCATCAGGTCGGGCCGCCAGCAGTTTCAAGGCCTGGCCCGTCACCGAGCTGTCCGTGCGCTGGTAGCGTTCCGCCACGCTCAGGTCCAGCCCGTTGGCCTTGGCCAGCTGGCTGAAGACGTGGAACCAGTCATCGCCATAGGCGTCGGCAAAGCCGATGAAACCCACCGTGTGGATGCCGCGCGCCACCATGTCCTCGACCAGGGCCCGCGCGATGATTTCAGTGTTCTGAGTCGTCTTGAAGGCCCATTTCTTTTGTTCGGTCATGGGCAGCACCACAGACGCGGCGCCCACGGGTGCCAGCATCGGCGTGCCCGATTCGGCCGCAAACTGCAGCACGCTCATGGCGTTGGGCGACCCGGTGGGGCCGATGATGGCATCGACCCGGTCTTCCGAGATCAATTTCTTGAAGGCCATGACGGTCTGGGCCGGATCGCTGGCATCGTCCAGGGCAATGTACTGGATGTCCAGATCGGCGGCCCGCCTGGGCAGCAGCGGTACCGTATTTTTTTGCGGGATGCCCACCAGGGCCGTCGGGCCCGTTGCGGAGGCAACCACGCCGATTCGTACCTGGGCCTGCACGACGAGCGGGCCGGTCAGCAGCAGCGCGGCGGCCAGGGTCGCGACACGAGCGAGAATGTTCATGGGGTCTCCGGATCAAGGGTCACCGCCTTGCGGGGCGGGTCTGTCGAGGGCCCTTTGAACAAGTCGGCTCTGCGCGACTGGATCAGGGGGCCTGGATGATTGTAAATAAAATTCCCGGCCGTCAGGCATTTCCCGCGTAGCCCTGCGGGTTCCCCGATTGCCAGCGCCAGGTATCGGCCATCATCTGCGCCAGCCCGCGCCGCGCGCGCCAGCCCAGTTCACGTTCGGCCTTGTGCGGATTCGACCAGCAGGCAGCGATGTCGCCTGCCCGGCGCGGCACGATGTCGTAGGGGATGGCGTGGCCGCTGGCCGCTTCGAACGCGTGGATCATGTCCAGCACGGAATAGCCGGTGCCGGTGCCCAGGTTCCAGACGTGGGCACCGTCGTGGCGTTCCAGGTAGTCGAGCGCAGCCAGATGCCCCTGTGCCAGGTCGACGACATGGATGTAGTCGCGCACGCCGGTGCCATCCGGGGTGGGGTAATCGGAGCCAAAGACGGACAGGCGCTGCAGTCGGCCGATCGCCACCTGGCTGATGTAGGGCAGCAGGTTGTTCGGAATGCCGTCGGGATCCTCGCCGATCAGGCCGCTGGCATGGGCGCCCACCGGGTTGAAGTAACGCAGCAGGCCAATCGACCAGCGGGGATCGGCCGCGGCCAGATCCTGGAGGATCTGCTCCACCATCAGCTTGGAGCGGCCGTAGGGGTTGGTGGGGGTGCCGGTGGGGCAGTCCTCGTCGATCGGCATGCGGGCCGGGTTGCCATAGACCGTGGCCGAAGAGCTGAACACCAGCCGGTGAACCCCGGCCGCAGCCATCGCCGTGCACAGCGTGATCGTGCCACCGACATTGTTCTCGTGGTAGCGCAGCGGCTCGCGCACGCTTTCCCCCACGGCCTTCAGCCCGGCAAAGTGGATCACGGCCGAGACGGTGTGTCGGGCGAACAGTTGATCGAGCAGGGCGCGGTCGCGCACGTCGCCCTGGATGAAGGCGGGTTCGCGCCCGGTCAGGGTCGCCACGCGGCGCAGGGATTCGCGCGAGCTGTTGCTCAGATTGTCCAGCACCAGTACGTTGCGACCGGTGCTCAGAAGTTCCAGAACGGTGTGCGAGCCGATGTAGCCGGCGCCGCCAGTGATCAAAAGCGTCATGAAAGGTGATTCAGCAGAAAATCACCATCCTAGCAGCTTGTGGCGCGACCCGTCGGCCTGGCGTGCGACCCGGCTGTCGCTGCGGGGCTCAGGATTTGGCCGTGTACGCGCTGCACCAGCCCTTGCGATTGACTTCCTGGCCGCTGTAGATCGGACAGGGGCCCCAGGTATCGCCTGGCTTGCCCTGGAACAGCTGGCAATTCTCGCAGGCCTCGCCGGGCTTGTATTTCGGCTGGGCGGAGGCATCGACCTGGGTGGCGTCGTTCTTGTAACCCAGCTGTTTGGCCAGGGGGCTGTTTTCGTCGACGTGTTGTGCGGCTGCGGCGGCCTTGCGTTGCAGCGCCAGTGCACCGGCCAGCCCGGCACTGGAAATCAGAAAGGTGCGTCGTGTCGTGTTCATGGGGACTCCTGAAGAAGTAACCCCGCGGGCCGTCTTGATCTTGTGCCTTCATTATTATCTTGCAGGCCGGGCCTTGCAAGGGGACGCTCCGCCCCTCAGTACGCGGTCAGGCGGTGCACGCTGGTGCTCAGGCGCGACAGGCCGCGTTCTGCGAATTTCGGTTCCTGCTCCAGGATGTCGCGGGTTTCCAGGCGTTCCGGCTGCCAGCGTGCGGCGAACCGCGCCTGGACCTCGGTGTCGGACACGGCGAAGGGTGGACCGTCCATTTCCGCCTGAGGGTAGTCCAGCGTCAGCAGCAGGGTGCGGCAGCCCGCGGGCAGATTGCCGTAGACATGATCCACATAGCGCGCCCGCAGCGCGGGTGGCAGCGCCACCAGTGCGGCGCGATCATAGCAGCCGCTGAAGGTGGCCAGCGTGGCGGGGTCAAGGCCGAAAATGTCACCACACAAGTATTCGATGCGGCCCGCCTGATGCAGTACGCCTTGCGGGGTGTTGCTGATGGTGGGCCTCAGGTCGTGCTCCGCAAAGAACTGTTCCACGGCAATGGGAGACAGTTCGACCGCCAGCACGCTGTGCCCCTGCTCCGCCAGCCAGCCCACGTCCAGCGATTTGCCCGCCAGCGGCACCAGCACCCGGCTGTCGGACGGCAGGCCCAGGGCCGGCCAGTGCTTTTGCAGCAAGGGCATGATGCGCGACTGGTGAAAGCCGATTTGCCCTTGTTCCCAGTGCTGCAGCCAGAAATCCGCGTCCATGGATTGCTCCTTCCAGTGAGCGAAAATTTCAGTTTAGCGGTTCCGGATGGGTGACAGAATGGATTGTGGCAGATCGACACAGGGCCATACATCGCGAAACTTGAATCGGAGCACTCGGGTCCTGATCATGTCTGGGTTGATCATGCATACCAGGAGAACAACATGAATCAGGCGATGAAAGCCTTCATGGCAGCTTCGATCATTGCGTTGGGCCTGTCGGGCCCCATCGTGACCGTGCGTGCAGAAGGTGCACGTACGGCCTTCGAGGGCATCGAGCGGTCCACGGACGAGCAACTGCAGCGCTATGCCTCGGCTGTGCGCCAGGTCAGTGCACTGGCTGCGGACTACCAGCCGCGCCTGGAGGCTGCCCGGGACGAGGCCACCAGGCAGGCCCTGCAGGCCGAGGCCAGCCGGAAAATGGCCGAACTGGTGGAAGCCAGCGGCTTGAGCCTGGCGCAATACAACGGCTTGAGTCACGCCATGCGTCAGGACCCGGCGCTGTTCGACCGCATCGAGCGCCTGGTCAGCCTCGCTGCGACTCTGACACCCCGCCCGTGGTCCGGTGATCCTTCCGGATCATTTTCCGGATGATTTCCACAGAATCCGGCTGAATCGAGGGCTCGAGCCGGCGCCGGGTGTGTCGTACCGCCTTGCGAATCCTGTTGGCGGCGCTGGCCACCGTCAGACGGCATCGTTTGCGCCCAGCTTGGGAAGTCAGTGCATCGGGGTTAACGCTTAATATGTTGATAATATATTTATAAGATATTAAACTCTGCGTTCGGCGCATTGCGTCATTTTCCATATTTTGGGGGGAGAACATGAAATTACTGACTCGTGCTCTGGCTGCAGCGATCATTTCTGCGTGCGCGACCGGCTCTGCCGTGGCGGCAGAGGTCACCTGGCGTGTCCCGACTTCGGTCCCGGAGGGGTCGCCCTTTTATCAGAATTTCCTGGTGCGGTTTGCCGACAACGTCAAGACCCTGACGTCCGGACGCATGGAAATCCAGCCTTTCGGCGCGGGCGTGATCGTGCCGGCGTTGAAGGTGTTCGATTCGGTGCAGGATGGCGTCGTCGAAGCGGGCCATTCCACATCCAGCTATCTGGTCAATCAGAATCCGGTCAACGCCATCTTTGCCGGTTTCCCCGGTGGCATGGGTCCGGACGCCTACAAGGCCTGGCTGTATGACGGCGGTGGCAAGGAAAAACTTCAGGCGCTGCGCGACAAGCAGGGGTTGAAGACCATGATCGTGGGTATCGGCTCGTCAGAGATCCTGGCGCACGCGAACAAACCGATCGAGAAGGCCGAGGATCTGAAAGGCCTGAAATACCGTACGTCGGGCGCGTGGGCCGAAGTGATGCGTGATTATTTCGGCGCCGTGCCCACCGTGGTGCCGGCAGGTGAAACCTACACGCTGCTGCAGCGCAAGGGCGTGGATGCCGTGGAGTGGACGCCGCCTTCGGCCAATATGCCGGAAGGCTTCCACCAGGCCGCCAAATACATCGTCGTGCCGGGTGTGCACCAGCCCACCTTCATGTGGGAAGTGTTCGTAAAGAAAGAAACCTGGGACAAGGTGCCGGCTGACCTGAAACCCCTGGTCGAGGCCGCTGCGGAGCTCACCACCCAGCAGAGCCTGGACTACTTCTATGACGCCGACATGCAGGCCATGGCCAAGTACCGCAGCGGCCGTAACGAAATCATCACCTTGAAGCCCGATTTCGTGAAGCAGCTTTCGGACGCCGGCTATGACTGGATGCACAAGACTGCAGAGGCTGAAAAAGCAGCCGGCAAGCCCGAAATGGCCGAGATCCTGGCCGACTATGAGGCCTACCAGAATCGCTGGAAGGCGGAAAGCGGCTATCTGATCCGCGACTGAACCCGAGGGCAGGTGCCATCATGATTGACGCCTTGTCAAAATTCGCCAACGGCGTGTCCTGGTGCGCCTCCCAGCTGGCAAGCCTGGCAGCGGCAGTACTGACGCTGTCCATGGTCTACGAGGTTTTTGCGCGCTATGTGTTCCATGCGCCCACGGTGTGGGCGTTCGACATCGCTTACATGAGCAACGGGGCCTTGTTCCTGCTGGGCGTGGCTTACGTCCTGCGCGAGGATGCCCACATTCGCATTGATGTCCTGCGCAATCGCTTGCCGGCCCGCTTCAATGGGCTGGTCACCGGCATCGTCTACCTGCTGGTGCTGGCGCCATTCTTCGGCATGTTGTCGTCGGTGGCACTGAGGCACACCTGGCGGGCCTGGGTGCGCCACGAGGTCGAAACGGTCAGCCCCTGGGCGCCACTGATGTGGCCCTTTTATCTGCTGATTGCGATCGGTCTGGTGACGCTCACGCTGCAGCTGATTGCCCAAGGCCTGCAGGCCATCTCCAGCCGGCGCACCGGCGCCGTGAAGGAACACGAATGAATGCGACAGTCGCCGCTCTGATGTTTCCGGGGATGTTCCTGCTGATCTTCCTGGGCATCCCCGTTTCCTTTTCACTGATCATTCCCGCGATTGTGGGCGGCTGGTTTGCCTTTGGCGGCCATCTTTTCGATCAGCTCTATGGCGGCCTGTATTCGGCCGCCACGAATTACATCTTGTCCGCCATTCCCATGTTCGTTCTCATGGGGGCCATTCTGGAGCGCTCCGGCATCGCGGCGCGCCTGTTTCGCACCATGCAGCTGTGGCTCGGGCGCCTGCCCGGCGGCTTGGCGGTGGCCACCATTGCCATGGGGGCCACCTTTGCTGCGGCTGCGGGCGTCGTGGGGGCAGTCGAGGTGATGGTCGGCATGATGGCCATCCCGGCCATGCAACGCTTTCGCTACGACAATTCACTGATTGCCGGCACGATTTGTGCAGGCGGGTCGCTGGGCACCATGATTCCGCCCTCGGTGGTGGCCGTGGTGTACGCGTCCCTGGCGCAGATCTCCGTCGGCGAGCTGTTTGCCGCCATGCTGTTCCCCGGCCTGATCATGGTCGGTCTGTTCATTTTTTACATCATCGGCATCTGCCTGTTGAATCCGCGCAAGGGGCCTGCGGCCGACTCCGAGGACATGCGCCTGCCCCTGTCGGCCAAGCTGCGCATCACGGCCAGCGGGCTGTTGCCCACGATGCTGCTGATCTTTGCCGTACTGGGCTCACTGATGGCGGGTATCGCCTCGCCCACCGAAGCGGCCGCGGTGGGCGCCATCGGGGCCTTGATCCTGAGCATTTGCTACAGACAATTCAGCATCCCCATGATGCGCCAATCCCTGGCGATCACGGTGCGCATTTCCGCCATGATCCTGCTGATCGTGGCGGGCGGCATCATGTTCACGGGCATTTTTGCAGCCAACGGCGGTGGCCGCCTGATCCAGGGCGTGACGTCCGACCTGGGGCTGGGAGTGACAGGCACGCTGGTGCTATTCCTGTGCGTGGTGTTCCTGCTGGGTTTCGTGCTGGACTGGACAGCCAATGTGCTGATTTGCGTCCCGCTGTTCCTGCCGATCCTGACGGCGGCAGGCGTGGATCCGGTCTGGTTCGGTACTCTGGTGATCATCGTGATTCAGACCAGTTATCTGACTCCGCCGATGGCATCATCCATTTTTTATCTGTTGTCGATCGCCCCGCCGGACATGAAATACGGCCAGGTGTGCAGGGGTGTGGTTCCCTTCATTCTGGTCCAGTTCGCAACGCTGGCGCTCGTGGCGCTGTTCCCCGCCGTTGCGACGTGGCTGCCGCAGCGCATCGTGGGGTTCTGACATCATTCATTTGCCCGCCTGGGCGATTTTCTGGAGCAATACATGAATATACAAGGAGTCCTGGTTCCCATCGTCACGCCGTTCACGGCCGATGGCCAAGTCAATGTCGCCGCCCTGCAGCAGCTGGTGGAGCATTTCATTGGCGCCGGCGTGACAGGCATCGTGGCCTGCGGCACGACCGGCGAATACTACGCGCTGAATGACGAGGAACGTCAGCAGGTGCTGCGTGCGGTGGCTCAGGCCGGCCGCGGGCGCGTGACACTGATCGCCGGCATCAATGCACTGTCCACCGCACAGGCCATCGTCTACGCCCATCAGGCACAGGATCTGGGCTACGACGGCCTGATGCTGGCCACGCCCCCCTACAGCCTGCCGGAGCAGGTCGGGATCCTGGAACACTTTCGCACGGCGGCTGCCGCCACGGCCCTGCCCATCATTCTGTACGATTTTCCGTCGCGCGTTGGCGTGCAGATCGCCGTTGAAACCGTGCTGGAACTGGCGCGCATCCCCAACATCGTCGGCATCAAGGAAAGCAGCGGCAATTTCAATCGCGGCCTGGCCCTGCTGCAGGCGCGCATTCCCGATTTCGACATCATCAGCGGCTCTGACGATATGGCGGCCGACTTCTTGTTCTGGGGGGCCCGCAGCTGGATCAGCGGCGGGGCCAACGTGTTTCCCGCCGAGCAGGCGGCCATGTGCAAGGCGGCGGCCGAAGGCCGGTGGGACCAGGTCCGCGCCCTGATGGCTGGCATGTACCCCGTGATTCAGGCGATGGAAGCCGCAGACTACAACCAGAAGGCCAAACTGGGTTGCCGCCGCCACGGCGTCGATGCCGGGACGGTACGGCTGCCGCTGGCGCCGCTGTCGCAACAGGACGAGCGCGCCTTCCTGGCGCTACTGGAAGCTTATCGTGGGTAAGGAGGACACCATGCCACAAACCAAGGAACAGATTTTTGAAAAGGCCCGAGCGGCCCGGCTGTGGGCGGGACATCTGATCCCGGGTCACGACGCACCGGGCGCCCGACTGGACAACACGACCCCGATCGACAACAGCGTGATCGGCGAGATCGAATCGGGCACTGCGGCCGATGTGGATCGTGCCGTGCAGGTGGCACGCGCCAGCTTCAAGTCGGGCGAATGGTCGGCCCTGGCGCCGGCGCAACGCAAGCGCGTGATGCAGCGCTGGGCCGATCTGCTGACTGGGCATGCCGAGGAACTGGCTGCGCTGGACTGCATCGATGCCGGCAAGCCGATTACCGAATGTCTGAATACCGACCTGCCTGCCACGCTCGATACGATCCGCTGGTATGCCGAAGCGATCGACAAGTGCTACGGTCGCATCGCGCCCACGGGCCCGGAGGCCCTGGGCCTGATCGTCAGGGAACCCATTGGTGTCGTGGGGGCCGTGCTGCCCTGGAACTTTCCGGCGCAGATGTACGCCTGGAAAGTGGCACCGGCGCTGGCCGCTGGCAACTCGGTGATTGTCAAGCCGGCCGAGCTGACCTCGCTCAGCGCCTGGCGCATGACGCAACTGGCCCACGAGGCGGGTGTGCCCGCCGGCGCGCTGATGGTGGTGACGGGTCTGGGTGAGGAAGTCGGCCAGGCGATCGGCCGCCACATGGATGTGGACGCCGTCTCTTTCACCGGGTCCACCGAGGTTGGCCGGCTCTTTTTGAAGTATTCGGCCGAGAGCAATCTGAAGGAAATCGTCCTGGAGTGCGGCGGCAAGAGTCCCCAGGTGATCTTCGACGATGCCGATCTGGACGGCCTGGCCGATCATGTGCTGGCGGCCGCCTTCTGGAACATGGGCGAAAACTGCAGCTGCGGTTCACGCCTCATCGTCCAGCAGGGCATCAAGAATGCCGTGCTGGATCGTTTGCGCGAGCGCCTGTCCACCTGGAAAGTCGGTCTGCCCACGGATGAGTCCGTACAGATCGGCCCCATGGTGGAGCGTGCGCACTTCGACAAGGTGCGCAGCTTTCTGGAGGGGGCCGAAGCCGACGGCGCGCGTCTGGTGCATGGCGGGCGCATTCATGCGGAGCTGGGCAGCGGCTGGTATGTCGAACCGACGATTTTCGATGGCGTCAGCGCAGCCTCGCGCCTGTTCCAGGAGGAAGTCTTCGGCCCCATCCTGGCCGTCACGACCTTTGAAACCGAAGAGCAGGCCATCGAACTGGCCAATGACAGTCACTACGGTCTGGCGGCTTCCCTGTACACACGCGACGTGCACCGTGCGCAGCGCGTGGCGCGCGCCATCCAGGCGGGGACGGTGTCGGTCAACGGCTTTTCGGAAGGCGACATCAGCACGCCGTTTGGCGGCTACAAGCAGTCCGGATTCGGCGGTCGCGACAATGGCCTGGAAGCCCTGGACCAGTACCAGCAGATCAAGACCATCTGGTATGTGAACTGATATTGGCCTGCAGGCCGCTCGGATTCGACAGGCACGGGCCCGTCTCGGATCGGGACAGCTCTCCACCTCGCGGCCTGCAGGCCGCTCGGATTCGACAGGCACGGGACAGCCCGCAGTGGGCTGTCCCGTGTCCTGTCTCATCCCTCGATCACGGTGTGGGTGAATTCGGTCAGGTAGTCCATCAGGGCGTCGGCGCCGGCGACGGCCTTTTCCGGATCGCCGGCACGGATGCCTTCGGCCAGGATCTGGTGGCAGCGAGCACCGCGTTCCAGGTCGCCTTCGTGCTGAAAGGCGTACCAGAAGCGCCGGCACTGGATGATCATGGGGATGATGGCCTGCACGGCATAGGGGTTGCGGCAGGCTTCGTGGTTGACGCGATCCAGCGCCTGGTCGGCCTGCATGTAGCCGGCCAGGTCGCCCTGGCGGGCGGCATCCACCATGTCCTGTGCATGCTGCACCATCCGGGCCCGCTGGTCCGGCGTGGCGCGCCGCGCGGAAGCCGTGGCAATCAGGCGCTCCAGCACCCGGCGGGTGTCGATCAGGATCAGATGCTCGGCGATGCGGATTTCGCTCACGCGCAGGCCGCGGCGCGGCTGCTGCTCGATCAGCCCGCTGGCCACCAGCCGCATGAGTGCTTCGCGCAGCGGTGTGCGGCCCAGCCCGGTCATCTGGATCAGATCGCTTTCCACGATCGGCTGATTGGGTTCCAGCTGCAGGGTGGCGATCAGCTGCTCGATGGCATCGTAGGCCGCTTCAGTGGCGCGGGTCTTGCCGACCGGTCGGGTCTTCTGGGTCATGGCCGTGTGTCGATGCCCCAGGCAAAGGGATCCTCGTCTTGCAGGATCAGGGTGGTTTGGGCCGTGATGTGTGCCCGTCCGCGAATGGTCGGGATGACGGTGCCGTCGCCCGCAGGTTCATAGCTGGCTTCGAACTGGCTGCCGATGAAGCTGGCCTGGCGCCAGATCTGCCCCGGCGCCAGTTTGCCGTCGGCCGCCAGGCAGGCGATTTTTGCACTGGTCCCGGTGCCGCAGGGTGAGCGGTCCCAGGCCTTTCCGGGGCACAGCACAAAGCTGCGGCTGTCGGCCACGGGGTCCGCGCCGAACAGTTCGATATGGTCGATCAGGGCTGCGTCGTGCCCGCGGATGCCCTGTGCATCCAGTGCCTGGCAGATTGCCCAGGCATAGTCCGTGAGCACCCCCGCGTCGGCATCGGCGTTCACCTGGTCGGGGGCGTTGACCAGGAAGAACCAGTTGCCCCCCCAGGCGATGTCACCCACCACCGTGCCGTGTCCCGGCACCTCCACCGCGACCGCGTGCCGATGGCGCCAGGCCGGCACATTGCGCACACTGACGGCGCCATCCTCGTGCAGCGTGGCTTGCACCGGGCCGACCGGGGTTTCGATGCGGTGCAGCCCCGGGCCGATGCGCCCCAGCCAGGCCAGCGACGCGATCAGGCCGATGGTGCCGTGGCCACACATGCCCAGATAGCCGGTGTTGTTGAAGAAAATCACTCCTGCCGTGGCGGTGGGATCCTGGGGTGGGCACAGCAGCGCACCCACCAGCACGTCGTGCCCGCGCGGCTCCAGAATGACGGCCCTGCGCCAGGCATCGTGGTGCTGTGCCAGACGGGCGCGGCGCTGTGCCATATCGCCGGGTCCCGGGTCGGGAAAGCCGTCCAGCACCAGGCGGGTGGGTTCCCCGCCGGTATGAGAGTCGAGAATGGAAATGCGTTTCATGAGGAACGTCCGAACAGGGAAAAGCGCCGCGCCCGATAGGGTTTCAAATCGATGGCGGGCGGGTTGCCGGTCACCAGGTCCCGAATCAGGCGTGCGGTTGCGGCGCTTTGCGTCAGGCCCAGGTGGCCGTGGCCGAAGGCATACAGAAAGGCTGGATGATGCGGCGCAGGCCCGATGATGGGCAGGGAATCGGGCAGGCTGGGCCGAAAACCCATCCATTGCGTGCCGCCGCCGGTGCGCAGTGCCGGCAGGAAGGCGGCGGCCTTGTCCAGCATGGCCTGGGCGCGCCGGTAATCGGGGGGGCGCTGCAGGCCGGCCAGTTCGACGGCTCCGCCGATGCGGATGCCGCAGCGCAACGGCGAGATCACGAAGCCGTGGTCGCTGAACGTCAGTTGGTGCTGCAGCTCGAGCGCATCGGGGGGCAGTGTCGTGTTGTAGCCGCGTTCGGTGTCCAGCGGGATGGAATCGCCCAATTGCCGGGCCAGTGTGCGGGAATGGGCGCCGGCGGCCAGCACGACGTGGCGGGCCTGCACGGAGGTGCCATCGTCCAGCCACAGCCTGCCGCCCTCCGTGGCGGGCTCGATCCGCTGCACCGTGCGCTGCAGCAGCCGTGCCCCGCGGTGCATGGCCTGCTGGCCAATGGCCTGCCCCAGCGCCTGCGGGTCGCCCACATTGTGCCAGTCGGCAATGAAAACGCCGTGACGAAAGCGCGGTGACAGTCCTGGCTGCAGGGCAGCCAGGTCGCTGCCCTGGACCACATGGCTGTCGATGCCATAGTGGGCCCGCCAGCGGGCCACTTCGCGTGCAGCCGGGTCATCCGCCGCGCCTTCGTGCAGTTCCAACATGCCCTGGGCATGCAGGTGATCAGACAGGTTCGTGCGTTGCAGCAGACCCTGCATCTCTGTACGCGCCAGCGTCATGAGCGCAGCCTGGGCCTGGATGCCCGCCCGATAACGGTCGGGCCAGCTGGCTCTCCAGAGGTGCAGCAGCCAGGGCGCCATCCGCGGCAGATAGGCGGGTGGCAGGCTGAGCGGGCCCAGTGGATCCGCCAGCCAGTGCAGGGCCTTGCGGATGATTCCGGGTGAGGCCAGCGGCAGGATTTCGGCGAAGGCCAGGGCACCTGCATTGCCCTTGCTGGCACCGCCAGCCAGTTCGTGGGGTTCGATGAGCACGACATCCTGACCGGCTTCGCACAGCGCGAGCGCGCAGCAAAGGCCGATGATGCCGCCGCCGATGACGGCCGTGTCGCAGGAAAGGGAATGCATGGCTTTTTGGCGCAACGCAGGGCAATGCGATATTCGGGCTGCGACAGACAGACTGCTGGCCGGGGTGTCGCAGACGCGCTACTCGAAGAATGCGAATGACGCCCCATTATACATATACAATAAATATGCCACGGATATATTGAAATGATCCGATTCGCGCTGACGACTGTCGGCATGCCAATGGGAATCCGGGCGCAGGCCTCTTCCGTTCAGCCGCTTCCCCAGCGCCGTGCCAGAATGGCGCGCTCCAGGCCGCCGATGTATTGCTGGATGGTGATCTGCTGACTTGCCGCCAGATCGAGGTAGCGCAAGGCCACCAGCCGAGCCGGCGAGTCGTTTTCCCGAAGAGGCAAGGCCGTCCGGACCAACTGCATGCTGACGGTGAGTTCGGCGATCTCGGGCAGAATCAGGCGGCAGGAATGCAATGGCGTGCCGATGGCCATGTCCGCCAGGCCCTGGCCGCGATCGAGCAGCGACAGCCCGCCGGTACTGATGTCGCGCAGCGGGAAGCCCGAACGCCCGGCGGGCAGGCTGGCATGCAGGATCTCACAGCGGGCCGGATTGCCGGCGGGCACCGTCACCCGGAAAGATTCCCGGCGCTGCCAGCGGCGGATCTGCTTGGGCAGTCGCATGGCAAAAGCAGGCTCTCCGGCCTGCATCGCCAAGCGCAGCGGGCCGGAAAATTCAATCTGGGTACCGTCCATCTGGCTTTGCATGCGTACGGCAGGTGCTTGCAGGAAGAGCGCGTTGGTGTGATCTTCCAGCGCATTGTCCAGCCAGAGCGTGCCCGACCGGAGGTCAAGGTTCAGGAGGGTGGAAATGAGCGCCACGGCCTGCCCCGGGACATCCAGCCGCACCAGTGCGCGACGGCTCAGCATGGCCTGCACGATGGACTGGATCTCGTCTGCCTGCGACACTGCTGCCGGGTCGTCTTCCTGGAAGGCCATGGTGATGGATCGTGTGCCGTTATGGTCTCGACAGGGCATTCTAAACGACTTCGGCCCGCGCAAGCAGGCCGAAGTGTGGTGCCCGCACGCCGGATGGCAGGCGTGCGGGGCGTTTGCCGGTTTAATCCAGGGCCTTGAGCATGTCTTCCAGGACCTTCTTGGCGTCGCCAAACACCATCATGGTCTTGTCCATGTAGAACAGCTCGTTGTCGAGCCCCGCGTAGCCCGCCGCCATCGAACGCTTGTTGACGATCACCGTGCGTGCCTTGTAGGCCTCCAGGATCGGCATGCCGGCGATGGGCGAATTCGGGTCATTCTTGGCAGCCGGATTGACCACGTCGTTGGCGCCCAGAATCAGCGCCACATCGGTCTGGCCGAATTCGCCATTGATGTCATCCATCTCGAAGACCTGATCGTAGGGGACTTCGGCCTCGGCGAGCAGCACGTTCATGTGTCCCGGCATGCGTCCGGCCACCGGGTGGATGGCGTATGTCACCGTCACGCCCTGGTCGGCCAGCTTGCCCGCCAGTTCCTTCAGGGCATGCTGGGCGCGCGCCACGGCCAGGCCATAACCTGGCACGATGGTGACCGATTCCGCATTGCTCATGAGGAAGGCGGCGTCCTCCGGACTGCCCGATTTGACATTGCGCTGATCCGCGGCGCCCGCGGCCCCCGCGGCGGGCGCCGCGCCAAACCCGCCCAGAATCACGTTGAAGAACGACCGGTTCATCGCCTTGCACATGATGTAGGACAGGATCGCCCCGGACGAACCCACCAGCGAGCCGGCGATCACCAGCATCGGGTTGTTCAGCGAAAAGCCGATCCCGGCCGCCGCCCAGCCCGAGTAGCTGTTGAGCATCGAGATCACCACCGGCATGTCGGCTCCGCCAATCGGGATGATGATGAGCACGCCCAGCCCGAAGGCGATCACCGTCATCAGCGCGAAGGGCAGCCAGGACTGTGTGGCCATGAACCACAGGCCGCAGAGCAGCATCAGGATCGCCAGCGCCAGATTCAGCATGTGCTGGGCTGGAAATACCACGGGCGCACCCTGGAACAGGCGGAACTTGTACTTGCCCGAGAGCTTGCCGAAGGCAATGACCGAACCCGAGAACGTGATCGCACCGACAAAGGTGCCGATGAACAGTTCCAGCCGGTTGCCCGTCGGGATCGGCGCGCCCGCCGCCGCGATGCCGAAGGCGTGCGGTTCGGCCACCACGGCGATGGCGATGGCCACTGCGGCCAGACCGATCATGCTGTGCATGAAGGCGATCAGCTCGGGCATTTTCGTCATCTCGACCTTGCGCGCCAGCAGCGTGCCGACCGTGCCGCCGATCAGCAGCCCCAGCACCACGCGGCCCAGGCCGAGCGTTGCCGTGCCCTCGCGCGCCAGTCCGATGATGAGTGCCGCAGTCGTGACCATGGCAATGGCCATGCCGATCATGCCGAAGAGGTTGCCACGGCGTGATGTGGTCGGGTGCGACAGGCCCTTGAGGGCCTGGATGAAGCAGACCGAGGCGACCAGGTAAAGCAGGGTGACCAGATTGGCTGAGATCATGCCTTGCCTCCCTTGCGTTCCTTTTTCTTGAACATTTCCAGCATGCGTTGCGTCACCAGAAAGCCGCCAAAGACGTTGACCGCGGCCAATGCCACCGCCAGCACGCCCATGCTCTGCGCCAGGCCGCCGTCCGTCAGCGCCGTGGCCAGCATGGCACCCACGATCACGATGGCCGAGATGGCATTGGTGACCGCCATGAGTGGCGTGTGCAGTGCGGGTGTCACGTTCCAGACCACGTGGAAGCCCACGTAGACGGCCAGGACGAAGATGATGATGTTCATCAGGGTGGGGTTGACGGCTTCCATCAGGCGCTCCTCAGGACCTGGCCGTCTTTGCAGACCAGGCAGGCATTGATGATGTCGTCGTCAGCCGGCAGGGTGAAGCGCCCCTCGGCGTCGATGACGAGTTTCAGAAAATCCAGCAGATTGCGTGCATACAGCGCCGACGCGTCGGTGGCCAGCAGCGCGGGCAGGTTGAGCAGCCCCACCAGGGTGACGCCGTCGTGCTCGATGACCTCGCCGGCTACCGACAGCGGACAGTTGCCGCCGCGCTCGACGGCCAGATCCACGATGACCGAGCCCGCCTTCATGGCGGCCACCGTCTCGGGCTGAATCAGCGTCGGGGCCGCGCGCCCCGGGATCAGGGCCGTGGTGATGACGATGTCGGCCTGTTTGCATCGCTCGGCCACCAGCGTCGCCTGGCGCGCCATCCAGCTTGCCGGCATGGGCCGCGCGTAGCCGCCCACGCCCTGGGCGATCTCGCGCTCTTCATCCGTCTCGTAGGGCACGTCGATGAATTTCCCGCCCAGGGACTCGACCTGTTCGCGCGCGGCCGGGCGCACGTCCGAGGCTTCCACCACGGCTCCCAGGCGGCGCGCCGTGGCAATGGCCTGCAGCCCCGCCACCCCGGCCCCCAGCACGACCACACGGGCCGCCTTCAGCGTGCCTGCCGCGGTCATCATCATGGGGAAGATGCGCCCATAGTATTGACTGGCCAGCAACACCGCCTTGTAGCCCGCCAGGTTGGCCTGCGACGAGAGCACGTCCAGGCTCTGGGCGCGCGTCGTGCGCGGCGCGGCTTCCAGGGCAAAGGCCGTCAGGCCGGCCTCGGCAAGGCTTTGCAGGCCAGCTGCATCAAAAGGATCGAGCATGCCCAGCAGCACGGCGCCGCGATTCATCCGGCCCAGCTCGCCGGCGTCCGGACGGCGCACCTTCAGCACCAGTTCGCTGCCCAGCGCCTGTGCCGCATCCACCAGCGTGGCGCCGACTTGTTCATAATCTGCGTCCCGGTAGCGCGCGGCGGTGCCCGCACCGCGTTCGACGCGCACCTGGTGGCCCGCCTGCACGAGCTTCTTCACGGTCTCCGGCGTGGCGGCCACACGCGTTTCACCGGGCAGGGTTTCTTTTGGAACGCCTACCAGCATGGCGGCCTCCGGAGGACGAATTGAAACAGGGACATGGCTTCTCCTTGGGTCTTGATGAATTTTTGGTCGTTCCGGCCTTCCGTGTGCCTGATCAACGGCTGGCGTCCAGTGCCTGACGCAGATCGTCCAGGATGTCGTCGATATGTTCGATGCCGATCGACAGGCGGATCATGTCTTCGCTGACTCCGGCCCGGGCGAGTTCTTCGGGGCTGAGCTGACGGTGCGTGGTGGACGCGGGATGGCAGGCCAGGGATTTGGCATCGCCGATGTTCACCAGGCGCAGGATCAGTTGCAGCGCATCGATGAAACGTGCACCTGCCGTGCTGCCGCCCTGGATGCCGAACGACAGGATGCTGGCGGGCAGGCCACCCATGTATTTTTGGGCCAGCGCGTGTTCTGGCTGGTCGGGCAGGCCGGCGTAGTTGACCCAGGCCACCTGCGGGTGCGACTGCAGGAACCGGGCCACCGCCAGCGCGTTGGCGGTGTGGCGCTCCATGCGCAGGGCCAGTGTTTCGATGCCTTGCAGGATCAGGAATGAGTTGAACGGGGAAATCGCCCCGCCCGTATTGCGCAGGGGTACGACGCGGCAGCGCCCGATGAAGGCGGCCGGACCAAAGGCTTCGGTGTAGACCACGCCGTGGTAGGAAGGATCCGGTTCATTGAGCATCGGGAAGCGGTCGCGATGTTGCGCCCAGGGGAACGTGCCCCCATCCACGATGGCGCCGGCGATGCAGGTGCCATGGCCTCCCATGTATTTGGTCAGGGCGTGCACGACGATGTCCGCACCCCATTCGATGGGCCGGCACAGGGCGGGGGACGCCACTGTGTTGTCGACGATGAGTGGTACGCCATGGCGGTGGGCCACTTCGGCGAAGGCCTGGATGTCGACGATGTTGCCGGCCGGATTGCCGACGGATTCGCAGAACACGGCCCGGGTGCGCTCGTCGATCAGGGCCTCGACGGCGGCCACGTCGTCGTGCGGTGCAAAACGGACCTCGAGGCCCTGACGCGGGAACGTGTGGGCAAACAGATTGTAGGTGCCGCCATACAGCTTGCTGGTCGAAACGATATTGTCACCCACCTGGGCGATTGTCTGGATGGCATACGTGATGGCCGTCATGCCCGAGGCCACGGCCAGCGCCGCCACGCCACCTTCCAGCGCCGCAACGCGTTCTTCCAGCACCGCCGTGGTCGGGTTCATGATGCGGGTGTAGATATTGCCTGCCACCTTCAGATCGAACAGGTCCGCGCCATGCCGGGTATCATCGAAGGCGTAGGAGGTGGTCTGATAGATTGGCACCGCGACCGCCTTGGTCGTGGGGTCGGGACTGTAACCCGCATGAATCGCCAGGGTCTCGAATTTGTGGCTCATGGTGTCTCCTGTGGAAAGGGGCCGATCTGCCCACCAGATCGGCCCAGCCGATCATGGTACCGGTGAACCGCATCCGGACACAGGGGCTGTGGCGCATGTTCATATGTCAATAAATCATATGAGTCTATCCTCATTCTTCTACAAGTTTCGCTGCAGCGCAACAAAAAGTCTCCTCGCGCGCCGCAAGGGCCTGTCGAGGCCCGCATGGGTTAGCATTCCGTTGTTGTCCGCACGAATGGCGGATTGCCGAATCCACGATGCGGGATCTCTCTGATGAATGTCTGGTTGAAGCGGGGGTTGTTCGGTCTGGTCATTGCATTGCTCCTGGCGCTGGTCGGTCTGGGGGCTTTTCTGCTGACCTTCGATCCGAATGCCTACAAGTCCCGGCTCGAGCAGCTGGTGTTCGATCGCTACGCGCGCACGCTGACCATCCGCGGCGATATCGGCTTGTCGCTGTTTCCGCGCATCGGTTTGTCCGTCAACGACGTGTCATTGTCCAACCGCAATTCGACCGACACGTTCATTTCGGTCGACGGTGCGCGCTTTGCAGTGGCCATCTGGCCGTTGCTGTTCAGCCGCCTGGTGGTCGATCACGTGGCCATCACCGGCCTGAAGGCCTGGGTCGTTCGTGATGCCAAGGGCCATTTCAATTTCAGTGATGTCCTGGAGTCCCATGCGCAAGCAGCACGCGCGACCGGATCCGATGCAGGCGTGCTGGCCGTGGCGCCGGCAGCAGGGCACCAGGATTTCAACATCGACATCGCGGGCCTGGAGCTCAAGGGCGGGCAGATCCATTATGTCGACCAGATGGCGGGGCTGTCGACGACGTTTGTCGCCATCGAGGCCAGCACCGGTCGGGTCACCTACGACCAGCCCTTCGATGTCGCCCTGAAGGCCGCGATCAAGGGGGATGACCCCGTGCAGGATGCCCGGCTGGATGCGCAGGCGCTGTTGCGCCTGGACCCGGAGGTGCGCGGTTATTCGGCTCAGAAGATCAATGTGCAGCTGACGGGCCGACTGGGTAATCTGGACAAGTCCAAGGGTTCTCTGAAGGGCAATCTGGCCTACAAAGGACGCGAGAGCAAATTTTCGGCGGACAATCTGGAACTGGACTTGAGCGGCAACATTGTCGGGGCCCACCCGGTGCAGGATCTGAAGGTCGGCCTGACGGCGGCGCAGCTGCGCCTGGACCAGCGCAACGACGAGCTGAAAGTCTCGAAGCTGGCGTTGCGCGCCACCGGCAAGGATGCCGGGCGCAGCATCGAGCTGGCGCTGGATGCCCCGGCGCTGGCCGTGTCGCCGGATTCGGCCCAGGGTGACCCGATCAGTGGCACGCTGAAATGGGCCGGCCAGGATACGCTGGGCGTGACCTTGGGGCTCGAAGGCTTGTCGGGCAATGCCAATGAGTGGCAGTTCCACGCCGTCAGTCTGGATGGTGCCCTGACGCAGGGGCGGCGTCTGCTGCATCTGAAACTCACCTCGCCCCTGTCCTGGGATACGACGCTGCGCAAGGGCTCCCTGAGCGCGATCAAGGGTGACATGGGGATAAAGGATCAGGCCCTGCGCGGCGGAGCCTATGAGTTCCCCATGATCGGCAGTGTGCACGTGGATCTGGTGCAGGATCTGCTGGATGCCGACCTGAGCGCCGTCATCGACGGTGGCCAGGCCAGTTTCAAGTCCCGCACGACGCGGCTGGCGGATCCACAGACACAGTTCTCGCTGTCTTCCGAAAAGTTCGACCTGAACCGCTGGTTGCCGCCGCGTCCTGTGGAGCAGGCCACCACGGCACCGTCCGACGCCAGCCAGGCGCGCAAGGAAACCGCCAAATCGGCCAGCCCTGCCGCAGCGCCCGGGCCCGGGGCCGCAGCGACACCCGCTCGGCCCACCGTGATCGACCTGTCGTTCCTCAAGGGCCAGGACCTTCAGGGCGCGCTGCAGGTGGGCGATCTGCGCGTGCGCGATCTGCAATTGACCGATGTGAATGCACAGGTGCAGGTCCGCAAGGGCGCACTGACCGTGCCCAAGCTCACGGCACGCCTGTATGAAGGCACGCTGGACGGGCAGATCAGCGCGACGGCGGCGCAGGTGTTGGGCCTGAAGCTGAATCTGGACAAGATCGCGGTCGCCCCGCTGCTGCAGGCAGCGGGCAGTCCGTACACGGTCTCGGGACGAGGCGCCGCGCAGATCGATCTGACCGCAAGCGGTGACACGGTGGATGCGCTGCAGCGTTCCCTGGATGGCCGGTTTCTGTGGCAGATCCGCGATGGTGCCGTGCACGGCGTGGATGCTTCACGCACGCTGTCCGATGTGGCGGCGGCGCTGGGCAACATCACCAAGGGGCGCCTGGATGCCCTGCCCTCACCCTTCGACAAGCGTCGCAGCACGCCCTTCAGCAGCCTGGATGGCCGCATCGACCTGAAGAACGGCCAGGGCACCGTGTCGAAGCTCTCGCTGGTATCCAGCCTCGTGCGCGTGAGCGAAGGCAAGCCGGCCCGGATCGACCTGCCCGAACGGACGCTGGATCTGGTCCTGCTGGCCCAGGTGTCTGCGCGCCTGCCCAAGGACCAGGCCGTCGCCCTGGGGCCACTGGCGGGTGCCACCATTCCGGTGCGCATCAGCGGGCCGTGGACGCACCCCGCATACGACGTGCAATGGAACGAGGTACGCAACCAGACCGTTCAGCGTGCCATCCAGTCCGGCCTGATCGACCTGCTGAAAGGGCGGGATCCGCTCGATCTGGTGGTGCCCGTGCCGGAACCGGATGCGCAGGGTCAGGACGGGGCGCAGGCGCCCCGGCCGTCGACCGATGCGGATCCGGTCGAACGCATCGGCAAGGCCCTGAAGGGCCTGCTGGGCCAGTAATCCACGTGGCGGGCGCCGTGGGCGCCCGCCATCCAACCGCAATACCACGGAGGGTGAATGAACGAGGTCAATTTTCAACCAATCGCCGGGGGCCCTGCGCTGCGCCACCCCGAGGCACAAGCCTATGACCGCCGCTGGGTGGTAGTGGATGCCACGGGTGCCTGGCTGGATGGGGCGCGTGCACCGCGGCTGGGCGAAGTGGATCTGAGCCTGCGCTTCGGCTTTCTGGTGATGCGCGCACCCGGCATGCTGCGGCTGGACATTCCGCTGGATGTGATCGAGGATGACGAAAGCGTGGAATGTACTGCGCACATCGGCAGTCACACCGTGCGCGCAGTCGACGAAGGGGGCCTGGCCGCTGCGTGGCTGACCGAGTGGCTTGGCCAGCCTTGCCGCCTGGTGAAAATTCACCCGGACGCCGTTGCCTTCGACTGGCCGGCCTGAGCCCCTGTACTGGCCGGCCTGAGCCCCTGTGTTCGAATCGGCCAGACGGCGCACCAGGCGATGCACTGTGGCCCCCGAAGCCACTCAGGCCTTGCGGCTCTCGCGCAGGCGCTTGGCCTTCGCATGCAGCCAGCGTTCCACCGAGGGGAACACGAATTTGCTGACATCGCCTCCCAGGATGGCGATCTCGCGCACGATGGTGCCGGAGATGAACTGATACTGGTCTGACGGTGTCATGAACAGCGTTTCGACTTCCGGCAGCAAGTGGCGGTTCATGCCGGCCATCTGGAATTCATATTCGAAATCCGACACCGCCCGCAGGCCACGCACGATGACCCGGCCATCCTGCTCGCGCACGAAGTCCTTCAGCAGGCCGGCAAAGCTGCGTACGCGCACATTCGGATAATGGCCCAGGACCTCCTCGGCGATTTCGAGGCGCTCCTGGACGGTGAAAAAGGGCTGCTTGTTCTGGCTGTGGGCCACACCCACCACGACCTGGTCGAACAGGCTGGCGGCACGCCGCACGAGGTCTTCGTGCCCACGCGTGAGCGGGTCGAAAGTGCCAGGGTAGACGGCAGTGATCATGCGGTCTCCGCAAGGTTGGAGGAATCGGAGTTCGGGTCGAACATGCCATTATTCATGGTTTTTTGCGTTGCAGCAAACCGCGCCAGGCCGTAATGTACCTGACCGGCACGCCCCTGGCGCAGCAATTGCACGCAGTCGGGCAGATCGATCAGCGGGGCCCCCGATTCCAGGTACAGCAGACCGCCTGGCGGCAGTGCGCGGCCGATCCATGGCCACAGACGCTGCAGCCAGCCCTCGCCAAACGGCGGATCCAGCATCACCAGGTCGTAAGCGGGTGCCGGCAGCGCCTGCAGGAACGCGCAGGCGTCGCCCGCATGGATGTGAATGGCGGGCGACTGCAAACGGGTCTGCAGTGCGCGCAGGGCAGCCAGGGCAGCGGGCGCCCGCTCGACCAGATCGACGCGGGTCGCGCCGCGCGAGGCGGCCTCGAACCCGAGGGCGCCCGTGCCGGCAAACAGGTCCAGAACCTGCCGGCCCGCAAACGAACCGTCCCAGAAATGGCTCAGCCAGTTGAACAGGGTTTCGCGCACGCGATCCGGGGTCGGACGCAAGTGATCGCCTTGCGGCACAGGAATGGGCGTGCGGCGGTACGTACCGCCTACAATACGGATCTGATGTCTTTTCATGCGCGGCACGTGACCATGAACACGGTGTCGGGCTTTTGCCGGATCGTTCAGTGTAAAGCCTATGTTCAGTTTCTTTAAACGCCGGAAGAACCGTCCGGAGCAGGGTCCCCCGCCCGCGCCGGAAGACGCCCCCGAACTGGCGCCGGTCGCGCCCACCGAGCTGCCCGCTGAACGCTCTGAACCCGGGCGGCAGCGCTCGGATGAGGCGCCCGAGGCTGTCGCACCATCGCACGAGGCGCCTGCTGCAGGCGTGCCGCCTGCGCCTCTGCAGCCGCCGGATGCCTGGTCCGATCGCCCTGACATGGCGGTGGATCCCCTGGTGCGCCTGGATCAGTCCGTCGCAGCCGAGGAACCGGCCAGGGCCGCAGATTCCTGGCTCGGTCGTCTGCGTCGGGGCCTGTCGCGCACCGGCCAGAGCCTGGGCGGCCTGTTTGTCGGGGTCAAGGTCGACGAAGCCCTGTTCGAGGAACTCGAGACAGCCCTCATCATGGCGGACGCCGGTGTGCAAGCCACCGAGAAGCTGCTCACCGAACTGCGTGCGCGTGTGCGTCGCCAGCGCATCGATCAGCCCGCAGCGGTGCGCGCCGAGTTGCAGGACATCCTGGCGGAACACCTGAAGGTGCTGGAAAAACCTTTTGTGGTGGGTGAAGCCGCCCCCATGGTGGTGATGATTGCGGGCGTCAATGGTGCGGGCAAGACCACGTCGATCGGCAAGCTGGCCCATGCGCTGCAGGCGCGACAGGCTTCGGTCTTGCTGGCCGCCGGAGACACGTTCCGCGCGGCGGCGCGCGAACAGCTGGTGGCCTGGGGGGCACGCAATGGGGTCACGGTGATCGCCCAGGAGGGCGGTGACCCGGCCGCTGTGGCCTTTGATGCGGTCAACGCCGGCAGGGCACGCTCGGCCGATGTCGTCCTGATCGATACCGCCGGGCGGCTGCCGACTCAATTGCATCTGATGGAAGAGCTGAAAAAGATCCGGCGCGTGATCGCCAAGGCCGACCCCGGTGCGCCCCACGAAGTCCTGCTGGTGGTGGATGGCAATACCGGCCAGAATGCCCTGGCCCAGATTCGCGCGTTTGATGCGGCACTGGACTTGACGGGCCTGATCGTCACCAAGCTCGATGGCACCGCCAAGGGCGGCATTCTGGCGGCGGTCGCTGCCGGCAGCCGGGGCGTGCAGCCGATTCCCGTGTACTGGATCGGCGTGGGGGAAGGCATGCAGGATCTGCAGCCCTTCGTGGCGGCCGAGTTTGCCGAGGCGCTTCTGGGGCACTGAGCGCCGTCCGGACCGGGCCTGGTTCCAGCTCGCTAAAATGTCTGAATACCACCTTGATTGGATAAAGCACTATGAACATGGAAACAGACGCAATGCAAGAGGCAGCGTCTTCATTCGAGATTTCTCCGGTTCAGGAAATCGTGGCCGAGTTGCGTGCGGGCCACATGGTCATCCTGGTGGACGAAGAAGACCGCGAGAACGAGGGTGATCTGGTCCTGGCGGCCGATTTCGTCACGCCCGACGCCATCAACTTCATGGTGACCCATGCCCGTGGGCTGGTGTGCCTGACCCTGACGCATGAACGCTGTGACCAGCTCAAGCTGCCGCTCATGTCCAGCCAGAACGGCACCCGTTACGGCACCAATTTCACGGTCTCCATCGAGGCGGCCGAAGGGGTGCAGACGGGAATTTCAGCCGCCGATCGCGCCCGCACCATCCAGGCGGCGGTGGCACGCGATGCACGGCCTGCCGACCTGGTCCAGCCGGGGCACATCTTTCCGGTGCGGGCCGTCCAGGGGGGGGTGCTGGTCCGCGCCGGTCACACCGAGGCCGGCTGTGACCTGACCGCCATGGCCGGCCTGACGCCCGCTGCCGTCATCTGCGAGATCCTGAAACCGGACGGCACCATGGCCCGTCTGAACGACCTGAAGTGCTTTGCCCGGGAACACGGACTGAAAATCGGCACGATTGCCGACCTCATCCAGTACCGTAGCGAACACGAAACCATGATAGAGCGCCTGGCCGAACGCCCGGTGGTCACCCCCTGGGGTGAATTTCAGGCGATTGCCTACCGTGATCGGGCGGCGAACGTGCCCCATCTGGCGCTGGTGCACGGGCAGATCCAGCCCGAGCAGGAAACGCTGGTGCGGGTGCACGAGCCCGTCAGCGTGCTGGATCTTCTTTGCGAAGGCGCCACGCGCCACAGCTGGACCATTCCCCAGGCGCTGCGAGAGATCGCAGCGGCACCCAGGGGGGTCCTGGTGATGCTGAATTGCCACGGAGGGGCCGATCTCCTGTTTGCCCAGTTCGACGCATGGGCACGCACGCCGGGTGATGCCCTGACGGCCCGCCCGGCCACGGACGGCGAGCGCCATGGTTTGCGCACGTTTGGCATCGGTGCCCAGATCCTGCGCGACCTGGGTGTGGGTCAGGCCCGCCTCCTGGCCCGCCCGCGCAAAATGCCCAGCATGGCCGGGTTCTCCCTGACCATTACGGGTTACCATAATGAACCCGGCGCCTCCGACGCCACGACTTGATCATGGAATCGCGACTATGAACCCTTACGTGATGACCCCCGACATGAACGGGGAAGGCCTGCACATCGGCATCGTGCGTTCACGGTTCAATGCCGAAATCGGCGAAGCCGAATTGCAGACCTGCCTGGACGAACTCGCCGCGCTGGGCGTCGACGAGCGGGACATCATGGTGGTGTCCGTGCCTGGCGCGCTGGAACTGGGCGTGACCTTGGCCCAGATGGCTGAAACATTCGAATTCGACGCCCTGATTGCCCTGGGCGCCGTGATTCGCGGTGAAACCTACCACTTCGAAATCGTCAGCAATGAATCGGCTGGTGCCATCAGCCGTATTGCGCTGGAAACCGGCATCCCCGTCGCCAATGGCGTGCTCACCACAGATACGCCCGAGCAGGCGATGTCCCGCGCCGCGGACAAGGGCCGCGATTGTGCCCGCGCTGCCGTGGAAATGGCGAATCTCGTGGCCGCCCTCGAGCCCGATTCGGGCGACGACGATGATGACGATGATGACGACGACGACTTCGATGACGACGACGACAACGACGACGATGACTGAATCGAAGGCCGTACGGCCTGGTCGCACCCATTCGCGCAGTCCGCGCCGCATGGCGCGTGAATTCGCCTTGCAGGGCGTGTATGGCTGGCTGCTGCGCGGTGGCACGGATCTGGCCGAGCTGGGCGAGATCGATGCGCACATCCGCGATGGGGAAGGCTTCGACCAGGCCGACGTCCAGTGGTATCACACTCTGCTGCAGGGGGCAGTCACCCAGGCGGCCACCCTGCGGGAGCGCTTCGTGCCGTACATCGACCGGCCGCTGGCCGAACTCTCGCCCATCGAGCACGCGATCCTGCTGATCGGCAGCTTCGAACTCCTCCACCACATCGAGGTGCCCTACCGCGTCGCCATCAACGAGGCCGTGGAACTGGCCAAGTCCTTCGGCGGCACGGACGGTTACCGCTTCGTCAATGGCGTGCTGGACAAGCTCGCCGCCGAGGTGCGTTCGGCCGAGATCCAGGCCGCGGCGCGTCGCTGACTACCGGGGCTGGCTCATGCAGCCGGAAAGCGAATTCGACCTGATCAGGCGTTACTTCACGCGCCCCGCACCCGGCCGCATGCTGGGGGTGGGTGATGACTGTGCCTTGTTGTCGCTGGCTTCGGGTTGCGAGCTGGCGGTCACGACCGACATGCTCGTCGAAGGCCAGCATTTCTTTGCGGATGGCAACCCGCGCGATCTGGGTCACAAGGCCCTGGCCGTGAACCTGTCGGATCTGGCGGCCATGGGGGCACGACCGTTGGCGTTCACCCTGGCACTCGCGCTGCCGGGCATCGATCACGACTGGTTGCAAGGCTTCTCCGAGGGCCTGCATGCGCTCGCGCGCGAGGCGCATTGCCCGCTCGTCGGGGGCGACATCACGCGCAATCCGAACGGAGTCGTGATCAGCATCACCGCCATGGGGGAAATCCGTCGCGTGCACGCCCTCAGGCGTGACCGCGCCAGGGTGGGCGAAGACATCTGGGTGTCCGGTTCGCTGGGCGCGGCCGACGTGGCGCTGCGCCTGATGCAGCGCCGTCTGCCGGACGACCCGGACCGCCTGCAGGCCACCCGGCCCAGCCTGGAGCGACCCATGCCGCGCCTGAAGCTCGGGCGCCATCTGGCGGGTGTGGCGCACGCCGCCATCGACATCTCCGATGGGCTGCTGCAGGATCTGGGCCACATTCTGCGTGCCAGCCAATGTGGTGCGCAAGTCTGGCTGGATGCCTTGCCGGCCCACCCGGCGCTCGACGGCCTGGAAGAAGCCGTGCGCCGTGATGCCGTGCTGGCCGGCGGTGACGCCTACGAACTCTGTTTCACCGCACATCCGCGGCGCCGGGAACAACTCCAGGCCCTTGGCCGTCAATTGGGCGTGCCGCTGGCCCGTGTCGGCACCATCGTGCGTGGCGCAGGCGTGCAGGTGCTCGACGGCGGCGGGCAGGTGCTGGCGATCGATCACCTGGGCTTCGACCATTTCGCGGCGGCTCCGTCCCCGGCGTCAGCCGCGGAACCGCACCCGGCGCCGGCCCGCGGATCTGCTGCGGCGGGCTCGGCGCCTGTGGATGATGCCGGACAGGGTTCGTCCACGTGATGCGCCCGGATGCCGATTGTCCTGACCGCGTGCGCCCCTCGGCTGCCTGGGTTTTCGCGCGCCCCGAACGCATCATTGCCTTCGGCTTCGGGTCCGGCCTGATTCATCCGGCGCCGGGTACCTGGGGTACCCTGCTGGGCTGGTTGCTGTGGGCCATCGTCCTGCAGGGTCTGCCCGATATCTGGATGGCCGGCGTGCTGGTCGCCAGCTTCGCGCTGGGCTGCTGGGTGACGCAGCGCTGCGGCCAGGCCCTCGGTGTACCGGATCACGGTGGCATGAACTGGGATGAAATCGTGGCCATCTGGCTGGTGCTGTGGCTGCTGCCGCCCGGCTTCTGGGTGCAGTTGCTCGGCGTCGTGCTGTTTCGTTTTTTCGATATCGTCAAGCCGGCGCCGGTCAGCCTGCTCGACCGGCGTTTCAAGAACGGTTTCGGTGTCATGATCGATGACATCGTGGCTGCCCTGTATGCCCTGCTGGTGGTGGCCGTGCTCATCCGCCTTGGAGTCCTCTGATGATTGATCGCGAGACACGCGCCCTGGCGGGCGAACTGGGCGCCGCCCTGCGGGCGGTCCGCTGGCTGTGCACCACGGCTGAATCCTGCACGGGGGGCCTGCTGGCCGGTGCCATCACCACCTGTCCGGGGTCCAGTCAGTGGTTCGAACGCGGCTTTGTCACCTACAGCAATGCGGCCAAGACTGAACAACTGCGCGTTTCACCGGATACGGTGGAGCGCTTCGGTGCGGTATCCGAGGAAACCGCCATGGAGATGGCGGCCGGCGCGCTGGGTGCCGTCCCCGCAGCGCACCTGGCGCTGTCCGTCACCGGGATTGCGGGCCCTGGCGGCGCCACGCCGGGCAAACCGGTCGGCATGGTGTGCTTCGGGCTCGCCCGCCGGGCAGGCCAGGGCATCGTCACGCGTTCCGAGACACGGATCTTTCAGGGCGATCGCGATGCCGTGCGCGCGGCTGCAGTGCGCCACGCACTACAGGCGGCGCTGGATGATCTGGCGCGCGCCCGGAGGTCTCAGCCGGGCTGAGCCAGGGCCTGCCGGATCGCGTCACGCGTCTTTTGTGCCGCCTGCCCGGCGGCCTGCGCCCAGTCTTCCCCTCGACTCGCGTACAGGATGGCGCGGGCCGAATTGATCATCATGCCCGTGCCTGCCGGCGTGCGGCCGGCCTGCACCGCGGCCTGAATGTCGCCCCCCTGGGCACCGATGCCGGGGATCAGCATGGGCATGTTGCCCACGCGTTGGCGCACCCGGTGGATCTCCTCGGGGAAGGTTGCGCCCACCACCAGCGCGCACTGGCCCGTGGTGTTCCACACCCGGGCGATCTGATCGGCCACGTGCAGGTACAGCGGCGTGCCGTTGGCCAGGCGCATGTCCTGCAGGTCGGCTCCGCCCACATTGGACGTGCGGCACAGGATGATCACCCCGCGATCCCCGTAATCCAGGAAGGGCTGTACGGAATCGCGCCCCATATAGGGGTTGACCGTGACGGCATCCGCCTGAAAGCGCTCGTAGGCCTCGCGTGCATACAGTGCCGCCGTGCTGCCGATGTCGCCACGCTTGGCATCCAGCACGATGGGCAGCGTCGGGTGATGTTCACGGAGATAGCGACACACGTCCTGTAGCTGGTCTTCCGCGCCAAAAGCTGAAAAATGGGCGATTTGCGGTTTGAAGCCGCACACGAACGGCGCGGTGGCGTCGATGATGCGGCGGCAGAATTCAGCCAGGGCGTCCGGTCGTGCGGCCAGGTCGGCCGGGAACTGGCGCGGATCCGGGTCCAGCCCGACCATCAGCAGGGAATCCTGGCGCGCCCAGGCGCGATTGAGCTTGTCGATGAAATTCATGGGTGAAGGTTTCCTGTTCGAGCATGCCACCCGGTTCGACCATGCACCGGGGCCTGGGTGACGGGAGGACATGGCCTGTGTCCGGGGGCCTCAATCGGGCCACCATCGCGGCGCCAGCACGGTGATCCAGGCGGCGGCTGCCAGCAGAAGCGTCAGCAGCACGGCTGCACTGCCGATGTCCTTGGCGCGTCCCAGCAGAGGATGGCGTTCCATGCTGATGGCGTCGGCCAGTGTTTCAACCGCCGAATTCAGCAGTTCCACGATCAGGACCAGCACCAGGGGACCTGCCAGCAGCAAGCGTTCATTGGCATTGTGGCCCAGCCACAGGCCCAGTGGCATCAGGATCACCGCCAGTGCGACTTCCTGGCGAAAGGCCGCCTCGTGACGCCAGGCAGCACCCAGCCCCTGCAGCGAATAGCCCAGGGCACGCAGGATGCGGGTCAGGCCGCTGGTGCTCTTGTATGGGGATGGCTGTGTCATGGCTGATGGCCCGTCGGTGACGTGCCCGCATTGTAACGGAAGGCAGTCCGGGGCCGGACACAAAGAAAAATCCCCGCTGCATTGCGTGCAGCAGGGATTTCTTCTGGTCTGTCCCGGCCGGCGCACGTGCACCGGCCGGAACGGCAAGGGCGCTGGCTGATGCCTCAGAAGCCGCCCATGCCACCCATGCCGCCCATGTCGGGCATCTGGGGAGCCGGCTTGTCTTCCGCGATCTCGGCCACGGCCACTTCCGTCGTCAGCAGCAGGCTGGCGACCGAAGCTGCATTTTGCAGTGCGGTGCGCGTGACCTTGGTCGGGTCGATCACGCCCTGTTCGACCAGGTCGCCATACTGACCAGTGGCGGCGTTGTAGCCGTAGTTGCCTTCACCGTTCTCGACCGCATTCACGATCACGCTGGCTTCCTCGCCGGCGTTGGTGACGATGATGCGCAGCGGCGATTCGATGGCACGCAGGATCAGCTTGATGCCGGCGTCCTGGTCGGCATTGTCGCCCTTGAGCTTGGCCACGACGGCCTTGGCGCGGATCAGGGCCACGCCGCCGCCCGGGACGATGCCTTCCTCGACGGCTGCACGCGTGGCGTGCAGGGCGTCTTCGACACGGGCCTTCTTTTCCTTCATTTCGACTTCGGTGGCCGCACCCACACGGATCACCGCCACGCCGCCGGCCAGCTTGGCCACGCGTTCCTGCAGCTTTTCACGGTCGTAGTCGGAGGTGGATTCCTCGATTTGCGCGCGAATCTGCTTGACGCGGGCTTCGATGTTCTTCGCTTCGCCGGCGCCGTCGATGATGGTGGTGTTTTCCTTGGCCACCTCGATGCGCTTGGCCTGGCCCAGCAGATCCAGCGTGGCCTTTTCCAGCGACAGGCCGGTTTCCTCGGAGATCACCGTGCCGCCGGTCAGGATGGCGATGTCTTCCAGCATGGCCTTGCGGCGATCGCCGAAACCCGGCGCCTTGACGGCGGTGGTCTTCAGGATGCCGCGGATGTTGTTCACGACCAGCGTGGCCAGGGCTTCGCCTTCCACGTCTTCGGCCACGATCAGCAGCGGGCGGCTGGACTTGGCAACCTGCTCCAGCACCGGCAGCAGGTCACGGATATTGCTGATCTTCTTGTCGAAGATCAGGATGTACGGGTCTTCCAGAACCGAGACCTGCTTGTCGGGATTGTTGATGAAGTAGGGCGACAGATAGCCACGATCGAACTGCATGCCTTCGACCACATCCAGTTCGTTTTCCAGCGACTTGCCGTCTTCGACGGTGATCACGCCTTCCTTGCCGACCTTGTCCATGGCGCTGGCGATGATTTCGCCCACCGATGCGTCGCTATTGGCCGAGATCGAGCCGACCTGGGCAATGGCCTTGCTGGTGGTGCAGGGCTTGGACTGTTTGTGCAACTCGGCCACGACCGCGGCCACGGCCTTGTCGATGCCGCGCTTCAGGTCCATGGGGCTGATGCCGGCGGCCACATATTTCAGGCCTTCTTCGACGATCGATTGGGCCAGCACGGTCGCTGTGGTGGTGCCGTCACCGGCGTTGTCCGAAGTCTTCGAGGCGACTTCCTTCACCAGCTGGGCGCCGAGGTTCTCGAACTTGTCCTTCAGTTCGATTTCCTTGGCAACGGACACGCCGTCCTTGGTGACGGTCGGGGCGCCAAAGGAGCGCTCCAGCACGACGTTGCGGCCTTTGGGGCCCAGCGTGGTTCCCACGGCGTTGGCCAGGATGTTGACACCACGGACGATGCGCGAGCGGGCATCGTCACCGAAATACACTTGCTTTGCAGCCATTTTGAAATTCCTTGGTTGATTGGTGCGGGTGGCTTTACTGGATCACGGCGAAGATTTCTTCTTCGCGGATGACGAGCACTTCATCGCCATCGACCTTGACGGCCTGGCCGGCATACTTGCCGAACAGGACCTTGTCGCCGACTTTCACATCCATCGAGATGATTTTGCCTTCCTCGGTCTTCTTGCCCGGGCCGACCGCCAGGACTTCGCCCTGATCGGGCTTTTCAGCTGCACTTTCAGGGATGACGATGCCCGAAGCGGTGGTGCGCTCGTTGTCCAGACGCTTGACGATCACGCGATCGTGCAAAGGACGCAGTGCCATGGAGGAACTCCTGTAGATAGAATTTGAGAAGGTGGAGGCTGAGGCCTTGTTAGCACTCAACCTCATCGAGTGCTAATTATAAGGACGCTTGCGGTTTTTTCAAGGGGGCGGAAAGATTGTGTGACGAGAACGCTGGCCGAATCGCCATCAAAGCGCACTGTCGCGCGCTGCTGTGCCTTGTCAGGGTGGTGCTTGGGGCGCTGGCTTGTACGCGCCTGCCGCTACGGCCTATCATGATTTGAACGCGCCCGCCGGTCTGGCCTTCGCGGCATCGATTTGTTCAAGGAGTCTGTACGCCATGGCAACAAATTATGAGTCACCGCTTACCCTGTTTCTGAAGAGCCACAAGACCGACCACCCGGATACCGAGGCACAGCAGCGCGCAGGTCGCGCCATTCTATGGGATCGCAAGCTCGATCGGGAAGCACAGGAAGGTTTTCGTGCGACGCGGGTCCCGATGCTCCCCTACGTGTATTACGACAACAAGACCCCTGCAGAGGCTGAAAAGGATCCCGACTTCAAGTCGTCGACGATGTGGTTTCAGACCTCGTGGCTGGCCTGAGGCGCCGGATCGAACCGCTCTTGCCAGGCTCGATTCGGCCGACAGCCAACTGTCAAAGAGGCTGATCGGGTGTCGTTGCCACTGGACCCCCTCTGTGTCGACCGGAGATCACGGCCCGCAACGTGGTGAGCCCGGCACCCCGGGCTGCTGTGTCATGCCTCTGGTGCTGTGTCGGTGTCATGCCTCTGGTTGGGATAGCTAAAAACAATCAAGCGTATTTAATTAATCAATTTTACTTATAATGAAGGCCAGCGTACACTGGGCTCGTTGCCGATCTGGCCACCCCGATGAACCTCTGAAACAGGAGTCTCAATGTCACTGATCAACACCACCATCAAGCCCTTCAAGGCAACCGCGTATCACAACGGCAAATTCGTCGATGTCAGCGATCAGACCATCGCCGGCAAGTGGGCCGTGTTTGTGTTCTACCCTGCCGATTTCACGTTCGTCTGCCCGACGGAACTGGAAGATCTGGCCGATCACTACGCCGAATTCCAGAAAATGGGCGTGGAAGTCTATTCGGTGTCGACCGACACCCATTTCTCGCACAAGGCCTGGCACGACACGTCCGAAGCCATCGCAAAGGTCAAGTACCCGATGGTCGCCGACCCGACGCACGTGCTGGCGCGCAATTTCGACGTTCTGATCGAGGAAGAAGGCCTGGCCCTGCGCGGCACCTTCGTGGTGAATCCGGAAGGCAAAATCAAGGCCCTGGAAATCCATGACAATGGCATCGGCCGTGATGCATCCGAGCTGCTGCGCAAGGTCAAGGCAGCCCAGTACATCGCAACCCATCCGGGCGAGGTGTGCCCGGCCAAGTGGGAAGAAGGCGCCCGCACCCTGACGCCTTCCCTCGACCTGGTCGGCAAGATCTGATTGCGCCGATCCCGCTCCATGCGGCCGGCGCCCCGCCGGGTGGAGGATGAATCCGCCCGGCGGGGCGTCTTGCAATATGCCCGTCTGCTGCCGGCTCCGGGCCGGGCGACAGACGGGCTTTCCGATGAATGGCGGCCGGCAGCGCTCTCGCAGCGCGCCGAAGCGTGTCGCAAATGAACAAGGTGATGACGATGCTGGATGCAAGCCTCAAGGCACAATTGGGAAGCTATCTGGAACGGGTGACCCTGCCCGTGGAGTTGCGCGCGTCGCTGGACGACGGCGCTGCTTCGCGGGAACTGCGCACCGTCCTGCAGGATATCGCCAGCCTGTCAGACAAGATTCTGCTGGTGGATGATGCGGCGTCCGATGCGCGCACGCCATCCTTTGAAATCGCCCGTGCGGGAACCGACGTGGCCGTGCGCTTTGCGGGCACTCCGCTGGGGCATGAATTCACCTCTCTCGTGCTGGCCCTGCTGCAGGTCGGCGGTCATCCGCCCAAGCTCGATGACGCGGTGGTCGATCAGATCCGCGCGCTGCCGGGCGACTACCATTTTGAAACCTACTTTTCCCTGTCGTGCCAGAATTGTCCGGACGTGGTCCAGGCATTGAATGCCATGGCGGTGATCAATCCGCGCATTCGCCATGTGGCCATCGATGGTGCCCTGTTTCAGGACGAAGTCCGCCGGCGCGATATCCTGTCCGTGCCTGCCGTGTTCCTGAACGGAGAATTGTTCCATCAGGGGCGTGCCGGTGTGGAAGAACTGCTGGCCCGCCTGGATGTCGGCGACGACGCCGCCCGGGTCGAGGCCCTGAATGCCCGTGAACCGTTTGACGTGCTCGTCGTGGGAGGGGGCCCGGCGGGTGCCGCCGCTGCGGTCTATGCGGCCCGCAAGGGCATCCGCACGGGCGTGGTGGCCGAACGCTTCGGTGGCCAGGTGCTCGATACCTTGGCGATTGAAAATTATCTCTCCGTCCTCGAGACCGAAGGCCCCAAATTCGGGGTCGCGCTGGAGCAGCACGTGAAGGCCTATGAAGTCGACATCATGAACCTGCAACGCGCCAGCCGGCTCGTGCCAGGCAAGCTGATCGGAATCGAACTGGCCAGCGGGGCCACCCTGAAGGCCAGGACGGTGATCCTGTCGACCGGGGCGCGCTGGCGCCAGATCAATGTGCCTGGCGAGGACGAATACCGCAATCGCGGCGTCGCCTACTGCCCGCACTGTGATGGGCCGCTGTTCAAGGGCAAGCGCGTGGCCGTCATCGGCGGGGGCAACTCCGGCGTCGAGGCGGCCATCGATCTGGCCGGCATCGTGGGCCACGTCACGCTGATCGAATTCGATCATGACCTGCGGGCGGATGCCATCCTGCAACGCAAGCTGCGCAGCCTGTCCAATGTGACCATCATCACCTCGGCACAGACCACCGAGATCCATGGCGACGGCACGCGCGTGGTGGGCCTGAGCTACCAGGACCGCCAGGGCGGCGACCTGCATCGCGTGGAACTGGACGGCGTGTTCATCCAGATCGGTCTCGTGCCCAATACCGAATGGCTGGAGGGCACGGTGGCACTCAGCCGGCACGGTGAAATCGAGGTCGATGCCCGCGGCCAGACCTCGGTGCCGGGCGTCTTTGCTGCCGGAGATGCGACGACGGTACCGTACAAGCAGATCATCATTGCGGCCGGCGAAGGGGCCAAGGCCGCCCTGGCGGCCTTCGATCACCTGATTCGCAGCTCCGTGGAAACAGAGACCCAGGCCGCCGCCTGATCCGCAAGGCCGCCGCCTGACCCGCATGGAAGGCACCGGTTCTCATAAAATGAGGCATTGCCTGTTCCCCGTTCGAGGCCCCCATGCTGGCGCACTATGGTGTATTGAATGTCTGGACGTACGTGGCGGGGACGATCTTCATCGTCCTGCTGCCAGGGCCCAATTCCCTGTACGTCCTGGCCACGGGCGCAAGCCGCGGGGTGCGCGCCGGATATCAGGCGGCTTCCGGGGTATTCCTGGGGGATTCCATCCTGATGACCCTCACGGCGGCGGGCGCTGCTTCGGTGTTACGCTTGTTGCCCATGCTGTTTTTCGCCCTGAAGGCCGTCGGGGCGCTCTATCTGTGCTATCTGGGGGTGCGCCTGCTGATGTCTTCCTGGCAGCCGCCTCGGGCCAGAGTGCAGACCGTCCTCACAGGTGCCGGCAGCCCGTTTCGCAAGGCCTTGCTGCTCAGCCTGCTGAACCCCAAGGCCATTCTGTTCCTGCTGTCGTTCTTCGTGCAGTTCGTCGACCCCGCCTATGCGCATCCGGCCGTCTCTTTTCTGATCCTGGCTGCAATACTGCAAGTGTGCAGTGTGCTGTATCTTTCCCTGCTGATTGTTGGCGGGGCCCGTCTGGCGGCGTTCTTTCGCCGGCGTCAGGGCCTGGCGCGCTTTGGCAATGGCCTCGTGGGCCTGCTGTTCCTGTGGTTTGCCGGGCGCATGGTGCTCGAGGCTTGACACGGACCGTCAAACCGCTTGGCGGGGGACGGCCCAGGTGCTGATCACCTGGGTCACCGGCTCTCCGCCGCCTTCCGGTACCAGCAGGACCTGGCCCGAAGGAAAATTCAAAAGCGCCATAGTACACTGGCGACGCCTGCGGGCGCGGCCTGCGGTGCGCCCGACCGCATGACGCAGTCACTTCCCTCGCGCCTGACAGCGGGGATTTTCGGAGTAGAGATGAAAACAAACTGGACACGTGCATTGGGTCTGTCGGCAGGCCTGCTGCTTGCAACCCCCTGGGCTCACGCGGACACGCATGCCGCAGCGGCCTCATCCGGCAGTCTGCCGGTGTCTGCCACGGTCACGGCATCCGATTGCTGGATCCGCCAGCTGCCTGCACCGGCACCTTCCGGCGGGTTTCTGCGGGTTTTCAATGCCGGTGAGCAGGCCGTGGCACTGCGGGGTGCCAGTTCGCCCGACTACGGCCTGGTGATGTTGCACGAGACGACCGAATCGGGTGGCATGAGCAGGATGTCGATGGTTCATGAAATCACCGTGCCGCCAAAGGGCGAACGGGACTTCAGGCCAGGCAGCTATCACCTGATGCTGGAACAGCCGCGCGCGGGGCTGAAGGTTGGCGATCATGTCCAGGTGGATTTCGTGCTGGACAATGGTGAAGGCGTATCCGTCACCTGCGAAGTCATGTCACCCAGGGCCATGCCCGGCAGCTCCGGCATGCCTGGCGGTACGATGGACCACGGACATGGATGATGCCTGTCCCGGCTTCGCGCCGACTTCCCGTTACGCCGACTTCCCGATACGCCGGGCATGCGGCTGCGTCGGCCGGCCAGGCAGCCGGCTTGCGGGCGTGTGCAAGCTGCGCGTGGGTGTGACACAGTCTGCGCGTGAGCCGACAGGCATCAGCGCCGCTGCACAAAGCCCAGGATGGCCTGATTGAACGCCCGGGGGTTGGCCAGATTCATGCCGTGCGCGGCCAGTGCGATGCGAACCCGGCAAGCCCGCGGCAGCAACTGCTGCAGGCGATCCTGGCGGCTTGCATAGCGGGCAGGGCTCTGCACCCCACCGACCAGCAGCAACGGACAGTCCAGGGTGGCTACAGTGGCCGGCCGTACCGGCAAATTGGCTTCGCGAATCTGCGACAGCAGGGTCTGCGCATTGTCGCGCACCATGTCCTTGAACCAGCGCACCATCTTGCGCCAGGTATTGGCGCCGTTCACCGTATCGATGAATGCCTCGAGGGCGCCTTCGGTGTCGCCCGTCTGCAGGCGGCGTACGGCATCCACATAGAACGGGGGGGATTCGGGCTCGTCCTCGAACCGGAATCCCGGGTCGGCAAGCGTCAGTGAACGACACAGCTGTGGCGCCTGTGCGGCAAGGGCCAGCGCGACCTGGGCACCACGCGAATGGCCGACGATGTGCACGCCGCCCCGGGGGGCCAGTGTCTGCAGCAGCAAGACCAGATCGCGCGCGTGGCGATCGATGGCATAGCCTGGCTGCGGATGCGGGCGTGCATCGGGCCAGCAGCCCCGCAGGCTGGGTGCGATCACGTGGTGGCTGGCTGCGAACGCCGGAATCTGCCAGCGCCAGTACCGATAGTCGCACAGCGATCCATGAATCAGCAGGATGCCATCGCCGCTACCGGCTTGGGTGAAGTGCACATCGCCTTCGGGCAGCGGCAGAACGTGTGGCGGCAAATCGGGCAGTGATGTCATCAGCGCAATTCCGCCTCGCGCACGGGGCCCGGGCCCATGGGAGTGAGCTGCAAACGATTTCTTCAGAGCAGTTTCAGGCGGCTCTTGGCGGTTTCAGCCGCAGAACTGCCGGGATAGTCCTTGATGATGCGCTGCAGGCTGGCCTTGGCGCCCTTCAGGTCGTTCAGTTCGATCTGGTCGGCCGCGACCACCAGAAGCGCATCCGGCGCCCGTGGATCGTTCGGTCGCGCCTGCACCAGCGATTCCATGGTCTGGATCGAGTGACTGAAATCCTTCGATGCGTACTGGCTGCTGCCCAGATAGAACATGGCGTCGCCCGTCTGTTCGCCATTGGGATAGGACTGCACGAAGGTGGCAAAGCTGGCAGCGGCTTCCTTGTAGCGGCCATTGCGGTACAGGTCGGCAGCGGCTTCGTAGGCGGCACGCTGCTGCGGGTCTCCTGTCGAGGCGGCCTGGGGCGCGTTGCCCGGTGTGCTGGATGTGGGGGGCCGATGACTGAGCTCCTCGACCTTGCCGCGCAGCAAGGCGATTTCCTGGTGCAGCTGGTCCATCTGGTCGGCCAGCTGCAGCCGGGCCTGCCGGTTCTGATCGGTCAGCTGCTGGATCTGGGTGCGCAGCTCCAGGATGGCGCGCCGGGCCTCGTCGTCGGCGAAGGCGTGTGCACTGGGAGCGATCAGTGACAGGCCAATCAGTACCGCTGCAGAAACAGCATTCAGGCGGTGGGTCAGTGCATGCATGGGTCGGTTCCGTCCAATGAAAAACGCCGTAGCGTCTGCCGCTACGGCGCTGTTGCGTCCAGGCTGGCAATCAACGCAGGTAGTTGATGTCGGCGCGGCGGTTCTCGGCGTAATCGGCTTCAGTATTTCCCAGGGCCTTCGGACGTTCCTTGCCGAAGCTGATGGCTTCGATCTGGTTCGAATTCACGCCCAGAAGCGTCATCATGCGCGCCACGGCGTCCGAACGGCGCTGGCCCAAAGCCAGATTGTATTCGGTACTGCCGCGTGCGTCGGTATTGCCTTCGATGCGGACCTTCTGACCCTGGTGGCTGGTCAGGTACTGCGAGTGCATTTCAACGACACCGCGGTACTGTTCAGGCACTGTGTAGCTGTCAAAGTCGAAGTAGACCGAGCGTTGTTGCGCGAGCGGGCTTTGCGGATTGAACGGATCCATGATTTGCCCGGTGGACGCCGATCCCAAGCCGGCGCCTCCGGCGCCGGTGCCGTTTTGATCCAGCGGCACGGAGCTGCATGCTGCCAGCGAGGCGGCAAAAGCGGCTATTGTCAGGGTCCTGGTGATGCGCGAGCTCATTTAATATCCTTTAAGAAGAAGGAGTCACACGATAAATCAGTCGGTGAAAGGGCCCCAGGCCGGTTCCCGGACCTTGCCGTTGAGTACCGACAGCGTCTGGCGCACGCGCCCGTCGATCGAGGTGACTGCCAGCACACTGCGGCCATTCTGTATGGCGCTGTAAAGGACTTGCATGCCGTTGGGCGCGTAGCTGGGAGATTGATCGTCCGGACCATCCGTCAGGATCTGCTCGGCACCGGAATTCAAGGCCAGGCTGGCAATTCTGAAAGCACCGTTTCTGCGAGTAACGTACACCAGTTGCTGTCCGTCCGGCGATACGCTGGGTGAAAGATTGTAACTTCCCGAGAAGGTCAGGCGCTGGGCATCGCCCCCGCCGACGGGGACCTTGTAGACCTGCGGGCTGCCGCCCCGGTCGCTGGTGAAGACCAGGTACTGGCCATCCGGAGTGAAGCGCGGCTCGGTGTCGATCAGGGGTGAACGCATCACGCGGCGCAGATCCGAGCCGTCCGTGTTGGTGGTATAGATCTGGGAAATGCCGTCCTTAGACAGCACGATCGCCATTTTCTTGCCATCGGGAGACCAGGCGGGGGCGCTGTTGTTGCCCTTGTAGTTGGAGATGGGCTGGCGCTGGCCCGTCGCCAGAGTCTGTACATAGATCACCGACTTGCCGGATTCGAAGCTGACGTACGCCAGCTTGCTACCATCCGGGGACCAAGCGGGCGAGATGATCGACTGTTTGGAGCGCAACATGACCTGCGGGTTCTGGCCGTCTGCATCAGCAATTTGTAACTCATAACCGTTGCTGGTTTGCAACACATAGGCGATCCGTGTCGAGAATACGCCGCGTATGCCCGTGATCTTTTCGTAGATTCGATCGGCGATGCGGTGTGAAATACGGCGCAATTCGGCCTCCGTTCCACTGAAGACCGCCTGATCGAGTTCCGCCTTGCGGGCATTGTCCACAAGCCGGTAGCTGACGGTGTACTGGCTGCCGCTTTGTACAATGGAGCCAAACGCCAGGTAATCTGCCCCGCGCGCCTGCCAGGTGGCATAGTCCACGGAGCTCTGGGCATCGAGGCTCGAGCCGGCCGCGCTGATCAGGCGGAATTGACCGGAACGGGTCAGGTCGGCGCGAATGACCTCGGGCACCGAGGTGCTGCTTGCGGACCCGGCAAAGTCGGCGATGGCAATGGGGTATTGCGTCGCGCCGACGCCGGATATGTCGACGCGCAACTGTGCATGGGCGACGGTAGCGCCGGCCGCTGTGAGCAGGATGCCCAGGCCGGCTGCCGAAGTGTGCCGCCAGAGGCGTCCGATGAAGCCGGAGGCTGTGAATGCGGTCATGGTGACGATCTCCTTAATCGTACATGCGGTAGTCCACGTCAATATACGACGGATACTTGCCGCCAGGCGGTTTCGGGAACGGTGAGCAGGCCAGAATTCCCTTGCGGACTGCGTCGTCGAAGCGGGGAATGCCTGAAGATCGCGTCAGATCGACGCTCTGAACCTGGCCATCTGAACCCAGGTGGGTTCTGAACAATGCAGTGGGATTGATTGATCCGCTTCGGGGCGGCACGTTATAGATCACGCCCGGCTGCACGCAGGCACGTACCTTGGCGGCATAGCCGTCATTGCCGCCACCGCCCTGCTGATTGCGGTCGGCGTTGCCGTTCGGGATGCCTGCAGCTTCCAGGGCGGCGCCGCGCAGGGCCGCTTTCAGGGCCTCACGCTTCGCGGCTGCTTCCTTGGCCGCTTTTTCTCTGGCGGCCTTCTCGGCGGCGGCCTTCTCGGCGGCAGCTTTTTCTGCAGCGGCCTTCTCGGCGGCAGCTTTTTCTGCAGCGGCCTTCTCGGCAGCCGCCTTCTGGGCAGCGGCTTTCTCCGCAGCAGCCTTTTCGGCAGCAGCTTTCTTTCGGGCAGCGTCTGCAGCGGCCTTTTCGGCCGCCGCTTTCTCAGCGGCGACTTTCTCGGCAGCGGCTTTCTTCCGGGCTGCATCTGCAGCCGCTTTTTCTGCAGCCGCTTCCTCGGTCGCCGCTTTCTCGGCGGCAGCCTTCTGGGCAGCGGCTTTCTCAGCGGCAGCCTTCTCATCGGCAGCCTTCTGGGCAGCGGCTTTCTCAGCAGCGGCCTTCTCAGCGGCAGCCTTCTCAGCAGCCGCTTTCTCGGCGGCAGCCTTCTCAGCAGCCGCTTTCTCGGCGGCAACCTTCTCGGCAGCGGCTTTCTCGGCCGCCGCTTTCTCGGCCGCCGCTTTTTCTGCAGCGGCCTTCTCCTGGGCGGCCTGTTCAGCCATTTGCCGCTGCATCTCTTCGCGCGCCGTGCGTTCCTTGGCCAGCGCGATCTCTGCCTCGGCCTGTGCCTCGGCCGCAGCAGCCGCTTGTGCCCGGGCAGCGGCCAGCGCCTGGGTCTGGCGCGCCGCTTCAGCCTGCGCCGCTTGCTGTGCGGCAACATCCGGCGCGGGCTCGGGTTCGGGCGTCGGTTGAGGTTCAGGTACGGGTTCAGGCTTCGGTTCGGGCTCTGGCACCGGTTCGGGCGCCGGTTCCGGCTTGATTTCAGGCTGCGGCGTTGGTTCGGGCTCGGGGGCGGCTTCTTCGGGCTGCTCCTCGGGTGGCGCGGCTTCAGCGCTCGTACCCTGGGTCCAGAGTTCAATCTGCACCGGACCCGAATTGTCGGGAGCCGAAGCGAAGCCGACCACCATCAACAGGATCAGCAGGCCATGCGCCAGCAGTGAAATCAGCAGGCCCCGCTGATCATCACGTGCCGCAGTGCCAGGTGCGGTATCCGTGCGGGTCGAACGTTTGAACAATCTCATGAGACAGTCATCGGGCCTTTGCGACGGACGGCTAGCGCGTGGCCGCCGCGTTCTGATTGACCAGCAGCCCGAGCTTCGAGACGCCGCCATTGCGCAGTTCGTCCATGACCCGCATGACGGACTCATAAGGCACCTTGCCATCGGCAGAAATGACCACCGGGCTGTCCGGCGTCACCATGCTCTGCACTTCTGCCAGCAGATTGGCCTTGTCGATCGGGCGAAATGTGGCTCCGCCCTCGCGCACACGAATGGCCAGCTTGCCCTGGGCATCGATCTGGATTTCGATGGGCTTGATCGGGACCTCGGACGCCGTGCCCACAGTGGGCAATTCGATCTGGCCCGGCGTGATCAACGGTGCGGTGACCATGAAGATCACCAGCAGGACCAACATGACGTCGATATACGGCACGACGTTGATGTCGTTCTTCAGGCGACGCGTGCGGCGGCTGCTCAGGGACGTCATGTCAGTGTACCTGACGCTGGAGGATGTTCAGGAACTCCTCGACGAAGCTTTCGAAGCGCAGGGACAGGCGGTCGATTTCGCTTGTGTAGCGGTTATAGGCAAGCACGGCTGGAATGGCGGCAAACAGGCCGATGGCCGTGGCAATCAGGGCCTCGGCGATGCCGGGTGCCACGGCGGCCAGGGTGGCCTGCTGCATCGTGGACAGGCCCATGAAGGCATGCATGATCCCCCAGACCGTACCGAGCAGACCGATGTAGGGGCTGACGGAACCCGTGGATGCCAGGAAAGTCAAATGGGATTCGAGGCTGTCCATTTCCCGTTGAAGCGCCGCTTTCATGGCACGACGCGGCGCGTCCAGCAGCGCGTCACCCCGGCCGGAAGAGCGTCGGGCCTTGATGAATTCGGTCATGCCGGCATCGAAAATGCGCGCCAGTGCGCCGTGTTCGTTGCGGCGGCTGGCAATGGCCTGCTGCAGCACCGTCAGATCGCCACCCGCCCAGAAATCGTCCTCGAATCGTCGTGTCTGTTCGTCGGCACGTTTCAGTGCGGAGCGCTTGCTGAAAATATAGGCCCATGACAGGATCGAGGCCCCCAGCAGGATCAGCATGACAATCTGCACGGGGAGGCTGGCATGGCCTATGAGGGACAGCAGCGACAAATCGCTAGAGGCTTGCATGGTTAGTGAAGGGCCTTTTCCAATAGATCCCTGATGGGGGGTGACAGACGGATGGGTTTGAAGGTTGCGGCGTGCACCGTGCAGACCTGGATGCTGGCCGACGCGAGAATTGCCCCGTCACGCAGCGCCTGCTGGCGAAACAGGATGGAAGATGCCCGCAGTTCGTCCAGGTTGGTGAGAATGTCGATCCGATCATCCAGGCGGGCCGGCTGCCGGTAGGCAATGTCGGCATGTCTGACGACAAACATCATCTGTTCCCGGGCTGCAAGTTCGCGTTGGTCCAAGCCGAGCGCACGCAGCCATTCGGTGCGGCCGCGCTCGAAAAATTTGAGGTAGTTCGCGTAGTACACGACGCCACCGGTGTCGGTGTCCTCGTAATATACGCGAATGGACAGTTCGCCGGGGAGTTTGGGGCGCACAGGCGTCATTTTTTGGTTAATCCGTGTGACACGGGGGTGTGCGACGCTTCGTGGGGCCGGCGCAATGCACACACTTCGGGGCTACAGGGATTTTAGCGTTTCCAGGATGTGGTCTGGCGCGGCGTCCAGGGTGATCTTCAGCGTTTTCGAATCGCGGCGTGTCTGGACCTCGACAATGCCTTCGTTCAGGCCGCGTTCGCCCAGTGTCACGCGCAAGGGCACACCGATCAGTTCCCAGACGGCGAACATGATGCCAGGTCGTGCGTCCCGATCATCCAGAATCACGTCCACACCGTGTGCCAGCAGGGACTGATACAGGCTTTCAGCGTTATTGCGCACGGTTTCACTCTTGCCGATGCCGATGGGGCAGAGCACGACTTCGAAGGGTGCGATGGCGCGCGGCCAGACCATGCCCCGTTCGTCGTGACCCTGTTCAATGGCCGCAGCCGAGATGCGGCTGATGCCGATGCCATAGCAGCCCATCTGCATCAGTGCGGGCTTGCCATCCGTTTCAAGAAAGCTGGCGTTCAATGCCCGCGAATATTTGTCGCCCAGGAAGAACACATGGCCGACCTCGATGCCGCGCTGGATGGCCAGGACGCCTCCACGCGGGTCGGGATCGCCCGCCGTCACGTTGCGCAGGTCTGCCACGGCGGCCGGTTCAGGCAGATCGCGCCCCCAGTTCACCCCGCTCAGGTGGTAGCCCGCCTCGTTTGCACCGCAGACGAAATCCCCCATGCGGGCCACGGTCTGATCGGCAATGATGGTCACATCCGCCCCCAGCCCGACAGGCCCCAGGTAGCCAGGCGTGCAGCCGAAGACAGCCTGGATTTCCGCTTCCGTGGCCAGACGGTGGCCATGCTCGAAGCCGGGCAGCTTGCTGACCTTGATTTCATTGGTTTCGTGGTCGCCGCGGATCAGCAGCAGCCACAGGCGCGCGGGGCCGTCTGCAGATTCGGTCGCCAGGACCACGGATTTCACCGTGCGCGACAGCGGCAGGCCAAGCTGTTCGGCCACGATTTCACACTTGGGCGCTTCGGGGGTGGCGCGCCGGGTCATGGCCTCGCGCGCCGGCTCGCGTTCGCGCAACAGGCAGGGTGCCTCGGCCAGTTCGATGTTGGCAGCGTAATCCGTTTCAGGGTTGTAGACGATCAGATCTTCACCTGTATCGGCGATGACCTGGAATTCGTGACTGCGTGAACCGCCGATCGACCCGGTGTCGGCCGCCACCGCCCGGTACTTCAACCCCAGCCGCTTGAAGATGCGCTGATAGGCGGCGTACATGTTGTCGTAGCTGATCTGCGCAGCGGCTTCGTCACGATCGAAGGAGTAGGCATCCTTCATCAGGAATTCCCGCCCGCGCATCAGGCCGAACCGGGGCCGGCGCTCGTCACGGAACTTGGTCTGGATGTGATAGAAATTCAGCGGCAGCTGACGCCAGCTGTGAATTTCGTTGCGCGCAATGTCGGTGATGACCTCTTCTGAAGTGGGCTGCAGCACGAAATCGCGCTGATGGCGGTCCTTGATGCGCAGCAACTCGTCACCATACTCGTCCCAGCGCCCGGTCTCCTGCCACAGCTCGGCCGGCTGCACGACCGGCATCAGCAGCTCGATGGCGCCTGCGCGGTCCATTTCCTCGCGCACGATGGTCTCGATCTTGCGCAAGACCCTCAGGCCCATTGGCATGTAGGTGTAGATGCCTCCGGCAACCTTCCGGATCATGCCCGCGCGCGTCATCAGCTGGTGACTGATGACTTCTGCGTCTGCAGGGGCTTCCTTCAGGGTATTCAGGTGGTACTTGCTGGCGTACATGGTAGGGATTCCGGTTGGTACGTATAATCGACGGTAATTGTATTGAATTCACAACAGAGGTGGCCCCATGTTGGATCGCGAAGGCTACCGCCCCAATGTCGGCATCATTCTCGTGAACCAGAAAAACGAGGTTTTCTGGGGCAAGCGAATCAGGGAACATGCGTGGCAGTTCCCGCAGGGCGGCATCAAGCACGGCGAGACGCCCGTTCAGGCGATGTACCGCGAACTCCACGAGGAGGTCGGCCTGAGCGCCGAGCATGTGCACATTCTGGGGCGGACCCGAGACTGGTTGCGTTATGACGTTCCTGATCATTACGTGCGTCGTGAATTGCGCGGCCACTACAAGGGCCAGAAGCAGATCTGGTTCCTGCTGCGCATGATGGGCCGGGACACCGACGTCAGTCTGCGCGCCACGGATGCGCCTGAATTCGATGCCTGGCGCTGGAACGCCTACTGGGTTCCGCTGGATGCCGTCATCGAGTTCAAACGCGAAGTCTACACGCTTGCGCTCAATGAATTGTCCGGCTTGCTGTTTCGGCGCAATCGCGACAACCGTTTTTTGCGACACCGCGGTCACCGCGGCACGAACCTGCGCCCCGAGGACTCCGCCGCGGTGCCGGCAGGTGGGCGATCCCTGTCAACCCCGACTTCAAAGGCCTGACGCATGCTTCAAGACCTCGATGCATTGACCCAGCGCATGCGCCAGGTCGCACGCCTCGTGCGTGACCTGCGGGCAGAACGTGGCGCTTTCCAGGAACGCATCCATGAACTCGAGCAGGAATGTCAGGCCCTGAAGGCCCGACAGGCTCGCGAACACGAGGAATTCACCCGCATGTCCGAGCGGCTGGCGCGCCACGACAGGGAACTGCAATCGGCCCAGGAAGAATCCGCTCGGGCGCATGCCTTGCTGGAGGGTCAGATCCACGACCATCAAGCGCACGTGGAATCCCTGCAAAAGCGCTTGTCGCAAGTCGAATCGGACCGTGACTGTCTGCGCGATGCGGCCAGCGGGGCCCAGCAGCAGATCGAACTCATACTGGAACGCCTGCCCGGCGCGGAGGCCTGAACATGGAACGAGTCGACGTCAGCATACTGGGCCGGGATTACTCCCTGGCCTGTCCCCCCGAGGAAAAGGCCGCGTTGCTGGCCGCCGTACGTCTGGTCGATCAGCGCATGCTGGCCATCAAGGGATCGGGCAAGGTCGCCAGCAATGAACGCATCGCCGTCATGGCCGCGATCCAGATCGCCAATGAGCTTCTGAACATGCGCGCACCGGATGGACCATTGAGTCATATTGCGTTGGGGGATTTCAAGGGTAGAATTGAGGTCATGAACGACATGCTCGACGATTTGCTGGGTGATGCCGTTTGAACGACTTTTCCCGGGTGCCGCCTGGCATCGGGTGTGTTAAGTCCCTGCCGTGTTCGTGACCAGGCCAATCACTCCTTGAACCAATGCTATTGGCATAGGTTGCCGGATTGACAGACAGGAGAGCTCCCTTCACTGGATAGCCCGAAGCCTGACTGATGGCGACCACCGTGAACCCCAGGTTCCGGGATGCCGGCCTTGACGGCACAGGTGGGGCATTTACTGAAAGCTCGTCGTGTGGCACGGCGGGCTTTCGCCTTTTTTGTCAGGCGGGCGTGCGCTTACGCGCAACCCACAAGGAAATCACACATGCACCGAAGCACACAAAGTCGCGGCACTCTTCTGGCGGGCCTGCTGCTGGGGTTGATGGCGGTGGCCACGCCCACCCTGGCGCATGATTCCGATCGGGCGGCGCCGCAGGCCACCCTGTCGGCTGAAGCCTCGGCCGAAGTCGAGCAGGATACCGTTCAGGTCACGCTGGCCGCGGAACTGACTGGCGCCACCCAGGCGCAGGTGGCCGATGCCCTGAATGCCAGGCTGGATTCCGTCATGCGGCAGGCAAAGGGCCAGCAGGGCATCGAGGCCCGCAGCGGCAGCTATCGCATCTGGCCCATGA
>JACDJC010000339.1_pt1 | contig 58517 bp, 47 predicted proteins | sample 7454191 | NCBI WGS metagenome assembly JACDJC01 (sample SAMN14253291, study PRJNA609438) | sludge metagenome | isolation source: sludge after 25d culture with pyrite and EDTA | collected 2018-12-20 | reverse complement strand
TGCCCCAGGGGCCGGCATCGATGATCGCGACGCGATCGGTCTGCTTGCGGACCTCGCGCAAGGCCGACAGACCGGCGGTACCGCCGCCGATGATGACGACGTCCAGCGTTTCATCCTTCATCAGGTTCTCCTTGCCACCACGACCGGTGACCACGACCGCTGGCCGGGTTTTCCTGCCGTCGGCCAACGTCCTGCTGTCGGCCGACGCAGTGCCGCCGCACTGCGCAAGCCTGCCCTGCCGACACCCGTCGACCGGGCCACGAGCCGCGGCTGCCACCGGCCGGACACTGCACGCCCGGCGTGATTGCCCCCATGATGCCCAAACCGGCGCGCGAACCCCTCACGCGCCGGCCGTCGTCGTCCGCGACGGTGTACGCGTCAGCTTCAGGCCCACCTTGACGACGCGCCCGTCGATCATCTCGCGGGCGATCAGCAGCAGCCCGGCCAGTTGCACGGCATCGCCTTCGAGCACGAAGTCACCGTAGAACTGCCGACGCGCGGCGACGTCGACACTGGTGAACAGATCGGACAGATGATCGACTTCATGATCGGGGGCCACCAGCATCACCACGTCATCGAGCGCCAGCACGCCGGCCGCTTCATCGTGCAGGACCGTGTCGCGCCGCAGCACGCCGACCACGCGCACGCCCTCCGGCAGCAGCAGCGTGCGCAGATCGGTGCCGAGCATCGGCGAACGCCGGCCGATGCGGAACTCGAGCACGGCCAGCCGGTCGTCGGACAGCATCGGTCGTACGCGCGGCTCCTCGCGCGGCGGCAGCCCGACACCGAACAGACGGGCCATGAACGGCACCGATGAACCCTGCAGCAGCAGGGACGTCACGACGACGACGAAGGCGATGTTGAACAGCAGTCGGGCTTCGGGAACGCCGGCCAGCAGCGGAAAGACCGCGAGCACGATCGGCACCGCGCCGCGCAGACCGATCCAGCTCATGAACGTGACTTCCCGGGGCACGAAGGAAAACGGCAGCAGGCACAGCCAGACAGCCAACGGACGGGCGACGAGCATCAGGAAGGCCGAGACGGCCAGTGCCGGCCAGGCGATCGCCGGCAGTTCCGATGGGGTGACCAGCAGGCCGAGCAGCAGGAACATGCTCGATTGCGCCAGCCAGGCCATCCCGTCCATCGCCCGCAACAGGTTTTCGGCGGTGCGCCGCAACTGATTGCCGACCACCAGCCCGACCAGATACACGGCGACGAAACCGCTGCCCCCGAGCAGACCGGTCAGCGCGAAAGCGCTCACTCCGCCCGAACACAGCAGCAGTGCGCTGAGCCCCTCGCCGACGTGCACATGGCGCATCACGCGCGCCAGCACGTGCCCGAGGCCGAAGCCGAGCAGTCCGCCCAGACCGAACTGCACGAACAGCCGGCGCACCAGTTCGAGCCCCTGGACGTCCTCCGGCGCCATCAGGATGCTGATCATCAGCATCGTCAGGAAAATCGCCGTCGGATCGTTGATTCCCGACTCGATCTCGAGCGTGTTCGCCACCCGTTCGTTCAGGCGCGTGCCGCTGGCGCGCAGCAGCGCGAACACGGCGGCGGCATCGGTCGAGCCGACGATCGAACCCAGCAGCAGGCCGTGTCGCCAGTCGAGCGGGAAGACCCAGGCAGTGAACCAGCCGAGCGGCAGGGCCGTCAGGACGACGCCGACCGAAGCCAGCACCAGCGACGGGCGCAGCGCGACGCGAAAGGTGGCCAGCTTCGTGCGCAGGCCCCCGTCGAGCAGAATGATCGCCAGCGCGAGATTGCCGACGAAAAACGCCAGCCGGTGATCATCGAAATCGATGCCGCCGATTCCGTCCTCGCCGGCCAGCATGCCGACCAGCAGGAAGACCAGCAGGAAGACCAGCAGGAAGGGCACACCGAAGCGCGACGAAAATGCGCCCAGCAGGATGCCGGCGAACATCACCAGCGCCCCAGCCAGCAGCAATTGATCGATCGCTTCCATCCGGTGTTTCCATCCGGGCCGGCAGCACGGGGGCCGCGGAAGCCGCATTCTGGTGCCGGAGGCGGGAATCGAACCCGCACGCCCTCTCGGGCACCGGATTTTGAGTCCGGCGCGTCTACCAGTTCCACCACTCCGGCATCGCACGGGCAGCCCCGTGCAACGAAGGCGCGATTATGCGGCCTGCGGACGCCGCAGGACAAGAACGGTGCCGGGCGGAAGCGGTCGCCGCCCGTACAATCGCGGCCAGTTCCTCCGTCAGGGGTCCGGATGCCGCCCGATCATCCGCGTCCGGACGCGTCTTTCGTGCGCGACGGATGCGTGCCGCCGATACCCGGAATCGATGGCTTCACGGGCGCGCTCACGAGAGCAGATGAAAACCAGCGACTTCGACTTCGATCTTCCCGCCGACCGGATTGCCCGTCATCCGGCAGCCAACCGCACCGGCTCCCGGCTGCTGCACGTTCGTTCCGACGGGATGGAAGATCTGCGCTTCACCGACCTGCCGCAGTGCATCGTGCCCGGTGACCTGCTCGTGCTGAATGACACCCGCGTCCTGCGCGCGCGCCTGCTCGGCCGCAAGGAAAGCGGCGGGCGCATCGAGGCAATGCTCGAACGCGTGACGGACGTGCACGAAGCAGTCGCGCAGTTGCGTGCGAGCAAGCCGCCGGCCACCGGTGCCCGGCTGCACTGGCGCAGCAGCGCCGCGACCGTCGTCGCCCGTGAAGGCGACTTCTGGCGACTGCGATTCGACGAGCCAGTCCTCGACGTGCTCGGGCGCGAAGGTGCGATCCCGCTGCCGCCCTATATCGACCGTGCCCCGGCGGCGCTGGACGACGAGCGCTACCAGACAGTGTTCGCGCGCACTCCGGGCTCGGTCGCCGCTCCCACCGCCGGCCTGCATTTCGACGAGGCCCTGCTGAACGAGTTGCGCACCCGGGGAGTGGAAATCGCTTGCGTGACGCTGCACGTCGGCGCCGGCACCTTCCAGCCGGTGCGCACCGAGGATCTGTCACGGCACCGGATGCACACCGAACGCTATCGGATACCGGCCGACACGGTCCGTGCCGTCGCCGACGCGCGCGCGCGTTCGGCTGCCGTCATCGCCGTCGGCACGACGACGCTGCGCACGCTCGAAGCAGCCGCGGACGAGACCGGCCGGATCCGCGCCGGCGAGGGCGAGACCGATCTCTTCATCACGCCGGGATACCGTTTTCGCATCGTCGACCGACTGCTGACCAATTTCCATCTGCCGCGCTCGACGCTGCTCATGCTGGTGAGCGCCTTCGCCGGTTGCGGGCGGGTGCGCGCCGCCTATGCGCACGCGATCGCGCACGGCTACCGCTTTTTCAGTTACGGCGATGCCATGCTGCTGGAGAAGGAGGACGGGCGATGACGGCAGACCCTGCACGGACGGACGCCGCGCGGGCGACGACCACTTCGTTCGCACGGCTGCAGCGTGACGGCGAGGCGCGCTGCACACGCATCGAGCTGGCGCACGGCATGGTCGAGACGCCGGCCTTCATGCCGGTGGGCACCTACGGTGCGGTCAAGGCGACCTCGCCGCGCGAATTGCGCGAGCTCGGCGCTCCGATCATCCTCGGCAATACCTTCCACCTGTGGCTGCGCCCCGGGCTCGAGGTGATCTCGCGTTTCGGCGGCCTGCACCGCTTCATCGGCTGGGATGGCCCGATCCTGACCGACTCGGGCGGCTTCCAGGTCTGGAGCCTCGGCGCATTGCGGCAGATCTCGGAAGAAGGCGTCCGGTTTTCCTCCCCGGTCAACGGCGACCGCCTGTTCCTGACGCCGGAGCGTTCGATGGAAATCCAGCAGGTGCTGGATTCCGACATCGCGATGGTGTTCGACGAGTGCACGCCCTGGGAACGCGACGGCGTTCCGGTGTCCTTCGAGGACGCGGCCGCCTCGATGCGCCTGAGCCTGCGCTGGGCGCGTCGCTCGCACGATGCGTTCCGGCACGGCCAGGAAGCGGGCACCGGTCGCGCCAACCGGCTGTTCGGCATTGTCCAGGGCGGCCTGTTCGAGGCCCTGCGCGACGAGTCACTGGCCGGCCTGGTCGACATCGGCTTCGATGGCTACGCGATCGGCGGACTGTCGGTCGGCGAGCCCAAGGCGGACATGCTGCGCCTGCTCCACCATACCGCGCCGCGCCTGCCGCAGGACGCACCGCGCTACCTGATGGGCGTCGGCACGCCCGAAGATCTCGTCGCCGGCGTCGCCGCCGGCATCGACCTGTTCGATTGCGTGCTGCCGACGCGCAATGCCCGCAACGGCTGGCTGTTCACGCAATGGGGCGATCTCAAGCTGCGCAATGCACGCTATCGCCTGGATGAACGGCCGATCGACGAGCACTGCACCTGTCACGCCTGCCGGACGTTCTCGCGCGCCTATCTGCATCATCTGCAGAAAACCGGCGAGATTCTCGGCGCCCGGCTGGCGACGATCCACAATCTGCACTACTACCTGGAACTGATGCGTTCGATGCGCGCGGCGATCGCCGAGGGCCGCTTCGAGGCGTTCCGGCGCGGGTTTGCGGCCGGCCGCGCACGTGGCATCGAATGAAATTCGAAGAAACTCTCAGGGAAAACCCGATTACCATGTAGACTTCCGGCGCCATCCCCGTTTCATCCCGACGCCGGCCACCGGACCCGGCGCCCAGCCCGAGAGCGCCCGTCGTCCATGCTCGACACGATTTCCAGCAGTCCCCGCAGTCCCATCCGGATGACCACGCACTTCGGCAGCAGCTTCTTCGAGCGTTTTTCACTCGAACTGGCGACCAGTGACGCCCTGCGTGCGGAAAGCTACCGCCTGCGTCACCGGATCTACGTGCGCGAACTGCAATATGAACGGGCAGAGGACTTTCCGCATGGACTCGAGTTCGACGCCTGGGACGAGCGGGCGCTGACCGTCCTGCTGCGTCATCGCGCCAGCCGGCAGTTCATCGGCTGCGTTCGCCTGATCACCGCCGACCCGGACGATCCGGCGCAGCCGTTTCCGTTCGAGACGACGGCCGGCGAACACCTGCCGCAGGCTGCGCGAGGACCGCAACGGGGCCTGGGCACCGCGCCGCGCAAGCGGATCGGCGAAGTGTCGCGTCTGGCCATCGTGCGTGAATTCCGGCGGCGCTGCGACGACAATGATCCGGATCTGGCTCCGTATCTCGACCCGAGCGGCGCCGGCCCGGACCGGCGCAGCAGCGATCGCGTGCCGCCCGCGCTCGGACTGATCTTCTCGGCGACCTGGCTGGGCATCGAGATCGGCCTGGAAGCGGTCTTCGTCATCATGGAGCTGCGCCTGGCACGCCTGCTGCGTTCGCTGGGCCTGCACTTCACGCAGATTACCGAACCGGTCCAGTTCCGCGGCCTGCGTGCGGCCTTCGAGATCCGCCGCGAAGCGCTGCTCGGCGACCTGGCGCCACCGCTGCGCGACATCCTCGATCTCGTTCGCTCCCGGGTGCTGGCCCTCGCTCCGGAACGGGCGGTGCTGGCGCCGGTACCGGCCTGATCCGGCGCACACCGCTCCGGCGACGGATGCCCGCGATCACATCCGCGCCGATTTCTTCCGGCACCCGTTGCGCGCCGCTGTCGTCCGTGGCAGGAACGGCCGGGCACGGGCCGGACCGATTGCTATAATTGGCGGTTCACTTCGGGAGACACGCCTTGCTCATCTCGCCTGCCTACGCCCAGGCCACGGGTTCGGCCGAACAGCAGATCTTCGGCTTCCTGCCGATCATCCTGATGTTCGTCGTGCTCTATTTTCTGATGATCCGGCCGCAGATGAAGCGCACCAAGGAGCACAAATCGATGCTCGAGGCGCTCAAGCGCGGCGATGAAGTCGTGACTTCGGGCGGGCTGATCGGTCGCGTGACGAAGGTTGGCGACAGCCACGTCACGGTCGAAGTGGCGCGCATCGCCGAAGGTCGCAACAACGACACGCCGATCGAGATGCATTTCCAGAAAGGTTCGGTCCAGACCCTGCTGCCCAACGGCACGATCAAGGCGATCCAGAAGGGAGGTGCTGCGGCGGTGCCGGCCGCGGGCAATGCGACCAAGGCCTGAAAATGAACGTCTGAGGCCATCGTGAACCGCTATCCGATCTGGAAATACGCCGTTCTCGCCATTTCACTGGTGTTCGGTCTGCTGTACACGCTGCCGAACTTCTTCGGCGAGGCGCCGGCAGTCCAGGTCTCCAGCGGCAAGGCGACGCAGAAAATTGACGACTCGATGATCGGTCGCGTGAACGGCATCCTGTCGGAAGCCGGACTGCAGAGTACCGGCGTCTATTTCGACGGCAATTCGGTCAAGGCGCGCTTCGCCGACACCGACACCCAGCTGCGCGCCCGTGACGTTCTCGGGCACACGCTGAATCCCGACCCGGCCGATCCTTCATGGATCGTCGCACTCAACCTGCTTTCCGACACGCCGCACTGGCTCATTTCGCTGCGCGCGCTGCCGATGTATCTCGGCCTCGACCTGCGCGGCGGCGTGCACTTCATGCTGCAGGTCGACATGAAGGAGGCGCTGAGCAAGCGCATGGACGGGCTGGCCAGCGACATCCGCACGCAACTGCGCGACAAGACCGTCCGCCACGCCGGCATCGAACGCATCGGCAACACGATCGAGATCCGCTTCCGCGACACGGCGACGCTCGAACGGGCGCGCGGGCTGATCAGCGACAGCTCGCCCGAACTGGCGCTCACCGTGGCCGGCGGCAGCCAGGAACCGAAGCTCGTGGCGCGCTTCCGCGAAGACGCCGCGACACGCGTGCAGCAGAATGCCGTCCAGCAGAACATCACGACGCTGAGCAACCGCATCAACGAACTGGGCGTGTCCGAGCCGGTGATCCAGCAGCAGGGCGCCGATCGCGTCATCGTGCAGCTGCCGGGGGTACAGGACACGGCCAAGGCCAAGGACATTCTCGGACGCACGGCCACGCTCGAAGTGCGCATGGTCTGCGAATCGCCCGACGAACTGGCGGCGCTGGCCGCCGGCACCGTGCCGTTCGGCTGCGAGCGCTTCACCGAGCGCGGCGGCCAGCCGATCCTGCTGCGTCGCCAGATCATCCTGACCGGCTCGAACCTGAACGACGCCCAGGCGGGCTTCGATTCGCAGACGCAGGAGCCGGCCGTCCACCTGACGCTCGATGCCCGCGGCGCGCGGATCTTCCGCGACGTGACGCGCGAGAGCATCGGCAAGCGCATGGCGATCGTGCTCGTCGAGCGCGGCAAGGGCGAGGTCGTCACCGCGCCCGTGATCCGCTCCGAGATCGGCGGCGGCCGCGTGCAGATCTCCGGCGCGATGACCACGACCGAAGCCAATGACGTCGCGCTGCTGCTGCGCGCCGGGTCGCTGGCCGCACCAATGGAGATCGTCGAGGAACGCACGATCGGCCCGAGCCTCGGCGCCGAGAACATCCGCCAGGGTTTTCACTCGACGCTGTGGGGCTTCCTGACGGTGGTCGTGTTCATGGTGCTGTATTACCACTTCTTCGGCATCGTCTCGTCGATCGCGCTGTCGGTGAACCTGCTGCTGCTGATCGCCCTGCTGTCGCTGCTGCAGGCCACCCTGACGCTGCCGGGCATTGCGGCGATCGCGCTCACGCTCGGTATGGCGATCGACGCCAACGTGCTGATCAATGAACGCGTGCGCGAAGAACTGCGCAACGGGGCGACGCCCCAGGCCGCGATCTCGGCCGGCTACGACAACGCCTGGGCGACGATTCTCGACTCCAACATCACGTCGATGATCGCCGGCATTGCGCTGCTGATCTTCGGTTCCGGCCCGGTGCGCGGCTTTGCCGTCGTGCACGTGCTTGGCCTGATGACGTCGATGTTCTCGGCCGTGTTCTTCTCGCGCGGCCTGGTCAACTTCTGGTACGGACGCCGGCGCAGGCTGTCCACCGTGTCGGTCGGACAGGTCTGGCGCCCACCCAGTGGTGCCGGCGTACCGGCACGACGCGGCTGAGCGCGGGGCAACGACGATGGAATTCTTCCGCATCCACCGCGACATCCCGTTCATGCGCCATGCGCGCATCCTGAACGCGGTTTCGGTCGTGATGTTCCTGCTGGCCGTCGGTTTTCTCGCCGTGCGCGGCCTGAACCTGTCTGTCGAATTCACCGGCGGCACGGTGATGGAAGTGCACTATGACGAGAGCACGGATCTGCAGAAGATCCGGGCGACGATCGGTGCGCTCGGCTACAACGACACCCAGGTGCAGAATTTCGGTACTTCGCGCGACGTGCTGATCCGTCTGCCGAGCACCGAAGGCACCGGCAAGAGCTACACCGAGCAGAGCGACGAGGTCATGGCGGCGCTGAAGGCTGCCCAGCCCGACGCCACGCTGCAGCGCGTCGAGTTCATCGGCCCGCAGGTCGGACGCGAACTCTTCACCGACGGCGCGATGGCGCTGCTGTTTGTGGTCATCGGCATCATCATCTACCTGTCGATCCGCTTCGAATGGAAGTTCGCGATCGCCGCGATCATCGCGAATCTGCACGACGTCGTCATCATTCTCGGCTTCTTCGCCGCCTTCCAGTGGGAGTTCTCGCTGTCGGTGCTGGCCGCAGTGCTGGCCGTGCTCGGCTACTCGGTGAACGAGTCGGTGATCATCTTCGACCGGATCCGCGAATATTTCCGCAAGATCCGCAAGCTCGATACGCCGCACCTGATCGACAAGGCGATCACCAGCACGATTTCACGCACGATCATCACGCACGGGTCGACGCAGGTGATGGTGCTGTCAATGCTGATCTTCGGCGGGCCGACCCTGCACTATTTCGCCGTGGCACTGACCATCGGCATCCTGTTCGGCATCTATTCGTCGGTGTTCGTGGCCGCGGCCATCGCCATGTGGCTCGGGGTCAAGCGCGAGGATCTGGTCAAGCCGGTGCGGCGCAAGGACGACGGCCAGCCCGAACTGCCCTGACACACCGGGAGGTGTGGCTTCCTGAACGACCGCGCACCGGGAGGTGCGGTTCCCCGGGCGGCCGCGCATCGGAATGTGCGGTTGCGCCGCACGCAGGAATGCATGCTTCCCCGCCGGCGTGCGGGGAAGCGCGCGATTTCCGCGCGATTTCCTCGAAACGCCGCTCAGCTGGTTCAGACGCGGCGTGCCAGTTCTGCCGCCTTGCCGATGTAGCCGGCCGGCGTCAGCGCCGCCAGTTCGCGCCGCGCTTCCTCGGGAATCGGCAGGCGCGCAACGAACTCCGCAAGCACGGCCGCAGTGACGGCACGGCCACGCGTCAGTTCCTTGAGCTGCTCGTACGGATTCTCGACGCCGTAGCGACGCATGACGGTCTGGATCGCCTCGGCAAGCACTTCCGGATTGGCCTCGAGATCGGCTGCAAACCGTTCGGCGCGCACCTCGAGCTTGCGCAGGCCGCGCAGACTGCTGTCCCAGGCCAGCAGGCTGTGGCCCAGCGCCACGCCGACGTTGCGCAGCACCGTCGAATCGGTCAGGTCACGCTGCCAGCGCGAGATCGGCAGCTTCTCTGAAAGGTGGCGCAGCAGCGCATTGGCCAGGCCTGCATTGCCTTCCGAATTCTCGAAATCGATCGGGTTGACCTTGTGCGGCATCGTCGAGGACCCGACCTCGCCGGCGCGCAACTTCTGGCCGAAATAGCCAAGCGAGATATAACCCCAGACATCACGATCGAGATCGATCAGGATGGTGTTCAGCCGCGCCAGTGCATCGAAGCTGGCGGCCATCCAGTCGTGCGGTTCGATCTGGATCGTCCAGGGATTGAAACGCAGCCCCAGCGACTCGACGACTCCGCGGGCGAACTGCTCCCAGTCGACCTGCGGATACGCCGCCAGATGCGCGTTGTAATTGCCGACGGCGCCATTCATCTTGCCCTGTGGCTCGATGGCCTGCAACGCCGCCAGCGCCGGTTCGAGGCGGGCGACGAAATTCGCCAGCTCCTTGCCCAGTGTCGTCGGCGATGCCGGCTGGCCATGCGTGCGCGACAGCATCGGCAAGGCCGCATGCTCGTGCGCCAGTGTGCGCAGCATGTCGATGACGGTGCGCACCGCCGGCACGATCACCTCGTCGCGCGCGGCACGCAGCATCAGCGCATGGGCCATGTTGTTGATATCTTCGGAAGTGCAGGCGAAATGCACGAATTCGCCGGCACGGGCCAGATCGGCATCGTCGCCGATCGACTCCTTCAGGAAATATTCGACGGCCTTGACATCGTGGTTGGTGGTTGCCTCGATGGCCTTGATGCGCGCTGCCTGCGGCGGGCCGAAATCCGTGACGATGGCCTGCAGACGGGCACGCGCGGCCGGCGAAAACGGCGGCAACTCGGTCAGCCCGAGCGCCGACAGGGCGAGCAGCCACTGCACCTCGACCTGCACACGGCGGTGCATCAGGCCCGCTTCGGACATCTGCGCGCGCAGGCCGGCGAGCCGGGACGCGTAACGTCCGTCCAGTGGCGACAGGGCTTGCAGAAAGGACTCGGAGGACTCGGGAGAGGGGTCGGAACGGGATTCGGACATCGAAGACAGGGCCGGAAACGATGGAAAAAAGAAAGGGCGGGAAAGAAAGGACGGAAGTCGGGGCGCCCGACCGACCGTGCAGCCGCACGTCACGGAAAACAGCCCGACGCAACCAGGAATGGTCGCACAACCAGCCGTCTTCCGCGCTGCCCGACCCATCATCCGCGCACCGATGCCGGCCATGATCCGCCCATGCCCGGTGGACGCGGCGACGAACCGGGACCGGCGCCGCACCGTGTCGGGCTCCATCGGGGCCATTTCACCGGCGGCTGGCGGTGCCGAAACCGCCGCAGTGGCCTTTGCTATACTGGCCGCCCGTTTTGCGGCGACGTCATGAAGCTCATCGGTTCGACATCGAGTCCGTACGTTCGCAAGGTGCGCGTCGTACTTGCGGAAAAGAAAATCGAATACCAGTATGAACTGGACGACGTCTGGTCGCCGGAATCCCGGCTGCGGACGCTCAATCCGCTCGGCCAGGTGCCGACCCTGGTCATGGACGACGGCGGCGCGCTGTTCGATTCGAGCGTGATCGCCGAATACCTCGACAACCTGACCCCGGTGCACCGGCTGGTGCCACCGAACGGTCGTTCGCGCATCGAGGTCAAGATCTGGGAAGTGCTCGGCGACGGCCTGCTCGATGCCGCACTGCTGGTGCGGCTCGAACAGACGCTGCGCACCGAGGCCCAGCGCAGCCCGACCTGGATCGCACGCCAGATGTCGAAGATCGAGGGCGCGCTGCAGTCGATGTCGAACATGCTGGCCGACAAGGCCTGGTGCGTGGACGGCCGTTATTCGCTGGCCGACATCTCGCTGGGCTGCACGCTCGGCTATCTCGACTTCCGTTTCCCGGCACTGGGCTGGCGCGCGCAATTCTCGAATCTGGCCCGCCACGCGGAAAAACTGTTCGATCGTCCGAGCTTCCAGGAAACGGAACTCAGTTGAGCACGGCCTCGGCCGACGTCCCTGCCCGCTCCGGCTCCGGCCCGCGTTCCGCCGCCTCGATCACGCCACCGCCGAGACACACTTCACCCTGGTACAGCACGGCGCTCTGGCCGGGTGTCACGGCCCACTGCGGCTGCGCAAAGTGCAGACGGAAGCCTCCCGGGGCCACGTCTGCGAGCGTGCAGCGCGCGTCCTGCTGCCGATAGCGCGTCTTCGCACTGAGCGAGCCGTCATCGTGCGGCGCGCTGCCGGCGATCCAGTGTGCATCGATGGCGTGCAGACGCATCGCGTGCAGGGCCGGATGCGCATGCCCCTGGACGACGATCAGCGCGTTGCGCGCCATGTCCTTGCGCGCGACGAACCAGGGCTCGCCGCTGCCGGCACGCGTGCCACCGATGCGCAGGCCCTTGCGCTGACCGATCGTGTGAAAGGCCAGTCCCTGATGCTCGCCAATCACATCACCGCCACCGGTTTCGATCGGACCCGGACGGGTCGGCAGATAACGGCCGAGAAATTCGCGGAACGGACGCTCGCCGATGAAGCAGATGCCGGTCGAATCCTTGCGTGCCGCATTGGGCAGGCCGATCGAACGCGCCATCTCGCGCACCTGGCGCTTGTCGAACGCACCAAGCGGAAACCAGGTGCGTGACAGCTGCTCCTGTGTCAGGCGGTGCAGGAAATAGCTCTGGTCCTTGCTCGCATCGACGCCCCGCAGCAGTTCGAAAAGCCCCTGGTCGCCGCAGCGCACGCGTGCGTAATGCCCGGTCGCGATCCGTTCCGCACCCAGCGCCATCGCATGGTCGAGAAATGCGCGGAACTTGATTTCGGCGTTGCACAGCACGTCGGGGTTGGGGGTACGGCCAGCCGCGTATTCGCGTAGGAATTCGCTGAACACGCGCTCGCGATACTCGGCGGCGAAATTCACGGCCTCGATCTCGATCCCGAGCACGTCCGCCACGCTCGCCGCCGTGACCCAGTCTTCGCGCGCCGTGCACTCGTCGTCGTCTTCCCAGTTCTTCATGAACAGGCCGATGACTTCGTGCCCCTGCTCGCGCAGCAGCCACGCGGCCACGGATGAATCGACGCCGCCGGACATGCCGACCACTACCCGACGAGAAACCTGTGCAGACATCGTCCGATCATAATCCAGCCGGTCCCGAAACGTGCACCGCCAGCGGCCGTCCCGGCCGTGCCCGCACCATTGCCGGACGGCGGCTCCGATCCGGCACCGGACGGACGCCCGCGTCCGGATCCGCTGTGGATCAAGTTTTCGGGGCTTTGCTATCGGACCTTCCCTTACAATACCCCCGCTGCCTGGAACAGCGCCCGGTCGCGGGTCGTCGTTCCCGTCATCGAGCTGCCTCTTACCGGAATCGCCGAGGAAACCGAATGCGCATAGGCGTACCTGCAGAAACCCGCCCGGGCGAAGCACGGGTGGCGGCCACCGCCGAAACCGTCAAGAAACTGGTCGCGGCCGGCCATGAACTGCTTGTCGAACGCAATGCCGGCCTGGTGGCCGGCCAGACCGATGAAGCCTACGGTACTGCCGGCGCGACCATGGTCGATGCCGCACAGGCCCTGTCGGCCGATCTGGTGCTCAAAGTCCGCTCGCCATCGGCCGATGAGCTGGCGGCGATGAAGCGCGGCGGCGCCCTCGTGGGCATGCTCGAACCCTTCGACCGCGACGGCCTGCAGCGGCTGGCCGATGCCGGGCTGACGGCCTTCGCGCTGGAAGCAGCACCGCGCACGACGCGCGCGCAAAGCATGGACGTGCTGTCGTCACAGGCCAACATCGCCGGCTACAAGGCGGTGATCCTCGCGGCCAATGCCTATCAGCGCTTCTTCCCGATGCTGATGACCGCCGCCGGCACGGTGAAGGCCGCACGCGTCGTCATTCTCGGCGCCGGTGTCGCCGGTCTGCAGGCGATCGCGACCGCCAAGCGCCTGGGCGCGGTGATCGAAGCCTCGGATGTGCGTCCGGCCGTCAAGGAACAGGTCGAGTCGCTCGGCGCGAAGTTCATCGACGTGCCTTACGAGACCGACGAGGAACGCGAGATTGCGCAGGGCACGGGCGGTTATGCGCGCCCGATGCCCGAGAGCTGGATGAAGCGCCAGGCGGCTGCGGTGGCCGAGCGCATCCGTCAGGCCGACGTCGTCATTACCACTGCGCTGATCCCGGGCCGGCCGGCGCCGGTACTGGTCACCGAGGAGATGGTGCGGTCGATGAAGCCGGGTTCGGTCATTGTCGATCTGGCCGTCGAGCAGGGCGGCAACTGCCCGCTGTCCGAGGCCGGCCAGACCGTGATCAGGCATGGCGTGACGCTGATCGGGCAGACCAACCTGCCGGCCAGCGTCGCAGCCGATGCCTCGGCACTGTATGCGCGCAATGTCTTCGACTTCCTGAAGCTCGTGCTGACGAAGGAGGGCGCGCTGCACATCGATCTGGAAGACGACATCGTCAAGGCGTGCCTGATGTGTCGCGATGGTCAGTTGCTGCGCACCTGATCCCGACCGCGGTTCCTCACGATCCACCCCAACGACCGACAGCGGAACGAAACCGATGGAAGCGATCTCTCCCACCGTCATCAATCTCACGATTTTCGTGCTCGCCGTCTACGTCGGCTACCACGTCGTCTGGAACGTCACGCCGGCGCTCCACACGCCGCTGATGGCGGTGACGAACGCGATCTCGGCCATCGTCATCGTCGGCGCGATGCTGGCCGCCGCGCTCACCGAGACGGGTCTCGGCCGGTTCATGGGCGTGGCCGCGGTGGCACTGGCCTCGGTCAACGTCTTCGGCGGCTTTCTGGTCACGCGGCGCATGCTCGAGATGTTCCGCAAGAAGGAACCGAGAGCGCGCACGGCCGACAAGGCACAGGCCAGCGCCGGAGGCGCGAAATGACGCTGAGCCTGAATACCGTCGTTCTGCTCTACCTGGTCGCCTCGGTCTGCTTCATCCAGGCGCTCAAGGGACTGTCGCACCCGACCACTTCGCGCCGCGGCAACACGTTCGGCATGGTCGGCATGGCGATCGCCGTGCTGACCACGCTGGCGCTGCTGGCCGAACTCGGTGCCACCGGAATGGGCTTTTTCCGGATCGCGCTCGGCGTGATCATCGGCGGGGTCTTCGGCACGCTGCTGGCGCAGCGCGTCGAGATGACGAAGATGCCCGAGCTGATCGCTTTCATGCACTCGATGATCGGTCTGGCGGCGGTGTTCATCGCGATCGCCGCCGTGGCCGAACCGTGGGCATTCAACATCGTTGCGCACGGCGAACCGATCCCGATGGGCAACCGGCTGGAACTGTTCATCGGCACCTTCGTCGGCGCAATCACCTTCTCCGGCTCGGTGATCGCTTTCGGCAAGCTCTCGGGCAAGTACAAGTTCCGTCTGTTCCAGGGTGCGCCGGTGGTCTTCCCCGGCCAGCATCTGCTCAATCTGGTGCTCGCGCTGGCCATGGTCGGCTTCGGCCTGTGGTTTTATTTCACGCAGCAGTGGACGCCGTTCTGGATCATGACGATCCTCGCCTTCGTGCTCGGCGTGCTGATCATCATTCCGATCGGCGGCGCCGACATGCCGGTGGTGATCTCGATGCTCAACAGCTACTCGGGCTGGGCGGCGGCCGGCATCGGCTTCTCGCTGCAGAACAGCATGCTGATCATCGCCGGCTCGCTGGTGGGCTCGTCGGGTGCGATCCTGTCGTACATCATGTGCCGGGCGATGAACCGCTCGTTCTTCAACGTGATCCTGGGCGGCTTCGGCAGCGACCCGAGCGCGGGCGGCGCTGCGGGGGCCACCGAGCAGCGTCCGGTGAAGTCGGGCTCGCCCGATGACGCCGCGTTCCTGATGAGCAATGCCGACACCGTGATCATCGTGCCCGGCTACGGACTGGCGGTGGCGCGTGCGCAGCACCCGCTCAAGGAACTTACCGACAAGCTGGTGGCGCACGGCGTGCAGGTGCGCTACGCGATCCACCCGGTGGCCGGACGCATGCCGGGGCACATGAACGTGCTGCTGGCCGAGGCCGAGGTGCCGTACGACCAGGTCTTCGAGATGGAGGACATCAATCCGGAGTTCGGCGACACCGACGTCGTGCTCGTGCTCGGCGCCAACGACGTCGTCAACCCGGCTGCCAAGGATCCGAAGTCGCCCATTGCCGGCATGCCGATCCTCGAGGCCTTCAAGGCGCGCCAGGTCATCGTCAACAAGCGCTCGATGGCCTCCGGCTACGCCGGACTGGACAACGAGCTGTTCTACATGGACAAGACCATGATGGTCTTCGGCGACGCGAAGAAAGTCGTCGAGGACATGGTCAAGGCCATCGAATAGGCCGGCAGCCGATGACGCGCCGCCGTGTGCTGCGTGCAGCCGGTGCGCTCGGGCTGACCGCCCTGCTGCCGGCCTGTGCCACGCAACGTTTCGAGGCGCCGGGCGAGGGCCGGCCAGCCGCAGCGCCCGCGCCGCAACCCGGCCAGCGCTGGCGCTACGCCGAGATCGATCTGTACCGGAACGCGCAGCGCGACGAACTGGACCTGCACTGCACCGTCTCCGCGCCCGGCGAAATCCGCATTGCCGGCACCCGCGCAAACGGACAGCGGCGTGAGGATGAGGTCTGGCGCGATGCGGCGCATATCGTCGAAGACCCATCCTGGGGCATGCTGCAGATCTTCGCGCAACCCGTCCCGGTCCTCCCGGTTCCGTTGCGGATCGGTATGCGGCAGCACACGCGCACGTTCTGGCATACAAGAGAGGACCCCGACTTCCCGCTGTGGTGGGACGACTGGCTCAGCGCACCCGGCTGGCAGCGGATACGCGTTCCGGCCGGCGAATTCCTGGCACTGCGCATCGAGCGTCTGATCCGCTTCCGGCACGCCGACATCTGGCGCCTTGGCTGCGAACGCGCCGACACCTGCTGGTATGTACCGGAACTACGCCGCTGGGCGGCGCGGGAATGGACCGGGGAATGGCGCATGCCCGACGAAAAGGGCACGATCGTCGAGGAAGATCGCGTGCGCTGGGAACTGCTGGAGGCGCAACCGGCGTCCTGAGGACGGGTCAGGCAATCATCCGCGCCCGTCCTGACAGGCCTTCCGGGTGCGGCTGATTGCTTCGCCCGTTCCGAGGGGACTCGCTTCCCGGAATCCCGGGGCACCTCACGCGTTCAGCGCCTCGTCGAGCCATTCGATCCAGTGCCGCACCGGCGTATCGGTGCCGGCCTGCAGATGCGCGATGCAGCCGATGTTGGCCGACAGGATCTGTTCCGGCCGGCTGCCCTGCAGTGCCGTCAGCTTGTTGCTGCGCAACTGCCTCGACAGCGCCGGCTGCAGCACCGAATACGTGCCCGCCGATCCGCAGCACAGATGCCCGTCCGGCACGACGGCCGGCGTCACGCCGACCGAAGCGAGCCAGCGCTCGACCGCGCCGCGGATCCGCTGGCCGTGCTGCAGTGTGCACGGTGCATGAAAGACCAGCCGTGACGGAACCGCACCACGTGCCAGTGCGGCGCGAATGCGATCCGTCTGCCCGGCCAGTTCAGCCGGCAGCCACTCGGCCGGGTCGCGCGTCGCTTCGACGATGCGCCGGGCCTTGTCGGCCCAGGCCGGATCGGCACGCAGCAGATGCGCATATTCCTTGACCATCGCGCCGCAGCCCGAGGCATTGACGAGCACGACCTCGACACCGGCTTCCAGGTGCGGCAACCAGGCGTCGATGTTGCGGCGCGCTTCGGCCAGCGCGCCTTCGGTATCGTTCAGATGGTGGCGGATGGCGCCGCAGCAGCCCGAACGCGCTTCGACGATGGCCTCGATGCCGAGCTGATCGAGCACCCTCGCCGTTGCCGCATCGATGGACGGCAGCATGGCCGGTTGCGTACAGCCGTTGAGCAGCAATACCTTGCGCGCATGGTGCCGCACCGGCCAGACGCCGGGCGCACGCCGCACCGGAACCTTGTCGCGCAGGAAGGCCGGCAACAGCGGCCGCACGAACTGGCCCAAACGCATGGCCGGATCGAACAGCCGACGCCGCGTCAGCGTCTCGCGCAACAGCCAGCGCACGAGACGCTCGTGCCGCGGCCGGCGTACCTGTCGTTCGACGAACTTGCGCCCGACGTCGACCAGATGGCCATATTCGACGCCGGATGGACACGTGGTCTCGCAGTTGCGGCAGGTCAGGCAACGATCCAGGTGCGCCAGCGTCGAACGCGTCGGCGTCGTGCCCTCGAGCACCTGTTTCATCAGATAGATGCGACCGCGCGGACTGTCGCGCTCGTCGCCCGTCAGCAGGTAGGTCGGGCAGGTCGCCAGGCAGAAGCCGCAATGCACGCAGCGGCGCAGGTTCTCCCCGGCGTCTTCACCGTCGGGCGTGCCGGCGAGCCAGTCGGCCAGATGCGTTTCCACGTTCGATTCTCCGCTCGGTTCGCCTGACGTCAGAGCGCCGCATACATGCGTCCCGGGTTGAACATGCCCGCCGGATCGAATGCCTGCATGAGTTCACGATGCACCCGCCGATTGACTTCGCGCAGCGGATGAAAGACGCCCACGGCCCGGTCGCCGCCGCGAAACAGCATGGCAGTGCCGCCCAGGCGCTCGCATTCGGCACGGATCCGCCCGGCTTCGGCATCGCTGCGCAGCCAGCGCAGCGCCCCGCCCCATTCGAGCAGCCAGCGCCCCGGCAGCTCCGGCCAGGCGGCGGTCGACGGCAGGGACAGGCGCCAGAGCGGCGTCGCGGACAGTCCTTCGGAAAAAAAAGGATCCGTCTGTTCGCGCAGTTCGCGCCAGCCGTGCTCCGCCTCGTCCGCGTCGATCGGCGTCGCACCATGCCCGTCGGCGAAGCGCGCAAGCGCGGCGTCGACCGCAGCCAGCGCCCCGGAAAGCCGGACCCGGGCCTCGCCATCCCGCCAGCATGTCGCCGACACCGGCAGGGGTTCACCCTGCCAGCGATTCATGACCCCGATCACCTCGTCGGCGTCGAGCGCCAGGCGGACACTGGTTTCCCACTGTGGACGGGGCAGCACCTTCAGCGAAACGTCGAGGATCGGTCCGAGGATGCCGAACGAGCCGCACATCACGCGCGCGACGTCATAGCCGGCAACATTCTTCATCACCTGCCCGCCGAAGCGCAGCAGTTGCCCCTGGCCGTCGGCAATCGTCACCCCGAGGACGAAATCGCGTACCGCGCCCGCACGGACTCGCCGCGGGCCGGACAGCCCGGCGGCGACGACGCCGCCGATCGTTGCCGCGTCGCCGAACGCCGGCGGCTCGAAGGCCAGCATCTGGCCCTGTGCCGCCAATGCCTCGTGAACTTCGGCCAGCGGCGTGCCGCAACGCACGCGCAACGCCAGTTCGGTCGGCTCGTACGAGACGATTCCGCGCACGCCACCCAGTTCGAGCCGGTCACCGGCCAGGACCTGCCCCAGGAAATCCTTGGTGCCGCCACCGATCAGACGCAATGCGTGCCCGTCGCGGGCGGCGGCACGAATGGCCTCGCACACGGCCGCGACCGGTCGATCCGCGGGCTGCGTCAGCCTCATGACGCCTCCGGTCGGGTCGAGCGCGGTCGCCGGAACTCCGAACAGCGCGCCGGCGTCGGGATCGCCTTGCCGGGGTTGAGGATGCCGGCCGGATCGAAAGCGTGCTTGACAGCGAAGAAGCGGTCACGCTCGGCTCGTGAGAACTGCACGCACATCGATTCCAGCTTCTCGACGCCGACGCCGTGCTCGCCGGTCACGGTGCCGCCGAATTCCACGCACAGTTCCAGGATCTCCGCGCCGAAGCGCTGGGCACGCTGCCACTGGTCGGCGTCATTGGCATCGAACAGGATGAGCGGATGCAGATTGCCGTCACCGGCATGAAAGACGTTGATGCAGCGTAGCGAATGACGCTCTTCCATCTGCGCGATCGCCTCGAGCATCCGCCCGATCATGCGCCGCGGAATCGTGCCGTCCATGCAGTAGTAGTCGGGCGACAGGCGGCCGGCGGCCGGGAACGCGTTCTTGCGCCCGGACCAGAAAAGCAGGCGCTCCGCCTCGGACTGCGAGACGCGGATCTTCGTGGCGCCGGCCGTGCGCAGCACTTCCTCCATGCGCGCGATCTCGTCGGCCACCTCTTCGGGTGTGCCATCCGATTCGGCCAGCAGGATCGCCGCGGCATCGACGTCGTAGCCGGCCTGGACGAACTCCTCGACGGCAATCGTCGCCTTGCGATCCATCATCTCGAGACCGGCCGGGATGATACCGGCGGCAATGATGGCGGCCACGGCGTCACCGGCGGTGACCACGTCATCGAACGAAGCCATCAGCACGCGAGCAAGCGGTGGCGCGGCAAGAAGGCGCACACTCACTTCGGTAACCACCGCCAGCATGCCTTCGGAGCCGATCACCAGCGCGAGCAGATCGAGCCCGGGCGCATCGAGCGCCTCCGAGCCGAACTCGACCGCCTCGCCGGCGCTGGTGAACCCGCGCACCCGCAGCACGTTGTGCACGGTCAGCCCGTATTTGAGGCAGTGAACGCCGCCGGAATTCTCGGCGACGTTGCCGCCGATCGAGCAGGCGATCTGCGACGACGGGTCCGGGGCATAGTAGAGACCGTGAGCCGCCGCGGCTTCCGAAATCGCCAGATTGCGCACGCCGGGCTGCACGCGGGCGATGCAGGCCAGCGGATCGATCGACAGGATGCGGTCGAATTTCGCCATGGACAGGACGACGCCGGCCGCGTGCGGCATCGAACCACCCGACAGGCTCGTGCCGGCACCGCGTGGCACCACCGGGACATCCAGTTCGTGGCAGGCCTGCAGCAGCGCGCGCACTTCCTCGTCGCTCTCCGGCAGGGCGACGGCCAGCGGCAACTGACGCCAGGCGCTCAGCCCGTCGCATTCGTACACGCGCGTGTCTTCGGCCCGATGCAGCAGACGCGACGGCGGCAGGATGGCTGTCAGCCGCTCGAGGATCGCCTGGCGCTGCAGGCCAGAGAACGTGCGGCGCAGGTCGGCGTGACGCAAGGTTGCGTCCTCATCGCTGGTGCGCGGAGCGTCTTCTACATCCATGTCGTTTCGGCGTCCAGTGCAACATTCCGGCGAACAGGACTTGATTGTCGCCGGAAAGTGGTTCCCGATACACTTTCCCGCCTCTGCACTCGGGCGGACAGGCACTCAATCGCGGCCGTCGGCAAGCCGGTTGGCCCGGTCAGCAGGCAGGACAATGGTTGCACCGGCACACCGGCAGCGCGACACTGCGGGTGCGCGCGGCCGGCGGACACCACTGTCGGACGTACGCATGCCGGGCGCCCGTCCGGACGCAACCGACATTTCTTTCTACGGAGACACCCATGTCCATGCAGGATACGGTCTGGCAGATCTCGGTCGTCCTGATGGCGATCCTGCTTGCCGTTTTCATCTTCGTCTGGTCGCAATCCTCGGTGCGCGAGGAGGACTTCACCCCGCTGCAGAAGCGCGCCTACCGGATGCGCACCTTCTTCTTCTGGTTCCTGGTGCTGACGCTCGGTCCGGCGATGATCTACAACCTCATCGACCTGCCGTACCCGACGAGCGCCGAAGCGCGCGCCGCCGATGCGCAGGTGATCGATGCCGAAGGCCATCAGTGGTACTGGACACTGAGCGCCGATCGGGTCGAAACCAACCGGCCGGTCCTGTTCCGCGTCACCAGTGCCGACGTCAACCACGGCTTCGGCCTCTATGACCCGTCGATGCGTCTGGTCGCGCAGACCCAGGCGATGCCGGGCTACACGAACACCCTGCGCCACACCTTCACCGAGCCCGGCAAATACAAGGTGCTGTGCATGGAGTACTGCGGCCTGGTTCACCACAACATGATCGCCGAGATCGACGTCGTCGATGCGGGCACAGCGACGAAGGAGTAAGGCGATGGCGAACCTGGACGCGAAGGCGAACGAAACGGCGCTCGATCACGGCGCCCATCCGGCCGTGCTCGGCGCACTGGTGGCGGGAGTCGCCACACTGGCGCTGATGATGATCTTCGGCGTGCTGATGCGCATGCAGCAGGCCGGATACATCGACATGGGCCCCATGTCGTTCTACGAGTTGATGACCCTGCACGGCGCCGGCATGGTCGGTGTCGCCGGGCTCACCGGCATCGCCATCCTGTGGCATTTCCTCAGCCAGTACGTGCGCCTGTCGGCCGGTGTGTTCGTCACCAACCTGCTGCTGTTCCTGGTCGGCGTCGTCATGATCCTCGTGTCCGTGTTCGGCGGGCACTTCCACGGTGCCTGGACCTTCCTCTTCCCGTTGCCGGGCATCGCACAGGGCACCTGGAGCACCGGTGCCGCCGCACTCTTTCTTGGCGGCATGCTGGTCATCGGCACCGGCTTCCTGCTGCTGCATCTGGACATTGCGCGCGCGATCATCGCGCGCCATGGTGGCCTCGGACGTGCGCTGGGCTGGCCGCAGCTGTTCGGCAACGACCCCGAACCGCCCCCGCCGCCGACGATCGTCGCATCGACGATGGCGACGATCGTCAACCTGTTCGGTGTCGCCGCCGGTGCGGTCATCCTCGTGATGATGCTCGTGAACCTGTACTACCCGGGCTTCGGCATCGACGCGCTGTTCGCGAAGAACCTGATCTATTTCTTCGGACACGTCTTCATCAACGCGACGATCTACATGGCGGTCATCGCCGTCTACGAGATCCTGCCGCGCTACACCCAGCGGCCGTGGAAATCGAATCGTGCCTTCCTCGCCTCATGGACGGCCTCGACCATCATGGTGCTGTTCATCTATCCGCACCATCTGCTGATGGACTTCGCGATGCCCACCTGGGCACTGGCGATGGGCCACATCATCGGCTACCTGAACACCTTCCCGATCCTGGTCGTCACCGGCTATGGCGGTCTGATGATCGTCTACCGTTCCGGCATCCGCTGGGACATGGCCTCGGCACTGCTGTTCATTTCGCTCTTCGGCTGGGCGGCAGGAGCGATGCCGGCCTTCATCGACGGGACGATCCGCGTCAACTACGTCATGCACAACACGCTGTGGGTGCCGGGGCACTTCCACACCTACCTGCTGCTGGGCATGATCACGATGGTCTTCGGCTTCCTCTATTTCATCGGCAAGAGCGAACGCGAGCCGCGCGAGAATTTCCTCGACCGGGCCGCATTCGCGATTTTCGTCGTCGCCACCCTGGGCTTCACGCTGAGCTTCCTGTATTCCGGCCGCGAAAGCGTACCCCGTCGCTACGCCGAGCATCTGCCGGAATGGATGCCATACGATCGCGTGGCGACCGTCTTCGCCTGGCTGGTGGTCGCTGCGGTTCTGGTCTTTGCCATACGCTTCTTCACGCGCCTGCCGGCAGCGACGCGCGATGCGCCACGCGCACGACTGGCCATGACCCGCTCCGCATGAAACGGGTGACGAACGCGCGCGAGGCGACGTGAAATGGATCGGCGCCAGAGGATCCGGCTTCCTGCCCGGGCATCGGGCGGTCGGCGCGATGCTGCTGGCCCTGCTGGCCCTGCCCTGGTCACGAGCCTGGCTCGAGGCGTCGATGACGCGGCACATGCTGGTTCAGATGCCGCTGCTCGCGGCAGCCGGTTTCTTCCTCGCCAGGGCGCTGCCGGCCGACTGGCGCGAGCGCCTGAGGGCACGGGCCGGCGGCGTCGTTCCCTGCCTGCTGCTGGCGATGGCCACCACGACGTTCTGGATGATTCCGCGTGCGCTCGATCTCGCGCTCGAACAAGGCGGTGCCGAAGCGGCGAAATTCCTCAGCCTGCCGCTGCTGGCCGGCATGCCGCTGGCGCTGGCCTGGCCGCACATCGGCATCTTCGGGCGCGGTTTCGTCTGGTCGAACCTGGCCAGCATGCTGGCCGTGCTCGGCTGGCTGTACCGGGCGGCGCCGATCCGCGTGTGCAACGCCTACGGCGAGACCAGTCAGTTCACTGCCGGAACGTGGATGATCGTGCTTGCCGTCACCATCTTCGCCGCCTGGCTGGCCAGCCTGCTGCTGTCGCCGGCAGGCAGCCATCCGCCGCAGGGCTGAAGCGATCCGCCCCGACGATGCGAACCCTTCTGGAGATGCTTTCCCATGAGCCGAGTCGTTGACGGTTTCACCGGTGCCATCGGCAAGACCCCCCTGCTGCGCCTGCGCAAGGCATCGGAGCTGACCGGGTGCGAGATCCTGGCCAAGGCCGAATTTCTCGAGCCGGGCGGCTCGATCAAGGACCGCACCGCATGGTTTCTGATCCGTGACGGCGAACGGCGGGGGCTGTTGCGCCCGGGCGGCACGGTCGTCGAAGGCACGGCCGGCAATACCGGCATCGGTCTGACGCTGGTCGCCAATGCGCGTGGCTACCGGACGGTCATCGTCATCCCCGAGACCCAGAGCCAGGAAAAGAAGGATCTGCTGCGCCTCTACGGCGCCGACGTGCGCGAGGTGCCGGCGGCCCCGTTTCGCGACCCGGCCAATTACGTGCACGTGGCCGAACGCCTGGCCGCCGAACTGGCCGAGAGCCTGCCCGGAGGTGCGTTCTACGCCAACCAGTGGGAAAACACGGCCAACCGCGACGGACATCGGGCAACGACCGGGCCCGAGATCTGGCAGCAGAGCGAAGGCCGGATCGACGGTTTCGTGTCGGCCATCGGCACCGGCGGCACGCTGGCCGGTGTCGCGGAGTTCCTCAAGTCGATCGACCGCGGCATCCGGGTCATCGCCGCCGATCCGCCCGGCGCGGCCATGTATTCATGGATCCGGCACGGCCGGCTCGAGTCCGAGGGCAACTCGATCACCGAAGGCATCGGACTCGGCCGGGTCACGGCGAACATCAAGGATGCACCGGTCGACGACGCCTACCGGATCGAGGATGACGAGGCGCTGGAGGTGATCTACGGGCTGCTGCGCGATGAAGGTCTGTGCGTCGGCGGCTCGAGTGGCGTGAACGTTGCCGGTGCCATCCGGCTGGCACGCGAACTGGGGCCGGGTCACACGATCGTCACGATGCTGTGCGACTCGGGTCACCGCTACAGCCGGAAACTGTTCAATCCCGAATTTCTGCGCGAACGCCAGTTGCCGGTGCCGGACTGGCTCGCCGGCCCCGCGCAATAGCGAACGGCAAAGCGGAACTTTTCCGCATCGATTCCGGCCGACCGGCCGGCAACGACGGACACCCGACGACTGATACCATCGGCGCCTGTGAACGCCGATTCTTCGCTTCCGGAGCCAGACCTTGGACAACCCTGCCGATCTCCGCTACACATCGACCCACGAATGGGTACGCCGCGAACCCGACGGAACGCTCACCGTCGGCATCACGTTCCACGCACAGGATGCACTCGGTGAGCTCGTCTATGCCGAACTGCCCGACGTCGGACGCGTCCTGAAGCAGGCCGAGGCCTGCGTGGTCGTCGAATCGACGAAAGCGGCATCCGACGTGTACGCCCCGGTCGACGGCGAGGTGGTGGCCGTCAATCCGGCGCTGGCGGACGCACCCGAGACCGTCAACAACGATCCGTTCGGTGCCGGCTGGCTGTTCCGGCTGCGCCCGTCCGACCCGGCGCAGGTCGATGCACTGCTCGACGCCGCACAATACGAGGCCGGCCCAGCCAGCGAATGATGTGCGTCGGACGCCACTGGCGTCCCCGCTTTTCTCCTCTGCATCACCCGCCCCCCGGGGATTTCCTTCGATGAACGCTCCCGCATTGCTCGGCGCGCGCCTGCGCGCGCTGTCCGGATCGTCCGTCGCCGCCCAGGATGCGCCTGGACGAAGCGACTTCGTCGACCGCCACATCGGGCCGGATCGCGCCGAAGAAGACGCGATGCTGGCCGAACTCGGTTATCGCTCACGCGCTGAACTCGTGCGCGCGATGCTGCCGGAGCACATCCTGCTCGACACACCGCCGGCGCTGCCGGCGGCCGTCGACGAAGCGGCGGCGCTGGCCGAACTGCGCACCCTGGCTGCGCGCAACGAGTGCTGGCGCAGCTTCATCGGCACCGGCTATCACGGCACGATCATGCCGGAAGCGATCCGGCGCAACGTGTTCGAGAACCCGGGCTGGTACACCGCCTACACGCCCTATCAGGCCGAGATCGCACAGGGCCGGCTCGAAGCGCTGCTGACCTTCCAGCAGATGGTGATCGACCTGACCGGACTGCCGATCGCCAATGCGTCGCTGCTGGACGAGGCCACGGCGGCGGCCGAGGCGATGGCGATCGCACGCCGTGCCGCGAAATCGAAGGCGACACGCTATTTCGTCGAGCGCGACACGCACCCGCAGGTCATTGCCGTCCTGCGCACGCGCGCGCTGCATCTGGGCATCGAGATACACGTCGCCGACGCCGATACCCTGTCTGCCGATGCCGGGAGCTGTTTCGGTGCGCATCTGCAGACGCCCGACACCCGCGGACGGCTGCGGGACTTCAGCGCCGACATCGCGGCACTGCACGAGACGGGTGCGCGCGTCACCGTCGGCTGCGATCCACTCGCCCTGCTGCTGACGAAGTCGCCCGGCGGGATGGGTGCCGACATCGCGATCGGATCGGCGCAGCGCTTCGGCATCCCGCCCGGCTACGGCGGCCCGCACGCAGCCTTCCTGGCAGCCCGCGCCGATCTGCTGCGCACGATTCCGGGACGCATCATCGGCGTCTCGCGCGATGCCGCCGGACAACCGGCGCTGCGCATGGCGCTGCAGACGCGCGAGCAGCACATCCGGCGCGAAAAGGCGACGAGCAACATCTGCACGTCGCAGGCGCTGCTGGCCAACCTGGCGGCGTTCTATGCCGTCTGGCACGGCCCCGACGGGCTGCGGGCCATTGCCGAACGCGTGCATGGCCTGACGCGCCTGCTCGCACATCTGGTGGCCGGCAACGCCGACGCGACCGGACACACACCGCCCGCTGCGGCGAACGCGGCGCCCGCGCCGGCATCCACGCACTGGTTCGACACGCTCGTCTACGACGGCCTCGACGTCGCATCGGTACGTGCGCGCGCCCATGCACAACGCATCAACCTGCGCTACCACGACGACGAGAGCGCCAATGGAGATGGACGCCCGGGCGGCGCCGGCACGGGTGCCGATGCGCATGCAGGCACCCGGCGGGCGCAACGGCTGATCGGCATCACGCTGGACGAAACGACGACGCTGACCGACGTCGGCGATCTCGCCTGGGTGCTCACCGGCCACCGTGTCGACGAGGAAACACTGGCGGCGCTGGCGGCCGGCTTTCCGCTGGCCGGCGAAGAGATCCCCGCCGGCCTGCGCCGGCACGATGCCGTACTGACGCACCCGGTCTTCCGGCGCCACCACAGCGAAGCCGCGTTCGTGCGCCATGTGAAGCGGCTGGAAAACCGCGACCTGTCTCTGGTGCACTCGATGATCCCGCTCGGCTCGTGCACGATGAAGCTGAACGCGGCGGCCGAAATGGCACCGGTCAGCTGGCCGGAATTCGCCGCTCTGCACCCGTTCGTGCCGCCCGCACAGGCGCAGGGATACCACGACATGCTGGCGCAACTGGGGCAATGGCTGGGCGCGATCACCGGCTTTCCGGCAGTGTCGTTCCAGCCGAACTCGGGCGCGCAGGGCGAATATGCCGGCCTGCTGGCCATCCGCCGCTACCTCGATTCGATCGGCCAGCAGCACCGCAACGTCTGCCTGATCCCGGCGTCGGCACACGGCACCAATCCGGCCTCGGCACAGATGATGAGCATGCACATCGTCGTCGTCGGCTGCGACGCACAGGGCAATGTCGATCTGCAGGACCTCGCGCGCCAGGTCGAGCGGCATCGCGACCGCCTGGCCGCGCTGATGATCACCTGGCCATCCACGCACGGCGTGTTCGAACCGGGCATCGTCGATGCCTGCCGGCTCGTGCACGAGGCCGGTGGCCAGGTGTACATGGACGGCGCCAACCTGAACGCGCAGGTCGGGCTGACGGCGCCGGCGCGCGTCGGTGCCGACGTCTGTCACATGAACCTGCACAAGACCTTCTGCGTGCCGCACGGCGGCGGTGGCCCGGGCATGGGGCCGATCGCCGTGGCGGCGCATCTGGCGCCCTTCCTGCCGACCGATCCGCTGCGCAGCGCCGACCGCGCCGGTGCCGTTTCGGCCGCGGCCAACGGCAGCGCGCTGATCACGACGATCTCCTGGATGTACATCCGGATGATGGGTGCCGACGGACTGCGCCGGGCCACCGAGACGGCGATCCTCTCGGCCAACTACATCGCCCGCCGCCTCGACCCGTATTTCCCGGTGCTCTATCGCGGCCGCAACGGCCTCGTCGCGCATGAATGCATCATCGATCTGCGCACCGTCAAGGCGCGCTGCGGCGTGAGCGCCGAGGACGTCGCCAAGCGGCTGATGGACTATGGCTTTCACGCGCCGACGCTGTCGTTTCCGGTCGCCGACACGCTGATGATCGAGCCGACCGAATCGGAACCGAAGGACGAACTCGACCGCTTCTGCGACGCGATGATCGCCATCCACGGCGAACTCGAGCGCATCGAACGCGGCGAACTCGGGCGTGACGACAATCCGCTGCGCGGCGCGCCGCACACGGCCGGGATGCTCGGCAGCGAATGGGCGCACGGCTACTCGCGCGAGGAAGCCGCCTGGCCGCTGCCTTGGGTGCGCGAGGCCAAATTCTGGCCGGCCGTGGCGCGCATCGACAACGCCGCCGGCGACCGGCAGCTCGTGTGCACGCTGCCGCTGCCGGAGACGGCGGTCGACCAGCCGGTACGGACGGGAAGGACATGAACAGCGAACCGACGCCATCCGCGCCTCTGCGCGAGATTGCCCTGCAGGCCCTGCACGAACGGCACGGCGCGCGCTTCGGCGCGTTCGCCGGCTTCCGGATGCCGATCCAGTACGGCGCCGGGGTGCGTGCCGAGCACCTGCACACGCGCGCGGCTGCCAGTCTGTTCGATGTTTCGCACATGGGGCAGCTGCTCGTGCGCGCGCGCGACGGCCGGCGCGAGACGCTGTACGCACAGCTCGAAGCGGCACTGCCGGTCGATTTCGACGGCTGGGGGCATGACGAGCAGCGCTATTCGCTGCTGCTCAACGACCAGGGCGGCATCGACGACGACCTGATGCTCGTGCACCGGATCGATGACGACGCCGCCGAAGTGCGCATCGTCGCCAACGCCGGCAACCGTGCGGCCGACCTCATCCGGCTGCGTGCACTGTGCCCGGATCTGGTCATCGACGAAATCGACGCCGCGCTGATCGCGCTGCAGGGGCCACAGGCCGAAGCCGTGCTCGCCCGCCTCGACGCCGCCTGCGTGCCGCTGCGCTTCCTGCAGGCCACGACGCTCACGCTGGACGGCCAGCCGTGTTTCGCCACCCGATCCGGCTACACCGGCGAAGACGGCTTCGAGATCTCGCTGCCGATCGCGGCCGCGCGCGGCATCGTCGAGGCACTCCTGGCCGACGAACGCGTGCAACTGGCCGGACTGGGCGCACGCGACAGCCTGCGCCTGGAGGCCGGGCTGGCGCTGCACGGCAGCGACATCGACGCGACGACGACGCCGGTGGCCTCGGGCCTGGGCTTTGCCATCCCGAAGTCACGACGCGCCGGCGGGCACAAGGCAGCCGGTTTCCCGGGGGCGGACATCGTGCTGCGTCAGTTCACCGAAGACGCTCCGGACCGGCTTGTGGGTCTTGTTTCACACCAGCCGACGCCGATCCGCCCGCACACGCCCATCGTCGATGACGACGGCACAACGATCGGCGAAGTCACCAGCGGAACCATTTCGCCGACGCTCGGCCATCCGGTCATGCTGGCGCGCCTGCAGGCCGGGGTGGCCGGACGCGTACCGGCCCCTGCCCTGCACGCCGTCGTGCGCAACCGCCGGCTGCCGGTCGAGATCACGGCGCTGCCCTTCGTGGCGAAGCGTTACAAGCGCTGACACTGCGCACCGCCGCCAGCACGCCACAAACCGTGCGAACCGCACGACCGGCTGCAAGGGCAGCGCCACGAACCCGTACTCCCTGTCGTTTTCGACAGCCTCAGGATCTGCATGACGCCAGAGCGTCAGCCGCCGCGAGGCCTGGCTGACTCCCGGCGCCGCGCTGTCACACGCGCACGATCTTGCCCGGGTTGAGGATGTCGTCCGGATCCAGTGCACGCTTGATCCGGCGCATCAGATCGAGCGCGTCCTCGCCGTGCTCTTCTTCGAGGAAGGGCACCTTGTGCAGGCCGACGCCATGCTCGCCGGTACAGGTTCCGTCCATCGACAGCGCCAGACGCACGATCTCCGCGTTCAGCCGCTCGGCCTCGGCCAGTTCGGCCGGATCATCGGGGTCGATGAGCAGCATCGAATGGAAATTGCCGTCTCCGACGTGGCCGACGATGAGCGTCGGGAAATCGGCCTGATCGAGGATGCGCCGGGCGCCAATGATCGAATCGCTCAGGCGCGAGATCGGCACGCAGGTATCGGTGGTGATCGCGCGTCCGCCCGGGCGCATCTGCATGCCGGCAAAGTAGACGTTGTGCCGCGCCGTCCACAGGCGGGTACGATCTTCCGGGCGGGTCGCCCATTCGAAGTCCTCGCCACCATGGTCATGCGCGATCTGCTGCGTCAGTTCGGCCTGCTCCTGCACGGACGATTCGCTGCCGTGGAACTCGAAGAAGAGCGTCGGCGTCTCGCGCAGCGTCGTATGACTGTAGGCGTTGATCGCACGCACCGCACGCTCGCAGACATATTCGCAGCGCGCCACCGGCACGCCGAGCTGGATGATCTGGATGACGGCGGCGATCGCCTGCGCCGGGCTCGGAAAGCTGACCACGGCCGCCGACACCGCTTCAGGCAGCGGATAGAGCCGCACCGTCACCTCGGTGATGATGCCGAGCGTGCCTTCGGAGCCGACGTACAGCCGCGTCAGGTCGTAGCCGGCCGACGATTTCTTCGCCCGCCGCGCCGTGTGCACGATCTTGCCCTCGGCGGTGACAACGGTCAGGCCGAGCACGTTCTCGCGCATCGTCCCGTAGCGCACGGCATTCGTCCCCGAGGCGCGTGTCGCCGCCATGCCGCCCAGGCTCGCATCCGCACCCGGATCAATCGGGAAGAACAGGCCGGTCGACTTCAGTTCGTCATTCAGGCGCGTGCGCGTCACACCCGCCTGCACCGTTGCCGTCAGGTCCTCGGCCTGGATGGCGAGCACGCGGTCCATCTGCGACAGATCGATCGACACGCCGCCGTGGATGGCCAGCAGATGACCTTCGAGCGACGAGCCAACCCCGTAGGGGATCACCGGGAAACGGTGTTCGCGGCACAGGCGCACGATCTCCGCGACCTCTTCGGTGCTGTGCGCGTAGACCACGGCATCGGGCGGTGTGGCCGGGTAGACCGATTCATCCCGTCCGTGATGCTCGCGCACCGCTGCAGTCGTCGTGAAGCGATCACCGAAGCGCGCTCGCAGGGCCGCGGTCAGCGCATCCGGAAACGGCCGCCGCAGGAATTCACCGAAAATGGCAGGACTGTTCATGATCTCTCTTCGCTACGGTACGTCCGGGACGGTCTCGTCCGACTGCCTCACGGGCAACACGGGGTGCTGCCAGCCGTCACCCGGAATGCATGGAACCATCGACCTGACCGGACGTTGACCAGGACCCGCCGGCACCGTATGGGGCATGCGGGCAGCTCCGGCGTCAGTGGAAATGGTAGCCCGAGTCGCCGCAACGGCATGCCCATGGACGTGATCAGGCCGGCCACGCGCACGGCGGCACGAGCCCGATCGCTCGACCATGACCGATCTGCGGGAACGGTCTCGCCGGACCCTTGCGCGGTCATGACGCTACACTGCTCCGGAGTGCAGGCGAGCGTGATCCGCCGTCGTACGGTGGCCCGCCGGCACTGATCTGGCCGGGCCTCGCACCCGAAGGCGACCGCGGGGTGCCACGACGCCCGTCGGCCGATTCGCCGGGAGCATCCGCAGGCGCCGCTGCCTGTTACCTCAACACCTGACCGGGAGTACGGAGCAATGGGATATCGCCTGTCGAAAATCACGACCCGCACCGGAGACGACGGATCGACCGGTCTCGGCGACGGCAAGCGCACCCGCAAGGACGGCCCGCGCATCGAGGCGATCGGCCAGGTCGACGAACTGAACAGTGTGCTCGGCGTGCTGCTCGTCGAGCCGATGCCCGACGCGGTACGCGAACAGCTGATCAGCATCCAGCACGACCTCTTCGATCTCGGCGGGGAACTGTGCATTCCCGGTTTCGAGAATCTGCATGCATCGCAACTCGCCCGTCTGGACGCGCTGCTCGACGAACACAATGCGGGGTTGTCCCGGCTGCAGGAATTCGTGCTGCCCGGCGGCTCGCGCGCAGCCGCGTATGCCCACCTTGCCCGGACGGTCTGCCGCCGCGCCGAGCGCGCGGTCGTTGCGCTCGGACACGCCGAAGAGATCCGCCCGGATTGCCAGCGCTACCTGAACCGCCTGTCGGATCTGCTGTTCGTGCTGGCACGCGTGCTCAACCGGCATGCCGGCGTCGAGGACGTCCTGTGGCAGAAGGACCGGGAGCGCTGAAGGCAGACCAGTGCCCGCGGCATTCGGTCGTCCGCTCGGTTCGGCTCACGCCGTCCCGGCGACGGCGTCGGGATCACGGGCCGCTTCGAGCTGGGCCACCAGTTGCAGACTTGCCTGGCGCAGGCGCTCGGACAGCAGACGCACGACGTTGAGCAGGATGCGGTTGGCCAGCACCGGGTCTTCCGCCGCCAGCTTCTGGAATTCGTCCCTGGTCAGCACGGCGATGCGGCTCGGTTCGAGCGCCACACAGGAAGAAAAGCGCGGCTCGCCATCGAGCATCGACATCTCGCCGAGTGCCTGGCCGGCATGCGCAACGGCAATGCGCGATGGATAGTCATGACGGTTGCGGCGCAGGACATCGATCACGCCCTGCATCAGCAGCATCATGAAGTCACCCTCCTCCCCCTCGCGCACGAGCGTGACCGCAGGGCGGACTTCGTAGACGCTCAGGATGGTGCCGAGCCGTTCGATGGCCGCTGCACCGAGTCCGGAAAACAGCGGAACCTCTGCCAGCAGGGCAGCGAGATCTTCGATCACCTCGCCGGCATAACCAAGCGGCTGGGCACCGAGCGCAATCAGGCGCTCATGCGCCGCGCCGGTGGCACTCGCCGCCCATTTCGTCGTCGCCTGCTGTCTCAGCGCTTCCATCGATCTCTCCCCCTCGCCCGGATCGCGTGCCGCAGACGCATGGTAAACGTCCGCGTGCCACTTTGACACGTCTGCCGTGCGGATCGCGATCCGTGCGGCAGGGGCCGGGAATCGATGTCGGTGGGTGGCGCTCAAGGCGTCGGCAGGCGCCACGGCGGCCTGGTGCCTGCCGGACACGATCGGCGGATGCGATCGTGCAGCCGCCGGCCGCTCGGACGGATGCGGCAAGCTGCGCGGGGTCATCCGGCCCGCGCCGCATCCGCAGAAGGATCAGGCTGCCGCGACGGCGACCTGCGCGTGTCGACGCTTGCGCACCGATGCGGCCAGATCCTCGAGCAGTTGCTCGCTCTCGCTCCAGCCGATGCAGCCGTCGGTGATGCTCTGGCCATAGCGCAGCGGCTGTCCGTCGACGAGATCCTGGCGGCCCGCCTCGAGATGGCTTTCGATCATGACGCCGACGATCCGCTTCTCGCCGGCAGCGATCTGTGCGCCGACAGCGTTCGTCACCGGCACCTGATTTTCCGGACGTTTCTGGCTGTTGCCGTGGCTGGCATCGATCATCAGCCGGCACGGCAGATCCTGCGCCGCCGCGGCCCGGCAGGCTGCATCGACGCTGGCTGCATCGAAATTCGGATGCTTGCCACCGCGCAGGATCATGTGGCAATCCTCATTGCCGTTCGTCGACACGATGGCCGAGTGTCCGCCCTTGGTGACCGACAGGAAATGATGCGACTGCGAGGCTGCCTTGATCGCATCGAGTGCGATCCGCAGGTTGCCGTCGGTGCCGTTCTTGAAGCCGACCGGGCAGGACAGACCCGATGCCAGCTCCCGATGAACCTGCGACTCGGTCGTACGCGCACCGATGGCGCCCCACGAAATGAGGTCGGCGTAATACTGCGGCGTGATCATGTCGAGGAATTCCGTGCCGGCGGGCAGGCCGCTGCGCGTGATGTCCAGCAGCAGTTCGCGCGCGATGCGCAGGCCGCGGTTGATGTCGAAACTGTGATCGAGACCCGGATCGTTGATCAATCCTTTCCAGCCGACGGTCGTGCGCGGCTTTTCGAAATACACGCGCATCACCACTTCCAGATCATCGGCCAGGCGTTCGCGCAGCACCCGCAGCTTCGCCGCGTACTCGCGCGCCGCCTGCGGGTCGTGGATCGAGCAAGGGCCGATCACGACCACGAGGCGGTCGTCTTCGCCGTGGAGAATCCGGTGGATCGCCTGGCGGGCATCGAAGGTCGTTTTCGCGGCCGTGTCGTCAATGGGGAATTCCCGCAGCAGGTGCGACGGAGGCGCCAGTTCCTTGATGGCCCGGATGCGAAGATCGTCTGTCTGGAAAGTCATGATGGATCGCTCAAAAAAAAACCGCCGGCTTCGGGCCGGCGGTCTTGTGGATTCGGAATTGCTGCTTCAGATCTGAACGCGCGCTGCCGAGCCGGTCCGCCGGTGATCGGGACCGTAAAAAAACCAGCGCGTAAATCGGCTGTCGTTGCCGGAAGCACTGCACGACTCATGGCGGCCGGCAACGGCGCCCGTCGACGTGCCTGCCATCACGGCCGGCATCCGTACCGGGAAATCCATTTTCTTGCAGCGCATCATTTCATCAGTGTACGGCGCACGCGCCCGATCGGCAAGCATCGCTTTGCTTTTTCGCCACAGCCAATCAACCGGTGCAGTCGCGCCGGCCCGGCGGGCGCGCGCCGACCACCGGTTCCCCGACGCCTGCCGACGAATCAGCCGGCAGCCGTTCCTCCAACGGTCATCGCCTCGATGCGCAAGGTCGGTTGACCGACGCCGACCGGCACGCTCTGGCCGTCCTTGCCGCAGACGCCGACACCCGGATCGAGCTGCAGGTCGTTGCCGATCATCGTCACGCGGGTCAGGGCATCGGGGCCGTTGCCAACGATCATCGCGCCCTTGACGGGATACTGCAGGCGGCCGTTTTCCACCCACCATGCCTCGGAAGCCGAAAACACGAACTTGCCGTTGGTGATGTCGACCTGACCGCCGCCGAAATTGACGGCGTACAGTCCGCGGTCGACCGATTCGAGAATCTCGCCCGGATCATGTTCTCCGGCCAGCATGAAGGTGTTGGTCATGCGCGGCATCGGAATGTGCGCGAACGACTCGCGGCGCCCGTTGCCGGTGACCGCTGTCTTCATCAGGCGCGCATTGAGGACGTCCTGCAGATAGCCGGTCAGGATGCCGTCCTCGATCAGGACGTTGCGCTGCGTCGGATTGCCTTCGTCGTCGATGTTGAGCGAACCGCGCCGCTGCGCGATCGTGCCGTCGTCGATGACCGTCACGCCGCGGCTCGCGACCTGCTGGCCGACGCGCCCGGAGAAGACGGACGAACGCTTGCGGTTGAAGTCGCCTTCCAGTCCGTGGCCGACCGCCTCGTGCAGGAGCACGCCCGGCCAGCCCGGACCAAGCACCACCGTCATGGCACCGGCCGGTGCCGGCCGCGCCTCCAGATTGGTCAGCGCGGAGCCGACCGCAGCGTCGACGTACTGCTGCAGACGCTCCTCGTCGAAGTGTTCGAAATCGAAGCGCCCGCCGCCGCCGCTGTGCCCCTGCTCGCGCCGGCCGCCCTGCTCGACGATCACGTTCAGCGACAGGCGCACGAGCGGGCGCACATCGGCCGCCAGATGGCCGTCCGAGCGGGCCACGAGAACGACATCCCAGGCGGCGGCCAGCCCCGCCATCACCTGGCACACGCGCGGATCCTTCGCCCGCGCCATGCGCTCGAGACGCTCCAGCAGGGCCACCTTCTGTGCCGCATCCAGCGCCGGAATCGGGTCTGCCAGCCCGTACAGGCTGTGTCCGTTGCCGGGCACCAGCGTGGCCGCAACCTTCGTCCTGCCGGAGCCCTGGGCGGCAATCGTGCGGGTCGCACTGGCGGCATTGCGCAGCGCCTCCGCACTGATCACGTCGGAGTAGGCGAAGGCCGTCCGGTCTCCGCTGACCGCGCGCACGCCGACACCCTGGTCGATCGAAAAACTGCCGGCCTTGACGATGCCTTCCTCCAGGCTCCAGCCTTCACTGCGGCTGAACTGGAAATAGAGATCGGCGTACTGCACGCGGTGCCGGAAAATGTCGGACAGCGCTCGGGTCAGATGCGATTCGTCGAGCCCGTACGGTTCGAGCAGGACCGAGCGCGCGAGCGCAAGTGACTGGAAGGGGGCTTCAACGGGTTTCATCGTGATGACTCGCGGTCGGCGACCGCTTTCGTGACCGGTTCGTGATCGTTCTCCATGCTACAGGAGACGATGGCGCAGGGCCGGGATGCTCGTGCGTACCTTGTCAAGCCGTTTGCGCCGCACATCGGCAAGGACGATTCCACTGCCCTCGGCCTGCATCGCAACCACCCTGCCCCAGGGGTCGACCAGCATCGAATGGCCCCAGGTGCGCCGTCCGTTCTCGTGCCTGCCTCCCTGGGCGGGCGCCAGCACATAGCACTGGTTTTCGATCGCACGTGCGCGCAGGAGCACTTCCCAATGCGCCGACCCCGTCGTGTACGTGAAGGCGGAAGGCACCAGAATCAAGTCCGTCGGGGCGAGAACCCGGTACAGCTCGGGAAAGCGCAGGTCGTAGCAGATGCTCAGGCCGACGCGCCAGTCCGCTGCCGTCCCGCCGGTTCCGGACGGGATGTCGAAGACCACCGGCGTGCGCCCGGCCGCAATGGTGGCGGCCTCGTCGAAACGCTCCGGCCCGTTTTCGAAACCGAACAGGTGGATCTTGTCGTAGCGCGCCGCCCGGGTGCCGTCGGGGCGATAGACGAGGCAGCTGTTGATGACCTTGCGGGCATCATCGCTGAACAGCGGCAGAGTGCCGCCGACGACCCAGACGCCGGCTTCGGCGGCCTGGGTCGCCAGAAAATGCTGGATCGGACCCTCGCCGTCCGGCTCGCGGATGGCGAGCTTGTCACGGTCGGTGCGCCCGAGCAGGGGGAAATACTCCGGCAGCGCCACCAGCTGTGCGCCGCGTCGCGCCGCCTCGGCGATCAGCGCAGCGGCCTGCGCCAGGTTCTGCTCGGGTTGCGTCGACGAGACCATCTGCAGCGCAGCCACCCGCAGCGAGGGGATCCGGTCGGGGCCGACCGGATCGGCGGCGATTGACTCGACTGTACGACTTTCCATGCGTGCTGACACTCCAGAGAGACCGGATCACGAGGGTGGCAACGCCTGGGTGGATGTCGGACGGGCGCGGCGCACCACCAGAGGATCATCCCAGGCTCCGGTTACATCGTATTCGTGGCCGAACATCTGCTGCAAGGGCTCGCGCAGCACCATCTGCGCAACGAACGTGCCCAGACCCAGGACCGGGTTGGCCAGCGCCGCATAGGCCAGCGAAGCCAGTCCGGCATCGAATTCGGGCCGCACCTGCACCACCAGCGCCTGGGTCTCCTCGGCCAGATCGGCCCGTCCGCGAATCGCCACTTGCGCCGTGACGCCTTTCATGTGGAAATCCCCGGTGTGCGCCACGCCGTCGACGATCTGCGCCGAGCCCGAAATCGTATCGAAGGCGAAACCCTCAGCAAACAGATCCCGGAAATCGAACACCAGCCGGCGGCGCAGCGACTGCAGATTGAGCACGCCGATCAGCTTGGCGATGCCGGGATCGGATTTCAGGAACTGCCCCTTGCCCATGTCGAGCGCAATATCACCCGACAGCGAGCGTGTATCCAGGTGCACCGGAGAACCCTGCCAGGCGATCTGCCCCGACAGCTCTCCGCTGCCGCCACGCAGTACACCGGGGAAACCGAACAGGTCGAGCAGCGCGCCGCCATCGATCACCGCCAGCGAAAAGCGCAGATCGCTGACCGCCGGCGTACCGGCCTGACGCGCCTGCCAGGTGCCGGACGCATCGAGCCGCCCGGCGGGCTGCTCCAGTTGCAGGTGCCGCACCCGCCAGCGCGGTGCCATCGACGTGCTGCCGGACCGCCTCCCGACAACATCCTGCGCAACGTCCTGCGCATCGTTTTCCGCCTGCAACCGCAGCGCGCCCAGCGCGCGGCCGCCGACGATGAAACGGTCGACCGCGACGTCGAGTGCAGGCAGCTTCTGCGGGAACCGCCCGGCCAGCGTCTGCAGATCATCGGCGCCCTCCGGCGCTGCCGAGCCGGTGCGCATGCCCGACAGCGCCGTCCATGCATCCAGATCGAGTTCGGGCACCTGGATGCGTGCCGTGAACCCTTCTGCCGGCAGCGCGGCCGACACCGCCGACGGTGGGCCGATCGCCAGGACGCCGCGCCGGAACGCCTCCGCACCCGTCGATCGATCATGCTCGACGATGAGCCGGCCACGCTCGGGCCACGTGATGTCGAGCGACTCCAGCCCCGTCGACGGGCTTGTCAGTACCAGTCGGACCGGCCACCGTTCGCCAGCGGCCTTGACGAACGGTGGCGGCAGGTCGCTGCGCACGTCGGCAAGATCGGTTTGCAGTTGGAACGACGAAACCGGACCGTCCCGTTCCAGCTCGCCGGCAAACGCGATCGGACCCGACAGCCGCGCCGCCAGGCGCTCGGCGAACGCTTCGTCGATGCCTTCCAGCTGCCAGCGCGCCAGCGCGGGCGCCGGCAGCTCGCCTTCGAGCGCGACCCGCAGGCGCCCGCTGGCCGTGGCCTCGCCATGCAGGCGCAGCGTCCCGCCGAGTACGTGCGTGCGCAGATCGTGCAGCACTACCGAATTTTCGGTGAAATCGATCCGGCCGGCGAATTGCTCGAGGCGCGGCAGGCCCTTGCCCGCAGCCACGTCATTGCCGTCGAGCCGGATCGTTCCCCGGGCCCGCGCGTGCTCCGGCTCCTCGAGCAGGACGTCCAGAGCCAGTTGCAGCGCAGCGTCGCCCCCCAGCGTGACATCGGGCCCGATGCCGCCGAATTCCGCTGCCAGCGGGCTCTCCCGCAGAAAGCGCAGCAGATCCTGCGCCGGCCCGCGTCCACTGCCTTCCACCTGCAGCATCGGCTCGTCGAAATCCCCGATTCTGGCGTGTACCGAGTCCAGCCCGATACGCCAGACCCGGCCGGTCTGCGCGTCGATCTGCAGGCCGGCGCGTTCGAACCGGAGTTGTCCATCGATCCGTTCGATCGCGGGCCAGCCCGGTGCATAGGCCAGGCGTCCATCGGCGAGCTTCACATCGACGCGGAACATCCCACTGGCCGGATCGCGCCAGGGAAAATCGTCCAGATCGCCGCGAATGACGAAACGCACGTCATCCGACCGGCCGGCGCGGACCGCGTCGCGCACCCAGTCGCGCACCTCCCCGGGGACGACCAGCGGCAGGTAACGCGCCGTGCGCCGGGCATCGGCGCGCTCGAGCCTTCCGCTCAGGTCGACGATGCCCGGACCATTGCCGCCGCTGCGCCAGGTGCCCGCGAGTTCGCCGGCGGCATCGGCATTGGCAAAACGCATGGCTTCGATACGCAGGGTCACCGCCGGCGGGAGGCCGGCCTCGCCCGCATCGCCGACGGCATCGCGCGGCGGCTGCGGACCGGACGGCGGCGGCGATGTCGGTCGGGACGACTGCGCCGGCAACGACACTTCCTGCGCCGTCGGCTCCGCGGCGCCGCCGGGGCTGTCGACCTCCCAGGTGGCACGCGCATCGAGCCGCTGCAGCGTGACGGCAGGCTCGGCGAAGAGTCCGGGGAACACGAGTTGCAGATCGCGTCCGTGCAGATCGGCCTCCCCGCCCTGCCGGGTGACCCGCACTTTCCCGGAGAGGTTGCGAAATCCGGGCAGACGCAGTTCTTCCGGCTGCAGCGGTGCCGGATGGTTCCGGAAGAACGACAGGCCTTCGAAATCCGCATCGAACACGCCATGCGCTTCATCCGGCTCGGTCGACCAGGTGAATGCGGCGCGATGCACCCGACCGTCGACCTGCAGCGGCGCCAGCATCGCACGGATATCGGCCGGCAGCGGAAAGCGGCGCACCCAGGCCAGGACCGGAGCGGCCTCGAAATCGGCCAGCGCCGCGCGTGCCGCCACGGGCAGGCCATCGGCGCGCAGCCGCAGCATGGGCTGGGCGACGCCCGCATCGAAGCGCTGCCCCTGATCGTCGATCAGTTCGGCACGCTCGAAGACGATCGTGGTCCGCCCGACGCCATCATGGCTCGAGCGCGCATCGAGACGCACTCCGCTCAACGGAATCGGCTCGCCCCCGACCTGCGCCTGCAGTTCGTCGGCCGCCAGACGCAGTATCGTGCGGTTGGCCGCATCGGGGTCGAGGAATGTCCAGAGCCGGAAACCGGCCCGGCCCGAACCGATTCCGAGCGACTGCGCCACACCCGCCAGACCGGTACCCTCCAGCCAGGGTCGGCCGGCGGCGAGCGCGCCGGCCAGATCGATGCCGCGCACGCCAACCCAGGCCTGGCCGCGCCATTGCCGCCAGTCGAGCGATGTACCGGACGCCGGCCAGCTGAGTTCCAGTGCCGCATCGATGCCGCTTGCCAGCGTCCCCCAGGCGGGGATGCGCACCGCGCCGCGCATGCGTCGCCCGCGGACACCCCAGGCCAGATCGATGCCGGACAGATCGGCGCGACGCTCCTGGACACGATCGATGAGTTCGATCCTCGCTGCGTGCAGCGCGATCCGGCGCTGTGCCAGCAGCCAGCCCAGGAAGCCGTCGGGCGCATCGGTGGTCCGCTCGAAGCCGGCGATGCGGATGCGATCGGGCGCGATCCGCTCGATCCTGACCGCCGGCGCCTCGCTTTCGAGCAGCGCCAGCCCGAAGCGCCCGCGCAGCGCCGAGCGGATCGACGGAATGGCACGCAGGCGTTCGATGACCAGCGCATCGACACCATCCTCATCACGAACGCGTATGTCGGTGGCGACGACCCACGGACGCCAGCCCTCGAAGCCGGCGGCCAGGGTGCCGATCCGGACCGGCCGCCCGGCGAGCCGGCCCAGCTGCTGCTCGATCTGCGGCTGCCAGCGTGCGAGATTCGGCCAGATCGCCCAGCGCAACAGCGCGGCCGAGCCGGCGGCGATCAGGCCGAGCGCAAGCACGCACCATGCCGCCCAGCGCAACAGGCGTCCGGTACCGTGAAGGGGTGAAGCCGTCATCCTCGGGAAAAATGGGCTGGCATGAACGACAATGGATGGCGAATCCCCAGAATAACCGTTTCGGAACGGCAGACATGCACTTTGAAGGTGAGCGCCATTCCGCTTGGTTCCGGCGCACGCTCGCGGCCCTCGACACCCGCCACGGAGAACCTGCGGTACGCCAGCGGCTCGGGACGCTGTGTTCGAGGGCCCTGTCCGAAGCGGCGATCGCGGCACTGATCGAGCGCGAGCGGAGCCTGGGCAGCCGCATCGGGGGGGGCGCCGACAACCTCGACTCCGCTGGCGGCACCGAGGCCGCCGGGGCGCAGGCCGAGGCCGCGCTCGGCGCTGCCCTGCGTCGGGCACGCAACTGGTTGCTGCTGGCGCTGATCGAGCGCGACACGACCGGCGCGGCGTCGCTCGAGGAAGTCTGCGCTGCCATGAGCGCGTTTGCACAACAGGCGACCGCGCTGGCCATGCGCACCGCGGCCGCCACCCTGGTGGCACGCCACGGCACCGCGCTCGATCCGTACGGCCGCCCCCAGGATCTGCTGGCGGTCGGCATGGGCAAGGTCGGCGGCAGGGAGCTGAACGTCTCCTCGGATCTGGATCTCGTCTTCGTCTTCCGCGGGGAAGGTGAGTGCCGTGGCGCCGGGAATCGTGAACACCCGGAACCCGGCGGCACGACACTCGCCACGAGCGAGTGGATGCACCTGCTGGCCCGGCGCACGATCGCCCTGCTGGCGACGCGGGATGCCGACGGGTTCGTTTTTCGCGTCGACGTGCGATTGCGTCCGCACGGCGCCTCCGGACCGCTGGTTGCGTCGCTGCCGACGCTCGAACAGTATTTCTACGCGCAGGGTCGCGAATGGGAGCGCTTTGCCTGGCTCAAGGGCCGCGTCATTGCCGATTCGGGGGTTGCCGGCGACAAGGCACGTGCGGCCGATGAGACGGCGCTGGCGCGCATCGTCGATCCATTCGTCTATCGCCGCTATCTCGACTTCGATGCAATCGAGGCCCTGCATGCGCTGCACGCGAGGATCCGGGCCGAAGTCACGCGTCGCGACCTGGGCAATCCGCGCGCCCGGGACGTCAAGCTGGGCCGGGGCGGCATCCGGGAAATCGAGTTCATCGCCCAGCTGTTCCAGATCGTGCGCGGCGGACAGGATCCGACGCTGCGCAGCCGCAGCACGCTGGAAACCCTGGCAACGCTGGCGCGCAAGGGACTGCTGCCCGAAGACGAGAGCGTGGCGCTGGCGGACGCCTATCGGCTGTTGCGCCGTACCGAGCACATGCTGCAGTACCGTGAAGATGCGCAAACGCACCGGCTCGCGCGCAGCGGCGCCGAGCGCAAGGCGATTGCCGCGATGCTCGGCCTGGCGGACGAAGCCTTCGTCCAGGCCGTCGACGACTGCACCGAACGGACCGCCCGCATCTTCGACCGCCTGCTGGCACCCGCGCACGCCGACGACCTGCGGCCGGCACAGGCGGGCGCGGCACCGCCCGATCCCGAAGCCCTGCGCCGGTTCGCCGTCCTGCGCGAAAGCAAGCGCTACCGGGCGGCGCGGGCCGACACGCGGGCGGCGATCGAACGCCTGCTGGACGACGCGATCGGGCGCGGCACCGGCACGGCCGGTCTGACGCGACTGGCCGACCTGCTCGAAACGATCTGCCGCCGCCCCGGCTACGTGGCCCTGCTCGATCGCTTTCGGGGCGCGTTTGCGCGCGTCCTGCGCGTACTCGACTGGGCACAGTGGCCGGCCGGATACCTGATGCAGCACCCGGTGGTTCTCGACGAACTGCTCGACGGCGAATTGCTCGAGCCGCAGGATTACCGGCTGTGGAGCGACGAACTGCAGACGCGCCTGCATGCACTGCCGGGCACCGGCGAGCACGGCGGCCCCGACGTCGAACGCCAGATGGACCTCGTGCGCGAGGCCTACCACGCACAGGTGTTCCGCCTGATGATGCAGGATCTGGAAGGCCGTCTGAGCGTCGAACACCTGTCCGATCACCTCAGCGAACTGGCCGACCGGGTACTCGATCTGGTCATCCCGCTCGTCTGGAGTCAGCTGCGTCTACGTTTTCGCGATGCGCCACGCTTTGCCGCGATCGCTTATGGCCGACTCGGCGGAAAGGAACTCGGGTACGTCTCGGACATCGATCTCGTCTTTCTGTACGACGATGACGATGATCGTGCCCCCGAGGCCTATGCGCTGCTGGCTCAGCGGGTGGCCGCCTGGCTGTCGACCCGCACGGCCGCCGGCCTGCTCTTCGAGACCGACCTGCGCCTGCGGCCGAACGGTTCGTCCGGCCTGCTCGTGTCGCGGCTGGCCGCTTTCGAGACCTACCAGAACGAAGCCGCGTGGGTCTGGGAGCATCAGGCCCTGACGCGCGCACGCTTCTGCGCCGGGGACCCGTCGATCGGCGAGCACTTCGAGTCGATCCGACGGCGCGTGCTGGCCCGTCCGCGCGATCTGGCCACCCTGCGCCGGGAAATACACGCCATGCGGGCGCGTATCCGCGAGTATCACGACCGGCGAAAATCCGCCGAACCGGCGACGCTGATCGATCTCAAGCACGGCGCCGGCGGCATGATCGACCTCGAATTCGTCGTCCAGTATCTGGTACTGGCGTACGCCGGGAAACATCCGGAACTGCTGGACAATGCCGGCAATATCGCGCTGCTCGGGCGCGCGGCCGCACTCGGACTCGTCGATGAGGCGCTGGCCCGGCGCGGTGCCGACGCCTATCGGCGCTACCGCCGGTTGCAGCACCAGGCGCGCCTCGATGGCGTCGGCGCACGCGTCGACCCGGAGAGCATCCGCGAAGAGCGTGAAGCCGTGCTGTTGCTCCAGGATCGGCTTCTCGGCGCCGATCATGACGTCTGAAGCAGGCGCACACGCGACGATTGCTAGAATGGGCGGCTCATTTCCTTCACTCGCTGTCCCGGGAGAAAACGATGTCGATGGCGGATCGCGACGGTCTGATATGGTTCGACGGAACGATGGTCGACTGGCGCGACGCCAGGATCCATGTGCTCACGCATTCGCTGCACTACGGCATGGCCGTGTTCGAAGGCGTGCGCGCCTACCGCACCGACGCCGGAACGGCGATCTTCCGGCTGCCGGAACACACGCGCCGCCTGTCGAATTCGGCGAAGATCTTCCAGATGAAGCTGCCGTTCGGGTTCGACGAACTGATCCAGGCGCAGAAGGAAGTCGTGCGCCGGAACGACCTCGAATCGTGCTATCTGCGTCCGATCGCCTGGGTGGGATCCGAAAGGCTCGGCGTGTCGGCACGCGACAACAGCATCCACGTCGCCGTCGCCGCCTGGCCCTGGGGCGCGTATCTCGGCGAAGAGGCCATCGCATCCGGAATCCGGGTGAAGACCTCGTCCTTCACCCGCCATCACGTCAATGTCTCGCTGGTGCGCGCCAAGGCCAGCGGCTATTACATCAACTCGATCCTCGCCAACCAGGAAGTCTGCGCGCACGGCTATGACGAGGCATTGCTGCTCGACACCGAGGGCTATGTCTCGGAAGGCTCGGGCGAGAACGTCTTCATCGTGCGCAACGGCATCCTGTACACGCCCGACGTCGCATCCTGTCTGGAAGGCATCACCCGTGATTCGGTGATCACGCTGGCGCACGACCTCGGCATCGAGGTGCGCGAAAAGCGGATTACCCGGGACGAGATGTACTGTGCCGACGAGGCTTTCTTCACTGGCACGGCAGCCGAAATCACCCCGATCCGCGAACTCGACGACCGCACGATCGGCGCCGGTCGGCGCGGCCCGGTCACCGAGCGGCTGCAGACCCTGTTCTTCGACATCGTGGCTGGACGCGAGCCACGCTACCACCACTGGCTCACCCCGATCGAAAGGCAATGACCGTGAATGAACCCCGAACCATCAGCGAGCCGGGCACGCCGCCGCACAGCATCGTCATGGTCGACCCCGACGATCAGCCGGCTTTCTGTCCGAACCCGCAGATGACGCTGTGGTCGTCGCATCCACGCGTCTATCTTGAACTGGAGAAGACGGGCGAGGCGATGTGCGCCTATTGCGGGACGATCTATCGCCTCGCCGATCGGGGCAGCGGCAAACCGGCCGTCTGAGCAGCGGATGGTGATGCGCCAGACCGTGCTGTGCACGGCCGATGCCGTCGAGGACGCTTTCTACGAAGCCATGCAGCAGGGCGAACTGGAAGCGATGATGACATTGTGGGCCGACGAAGAGGAAGTGATGTGCATTCACCCGGGCCATGATCGCCTGATCGGCCTGCAGGCGATCCGCGCTTCCTGGGAGGCGATCTTCCGCAGCGGTCCGGTCAACATCCAGCGACGCGAGGTGCGCGCACACACGAGCGCGGTCCTGGCCGTCCACAACCTGGTCGAACACACACTGGCCTTCCAGCCGACCGGCGGCGCATCGATCCGCGTGGACATGGTCGAATGCGTGGCGACCAACATCTACGTCAAGCAGGCCGACGGCTGGCGCATCATGCTGCATCACTCCGCACTGCGCCCGTCGACGCACGGCGACGAAGGAATCCTGCACTGATGAACTGATCGGTCGCACCCGATGCGCGACCGATCCCTGTCATCCGCTGCGGAATCAGAAATCTTCGCGCTCGTTCAGCCAGCGCGCTTCGAGTTCGCGCAGACGTGCGTCGATCTGTGAAGCGATGTGAAAGTCCGGTTCGCGTGCGCGCTGCGCTAACCGCAACTGCTCGATTGCCGCCGGCAGCGCACCCAGCAGCACGAACCGCTCGGCGGCAGCGCGGTGCGCCAGCGCCGGACGATCGAGGGCCTGCTGTGCTTCGGACAGCTCGGCCCACAGGCGCGCATCCTGCGGGTAGCGCTGCAGCGCGCGCTGCAGAAACGGCACGGCGTCGGCGTATCTGCGTTCGCCGAGCAGCGCCCGCGTGCGCAGGCGATCGAGCGCACGCGATCCGTTGCCGGGCACCTCATCGAGAATCGTCAGTGCCGCCTGCGGCTGGCCGGCGTCGAGCTCGACCTGCGCCGCCAGCGCTTCGACGAACGGGTGCGGCGCCGGCAGCCGACGGCGCAACTCGGCGATGGCCGCGCGTGCGCCGGGCGCATCCCGCGCGGCAGCGGCCACCGTCGCCAATCCGAACCAGCCGGCGGCTTCATCGATCGTCCGATCACGCAACTGGCGTTCGAAGGACGCGCGTGCGTCTTTCAGTCCATCGACGCTGGTGTCGGTCAACGCACGCAGTTTCGCGCGCACGAGCATGAATTCCAGACTGTCGGCACGCTGCTGATAGCGTCCGTCCCGGATCCGCGTCTGGATGTCGGCGATCCGCGCCGACGTGATCGGATGGGTGCGCAGATATTCCGGAGCACCACTTTCATAAAGTCGCCCGGCATCCTGCAGACGCGTCAGGAAGGCGACCATGGCATTCGCGTCGAATCCGCCCTGGCGCAGCATGTCCAGACCGATCCGGTCGGCCTCCCGTTCGGCATCGCGTGAAAATCCGAGCATCTGCTGCTGGGCCACGGTCGAGCCCAGCGACGCCAGTCCGGTGGCCGCCTGCGGGCTCGACCCGGCTGCCAGCGCAGCAAGAACCATGGCTGCCAGCATCACGACCGAACTCTGGCGCTGACGCGCCAGCATGCGCGCGATGTGACGCTGCGTGACGTGCCCGATCTCGTGCGCCAGCACCGACGCCAGCTCCGATTCGGATTGCGCGGCAACGATCAGGCCGGTGTGCACGCCGATGAAGCCGCCCGGCAGGGCGAAGGCATTCAGGGTCCGGTCACGGACGACGAAAAAGTTGAAATCATGGCCGGCCGCCGGCTCGGTCGTCGTCAGCCGGCGCGCAAAACCGGTGAGCCAGTCGGTGATCTCGGCATCGTCCTCGATCAGGCCACGATGCTGCAGTTCGCCGACGATCGACTCGCCGATGCGTCGCTCCATCGTGGGCGACAATTCATCGGCACCGGCGTCGCCCAGGCGCGGCAGATTGTCGATCTGCGCCGACGCGAGCGGCGGCGCGAGAGCGAGCAACGCGGCCAGCAGGCCCGCCATGCACCGGGTCGGCAGACTTGCCTTGGTCACCTGCTGTACCTCCGGGAAACGGCATTGCTATGATAGACGGGAGTACGAGCCACCATGACCACCGCAGGCGTCCCCACCGCACACCCCGCCGCCGACGGAATGTCTCCGCAGGGCGGTGTCGACGTGCCCGTCGATCGATCGGGCCTGACCCATTTCGACGCAAGCGGCCAGGCGCACATGGTCGACATCGGGGACAAGCGGCCGACACACCGGGTCGCTGTCGCGCGCGGCACGATCCGCATGCGGCCGGCGACCCTGGCAACGATCCGGGACGGCAGTGCGAAAAAGGGTGACGTGCTCGGCATCGCCCGCATCGCGGCAATCCAGGGAGCCAAGCGCACGGCCGATCTGGTGCCGTTGTGCCATCCGATCGCGCTGACCCGGGTCACGGCCGATTTCGAACTCGACGAGGCGATGAGTGCCGTGCATTGCACCGTGCAGGCCGAATGCGATGGACGCACCGGGGTCGAGATGGAAGCGCTCACGGCCGTGCAGATCGGCCTGCTGACGATCTACGACATGTGCAAGGCGATCGATCGCGGCATGCTGATCGACAATGTCGGACTGCTGGAAAAGCGCGGCGGCAAGAGCGGCGCCTGGGTACGCACGGAGTCGTGATGCCCGTGCGGCCGAGCGCAGCAGGCAGACGGACATCGGCCGCAGCGGCGTGGCGGACCGCCCTGCACGCTTCGGCCTGTGCCCTGCTGATCGCATCGTGGAGTCCGCCGGCACCGGCCGGTGACCTGTGGTCACCGCTGGCGGCGCGCGGCCTGCCCGAGACGCCGCGCGCCGTGCCTGGCTCGCTTCTCGATCGCGACACGGGGGCGCTGCCGGTGCCCGTCCGTCCCGGAACGACGCCAGAGGCGGGAAAACATGATCCGGCGCGGCAACCTGAAACTGCACGACGCGTCTCGAACGGCAGCGGCTTCTATGTGAACACGACCGGCTACATCGTCACCAACCATCATGTCGTCGTGCGTTGCCGGCAGCTGGCGCGTGGCGACGGCACCGCGCTGGAACTGGTCGCCGTCGACACCGACCATGACCTCGCCGTGCTCAAGGGCCCACCCGTCGCCAGCGCGGTACGCCTGCGCGTCGCGCCCGAGGCCATGCAGGGCGAACCGGTACTGACTTATGGCTATCCGCTGCAGGGGGTGCTGTCCTCGGCCGGACAGCTCGGCGCAGGCATGGTCTCGGCACTGTCCGGCCTGCGTGATCATCCCGGCCAGTTGCAGATCGATGTTCCGGTGCAACCCGGCAACAGCGGCGGGCCGCTGCTCGACCGGCGCGGTCTGCTGGTCGGCGTCGTCGTGGCCAAGCTCAACGCGCTGCGCGTCGCGCAGATGACCGGCGACATTCCGCAGAACATCAATTTCGCCATCAAGCTGGCACCGCTGAAGGCACTGCTCGCGCGCAGCAAGGTCGCCTACGAGGGTGGCAGCGCCCATGACCGGACCCTCGAAAACGAGGAAATCGCCGAACGGGCACGCGCCTTCACGACACCCGTTTTTTGCGCGCGCTGAACGCACCCGCGGGCGGTGCGAATGATCAGCGGAACAGCAGGGTTGCCAGGCCGAGAAAGATCAGAAAGCCCATGCTGTCGGTGCTGAAGGTCAGCAGAACCGACGAGCCCAGCGCCGGATCACGCCCGATGCGCTGCAGCGTCAACGGCACGATCAGGGCGATCAGGGCGCCCACCAGCAGGTTGAGCACCATCGCCAGCGTCATCGTGAAACCGAGCAGCGCGCCATAACTCGTCTCCCGATACAGCAGCCAGGCGACCAGCCCGGCGACACCGCCCCAGACCAGTCCGTTGAGGCCGGCCACGGCCAGCTCCTTGCCGAGCAGACGACGCGCATTGCCCATGTTGACCTGGCCGAGCGCAATCGAGCGGATGATCAGCGTCATCGTCTGGTTGCCGGTATTGCCAGCGATACCGGCCACGATCGGCATCAGCGTCGCCAGCGCGACGACGCGCTCGATCGTGCCTTCGAACGCCTCGATGACGCGCGATGCGAAAAAGGCCGTGCACAGGTTCAGGGCCAGCCACATCCAGCGGTTGCGCGCCGACGCCCAGACGCTGGAGTAGATGTCCTCCTCCTCGCGCAGGCCGGCCTTGGTGAGCATGTCCGATTCGGCCTCTTCGCGGATCAGGTCGAGGACCTCGGCGACCGTGACCCGGCCGATGACGCGATTGGCCGGATCGACGACCGGTGCCGACACCAGGTCATAGCGCTCGAACGCCTGCGCCGCGTCGCCGGCGTCATCGAGCGTCTGCAGCGTGAGCACGTCGCGCTGCATCACGTCCTCGACCTGAACCTCGGGCTGGTTGACCAGCAGGCGATCGAGCGGCAGCGAACCGAGCAGCTCGCCGCGCTCGTCGACGACGTAGACCTGATCGGTGTGATCGGGCAGTTCCTCGAGCCGGCGCAGCTCGCGCAGCACCATCTCGAGCGTGAACTCGCGCGGCACCGTGATCGCTTCGAAATCCATCAGCTCGCCGACGGAGCCTTCCGGGAACGACAGCGATGCCCGCAGTTGCTCGCGCTCCTGCTGGCTCAGGCCGCGCCGCACCTGTTCGACGACGTCGCGCGGCAGATCGGGCGCCAGTTCGGCGATCTCGTCGGCGTCGAGCGTCTCGACCGCCTCGACGAGTTCGTCGCGGTCCATCGAGCGGATCAGCGACTCGCGCACCGACTCGGAGACTTCGAGCAGGATCTCGCCGTCCTGCGCCGACTCGACCAGATCCCAGACGAGCATCCGGTCCTCGTACGGCAGCGCCTCGAGGATGAAGGCGACGTCGGCCGGATGCAGGCTGCGGATGCGCCCGTCCAGATCCGCCAGGTGCGGCAGGTCGACCGACTTCTGATCCGAAGCGGGATCTTCCGCCGACCCGAAGTCGCCGCGCTCGCGCCCGCCGGCGTCGCCAATCGATTTGTGCAGGCGCAGCAAATCCTGCACGGCAACGAGGGCGCGCGAAGCCTCTTCCGGATCGCGCGGCTGCATGCCGGTGCGCGGCGTTTCCGGCCGATCGGCGACAGCGTCCGCCGTCTCGTCAGACTGTTGCGCGGTCATTCACCCGTTCTCATGGAAGATCGATCGCATCCATCGAGCGGGCGACGATCGCGGTGCGCCGGGCCAGATCTCCGGACCCGGGATGGGCGTCATGGTAACGCGGTTGCGGCAGCATTGCCGCCAGACGCGCTGCCTGCATCCGGTCGAGCCGGGCCGCCGGAATGCCGTAATGGTGCAGCGCAGCGGCCTCGGCGCCGAAAACCCCGGTGCCCCATTCGGCGACGTTCAGATACAGCTCGAGGATGCGGCGCTTGTCCATCACCATCTCGATCATCCAGGTGATGACGAATTCCTGTGCCTTGCGCAGATAGCTGCGCTTGCCCGAGAGCAGCAGATTGCGCGCCAGTTGCATCGTGATCGTCGAGCCGCCGAGAACGATCCTGCCCCGGTCCCGGTTGCGCTGCCAGGCATGGCGAAGCGCATCCCAGTCGATGCCGTCGTGATGCACGAAGCGCGCATCCTCGGCCGCAATCACCGCCCGCTTCAGATGAACGGACAGATGATCGTAATCGACCCAGCGATGCCACAGGACGAAACCCGGGTCGGCGGTCCGCAGACGCTGCGCTTCGATCTGCATGAAACGGGTGGTGCCGGGATTGAAGTGGCTCCACCACAGCACGTGCGCGAAATACCACAGTTGCAGAACGAGTACCGCGCACCCGACTGTGGCCACCGCCACGGCCAGCAGGCGCCATCCGCGCCGACCCCACGGCGCGCGTTTGCGGCGGCCCCGTTTCATCGGGCCCGTGAACCGTCGGAGCGAAGTCCGGATGGACGCAGCCGGTGATCGTGGCCGCAAGGCACACGAAACGGGCACCGGCGATGATTTCGCATGACCTCAGCCCTGCAGGCTTGCGCGCAGGGTCCGGTACACCGGCGCCGTATCCGGGTGCACGCCATGCCAGAGCCGGAACGATTCGGCCGCCTGCTCGACGAGCATGCCCAGTCCGTCACAGACCCGGGTACAGCCGGCGGCTCGGGCCTGACGCATGAACACCGTCGGCTGCGCGGCATAAAACAGATCGCAGGCAAGCCTGGCGGCGGCCAGCACTTCATCGGCCAGCGCAACCGGTTCATTGCGCAGACCGCTGCCGCTGGCATCGATGACGAGATCGAAACCGGGCTCGACCCGATCGAGCGCCACTTCCCGCAGGCGGTGTGCACGACCTTCCGCTTCCGCCAGATCACGGACCAGCCGGGCGGCATTGGCGCGGCTGCGGTTGGTCACGGTCAGCCTGCCGACGCCGGCGCCCAGCAGCGGTCCGACAATGCCGCGTGCCGCTCCGCCCGCCCCCAGGATCAGTACCGACCGGCCCCGCAGCACAAAATCTTCACGCTCGACGAGATCGCGTACCAGACCGGTACCATCGGTGTTGTCGCCACGGATCACGTCCGGCTCCTGGCGCCCGAAGGACAGGGTATTGACCGCCTGCGCCTGGCTCGCCTCGACACCATGTTCGTGCGCGAGCAGAAAGGCTTCGCGCTTGAACGGCACGGTCACGTTCAGCCCCCGTCCGCCTGCGGCACGAAACGCCTCGACTGCCGCCCGAAAGCCGTCAAGCGGCGCCAGGATCCGCTCATAGCGCAGCGCGATCCCGGCCGCACGGGCGAAGTGCTCGTGAATTGCCGGCGAGCGGCTGTGCGCGACCGGATTGCCGATGACTGCATAGCGCATGTTCATTGCACGGCCCGCGCCTGCTTGCCCTGCTGACGCGTCACCGGCGCGCGCCGATCGTCCGGTGCATCGCGCTGCCTGGCGCTTTCGGCCACGGAACTGGTATGTAGTGCCCCGTTGGTGAAATTCCAGGTGCGCACGATCTGCAGGATGTCGCCTTCGCGCGCCATCTGCGGCGTGAAACGCTCGTAAGGCGCGCCCGCCTGCACGATGTCGCGCACGGCGCGATCGAGCACCTCATGGCCCGAGCCGCGGTTGACGATCACGTTCGCCACGCTGCCGTCACGGGCAATCTCGACCGTGATGACCAGTGAACCGTACAGGCGTCCGCGGGCAGCCGGTGGATAGCGCTCCGTGCCGATGCGTTCGATCCGTTCGGCCCATTCGTTGACGTAGCGCGCATAGCTCACACCGGTCGCGTCGACACCGAACGTCAGCCGCCGGGGCCGCTTGTTGTAATCCGAGATCTGCCGGTCGATCTGTGCCTGCAGGCGTGCAATGGTGCGATCGACATCATCGGCATCCTCGCCGCGCACGACGGCATCCGGGGCGCGTGCATCCGGCCCGGATGCCGGGCGCGGGTGCGCGTCGTGCGCCAGCGACAGCAGCTCGCGCTGGCGCGCCTCCAGTTCGGCGACGCGCCGCTGGCGTTCATTGAGCGCATCGCCCGAACGCACTTCCGCCTGCGCCTGCAATGGCGAGCGCGCACGACCATGCTCGTTTTCACCGCCGCCGACCAGGTTCTCCTGCGCCAGCAGCGTGGTCTTCGAGGGCGCGTCTCTCGTCCGGGCGTTGACGAGGATGACTTCAAGCTGCGGATCGATGGCCCGGGTCGCCGACGGCAGCGGCGGCACGAAACGCAGCGCAAGGACCAGCGCATGCAGCGCGACCGAGGTCGCGATGGCAAACGCCAGCGGATCGCGTTGCCAGACCCGCGCCACTTCGCGCACCAGCCCATCGACGACCCGTTCCCGCCAGTGCACGCCCATACCCTTCAGCGCTCAGGAGAGCAGCGATCCGCCGGCAGCATCCTCGTCAGCTCCGTTGACCGGCAGCGCTGCTTCGTCGGCACTGGCGTCGATTCCGATGAAGCGGGCCTGCACCGAGAGATCGATTTCATCGGCAGCAAGCAATTCCACCTCGATTCTCCGCCCGGGCGCCAGTTCTGCCGGCATGCCCGATACGGAAAAATACAGAGGCGCATCGACGAGACGCACGACATCCTCGCGCACGACCACCGCCGCTGCCCGCTGCAATCGTTCCTGGGCCAGCCAGCGCAGGCACCAGTAGCGCTCCATGCGCTGCTGGAAATCGACATACGCACCATACCGGGCCTCGAAGGCCGACACGATGGAAAACAGTTCGGTGTCGTTGGCCGCCAGCGGCGGCCGGCGCCCGGCCAGCACCGCCAGCGTCTGGCGCTGGTTGACGAGGTCGACATAGCGCCGCAGCGGCGATGTCGACCACATGTACTGACCGACGCCGAGCCCCTGGTGCGGCGCGGCATGCGTCGTCGTGCGCACCCGGCCCGCCTGCTGTGCGCGGAACACCCCCGGAACCCGTGCGAGAGACAATAATCGAGCCCATTCCGAATTGGCCAGAATCATCGCTTCCGAGACGATCCGCTCGAGCGGGACGTCCCGGCGGCGCTGCACGATCCGCACGCGTTCCGTGCCGTCGTCACGATCGATGTGGAAGCTGAAATCGGCAGCAAAGCGCGGCTCCGGCTTGCCGCGCACCTGCTCGCGCGCAGCCGCCAGGGCGCACGTCAGCCGCCAGAGTACACGGAACTGCGCGCTGCGTGGATGCCGTTCGTCATCCGGCGATTCCAGTGCCGCGCGGTCGAAAAGATCATCGACCGCCTCATGGCGCAGATTTTCGGCCACGGTGATGCGCTCGACGCGGCTTGCGCGTGCAACGATCTGTTCGCCTGCCGCATCGGTATCGACGTACAGCGACAGCACGGCTGCCTCGCGGCCGGCATCGAGCGAAAACATCTGCACCAGCGCCTCGGGCAGCATCGTGATCTTCTCGCCCGGCAGGTAGACCGTCGCCATGCGCGCGCGCGCCAGCAGATCAGCTTCGTCGCCGTGCGCGATGACCACACCCGGCGCGGCCACGTGCACGCCGATGCGCCAGCCGCCCCCCGGCAGCGCCTGTACCGACAGGCAGTCGTCGACTTCCGTCGTCGACGCATCATCGATCGAGAACGCATCGACCGCAGCCAGCGGCAACGCGGCGATCGTGCGCTGTACCCCGGTCAGCGGATCCCGCGGCAGGACGGCGGCAAAGCCCTGGGGGAAATGCTCCGTCCGGAAGCGCGCCAGGTGCATCTCGCGCGGCGAAGGAAAGGCACCGAGGCTGCACAGCAGGCGCTCGGGCGTCGGATGCTCCGCCGACAGGGCACGCTCGAGCGACTTCCATGCCGGGGAATTGCGGTCCGGGCGCACCAGCAACTGCGCCGCCTGATGCGCAATGGCTTCCGGCAGTTCGCCGCGGCGCATCGCCTCGGCATCGGCTTCGATCTGTTCCTGCTCGCGCCGTCGCCTTTCCAGCGTCGCCAGCGCCGATCGGAGCACCTCGGGCGGCGCCGGACGGAAGCGGCCACGACCCTTGCGATGGAAATGGACCGGCGCCGCATGCAATTTCAGCAGCAGCGCGACGGCTTCCACCGTGCTCCTGCCGTCACCGAAATATTCGCTGGCGAATTCCTCGAAGCCGAATTCTTCCTGTGGTGCGCACTCCCACAGGAAATCGATGTCCATCGACTCGGCGAGCGCGCGTGCCGCCGGCAGCAGTGCTTCAGGGCCCGGCTGATCGAAGCGCAGCAGCACATGCGCCGACTTGATCTTCACCCGCTTGCCGCTGGTCGTCTCGGCCTGCAGACTGGCTTCGCTTTCCGACAGCACGGTGGCAGCGCGGAACTCGCCGCTGTCTTCGTACAGGAAATGGTTCATCCCGGATTCCGTGGTGGTTTGCGTCTGACGGAGGAGCGCGGGTGCGGCCGTCGGCCGCACCGTCAAAGGGCACCGGCAAGTGTACGGGCGCAGCGTCATCCACCGCGACGGGTGAGCTCCCCGGCGCGAACCTGGCGGGCATCGTCAAGCCCGTCGGCAATGCAGACGGGCACTTCCGGACGGGCAGGCCGCCCCGGAACATCGGCTACAGCATGATGCCGCCGGACACTTCGATCACGGCGCCGTTCAGATACGACGCCTCGTCGCTGGCCAGGAACGCATAGACGTTGGCGATTTCCTCGGGTTCGCCCAGGCGCCCGAGCGGAATCTTGTCGATCGTCTTCTGCATCACCGCCGGCGGAATCGACGCGAGGATCGGTGTGCGCACGAAGCCCGGACAGACTACCGCCGAGCGCACGCCCTTCGGCCCGAGTTCCCGCGCCCAGGTCTTGGTGAAGCCGATCACGCCGGCCTTGGTCGCCGCATAGTTGGTCTGGCCGAAGTTGCCGTACAGGCCGACGACCGATGAAGCGTTCAGGATCACGCCCGAGCCCTGCTCGAGCATCGGCCCGGCCACCGCCTGCGCACACAGGAATACGCCCTTGAGATTGACGTCGATGACGGCGTCGAACTGCGTCTCGCTCATCTTCACCAGACGCGCATCCTGCGTGATGCCGGCATTGTTGACGAGCACGTCGACCCGGCCGAACGCATCGATCGTCCTGGCGACCATCGCCTCGACGCTGGCGCGGTCCGTGACGTCCGTGCAGATGCCGAGCACCTTCGCATCACCGGTCGTCAGGGCAGCGACTGCCTCCTCGACACGTTCCGGATGATGATCGGCGACGACGATCGCCGCTCCCTCGCGCATGAACTTGCGTGCCGTCGCCATGCCGATACCGCCGGCGGCGCCCGTGATGATGGCCGTCTTTCCCTGCAATCTCATGATTCCCCTTCCTTTGAGCCTGTACCCGAAAAATCCTGAATTCCGAAACCGGCGAAGCCGAGCACGTCCTCGATCAGCGGCTCGAAGTCCGTCAATCCGTGATCCCCGCCTTCGAGCAGAATCGTGCGCACACCCGGATAGCGCGCGACCATCTCGCGCCAGTCGAGCACCTCATCGCCCCTGGCGGCGACCAGCAGCCAGCGCTCCGGCTGGCGGATGGCGCCGACGCGCAACTGACGCAGTTCGTCCAGATGGCGCGCCTCCAGCCGCAGAGGCAGGTCCTCGTGGAAGCTGCGCAGATCGCCGACGTGGGGCGCCAGGTCGCGCGCCGGCTCGACGGCCGGATTGAGCAGCACGACGCACGCTCCGGTGCGTTCACCAAGCCAGGTCGCGTAATAGCCGCCCAGCGAACTGCCAACGAGGGTATCGCCGGCCCGCGGCGCGATCTCGCGCAGGACGAGATCCATCGCCGCCGCCGGTGACATCGGCAGCTGCGGACAGAGAAATGCGTCCCCTGCCCCGCGTCCGGCAAGCCGTTCGGCCAGCTTGCGCGCCTTGAACGAGCGCGGCGACGAACGGAATCCGTGCAGATAGATGAGGCGTCCCCGGTCTGGCGCCACCGCCGGTCCGGCTGTCGCTCCGGCTGGGGATGATGCGCCCGACGCATCGTCGCGCGCCGGCGCAAAGCGTGTCTCCAGCGCGCTCAGCAGGCGCGCGTGGATGCCGCCGAAGCCGCCATTGCTCATCACGAGCACCACATCGCCGGGCTGCGCGTCCATGACGATCGCATCGACCAGCGCGGGGACATCCGCTTCGACCCGCGCGCGCGCGCCCAGCGGCGCGAGGACCCGCGCCACGTCCCAGTCGATCGCTCCGGCATGGCAGTAGACCGCCTGCGCACCCTGCAGGGAAGCGGGCAGCCTCGCCGCCATCGCACCCAGCTTCATCGTGTTCGAACGCGGCTCGAACACCGCGAGAATCCGGCGCTCCGGCCCGATCCGCTCGCGCAGACCGGCAATGCTCAGCTCGATGGCGGTCGGATGGTGGGCGAAATCGTCGATGACCGTCACGCCGCCGACGACGCCGCGCGTCTCCAGCCGGCGGCGCACCCCGGCGAAGCCGGCGAGCGCAGCCAGTGCGTCAGCCGGCGATACGCCGACATGACGCGCAGCCGCAATGGCGCCGAGGGCATTGGCGCGGTTATGCGCTCCGGGCAGCGCCAGGCGGCAACGGCCCTGCCGCTGCCCGGCGAACAGGACGTCGAATTCACAGCCTTCGCCATCGTCTTCGATCGCCTCCGGATACCAGCCTTCGGGCGCCGACAAAGCCTCGCTCCCGCTCCACAGGCCGCGCGCCAGCACACGCTCCAGGGCGGGTTCGGCGGCATTGTGGATGATCCGTCCGCTGCGCGGAACCGTGCGTACCAGATGGTGGAATTGTGTCTCGATCGCCGCGAGATCGGCGAAGATGTCGGCGTGATCGAATTCGAGGTTGTTCAGCACCAGGGTGCGCGGACCGTAGTGGACGAATTTCGAGCGCTTGTCGAAAAACGCGGTATCGTACTCATCGGCCTCGACAACGAAGTGCCGGCCGGTTCCGCGTCGTGCGGAAACGGCGAAATTGCCGGGTACCCCGCCGATCAGGAAACCGGGATCGAGTCCGGCATGCTCGAGAATCCAGGCCAGCATCGACGCGGTCGTCGTCTTGCCGTGCGTGCCCGCCACGGCCAGCACCCAGCGGTCGGGCAGCACGTGTTCCGCCAGCCACTGCGGCCCGGAAACAAAACGGTCGCCCGCGTCGAGAATGGCTTCCATCAGCGGGTTGCCACGGCTCACGACGTTGCCGATGACCCACAGATCGGGCGCGAGCGAGCGCTGCGAGGCATCGTAGCCTTCGATCAGATCGATGCCGAGCCGGCGCAGTTGCTCGCTCATCGGCGGATAGACGCCGGCGTCGCAACCGGTGACACGATGGCCGGCCTGCGTGGCAATTGCTGCCAGGCCGCCCATGAACGTGCCGCAGATGCCGAGGATATGTATATGCATGGGGCGATAATGTGCGGTTGCGGATTCTACAGACATGAACGACAAGCCTGAACCAGTGCACGAACTGGCACCGGATCCGGTACGGCGCGAAATCGCCGCTGCCGCTGCCCGACTGCTCGCTGACGGTGCGCCGGACCATGCGCACGCCAAGCGCAAGGCGGCCCGCAGCATGCTGGGCGCGCGCGGCGCGCGAGGGCGGATGCCCGACAATGTCGAGATCGACCAGGCCCTGCTCGAACATCTCGAACTGTTCGATGCCGGACATGCGCGGCGGGTACGCCAGCGCAGGCAGATCGCGGCGCAACTGATGCTGGAACTGGAACGCTTCCGTCCCTACCTGACGGGCGGGGTCTGGAAAGGCATCGTCACCGAACATGCGCCAATCCACCTGCAACTGTTTCACGATGACACGAAGGACGTGCAGATCGATCTTCTGAATCGCGGCGTGCGCTTCGAGACCGGCACCATGCCGCATTTCCGCAGCGGCGATGACGTCGAAGCCTTCACTTTCTGGCATGCCGGAGAACCGGTCCTGCTGTCGCTGTACCGTCACGACGACCTGCGCGGTGCGCTCAGGACCACGCCCGGCGCCGGCAGCCTGCCCGAACGCGGCGACCGCGGTGCCCTGCTCGAACGCATGACCGCCGACGCGGATCCGGCCGCGGATCCGACATGAGACCCGCCCGACGCGCGTGGATCGGAGCCGCGGCGCTGGCGCTCGGCTTTGGCGGCTTCGGTGCCTGGCTGGCGGCACGTCGCTACCGGCTCGATGCAGCCGATCATTCGGCGGTCGACCTGCTGTTCGCATTGACCCTGCCGGATGCCGGCGGAGAGGACATTGCGCTGGCAACCTGGCGCGGACGTCCGCTGGTCGTCAATTTCTGGGCCACCTGGTGTCCGCCCTGCGTCAGCGAAATGCCGGAACTGAGCGAACTGCAGAATGATTACGGCGAGCGCGGGCTGCAGATTCTCGGCATCGGCATCGATTCCACCGACAACATCCGCCAATTTGCCGAGAAAAGGCCGATGAGCTATCCGCTGCTGATCGCCGGCGCGAGTGGAAGCGAACTCACCCGTCACTTCGGCAACACATCGGGCTCGCTGCCGTTCACGGCCGTCGTCGATCGTGACGG
>JACDJC010000338.1_pt1 | contig 58536 bp, 57 predicted proteins | sample 7454191 | NCBI WGS metagenome assembly JACDJC01 (sample SAMN14253291, study PRJNA609438) | sludge metagenome | isolation source: sludge after 25d culture with pyrite and EDTA | collected 2018-12-20 | reverse complement strand
GCGCGCCAGGGCGCCTTCACGGGAGGTGCCTCGAACGCAGCGCGCGCAGAAGTCGCTGGCGCAATACGAGCGTACGTCGCCAGATCGTGACGGCGCCATTCGCGCCGCCTACGCCAGCGGCAACTACACCTTGAAGGCAATAGGCGAGCATTTCGGCCTGCACTATGCAACGGTAAGTCGCATCGCTCGGAGCGGCATGTGGCAAAACAAGACCTGACCCCAGGGCTTTAGTCGCATCGCTCGGAGCGGCATGTGGCAAAACAAGACCTGACCCCAGGGCTTTGAAACAAGACCTGACCCCAGGGCTGCCGAGCGACATGTGGCAAAACAAGACCTGACCCCAGGGCTGGGGCTTCTGCTGACCCCAGGGCTTCCCATGACCCCAGGGCTGACCCCAGGGCTTCCAGGGCTTCCCAGGGCTTGAGACCTGACCCCAGGGCTTGTTGGCCATTAACACTCGTTGCCGAACCGGGGATCGATCATGGCAAGAGGCTTGAAGTGGGGGCTGGCTTTGGGCGAGGATGGGATACCGGCCCGAGTTACCGTCTGTCCGGCGGACCGGTGGGTGACCGCAGACCAACGGGGGCTTGGATGCAAAACAACGATACGGCCACCCGCTTTCTCGACATCAGCCCCTATGTCAGCGAGCCTGCCGATCTGCAAGCGCGCTTGAGCGGAAATGTTCATGCCGACGTGGCCATTGTTGGCGGCGGCTACACCGGTTTGTCGACAGCCCTCGCGCTGCACGAGGCCGGCGTCGCCGCCGTCGTGATCGAGCGCGACTTCTGCGGCTACGGCGCCAGTGGACGGAATGCCGGTCATCTGACGCCGACGATCTGCAAGGATCTGCCGACCGCGATGATGCTGTTCGGCCGGGAGGGCGCTGCAAAACTGGCACGCTATGCGGACTTCTGCGTCGAGAGTACCGAGCAGATGATGCAAGCCCACGCTATCGACTGCGATTATCACCGCAGCGGCAACCTCATGGCTGTCGTCCACCCCGCGCAGGAAAAGCGCTTGCGCAAGGCCGCGACAGCCGCTGCTGCGCTCGGCGTGAAGATGCACTTCGTCGAGCCCGGCGAAATGCGCGAGCGCGGCTTGCCTGCGGCCTTTCTTTCCGGCGCAATGGAAGAGGCGGGGGGCACGCTGCACCCTGGCAAGCTCGTCCTGGGGCTGCGTAAGGCGGCCCTCGCGCGCGGCATCCGCATCTATGAGCAGAGTGCGGTCGAACGTATCGAGGAACATACGCCGCTCCGCGTCATCACGGCCCGCGGCATCGTGACGGCTGACAAGCTGGTGATGGCTGGGAATGCGTATGCAGGCGAGATCGGCAGGCCCGGTGAACGCATGAGCCCGCTCTACATCTCCCTCTTTGAAACCGAACCGCTCTCGGCTGCACAGCTCGATGCCATTGGCGGCTGGAAGGGGCGTGAAGGCATCTACACCGCCCATGAAAGTATGGAGACCTTCCGCCTCACCGCCCAGCGCACCATCATCGGCGGCTCGAAGGACGTCCAATATTTTTATGACTGCGCACCGCACAATCACGGCGGCGAAAACGATGCGCGCAAGATGAGCGTTATCAAGGCGTTCCGCAGCCGCTTTCCCGGCTTGCACGAATTGCCGATCGCACATGCCTGGGCGGGGTGGTGTGGCTTCACCCTGAATTTCATGCCGGTTGCAGGGCGCGCGCCGGACAACCCCAACTATTATTACGCTATCGGCTACAACGGCCACGGTATTGCCCAGGCCACGGCGATGGGTGGGCAGATGGCCGATCTGATACTCGGCAAGCCAAATCCCTGGCATGAAATGGTCTTCCGCAAGCCGGCCTACGCGCCACCCAAGCTGCTGCGCTATCTGACCATCAAGGCCTTGCTCGCGACCGTGAACGGCCTCGACCGGCGCATCGACAGGAAAGTACGTACCCTCGCCGTCGGCAAATGACCGAACCAACAAGAAAGCGCGCAACATCCGTTGCGGCCTTTCTCCCCAGCGCAAGCTCGGGGCCACCATCGCGCCACATGCTCTGCCGCAGCCTGCATCCATGTCCCGTCTTCCCGGCATTGAATTTGCCGGTGCGTTGTATCACGCCATGGCAGGTGGCGACGTGCGAGCGGAGAGCTTTCGCGATGACGAGGATCGTCAGGCGTTGTGTGCCGGCTTGTCACGCGCGTGGAAAGTCTGAACTACAGCGGTGAAATAGTGACCCGCTTTCACATCCGCGGTGCCTTGAATTCACTGTCGTCGATAATTTCGCAGAACGATCTCATGACCGCCGGGTCGTGCTTTCCCCCCGTTTCTTCCCGCAAGACAACCATGATTTCCGCGTGTGTACGTGCGCGGTGATATGACCTTGTCATGGCCATTGCGTCGTAGCTGTCAGCGATGGAGATGATTCTGGAGCACAGTGGAATATCCCCTCTTGCCAATTTGTCCGGATAGCCAGCGCCGTTGTAATACTCGTGATGGTGCCTGATCAGAAGGCCGGCCTCCTGTGAGCCATCAAGTTCCATTGACGCCAATATGGTTTGTCCTATTGCCGAGTGCTGTTGCATCAGCTCCCACTCCGCTGGGCTCAGTTTGGAAGGCTTCAGCAGAATGCTGTCGGGAATCCCAATCTTTCCTATGTCGTGGAACGACGCGGCAATCTTCAGGATATTCATCTGTCCATTTGACAAACCATGATGCTTCCCAATCTGCCCGGCGAGGCCTTGCACGCGCTCGGAATGAAGTCGCGTCAACAGATCGCGATAGCCCAACGCAACCGACAACGCTTTTGTGTATTTGAGCAGGGTATTGAAAATCGGGTCTTCGAGTTTCATATGATCCCATCCAGACGATCTGGCGATGAAATCAAGCGGCACAAAGCCGCCCGTCCTGCGCTGCTTGAGCGGCGCTGCAATCGTCCGCTCGAAGGGCTCTGGTGCCAAGTCAATCGGGCCGTCAAATCACTCGACCGTATCCAGGGGCTGGACGACGTCTGGAACCCTGACGTAGACAAATTGCCCGGCAATGAAATCCTTATCCACGATCAGCTTCCTTGTGCGCCCAGGCGTGGCGGTAAAATCCCCCGCACAGCCTATCATTCGTGAGGGCCGCAAGAAACAGGAATGCGATGATCGATATGAGACGGCATCCGAACCGCGGTACAGCTGTCCGACCCGCATCGCCTGGATATATTGTTTTGCTTCAACCTTCGCGCGACACGGTTGACAACAGGTCGGCTTTCAGCACGAAGCCGTCGCCGCCGGGCGTGATCAGCGGGATCCGCTTGCGTTGCAGGCGGCGCGGCGCGATGTTCCGGGCGATGGGTCCGAGCCATGACTCCGGCACGCTCTCGCGGCGGTGCGGGCCGGCGCCGCCAGCCCGGGCAACCCGGGGTTCTTCGCGGTCTCGCGCAAGCTGTCCCGAAGCTGGTTCAATAGCGGGTAGGCGCCGGTGGTCGGCATGCCCCCAAGTGAGCCGGAAACGTGAATGAGCACATATTGTTCAACCTGGTCGATCTTGCCGGCACGTTTGCGTTCGCGATCAGTGGTGCGACCGCGGCCCGGCGCTGCAACCTCGACCTGTTCGGGATCCTGGCGATTGCGTACATCACGGCGTGCGGCGGCGGCATCGCGCGCGACCTGTGTATCGGCGCGATTCCACCGGCGGGCCTGGCCGACTGGCGTTACCTGGCCACGGCTGTCATTGCCGCCGTGCTCACCATCATGGCTTATCCGTGGGTGGAGCGGCTGACTTATCCGGTGCGGCTGTTCGATGCGATGGGTCTGGGTCTGTTCGCGGTGTACGGCGCGCACAAGGCACTGGTGTTCGGCCACAACGCCGAGGTGGCGATTCTGCTCGGCGTCGTGACGGCGATCGGCGGCGGCATGACGCGTGACATGTTGCTTGCACGCGTGTCGATCGTGTTGCAGAAGGAGATCTACGCCTCGGCAGCGCTGGTGGGCGCGGCGCTGGCGGTGCTGGGGGAATACCTCGAGTGGCCGGCGGTGTGGGCCACCTGGCTGCCGATCCTGGTGTGTTTCGGGTTGCGCTTCCTGTCGCTGCGGCTGCACTGGAACCTGCCGCGCTTTGGTCGGGAAAAGCCGGGCTGACCCGTCGCTGTCGCCAAGGCGGCGCGTGCAGCCTGCATGTCACGACCGGCCGATCGATGGGCGAGCGCCATGGGTCACCTTTGCCTGCCTTTCGCCGCGTGCTAGTTTTCGGTGCTCGGGCGGGAAGCCCGGTACTCAAGGGAGCTGGTCCATGACCGCAGCGAGCGTGCGCATCGAGTCCGTCACCAAGCGCTTTTCCGGGCATACCGCGGTGAACCAGCTTTCCATGGAGATTGCCGCCGGCGGGATCTTCGGCCTGCTCGGACCGAACGGCGCGGGCAAGTCCACCACGATCCGCCTGATCATGGGCATCCTGGAGCCGGACGAGGGCAGGATCGTGCTGTTCGATTCGCCGAAAAAAAGTCGCGCGCTGTCGCAGCGCATCGGCTACCTGCCGGAGGAACGCGGACTGTACAAGAAGATGAAGGTGCTCGATCACCTGATCTTCCTCGGCGAGACCAAGGGCATCGGCCGGCCGGACGCGCGCAAGCGTGCGCAGGCCTGGCTGGAGCGGCTCGATGTCGGCGACTGGGCCCTGAAGAAGGTCGAGGACCTGTCCAAGGGCATGCAGCAGAAGGTGCAGTTCGCCGGCGCGCTGTTGCACGAGCCCGAGCTGGTGATTTTGGACGAGCCGTTTTCCGGGCTGGACCCGGTCAACGCCCAGGTGATGAAGGACATCATGGTGGCGATCGCCGCCGAAGGGCGCACCGTGCTGTTCTCCACCCACGTGATGGAGCAGGCCGAGCGGATGTGCGACCGCATCGCGATCATCGCGCGCGGCGAGATGGTGGTGAATGGCACGGTGGCCCAGGTCAAGGAGGATTTCGGCGGGCGCCACGTGGCGCTGGGCTTCACCCACGACAAGGCGCGTGCCGCGAACATCCTGGCCGATCGCGCCTTGATTGCCCACGTCGACGACTACGGCGCCAGCGCCGAGCTGCAGATGGCCGACGGCGCCGATCCCGGGCAGTTGCTGGCCGCGCTGGTGCACGCGGGTGTCGGCCTGCGCCGCTTCGAGGTGGTCGAGCCTTCGTTGCATGCCATTTTCATTGCCAAGGTGGGTGCCGAGGCTGCCCATGCCCAAGCCGGAGTTGCCGCATGAAGAAGATCATCGCCGTGGTCCGGCGCGAGTTCGTCGAGCGCGTGCGCACCAAGGCGTTCGTGATTTCCACGGTGTTGCTGCCGGTGTTCATGGTGGCGATGGTGCTGCTGCCGGTGCTGATGATGAGCGGCGGCGACCGCGCCAGCCGCGTCGCGGTGGTGGATGCCTCCACCACCGGTCTGGGTCAATCGGTCCGCCATGCGCTCGCGTCCGAGAGGCTCGGCAGTGGACCGAGTGCCGGGGCGCGCTACACCGTGGAGGTGTTTCCGGCCACCAGTGACGATTTGACCAAGGTACGCGACGGGCTGATTGCGCAGACCGGGTTCTCCGGCGAAAAACACCAGGATGGCTGGAATGGCGTGCTGGTGCTCACCGACGAGACCCTGTCCAGCGGTAGGCTTTCCTACTACGGCGGCAACGTCGGTTCGCTGGAATCGATGGCCAGGCTGCAAGCGGCGATATCCAACGCGTTGGCGGGAGTGCGCCTGGGCAAGTCGGGCGTGGATGCGGCGCTGGTCAAGCGCGCGATGGCCCCGGCCAAGCTGGATACCACCAAGGTTTCCGACGGCAAGTTGACCGGCCAGAGCGGCACCGAGTCGTTCATGATCGCGTACTTCATGGGCTTCATCCTGTACATCGCGATCCTGATCTACGGCCAGCAGACGATGACCTCGGTCATCGAGGAAAAGACCTCGCGCATCATGGAGGTGCTGACCTCGTCGCTGACGCCGTTCCAGATGCTGTTGGGCAAGGTACTCGGCGTGGGCCTGGCTGGGTTGGCGCAGATGGCGATCTGGGGCGGCACGGTGTTCGTGCTCAGCAGCCAGCGCACGCCGTTGGCCGCGATCCTCGGCATGAGCGCCGGCGCGGCGCAGAGTTTCCCGATCCCAAGCATGGCGCCGGGCCTGCTGGGGGTGTTCCTGCTGTATTTCGCGTTGGGTTTCATGCTCTACGGCGCGCTGTACGCGGCGATCGGCGCGATGTGCAACACGATCCAGGAAACCCAGCAGTACGCGATCTTCGTCACCGTGTTCATCATCGTGGGCTTCTTCGCGGTGTTCGCCCTGATCAAGGACCCGACCGGCCCGCTCGGGGTGGCGATGTCGTTCATCCCGTTCTTTGCGCCGTTCACCATGCCGGTACGCTGGTCGCTGACTTCGGTGCCGCCGCTGGAACTGGCCCTGTCGCTGGCGTTGATGGTGGTGGCCTTGCTGGCCTGCGTGTGGCTGGCCGCGCGGATCTACCGCACCGGCATCCTGATGTATGGCAAGAAGCCGTCGTGGCGCGAACTGTGGCGCTGGATCAGGGCCTGACGGTGCGCTACAGCCGGTAGGCCACCGTCTTCATCAGCATCGAACTGGCGCGCATCAGCTGCGGCAAGGGAAACGGCAGCTCGATGCCGCCACGTCGTTGCGCGGCCTCGGCATGGCGGATTTCATCGGCTTGCATCGCGGCCAACACGGCGCGCGAGCGCTCGTCCTGCACCGGCAATTTTTCCAGGTGTTCGGCGAGATGGGTCTCCACCTGGCGCTCGGTCTCGACCACGAAGCCGAGACTGACCGGATCGCCGGTCAGCGCCGCGGCGGCGCCGATCGCATAACTGCCGGCATACCACAGCGGATTGAGCAGGCTGGGGCGGCTGTGCAGTTGCTGCAACCGCTCGGCGCACCAGGCCAGGTGGTCGGTCTCCTCGGCGGCGGCGCGCAGCAGGTGTTCGCGGTTGTCGGCATCGCGCGCCAGTGCGGCCTGGCCGACGTACAGCGCCTGCGCGCAGACTTCGCCGGCATGGTTGACCCGCATCAGGCCCGCGGCGTGACGGCGCTCGATGTCGTCCAGTTCCGCCTCGGCGATGCCGGCGGCGGGCGACGGGCGAGCGGCTGTCGGGGTGCCGGCGATCGCTTCCAGTGCGCGTTCGCAACTGGCGAGCAGTCGGTCCAGGGGGCTCAGGGTGCGGACGCTCATGGATTTGCCTGTTGTGGTCCTCGAGCACGGCGCACCTGCTGGCCGATGGGTGCCGGGGTGGGGACTTCTCAATCGACCCGAGGTTCATGCTATCATCGCCGACTCACAGCTCGCCGGTCGGTGGGCTTGCGCCGTGGATGACAGCTCCGCTATCATCTCGCGCCTTTGTTCCATCGAAGCAAGCTTTTCCATCAGGCGTACCGCCCAGCGGCGGTCGACAGGTATTTGAAATGAAAACGTTCAGCGCCAATGCCGACAACGTCAAGCGCGACTGGTTCGTGGTGGATGCCACGGACAAGACGCTCGGTCGTCTGTCGACCGAGATCGCGCGTCGTCTGCGCGGCAAGCACAAGCCGGAATACACCCCGCATTGCGACACCGGCGATTATATCGTGGTGGTCAATGCGCAGAAGGTGCACGTCACCGGTGCCAAGCTGGACAACAAGAAGTATCACCGTTTCACCGGCTATGTCGGCAACCTGAAGACCCTCAGCCTGAAGGATCTGCTGGCGACCCACCCGGAGCGCGTGATTGAGATCGCGGTCAAGGGTATGTTGCCGAAGAATCCGCTGGGCCGCGAGATGTACCGCAAGCTCAAGGTCTACAGCGGCGCCGACCATCCGCATACCGCACAGCAGCCGCAAGTGCTGGAGATTTAAGGAATGAGCATGACGACCCAGCAGAATTACGGCACCGGTCGCCGCAAGACCTCCGCCGCACGCGTGTTCCTGCGCAAGGGCAGCGGTGCGATCGAGGTGAACGGCAAGTCGCTTGAGCAGTTCTTCGGTCGCGAGACCTCCTGCATGATCGTGCGCCAGCCGCTTGAACTGACCGACAGCACCGAGAAGTTCGACATCAAGGTGACGGTTGCCGGCGGTGGCATCACCGGCCAGGCCGGCGCGATCCGCCTGGGCATTGCCCGCGCCCTGATCGAGTACGACGAAAGCCTGAAGTCGCCGCTGCGCAAGGCCGGTTTCGTGACGCGCGATGCGCGTGAAGTCGAGCGCAAGAAGGTCGGCCTGCACAAGGCGCGCCGTGCCACCCAGTTCTCGAAGCGCTAAACTCCAGGTCTCATAGCCCCGTCGCCAAGTGGTAAGGCACCTGACTCTGACTCAGGCATTCGGTGGTTCGAATCCATCCGGGGCTGCCAATCTAGATGCCGACGCATGCAGCCATGCATGGTGACCCGGCCAGGATGCCCGCCGAGAGGCGGGCATCTTCGTGTCGGTGGCACGGACCCGGCGCGCCCTTGTCGGGGCCGCCCACCGCCGGGAGGCGGGCACCGACCTGTTCTTCCGCGATCGGGTCCCGGACGTGACCGGCCCGAAGGCACGCAGCGGCTCGCTCATGTTCCCGCCGGCCGACAACCACCTCGACGCCTGACCCAGCCTGATTCCGGCCGGCGTGTCCGTTGCCGCTGCGGAACGGCATCCATTCCCCGTGGCAGATCCCGACGGCGCCTGCAGAGGGCTGCACGAGACGCGGCGTTTGCGTTCCGGTGACCGGAGGAGGAGGAAGCCGCGCCCGGGGCAATACCGTGTGCGCGGTCGAAACGCGGCGTGGTCGGTGCGGGTTGTGCCGCGTTGCGGCAGCCTACATTTCGCGGTCGCCGACCAGCACCACGTCGGCCGGCCGCCGTGCGAACAGGCCGACCGTGACAATGCCGGGCAACTGGTTCAACTCGCTCTCCAGCGCGGCAGGGTCGGTAATCCGCCAATGGTGCACGTCGATGATCCAGTTGCCGTTGTCGGTGACCACGCCGTCGCGCCATACCGGCTGCCCGCCACGCTTGACGATCTCACGGCCAACCAGGCTGCGGGCCATCGGGATCACCTCGATCGGTACCGGGAACCTGCCGAGCAGGTCGACCCGCTTGCTGGAGTCGATGATGCAGACAAACTTCTCGCTGGCCGCGGCTACGATCTTCTCGCGCGTCAGCGCCGCACCGCCGCCCTTGATCAGGCGCTTGTGCGGATCGCATTCGTCGGCGCCGTCGATGTAGATGGTCAACGGGCCCACCGCGTTGAGGTCGAGCACGGGGATACCGAGCCGCTTCAGGTGCGCAGTCGATTGCTCCGAGCTGGAGACGGCACCCTGGATGCGATCCTTGAGATCGGCCAGGGCATCGATGAAGAATGCCACGGTGGAGCCGGTGCCGACGCCGACGATGGCACCGTCCTCGACATAGCGGATCGCGGCTTCGCCGGCCTGGCGTTTTTCGTTGGGGTGGCTCATGAGTGCCGGGAATGGGAGATGGGGAATCGAGGATAGCGCATGGCTGTCGATCCTTGTCCGATCTCGTCCGGGTTTCGGTGAACCGCCCGGGTGGCGGTAGGTTGGCTTCGAGCGATTCCCGGCTACTCCAGGGCGAGGATGTACTTCCAGTGCGCCGGCTCGACCGGCATCACCGACAGCCGGTTGCCCTTGCGCAGCAACGGCATGCCGGCCAGTGCGTCGTGACCCTTGAGCTCGTCCAGGCTGATCGTGCGCTTGAACTTCTTCACGAACTTGACGTCGACCAGCATCCAGCGCGGTTTGTCACGCGAGCTGGCTGGATCGAAGTACCTGCTTTTCGGATCGAACTGGGTGGGATCGGGGTAGGCATCGGTAGCCACTTCGGCAAGGCCGACGATGCCGGGTACCGTACAGTTGGAGTGGTAGAAAAACACCTGGTCGCCCGGGTGCATGTCGTCGCGCATGAAGTTGCGCGCCTGATAGTTGCGCACGCCGTCCCAGGGCTCCTGCTGCTTGCGTTCGAGGTCGTCGATCGAGAACGCCTCGGGCTCGGATTTCATCAACCAGTGATTCATGCGGCGGTGCCTGCCTCCGGATCCGGCGTGGTGCAGTCGATCAGTTCGTGCTCGGTGGCGACGAAGTCGAGTGGAACGTCCCACTCCCGCTCGTCGACCTCGGCCAGCTCCTGGAACGCATAGGCGATCCCCACCAGCAAGGGTTCGGTCGGACGCACCTGTTCGTTGAGAAAGGCGAAACTGCGGTCATAGTAACCGCCGCCGTATCCGAGCCGGTTGCCGCGGCGGTCGAAACCGAGCAGAGGCACGAGGACCAGATCGAGCTGGAACGGCTCCAGCAGCTCGACCGGCTCCACCGGCTCGGGAATGCCGTAGCGGTTGACCTGGACCGGATCACCCGACTTCCAGGCGGCGAAGCGCAGGTGCTGGCCTTCTCCGAGCACCGGCAACAGGAATTGCTGGCCACGCGCAGCCAGTGGCGCCAGGGCGAGGTTCAACGGCAGTTCACCCTGGCAGGCCCAATAACCGGCCACCCGTGCGTCGGTGAAATATTCGGGCAACTGCTCGAGGCTGCGGCGCAGGCCTTGTGCAGCCGCGATGCGCTTGGCGGGAGGAACTGCGCGACGTCGGTCGGCCAGGCGCTGGCGAAGCTCGCGGCGTTGGGCGGGAGCGTCCACGTGTCGCTCGACTCCGTCGTGGTGCACCTGTTCGTCTTTGACGAACAGGTGCGGGAAAGAAGTGGCGTAAACCGCGATGCCGCTGCCCACCGAACGACCTTGATCCGTGATGGATCAGGTGGGAGGGCTGCATGGCCTCGAGGCTTTCCGCACGTGGCGGACATGCACAACAGCCGATGTTGAAGCCGACCCGGGGCCGTATGTAGGAACAAGGCAAATGTACGAGTGAGCTGGCGCACACCGCAGAAAACGCCACCTACGATTTTAGGCACTTGCCGGCAAATGTCCACCGCCAGGCGCGGGACCGGGTGCGCCTGCCATGGGCTGCGTTCAGGACTTCGTGGTGTCGCTTTCGAGCGCGGCGCTCAGCTTGCTGCGCAGGCTGGCCAGGCCATCGCTGAGGCGCTGGTTCTGCCCCTCGTGCTGCTTGCGCAGGTTGATGAATTCGTGCGCCACGCTGATCGCAGTGAGCACGGCCAGCCGCTCGAAGCTTGGCGCCTTCGCATGGGCGCGCAGTTCGCGCATCTTGTGGTCGAGGTAGCCGGCAGCCTCGAGCAGGCCTTCGCGCTCTTCCGGCGCGCAAGCGATCAGGAATTCGCGATCGATGAGTCGCAGCGCGACCGGTTCACTGCTGGACATGGTATCTATCAGCCGTTGCTTTCAAGCGATTTCAGCCGCTGGATCATCGCCTCGACGCGGCTGCGTGCCTGCTCGTTGCGCGCCAGCAGGCCGGCACGTTCGCCGGACAATTGCTCCTGGCTCTGGCGCAGACTGCGGTTTTCCTCATTGAGCCGGCGCACGGTTTCGAGCAGTTGATCCAGTTGCCGGCCCAGGGCGGCCAACTCTTGCTGGACAGGGTCGACATGGTTTGGGGTGCTCATGGCCGAAACTATAGCAGGACGCGCCGCAATTCCGCGGGGTCGCCGACAGCGTGGGCTGTCTCGCGGCTGCATTAAACTGGGGGCCTTTCCAGCCGGAGCACCGCCATGGCAGATACCGGGCCTTTGGGCCACGACGATATCGATGCGTTGATCATGCGACTGCGCCTGGGCACCGGGGCCAGCGAGTTGCATGGCTCGCTGTGCGGCTACCTGGCCGGCGGCGGCTCCTTGCGCGAGAGCGGCGTGTTGGCTGCGTTGCAGCTCGATGGCGAAGCGGGCTCGCCCGGCGCCGGGGATCTGGCCGTGCTGAATCGACTGGCGCGCCAGAGCGAGGGCGAACTGGCCGACCCGGGTCTTGGTTTCGAGCCTTTGTTGCCGGAGGACGACCGGCCACTGGCCGAGCGTGCCGAGGCGATGGTCGACTGGTGTCGTGGGTTTCTCGGCGGCTTCGGTCTGGCCGGTACCGCGGCGCATGCGCAATTGTCCGACGAGGCGCGGGAGATCCTGCGTGACCTGGGTGCGGTGGCTGCATCGTCGTTCGACTTCGGCGACGAGAGCGAAGACGAGGATGCCTTGATCGAGGTGCACGAGTTCGTGCGCATGGCCGCGATGCTGTTGTTCGCCGAGTGCAATGCCCCTGATGCTCCGGCTGGCGGAACCGTGCATTGATTCCCGCCGCGGCAAACCTGGCGGAACTGGCGATCACGGGCGCAGAGTTCGCCCGGCGCCGCCGTGAGCTGATGCGGATGGCCGGCGAGCATGCGGTGGTGCTGGTGGCCTCCGCCCCCGAGCGCATGCGCAATGCCGATGCCGCCTGGCCGTACCGGCAGGACTCGGATTTCCACTACCTGGCCGGTTTTCCCGAGTCCGATGCCGTGCTCGCCTTGTTGCCCGGGCGGCAGCATGGCGAGGCGGTGCTGTTTTGTCGCGAGCGCGATCCCGAGCACGAGCGCTGGCACGGCCGCAGTATCGGTACCGAGCAGGCGGTGGCGGTCTACGGCATGGACGATGCGTTTCCGATCGATGACATCGACGACATCCTGCCCGGGATGATCGAAGGCCGCGGCCGCGTGTATTGCCATTTCGGCCACGAGCCGGCGTTCGACGCGCAATTGCTGGGCTGGATGCGGCGATTGCGCCAGTTGCGTGGCGGTGGCGTGGTACCGAAGGAGTTCGTGGCGCTGGGCCATCTGCTGCACGACCTGCGGCTGTTCAAGTCACGCGCCGAGCTGAGGCTGATGCGCGCCTCGGCGGCGATTGCGGTGGAGGCGCAACTGGCCGCGCTGCGACTGGCCCGGCCGGGCCGGCATGAGTACGAGGTCGAGGCCGAACTGCTTGCCGTGATCCGTCGCCACGGTGCAGTACCCGCGTTTGCGCCCACCGTCGCCGGTGGCGCGAATGCCTGCGTGATGCACTACCAGAGCAATCGCGCGCCGCTGCGCGAGGGCGAGTTGCTGCTGATCGACGCCGGCGCGGAGCTGGACTGCTATGCCTCCGACGTCAGCCGCACCTTTCCCCCCGGCGGCCGTTACAGCCGCGAGCAGCGGGCCTTGTATGACGTGGTGCTGGCCGCGCAGCTGGCGGCAATCGACGAGGTTCGACCGGGGCGGCCGTTCAACGCCTCACACGGCGCGGCGGTGCGCGTCCTGACCGAGGGCCTGTGCGCGCTCGGCCTGCTGAAGCAGGATGCCGACGAGGCGATCGCCATGGGCGGCTATCGGCGCTTCTTTGCCGCCAAGACCGGTCACTGGCTGGGCCTGGACGTGCACGACGTGGGCGACTATCGCATCGACGGCGAATCGCGCCTGCTCGAACCGGGCATGGTGCTGACGGTGGAGCCGGGCCTGTACGTCGCGCCGGATGACCGCTTGGTAGCCGAGCGCTGGCGCGGTATCGGCATCCGTATCGAGGACGACGTGGCAGTGACCCGCGATGGCCATGAAGTGCTTACGGCGGCGATGCCCAAAGAGGCGAACGAGATCGAGGTACTGCTCGCCCGGCGCTGACCCGCGGCGCGGTGCCTTGCCGCGCGCGGGCATCACGGCGGGAATTCAAGCCTGCGCGGCGAATGCCTCGCGCGTCAGGTTCTCCGGCGCGTCTTCGGTGCACACCACGTCGTCCTCGATACGAATGCCGCCGTATTGCTTGAACGCCTCGACCTTGTCCCAGGCGATGTCCTTGCCTGCCGGCTGGTCGTGCAGCTCCTGCAGCAGCATGTCGATGAAATACAGGCCCGGTTCGATCGTCACCACCATGTTCGGCTCCAGGGTGCGGGTCATGCGCAGGAACGGGTGGCCGTCCGGGCGCGGGACGGTGTCGCCGCGCTCGTTTTTCGCGAAACCGCCGACGTCGTGCACCTGCAGGCCGATCGAATGGCCCAGCCCGTGCGGGAAGAATGCGCGGGTGACGCCGCTCTCGACCGCCGATTCGGCGTCCATGCGGATGAAGCCGTGCTCGTTCAGCAGTACCGCCAGTTGCTGGTGGGCGTGGAGATGCAGGTCGGCATAGCTGCGACCACTGCGCACCATCGCCACCTGGCTTTGCTGGTTTGCGTCCATCGCGTCGATCAGCGCCTGGAACTCGCCGGCGTCGGTGGCCGCGTAGGTGCGGGTGATGTCGCTGGCATAGCCGCAGGCGCTGGCACCGGCGTCGATCAGCAGCGAGCGCGCCGGCCGGGGCGGCCGGCGGTCGAAATCCATGTAGTGCAGCACCGCGCCGTGCCCGTTCAATGCCACGATGCTGGAGTAGGGCAGTTCGGCGTCGATCTGGCCGGCGGCGGTGAGGTACGCCAGATGGATGCCCAGCTCGCTTTCGCCCATGCGGAAGGCCTGCTCGGCGGCGCGGTGCGCGCGCGTGCCGATGCGATTGGCCTCGCGCATCAGCTCCAGTTCGTACGCTGTCTTGTAGGCGCGGTGGTAGTGCAGATACTCCAGTACTGTACCGGGATTGTTGACCTCGATGCCGGCGACCGTGGCGTTCGGCTCGGCGATCGTCGCGCAGTTGCCTTGCGGCAGTTCGGCCACCGCGTCCTCGGCGGTGCGCACGATCACGATGTCGAACTGGTCCACCCAGTAGCCGCTGGGTGCCTCGGGCACCACATGCCAGTAGTCGCGCGGTTGCAGGAAGACCAGCTTCGGCTTGGCGCCGGGCGTGTAGGCGACCCAGCTGCCGGGCGCGTTGAGCAGCGGCAGCCAGTACTTGAACTGCGGGCTGACCGCATACGGGTAATGGTTGTCATCGAGAAACTTGACCCCCGGCATGCCGGCGGCGATCAGCAGGTGATCGAAACCGCCCCGCGCGAGCGCCTGGTCGGCGTGGGTGCGCAGCGTGGCCAGATGTTGCGGGTAGAGCGTGGCGAGTCGATCGTGCATGGAGAGCTCCCGGCAGGCGGGTCGTGCCCGGTCGTCATGCGTGTGCATGACCTCGTCGTACGGCCGGAGCGGCCGTCACGGCGGCAGGCGTACAGGGGCAACGGCCCGGAGTATCAGCAAAGTGGGACGGTCATGATGACGCGCCCGTGCTCCCAGTTCCAGCCGGCGTCGTCCGGGCCGGTCATTCGGGCGGGCCGCCCGGTCGGCGTGGTCAACCCTGTGCCAGCCAACTTTCGAGCCGTGCCGCGTCGATGTCGGTGATTGCGATGATACGGTAGCCGGCCCAGATCTTGCCGGAGCTGGCGGCGCGCTCATGCCATTGCTCCTGGATGCCCACCTCGATCGGTTGCGACTGGATCAGGGCGCGGCCGGTCGCCGGCAGGGCGACGCTGACCTGGTACAACGCCTCGCTGCGTGGTGCGTGAGGGCTGATCAGCAACATGCCGGTACTGGAAATGTTGCCCAGATGTCCGATGGGTTCGCCGCGGATCACGTCGGTTACGATCGCGTTGGCCGGCGCGCGTTTGCGCGGTGTGCGCCGCTGGTTGACGGGGACGTTTGGTGGACTCATTGGCGCCCGGACTCCTGCGGCTTGGCATTGCGCGCGAGTGCCGCGGACTGGTGCAGGTTGCCGGTGAGGCTGCGCCACGCGCGGTCGAGCAGGCTCTCCCGTTCTGCCGGCGCCTCGCGGGCGCGGCCGCTGGCAACTTCGTGGGCCAGTTGGGCCATGGTCATTTCCTCGCCGCGCTGGCCGCGTCGGCTGACCAGCAGGCAGCGTCCCGACATGGGCGAGTACCAGGCAAGTTTGCGCTGCGAGATCTGGCCGCTGGCAGGATCGACGAACTCGAACCAGCTACCGAACGGCAACTTGCGCAGGTGTTGTTCAATGTGCAGCTCGCGCGGTTCGGCAGTGCCTGATGCTGCCGGGGGGGATGCGGTTTTCGCCGGGGCTTTTTCTGCTGCCGCGGTTTTTATCGGTGTGGCTCTCGCCGTTGTCGCAGGCCTGCTGGTCGGGCGGGCGGCGGCCCGTTCGGGGTCGGCATGTTGTTCGCCCAGGCGTTGATGCTGCTTCAGGCGTAATGCGAGATCGGTCGCACTGGGCAGATCGGCTGCCGGATCGGGCGTGCCGGCGCCGACCAGTCGCTGCGCCACCTGTACCGATTCTTCGGCGTGCATGCCAATCTGTTGCAGGCCGTTTTCCACCTCTTGCTGCAACTTCCGCGGGTCGGGCGTGGGCAGGCGACCGAGCAGCTGGTCGGTGATCGCCAACTGGGCCTTGAACGCATCGCTGTCTTCGCCATGGCGCAACAGGGTCAGGGCCAGCACATCGGACCAGGCGCGGTCGAGCAAGGCGCGCAACAGGCCGCGTGGGGGCGACTGGGCGAAGCGTTCGGCCATCAGCGCGCCGGCGCGATGGCGGGCCTGGTCGAGTCGTTCCCGTCCCTGCGCTGCTTCGACGTGGCGTCGCTCGGCCGCCTGCGCCTTGCGCGTCAGCAGGGCCAGATGGTGTTCGATATCCGCCAGCAGAGTGGTGTAGAGCCCGGCACTGGGCGGTTCCTGGTTGGCGCGGCTGACCAGTTGTTCCAGCTTGGCTGCCAGTGGCCGGTTGTTCTCGTCATCGCTGCCGTCGAGCCAGTCGTTGGCGGCGACGGCGACGGTGTCCAGCAGTTGGCGCGCCGGGTGGTCGTGTTTTTCGAAGAAGCTGTGGTCCGCAACCGCTACGCGCAACACCGGCAATTGCAGATTGCTCAACAGGCCGCGCGCACTGCCACCTTGCTGCAATTGCCGGCCCAGTTGCTCGAACAGCCCGGCGACGAGCTCGACCATGTCGCCCTGTTCGCTGGTGAGCTGGATGCGCGGCGCGTCGGCGGGCCTGCCGAGGTTGAGCTGCGCCAACAGCTCCTCGCGCAGGCGCGCGGCGCTGCGCAGTTCACGGCTGGCATGCTCGGTGACCTGGGCCAGATGCTGTTGCAACGCGCCCAGGGCCGATTGCAGTTCCTCCTCGCTGGCGACCGGGCCACCGGCCTCCCCGGGGGCCATGCCCTGGCCGGCACGTCGTTGCGCCAGCAAGTCGCGCAGGGACTCCAATACATGGATGGAATCCTCGCCGGAACCGCCGCCCTGGGGTTTGCCTGCGCTCTCGGCAGGGGCCGGCTCGCCGGCTGGCGTGACCTCCGCCGTACCCGGGTGTGGGCGTTTGTTGACGTGGCGCGGTGCCGGGAGGCTGCGCAACTGCGGCAGGATGCCATCGGACTGCCAGCGCAGGTTGATGGTGCTGTACAAAGTGGTGAGGGCGGGGTTGACCCACTGGTCGAAGTGGTGCAGCAGCAGGAGTTGATGCTTGAGCGGAAGCTCCAGTTCGGCGCTCGCCTGCTGGAACGCCTTGGCCAAGGCATGCGGTCCCAGCGGCAAGTCCGTGCCTTCCAGTGGCGGGGAGCCGATCATTACGGCCAGCCGACAGCCCAGCTCATACAGGGCGCGGCCATGGCGTGCGTCGCCACGGGCACCGAACTGAATCAGGGTCATCGATATTTCCTGCACGTCGGGATCGAGCAGTTCCAGCGTTTGCCATGGACTGGCCTCGGCACTCGCGTGGGTGGACTTGTCAGGGGTCTGGTCCACCTCGCTCAGTGCTTTGCCCACCTGCTCCATGAAGGACTGGACGAGACGCTCCTGTCCTTGCAGCACGCGCTGGCGACTGGCGAAGCATTCGTGCTGTTCGTCGGCGCGGTGCGCTTGGTCGGCCATTGTAAAAAGCCGCTTTTCAAACTCCCCGATGCACCGGCGCACCGGCTCGTCTAGCCCCTCCACGCACAAGGCGTAACCGGTTTCGATCAAATGCTCTGCGCGCACAGGCCAGCGTCCCTGGCTGAGGTGGGCGGGTGGGTGCGATGTCAGCGACCGTCGCAGATCCTGTCCGACGTCCATGCAAGAAGCCTGTCTTGTTCCCCCGGTACGCCAAGTCTATGCCGGATGCCGCGGCTATGCCATCGCCGAGGCGGGAGGCGGTCAGGCCAGGAAAGCGGCAATCACATCGTTCAGGAAGCGCTGGCCGAGTGCGCTGGCGTGCAACCGCTGCGGATCGCCGCTCAGCCAGCCGCGTCGGCGGGCCTCGGCCAGCGGCGCGGCGATGCGTTCCAACGGCAGGCCGGTGCGTGCGCTGAAATCGCCCATCGGCACACCGTCGATCAGGCGCAGCGCATTCAACATGTACTCGAACGGCAACTCGGCAGCACCGACCACCTCGTCGCCACCGATCCGGGCGGGCCCGCCGTTCGACGCCATGTAGGCGCGCGGGCTGCGCGCCTTCCAGCGCCGGTGCACCTGGCCGCTGGCCGCATCGCTCAGCTTGCCATGGGCGCCGGCGCCGATGCCGAGATAATCGCCGAACTGCCAGTAGTTGAGGTTGTGCGCGCAGCGCCGATCGGGCTGCGCGTAGGCGGAGATTTCGTACTGGCCGTAACCGGCGGCGCCCAGCAGCGCCTCGCAGGCTTCCTGCATCGCCCAGGCGTGGTCGTCGTCCGGCAGCGGCGGCGGGTTGGCGGCGAACACGGTGTTCGGTTCCAGGGTCAACTGGTAATGCGAGATATGGGCGGGCTGCAGGGCGATCGCGTGCTCGACATCGGTCAGCGCACCGTCCAGGGTTTGCCGCGGCAGTGCGTACATCAGGTCGAGGTTGATGTTGGCGTAGCCGGCATCCTGGGCCGACTTCACCGCGGCCTCCGCTTCGGCCGCCGAATGGATGCGGCCCAGGCGTTTCAGTTTGTCGTCGTCGAAACTCTGCACGCCAAACGAGATGCGATTGACTCCGGCGGCGAGGTAACCGTCGAAACGACCGTGCTCGACCGTGCCGGGGTTGGTTTCCAGCGTGATCTCGACGTCGGCCGCCAGCGGCGTTCGTTCGCGTACGCCGTCGAGCAGGCGTGCGATCAGTTCGGGCGAAAACAGACTGGGGGTGCCGCCGCCGAAGAAGACGCTGGTCACCGCGCGATCCTGCAACGCCGCGGCAAAGTCGGCCCGGTCGGCGTCCAGGTCGGCGAGCAGGTGATCGATGTATTCGGCGTACGGCGGCGGCTCGCTGCGCAGTCCATGCGAGTTGAAGTCGCAGTACGGGCATTTTTTCACGCACCACGGCATGTGGATATACAGCGACAGCGGCGGCGCGATCAGGCCCACCGGCGAAGCTCCGCCAGTCGCGCCTGCAACTTCGCCAGCGCCTGGGCGCGGTGGCTGATGCGATTCTTCCGCGCCGGCTCCAGTTCGGCGGCGCTCATCTGCTCACCGTGCGGCAGGAACAGCGGGTCGTAGCCGAAGCCTTGCTCGCCGCGCGGGGCGTCGAGTACCCGGCCGTGCCAGCGACCTTCGACGATCAATGGAGTAGGGTCGTCGGCGCGGCGCAGCAGCACCAGCGCGCAGATGAAGAACGCACCGCGCCGTTCGGCGGGGACCCGGTCGAGCTCGCGCAACAGTTTCGCGTTGTTGGCCGCGTTGTCGCCGTGGCCGCCAGCGTAGCGCGCCGAGTGCAGGCCCGGCGCGCCGTGCAGATACTCCACGCACAGGCCCGAGTCGTCGGCCAGCGCAGGCAGGCCGCTGGCCTGCGCCGCGTGGCGTGCCTTGAGCAGGGCGTTTTCGACGAAGGTCCGTCCGCTTTCCTCGGCGTCATCGATGCCCAGGCTTGCTTGCGCCACCACTTCGAAGCCGCTGCCGGCCAACAGCGCGTTGAACTCGGCCAGCTTGCCGCGGTTGCTGCTGGCCAGGACGATCCGTTGAGCCATCATCCGGTTCCCAGCCTACAGCCCCAGCGCGGCGCGCTGCGCCGCAACCAGCTCGCCGATGCCCTTTTCGGCCAGCGCCAGCAGTGCGTTCATCTCTTCACGACGGAAGGCGTGGCCCTCGGCCGTGCCTTGCACCTCGATGAAACCGCCGCCGTCATTCATGACCACGTTCATGTCGGTGTCGCAGTCGGAGTCCTCGGCGTAGTCGAGGTCGAGCACGGGTACGCCCTTGTAGATACCCACCGAGACCGCCGCGACCGCGCCCACGATCGGGCTGCGCCTGAGATTCTCGCGCTTCATCAACAGGTTGGCTGCATCGACCAGAGCCACGTAGGCGCCGGTGATCGCCGCTGTACGGGTGCCGCCGTCGGCCTGCAGCACGTCGCAGTCCAGCGTGATCACGCGCTCGCCCAGTGCCTGCCGGTTGACACATGCACGCAGGCTGCGCCCGATCAGGCGCTGGATCTCCATGGTGCGCCCGCCCTGGCCGCCGCGGGCCGCCTCGCGCTGCATGCGGGTGTGGGTGGCGCGCGGCAGCATGCCGTATTCGGCAGTGATCCAGCCCTCACCCTTGCCACGCAACCAGGCCGGTGTGCGATCTTCGATGCTGGCGGTGCACAGCACCCGGGTGTCGCCGAAACTCACCAGCACCGAGCCTTCGGCGTGGCGGGTGTAGTGGCGTTCGATGCTGACGGCGCGCAGCTGGTCGCTGGCGCGACCACTGGGACGGATGACGGACTTCATGCGGCAGATCCTGCGAATGCTTGGCCAAATTGGGCAAGCCGAGACCGGAGAGTTTACCATTGCAGTCTTTTCCCGCGTTCGGAAGGTACCGATGATCCGCAGCATGACGGCCTACGCCAGCGCCGAAGTTACCGGGCCCGCCGGCACGCTCAGCTGTGAGCTGCGTACGGTCAATCACCGTTACCTGGAGCTGAGCCCGCGCCTGCCGGACGATCTGCGCGTGTTCGAACCGCAGTTGCGCGAGCGGGTGGCGGCGAAGCTGTCGCGCGGCAAACTCGATCTCACCGTGCGCCGCAACGGCGAGCCGTGCGGCGACTCGCTGCAGGTCAATCGTGCGCTGCTGGCGCGACTTTCCGAGTTGAACCTCGACATGGCCGCGCTGTTTCCCGGCATGCAGGTGGAGTTGACCGAACTGCTGCGCTTCCCCGGCGTGCTGCAGCAGGCGGCGATCGATCCCGAGGCTCAACAGACTGCGCTGTTCGATGTGCTCGACCGCGCGCTCGACGCACTCACCGCCACCCGCGAACGCGAGGGCGGAAAGCTTGCGGCGATCCTGCGCGAGCGGTTGGACGCCATCGAAAAGGTGGTGGCGGACGTGCGTGGCTGGATGCCCGAGATCCGCGCCGCGCTGCGCACCCGCCTGGAGACGCGCCTGGCCGACCTCAAGCAGCCGGTCGAGCCGGGCCGGCTGGAGCAGGAGCTGGTGCTGCAGATCACCCGCACCGACGTCGACGAGGAGCTCGACCGGCTCGGCACCCACATCAGCGAGACCCGCCGCGTGCTGGGCCTGGCCGAACCGGTGGGCCGCCGTCTCGATTTCCTGATGCAGGAGTTCAATCGCGAGGCGAATACGCTGGGCTCGAAATCCGTGGATTCGCGCAGCACCAACGCCGCGGTCGAACTGAAGGTGCTGATCGAGCAGATGCGCGAACAGGTGCAGAACATCGAATGAGCATCTACGGCAACCGCGGCACCCTCGGCCCAACGCTCTGCCCGTCGCGGGGAGCGGACAAACGTGCTGTGCATCTTCATGAGCATTGAAGCAGGCACCCTGTTCGTGGTCGCCGCGCCTTCGGGGGCCGGCAAGTCCACCCTGGTCAACGCGCTGCTCGAGCGCGATGGCGCGATCACGCTCTCGGTGTCGCACACGACGCGGCCCCCACGGCCCGGCGAGACCAGTGGGAAGCACTATTTCTTCCTCGATCGTGCTGCATTCGAACGCGAGATTGCCGCGGGCGTGTTCCTGGAACATGCCGAGGTGCATGGCAACCTCTACGGCACCTCGCGCACCATGGTGCAGGACTTGCTGACGCAGGGGCGCGACGTGCTGCTGGAGATCGACTGGCAGGGCGCCCAGCAGATCCGCCGCAGCCAGCCCGATTGCGTCAGCGTGTTCATTCTGCCGCCGTCGCGGGCCGAGCTCGAACGTCGCCTGCGCGGGCGCGGATCGGATGCGCCCGAGGTGATCGAACGACGGCTGCACAATTCGCGCGGGGAGATCGCCCACGCCCATGAGTTCGACTACATCCTGGTCAATGACGTGCTCGAGACCGCGCTGGCCGACCTGCAGGCCATCGTGCGGGCAGTGCGCCTGCGCAGCAGCCTGCAAGGCCAGCGACACGAGAAGCTGATTGCCGACCTGCTGGCGGCTGAAGCTTGAGCGCGGCCAATGCTGCAGCGCATGGTTTTTGGCCCGCGCTTGCGCTACCTTGCCTGTTTCTCCGTTGTACTTGCCGCCCATGATCGATCCAGTTGACGCTGCGCCCGACGACCGCGCCTTGGTGCGTATTCGCGGCCTGACCACGGTGCTCGGCGGCAAGACCATCTTCAACGCGCTGGACATGGATATCCCGCGCGGCAAGATCACCTCGATCATGGGCCCCAGCGGCACCGGCAAGACCACGTTGCTCAAGCACATCACCGGGCAGATGCATGCCGATGCCGGTACCATCCTGGTCGATGGCCACAACGTGGCGGGGCTGTCGCGCGATGGGCTGTACAAGCTGCGCGAGGGGATCGGCTACCTGTTCCAGAACTCGGCCCTGCTGACCGACTTCGATGTGTTCGAGAACGTGGCGTTTCCGTTGCGCCAGCACACCAGGTTGCCCGAGGTGCTGATCCGCAACCTGGTGCTGATGAAACTGCAGGCGGTCGGCCTGCGCGGTGCGGCGCGGCTGATGCCGAACGAGCTGTCCGGGGGCATGATGCGGCGCGTGGCGCTGGCCCGGGCGATCGTGTTCGATCCGCAGTTGATCCTGTACGACGAACCGTTCGTGGGGCTGGACCCGGTGGCACTCAACCAGGTGATAAAGCTGATCGTCACGCTCAACCAGACCTTGGGCATTACCAGTGTGGTGGTGTCGCACGAGCTGGCCGCGGTGCAGCGGATCGCCGACCAGGTGGTGCTGCTGTCCAACGGCAAGGTGGTGGCGCAGGGCGATCCGAACACGATTGCGGATGATGGCTCGCCGTGGACCCGGCAATTCTTTGGGGGGGAGGCGGATGGTCCGATCCCGTTCCGTTATCCGGCCGGCGACTACGCCACCGAACTGGGTTTTGCCGGAGCGCGCAAATGAACGGTCGAACGCCGCAAAGCGGCAATGCGGTGATACGGTCGCTGGCCCAGATCGGTCTGTCCGGGCTGTTTCTCCTGACTTTGCTGGCGGCGGTCCCGCGCAGCCTCCGCTACCTGCGCGAGACCACCCGTCAGCTGTGGTTCGTCGGCGCGATGAGTCTCACCATCATCTCGGTCTGCGGATTGTTCGTGGGCATGGTGCTGATGCTGCAGCTGTACCACGTGCTGTCGATCTTCGGCAGCACCTCGGCCAGCGGCATGGTGGTGGCGCTGTCGGTGTATCGCGAGCTGGGTCCGGTGATCACCGCATTGCTGTTCGCCGGCCGCGCCGGCACCGCGATTACCGCCGAGATCGGCCTGATGCGTGCCACCGACCAGCTTTCCGCGATGGAGATGATGGCAGTGGATCCGATCGCCTATGTCGCCACGCCACGTTTCCTGGCCGGGCTGATCGCGATGCCGCTGCTGTGCTGCGTATTCTGCGCGATGGCGATCTTCGGCAGCCACCTGGTCGGCGTGACCTGGCTGGGCATCGACAACGGCACGTTCTGGTCGAACATGACCGCCGTGGTCGACGTGCGCACCGACATCGTCAACGGCGTGCTGCTGAAGAGCCTGGTGTTCGGCGCGGTGGTGTCGTTGATCGCCGTGTTCCAGGGCTTCATCACCCCGCCGACCAGCGAGGGCGTGGCCAACGCGACCACGCGCACCGTGGTCACGTCCTCCATCGCGATCCTGGCGCTGGATTTCGTATTGACCGCTTTCCTGATGTGACCGCCATGACCCATTGTTTTTCGAGGATGCTGCCGTGAGCCAACCGAGAAGTTCCTATGCCGTCGGCACCGGCTTGTTCATCGTGCTCGGCTTCGCCGCCCTGGTTTATCTGGCGACCCAGACCAGTTCGGTGGTCAACGTCCACCAGGGCCCCAGCTACACGATCGAGGCGCAGTTCACCAATATCGGTCAGCTGAAGGAGCGCGCGCCGGTGAAAATCGCCGGGGTGCGCGTGGGCCAGGTGCAGTCGGTCAGGCTGAAGCCGGGCAGCGACGTGGCCGAGGCGACGCTCTCGATCGACAAGCGCTACGACCGTATCCCGCAGGATTCGGTGGCGACGATCTTCACCAGCGGTCTGCTCGGCGACCAGTATGTCGGTATTGAATACGGCCAATCCAAGCAGATGGTGACTGACGGCGCCACGTTGGCGCGCACCAGGTCCTCGCAGCCGTTGGAGGAGATGCTGGGCAAGTTCTTCGGCGCCGGCGGCGTGGTCGACAATGTCGCCGGCAGCTATATGGTGAAGGCCGAGTTCGGCAACGTCGGCACGCTCTCGGTCGGCGCGCCGGTGAAGATGGCGGGCGTGGTGATCGGCAGCGTGCAGTCGGTGCGCGTCGATCCGGTCAAGCTCAATGCCCAGGTGGTGCTGGGTATCGACAAGCGTTACGACCAGATTCCCGATGATTCGTCCGCCGCGGTGTTCACCAGCGGTTTGATCGGCGGCCAGTATGTTGCGATCCAGCCGGGCGGCTCGCCTGACATGCTCACCAACGGCGACGAGATGATCCTGACCCAATCCGCGATGCAGCTCGAGGACCTGATCGGCAAGTTCCTGGTCAGCGGTTCGCCCGGCGACAAGAACGATGCCGGAGACGGCAAGCAGTAACCCATCCCTGATTCGATTCCCCACCGGTGATTGATGCGCCGGTCATGCCAAGGAGTATCCCCATGCTGCGCAGACTGGCTCTTGCCACCGCATTCGCTCTTGCCACCGTGGTTGCCGCACCGGTACCGGCCCAGGAGGCCGTGGTCGCCGCACCAGCCAGCCAGCAGACCCCGGAGCAGATCGTGCAGGCTATAGCGGACCAATTGGCCAGCGCGATCGACGGCCACCGCGACGAGCTCAAGAACAACAAGGAAAAATTGATCAGCATCATCGACGAGGTGTTCCTGCCGCATTTCGACATCGATTACGCGTCGATCCTGGTGCTGGGCCGGAACGCCCGCGCGGCGACACCGGAACAACGCAATCGCTTCGCCAACGCGTTCTACAACTCGATCACCCACCGCTATGCCGAAGGCCTGCTCAACTACACCCGCGGCCAGGTCAAGGTGTTGCCGTTCAAGGGCGACCTCAACGACAAGCGTACTGTGGTGCGCACCCAGGTGGTGCTGGATGACGGCAAGCTCGTCTCGATCGATTACGCCTTCCGCAAGAGCCGTACGGGTGACTGGAAAGCCTACGACGTGATCATCGAGGGTATTTCCTACGTTACCAACTACCGCAACCAGGTCGATGCCGAGATTCGCAAGGTCGGCATCGAACAGCTGATCACGAACCTTGAAACCCAGGGCGAAAAAGCGCTGGATACGATGGACAAGGACAACCAGGCCGCAAAGTGAGCACTGCCCCGGACTTCCAGCTGGACACCAGTACGCCGGCGACATTGGGCGTGAGCGGCGTGCTGAGCTTCGACACCGCAACGGCGGCATTGCGAGCGATCCAGTCCACTCTGGCGTCGGGCAATGCCGCGCAGCTCGACCTGACCGGCGTCAGTCACAGTGACAGTGCAGGACTTGCCTGCGTGCTGGCGGCGGTGGCCGATGCAGGCAGGCCCGTGCGGGTGGTCGGCATGCCGGCTGGCATGCTGGCTCTGGCGCAGGTTTGCGAGGTCGACTCCCTGCTGGGTTGACGCCGGCGGCAGTGGCGGCCGTTCCAGGCGCCTCACAGGCCCTGGGGCCGCCGCGGCAGGACCGCATCATGGGCGAGATGGCTGGCGGGTGCGGGTAGGGCGTTCGGTAACAGCTCGCCCAGTTCACCGCTCATGCGCAGCTCATCGACGCTGGCCATCGCGTGGTCGAGTTGTTTCAGGTCACGGTTCCCGTCAGCGCGCGGTGCCCCGGGTGCTGCCGTCAGCGCGGCGAGCCGGGGGCCGACCAACCGGGTTAGGGCGAAGTAGGGCTCGTCGTGGATGCCGACCTGCGCCAGCAGCCTGCCGGGCAACAGCCATGCGGCGGTGTCTTCGTGCTGCGGCTTGCTCCGGTCGTGCGGGTCGACCAGCAACCAGGTGCTGGGCTGGCTCAGCATGTCGCGGCCATCGACGAAGCCGGTGGCGTGGAAGCTGTTGGTGAGCGCGGGCAAGTGGTCGCCGTAGAACAGCACCAGGCTGGGGCGCTTGCGTTGGGCCAGCAGCTTCACCAGGCGTCCGAGTTCGGCGTCGGCGCGCTGGAGATGGTAGAGGTAGGTCTGCAGCTCTAGCTTGTCGCGACCGTTGACGCCGTCGGGTACCGGGATCGCGTCGCGCACCGCGGTCTGGGCCGGCTCGATGTCGTACGGGCCGTGCGCCTCGATGCTGATGGCGAAGATGAATTGCGGCGGACCGCTGTCCTTCAGCCGGGTCATGATCTCGTCGGTCATCGCGCTGTCGGCCATGTACTTGCCGTCGGTCGGCGTGCTGGCGGGGAAATCCGCTTGCGACACGAAGCGGTCGAAGCCGATCGCCTTGAACGCGGCCGTGCGGTTCCAGAACGCCGGGTCGTTGCCGTGCACGGCGAGCGTGCTGTAACCATGCGCTTCCAGCGTGCGCACCAGGCTCGGCAGCGACTTGTAGCTCATCTGCAGGTAGGGGAATTTCAGCTTGTCGAAGTAGCGTAGCGACAAGCCGGTGAGCACCTCGAACTCGGTGCGGATGGTGCCGCCGCCGAAGGTGGGCACGTGCAGCTTGCCACTGATGCCATGGGCGGAGAGCCGGCGCAGGTTCGGCGTGAAGTTGCTGTGCTCGTAGCCACGCATGATGGAGGGGTCGAAGAATGATTCGCTTTCCACCACCACGATGTCCGGCAATTCGCCGGACCGCGTGGGTGGCTGCATCGCCTGCAGCAGCGCCGGGGTGGATTGCGCGATCAGGCGTTCGGCGGCGGCACGGTCGGGTTTGCGGTCGTCATCGCCGAAATGCAGGTGGAACAGCACCAGCGAACTGATCAGGCCGGAGTGGTTGGTGGTGGCGCGGGCGGACCACGGTTCCAGCCACAGCACGCGACCGTTGTAGATTTTTCCCCACGCCGGCAGGCCGGCCAGGATGCTGATGAGCACGGCACCAAGCACACCGCCGGCGACGAGGCGCTTGCCGCCGCTGCGCCGGGCCAACAACGGCGGCTCCAGCCGCCACGCCAGCACCACCAGCGCCACCGCCGCCAGCATGGCCAGGTACGGCCCTGGGCCGTGCGGCAAATAGCCGACCAGCACGTGGAAGCCGCCCTTGCGCAGCTGGCCGATCATGCGGAAATCGTCCGGCAGCAGCGGCGTGCCCAAGTTGGCGACCTTGAGCTGGTTGACACCGTAGATCAGGCCTTCGAGCACGAATGCCAGGCTGAACGAGAGCACGGCGCGACGGGTCCACAGCAGCACGGCCCCGGCCAGCAGCAACCCGGGCAGCGCGTTGGCCAGCGGGAAGCGCGGTTGCTTGACCAATTGCGACGCGGTCACGCCCACGCCGCCATCGACCAGGCCGGTCAGCAGGACGAAGACCAGTATCAACGACAGCACCAGCGCGAGGCGCCAGGCAAGCGCGGGCCGGTGGTTGTTCGTGTCGGCGGAGTTCAGGGACATGCCGTTCCTGCGCGCATCGTCATGGCTCGGTTCGTCAATGTAATCAGGCCCGCATGAACGGCAACTGGGCGTCGAACCGCGAGTTTCGGGCCTGGCCGGCGCCAAATCAACGTGTGGACGCCGTTTGCGCACACGGCGCTGTCGGCAGCGCGGACGTACTGCGGCACAATGACCCGATGACCCGCCCCGAATCCGCCGACCTGCGTGCGCTGATCGACGACCGCTACCGCGACTTGATGGCGTGTTGTCGTGCCGCCGGCGTGCCGCTGCACGACGATGCCGGCGTGGCTGAACGGATTCGCCGTACCTTGCTGGTCAGCGATTTCGCGTTCGATGTGTGGTGTCGCCAGCCGCAGTTGCTGTCGCCGCAGGGTCTGGAGCGGCTGCGCTCCAGTGGTGACGCCGGCGTGCGTCTGGACGGCTTGAAGCCGCCCGACGACGAGGCCGGCTGCATGGCCGCGCTGCGTCACTTCCGGCACGCCGAGGCGTTGCGCCTGGTGTTCCGCGACGTCAACGCGCTGGACGAGCTGGCGGAAACCTTGTCTGCCACCAGCGCACTGTACGAATCCCTGCTGGGCGCGGCACTGGCGTGGGCGACGAATGCGATGGCGTCACGCTATGGCCACAGTCGCAGCGCCGATGGTGTTTTGCAGCGGCTGGTCGTGGTCGGCTTCGGCAAGCTCGGTGGCAGCGAGCTCAATTTCTCCTCCGACATCGACCTGTTGTTTGCCTACCCGCAGGGTGGCCAGAGTGACGGTGCGCGTGTGCTCGACAACAGCGAATACTTCGTGCGCCTCGGTCGACAGCTGGTGCGCCTGCTGAATGAGCCGACCATGGACGGCATCTGCGCCCGGGTCGACATGCGGCTGCGCCCGTTCGGCAAGTCCGGGCGGTTGGCGCTGTCGTTCGCCGCGATGGAGCAGTACTACCAGAGCGAGGGGCGCGACTGGGAGCGCTACGCCTGGATCAAGGCGCGCGTGGTGGCCGGCGACCGGACCGCCGGCAAGCAACTGCAGGAACTGCTGCGACCGTTCGTGTACCGCAAGTATCTCGACTACACCGCGTTCGCCGGCCTGCGCGAGATGAAGGTGCTGATCGACGCCGAAGTCGCACGCAAGGACCTGGCCGACAACCTCAAGCTCGGACCGGGCGGTATTCGCGAAATCGAGTTCATCGTGCAACTGGAGCAGTTGATCCGTGGTGGCCGGGAGCCTTCCCTGCGCGTGCGCGGCCTGCTGCCCGCGCTGGCTGCCTGCGAGGCACGCGGGTACATCGGTGCACGACAGGCGCGGCGCCTGCGCGATGCCTACGTGTTGCTGCGCCGGGTCGAGAATCGTGTGCAGATGCTGCGCGATGCGCAGACCCACGATATTCCCGACGATGCGCTCAGTCGCGAACGGCTCGCGCTGGGTCTGGATTACCCCGACTGGGACACGCTCAGTCATGCGCTGACGACGCACCGCGTCATCGTGAGCGAGGAGTTTGCCGCCGTGCTGATGCCGAAACACGGGCATGCGGCAAGCGCGCCGGCTGCGGACGCGCGGCTGTGGGCGCAGGCATGCGACGAAACGCTCGATGTGGCAACACTGGAGGCATCCGGCTTCGTGCCCGCGGCGGAGTTGGCCGACGCCTTGCTGAAGCTGCCGCAGGCGGCCTCGGTGCGGGCGATGTCGCCTCGTTCGCGCGAACGGCTCGATCGCCTGCTGCCGCAACTGCTGGGGGCGGCGCGCGCCACGTCGGCGCCGGTGCCCAGCCTTTTGCGGTTGTGCCGCCTGGTACAGACGGTGGCGCGACGCTCGTCCTACCTGGCCTTGCTGGATGAGCAACCCGCTGCGCGCCGGCGCCTGGTGCAGTTGTTCGCCGACAGCGCGTTTCTGGCCGAGCGGGTGATCGCACAACCGCTGCTGCTGGATGATGTGCTCGATCCACGCATCGACCAGCTGCCGTTTCGCCGTGCCGACATCGCGGCCGAGATCGCCCGCGTGCTGGGCACGCTGGACGAGCGCGACGCCGAGACCGAGCTGGAGCGGATCACCGAATTCAGATCGTCCACCGCGTTCCGGCTCGGGCTGGCTTTCAACGATGGCCGCGTCGATGCGGTCGCCACCGCGCGCCGCCTGGCCGCGCTGGCCGGATCGGTGGTGGGGGCGGTGCTGGCTTTGGCCGAGCGCGACCTGATCGCCCGCCACGGACGCCTGCCCGGCGAAGGCTCCGGTTTCGCCGTGCTCGGGTACGGCAGCCTCGGTGGTGAAGAGCTCGGCTTCGCCTCCGACCTGGACCTGGTGTTCGTCTATGACGGCCGACGCGCCCAGGCCTCCAGCGATGGCGAACGTCCGCTGGAGGGCTTTCGCTGGTATCAGCGCCTGGCCCAGCGGGTGATGAACTGGCTCACCGTGCTGACCCGTGCGGGTCGGCTGTACGAGGTTGACACGCGGCTGCGGCCCGACGGATCCAAGGGTCTGCTGGTCAGCAGTTTGGACGCCTTCGTCGCCTATCAGCAAAGTCGCGCCTGGACGTGGGAGCACCAGGCCTTGCTGCGCGCCCGACCGGTGGCGGGCGACCCGTCGCTCAACCGCGAGTTGGCGGAGGTGCGTCGCACGATCCTCTCGGTGCCGCGCGAGCCGGCCGTCGTGCTGGCCGAGGTCAGCAGCATGCGCCAGCGCTGGCGTGCCGAGCGCGACCGCTCCGACGAGCACCAGTTCGATCTCAAGCAGGGGCCGGGTGGCTTGCTGGATATCGAGTTTGCGTTGCAGGGACTGGCGCTGGCACATGCGGTGCGCCATCCCGGTCTGCTCGCGGTCACGGCCAATGCCGGGTTGATCGAGGCCTGCCACCGCGCCGGCTTGCTCGACGGCAGGCAGGCGGAGCTCCTGGCCACCGCCCATGCCGGCCTGTTGCACCGCGCACTGGCCTGCACGCTGGACCTGCGTTCGCGGATCGCGCCGCGCGATGCGTCATTGGAACACCTGTGCGACAGCGTGCGCGAGGTGACTGGCGCGCTGGGCTTCCGGTTTGCCCCGGGCGATGGGCCGGGTACGCCATCGGCATGACCCGGCATCATTGCTCCGGGAGACTCCGGGCTGGCGCGGCCGCGATCCGTGCATGGACCAGCCTGGCGATGCGTGCGGTTTCACGCAGCGGGGTTTGTGCGGCGAGCGATCGCACGTCGATATCATGCAACAGCCCGGCTTCCCGCAGTGCCGCGTGAAAGCGCAGGATCCTGGGCGGCAGCGGGGCGTTCACGAGCGTGTGTACCGGACAGCCGACGGCGCAGGCCTCGGACAGCATGTTCACCGAGTCCGGCGTGACCACCAGGCGGTCGGCCCAGCCCAGCACCCCGGGGTACGGGTTGGGGCCGTCGTCCTGGCCGGCCCAGAGCAGGCCGGGAATCCCCTTGAGCAAGGGTCGGATGGTCTCGATCAAAACCGCCGGCGTGCGCCGCGAACCCAGCACCAGCAGGCTGCCCCCCTCGCGCTGCCGGTGTTCGAGCAGCCGCCCGGCCAGCGCGTTGGCGTAATCGGTATCCAGGGGGATGCCGTGGCGCGGACCGCCCAGCAGCACGCCGACCCGTGGCTGCGGCAGTTCGTCGAAATGAGGGCATGCCCCGCGGCCATCCGCCAGCCAGGCATCGTCGATGGTGTTGAGCGAGCCCAGCGTCTGCAGCACGTTGGCGCCTTCCAGGCGATCATGCCGCGGGGCGACCACGGTGTCCCACAGCGCGGGATCGATGCGTGGATCGAGAATCTGCACGGTGTGGCAGCGGCCCGCCGACAGTGGGCGCAACATCCGTGTGAACAAGGCCGCCGCACGACCGCAGCCGATCGCGACCGCAGGCCATGGTGGGGTAAACCATGCGCGCTGGTCTTCAGGCAAGGCGAGCCGGCCACCGAGGGTCAGCCGCGGCGCCAGCCAGGACCAGGGCACCCGCGGTTCGAGCAGCAGGTGACGGGCCGGCAACTGCAGGTGCTCGGCCAGTGCCAGTGCCTGACGCTGGTTGCCGGCCGCCGCGTCGGTGATGACCCAGCACTCGCCAGGCAGCTTCAGCATGCGTGGGCCCGCGGCCAGATTGTTTCCCGAATCAACACGATGCGTTTCTCCGCCCCGACGCCTGTCTGTCCGCGCCCGGCTGTACACTCGCACGTTCCGGCACCGGTGGCGGCGTGGCTTTTGGCGAAGGATACCGATGAACGACCCGCTTTCCGAGCGCAGTCTCGACTCCGGCGTTCGCGGCACCTACCCTTCGACGAAGCCGCCGCGATTGCCCGAGGTCGCCGGTTGATCCCTTTTCCCACGGAGGCCCCGCCATGTCCCCATTGAAGTATCTCGCCCTCGCCGGTCTGCTTGGCGCCGCGATCTCGGTGCAGGCCGCACCGGTAACCTACAAGCTTGACCCCGACCACACGAGGGTGTTGTTCAGCTGGAACCACTTCGGTTACTCCAACCCTACTGCCGACATCGGCCTGGGCGAGGGCAAGGTGGTGTTCGACGAAGAAAGCCCGGCACAGTCCAGGGTCGAGGTGAGCTTGCCACTGTCGAAGCTGGACACGCATGTGGAGGCGCTGGACAGCCATCTCAAAAAGGCCGACTTCTTCGACGCGGCGAAGTATCCGGTGATCACCTTCAAGAGCACCAAGGTGGAACCGCTGGGTGAGCACAGGTTCAAGGTTACCGGCGACCTCACCGTCCACGGCGTGACCCGTCCCATCGTGCTCGATACCACGCTGAACAAGGTGGGCGCGCACCCGATGACCAAGGCCCCGTCGATCGGCTTCGACGCCACGGCAACGCTCAAGCGCTCGGATTTCGGTATCGATGCTTACGTGCCCAATGTCAGCGACGAGGTGCATGTCCGCATCACCACCGAGGGTTCGGTGCCGAAGGCCGACGCAGCTCAGTGAATCCCGCCGGGATGACGGATGGTGTGATGCGCCGGTTGTCGTCGCTGGTGTATTGCATGTTCGCCCCGGCGACTCGCACATGCCTGTCGCGCCATGGCGTTCGGCCCGGATCGACTGCCGCGCATCCGGCGCGACGCGGCTGGATGTGATCGACGTACCCGTTTGAAGACAGGTTCTGCGGCAAGCTGTCGGCTGGGCCCAGGCGCTGGTTCCGTCGCCTCAAACTTGCGTTCGCCCGGCAGCAACCGTCGGCCTGCTACCATTTGCGCTGTGCTTTCCCGTCCGGAGTCTGCCATGTCGTCCCCTCTTGCCACGACCGTGCCGCTGGTGCCGGCAAATGCCGAAAATCGTTACCAAGTGACGCGGCAGGACCTGCCGCTGTCGTGTCCGATGCCAGGCATGGCCTTGTGGAATTCGCATCCCAAGGTCTATCTGTCGATCGTCGATGACGGCGGCGAGTCAAGCTGCGCCTACTGCGGCGCACATTACGTATTGCAGGATTGACCGCGGGAGCAGGTCAGTGGCTGGTGGTGGCACTTTTTTTGCTTCCGTTTTGCCATGAAAGCCTCCAGCCCTGATCTCATGTCCGGCATTGTCGTGCCCGCCAAGCTGCTGACCGTGATCCAGCTGATCCCCGCACTGCATTCCGGCGGTGCGGAGCGTTCGGCGCTGGAGATTGCCCGGGCGCTGGTCCAGGCGGGCCACCGCTCGGTGGTGATCTCCGCCGGCGGGCGCCTGGTGCAACAGTTGCAGGCCGAGGGCAGCGAGCACATCACGCTGGACCTGGGGCGCAAGTCGTTGCGTACGCTGGGCCGCCTCGGTTCGTTGCGCCGCGTGCTGCGCGAGCTGAAGCCCGATATCGTGCACGCCCGCTCGCGGCTGCCGGCCTGGATGGGCTGGTGGGCGCTGAAGGGGATGACGCCGCGCCCCCATTTCGTCACCACCGTGCACGGATTCAATTCGCCGGGCCGCTACAGTTCGATCCTGCTGCGCGGCGAGCGCGTGGTCGTGGTATCGCAAACGCTGCGCGACTATGTGCTCAGCCACTACCGTTGGTTGGAACCGGGCCGCGTGCGGGTGATTCCGCGTGGGATCGACCAGGACGCGTTTCCCTATGGACATCGGCCGGACGATGCTTGGGCCAAGGCCTTTTTTGCCGAGTTCCCCGCGTTGAAAGGCGCGCCGCTGCTGACCATGCCGGCACGCGGCACGCGCCTGAAGGGCCATCACGATGCGATCGACCTGCTGGCCGACCTGAAGCGTCGCGGCATCGAGGCGCGATTGCTGCTGCTCGGGGTGGTCGAGCCCGGCCGCGAAGCGTATGTGGCCGAGTTGCAGGAACTGATTCGCCTGCGCGGGGTTGCCTCGCAAGTGGTGCTGTCGCCTCCGCGCGATGATATCCGTGATATCTACGCTGTGTCGGCGTTGGTGTTGCAGTTGTCGAACAAGCCCGAAACGTTTGGCCGCACGGTCATCGAGGCGTTGTCCCTGTGCCGGCCCGTACTGGGCTATGCCCATGGCGGCGTCGGCGAATTGCTGGCCGAGCTGTATCCGGCTGGCCGGGTGCCGCGGGGCGATCGCGAGCGGCTGGTGGAGCGTGCAGCCGAGTTGTTGCGGGTGGCGCCACCCATCCCGTTGTTGCAGAGCTACCGTCTCAGCGACATGCAGCAGGCCACCCTGGCACTGTACGAGGAAGTGAGCCAGCGGCAGGGTTAGGAGCCTGTCGGACTTGTTGTCGGGGGCGTGCCGGGTTCGTCCACACGCCCGCTCGCCTACAATGCCTGATCGCCCCGCCACGGTTCTTGCATGGATTCCCCCGCCGGTTCACTCAAGGCTGCACTGCGTTCCCCCTTGTTGCCGTTCTGGCTGGTGATCGCGCTGCTGCCGTTTGGCCGCAGCGCCGAGCTGGGGACGTTGCTGTGCCTGCTTGGCGTCATCATGCTGTTCGCGCGCGACCCGGGTGCCTTGCGCCAGCATCCCGGTGCACGCTTGTTGCTGTGGTTGCTGGCCGCCTACGTGGCGGCAGCATTGTTTTCCGCCGTCGATGCGATCCGGCCCGGCAAAAGCTGGAGCACCGTTGCCGGCCTGTTGCGCTACGCGCCGCTCGGTCTGTATGCGTGCTTTGCGATACGTCGCGAGCGCAAGCTGCAGGCGTTGTACATGGCGGTGGCCGGGGTACTGGCCGTGTGGTGTGTCGATGCGTGGCTGCAGGCGTTCACCGGCTGGAGTCTCGGCGGTCGTCCCGAGGCCGAGCGCATCTCCGGCATTTTTGGTGCGGACAACCTGAAGCTGGGCCCGACCCTGGCGGTGTTGTCGCCGTTCGCGCTATGGGCGGCGCGGCAGCGCTGGGGCCGACCCGGCCTGCTGTCTGCCAGCGTGCTGGTGCTGGGGCCGGTGTTGCTGGCGGGGTCGCGTTCGGCCTGGCTGTGTTATGTGCTGGTGCTGATGGGTTTTGCCTGGCGCGAGGCCCGCTCGGCGTGGCGCTTTTCGCTATGGTGCACGGCGGTCGCGCTGGTGCTGATGCTGGCCGGTGGCGTGGCCTGGAAGACCTCGGCGCGTTTCCAGGACCGCATGGCGCGCACTTTGCTGGTACTGCACGGTACCGACCACTCGCTGGATACGGCGCTCAGCGGCCGGCTCGACATCTGGCACGCCAGTGTCGCCATGATTTCCGCCCATCCGCTCAACGGTGTCGGCGTGCGCGGCTTCCGTTACGCGTATCCCCGCTACGCGCCGGCAGACGACCACTTCGTGGTTTCCGGCGAGGCCTGCGGGGTGGGCGCGGGCGCCTGTCATCCACACCAGCTGGTGCTGGAAATCCTCAGCGAAACCGGTGCGCTCGGCCTGTTGTTGTGGCTGGTTGCGGGGACATGGGGCTGGCGGGCGTGGCGACGCGCCGGGGTGGTGGCGCGTACACGCGCATTTCCGGTCACGCTGGCGCTGGGCGTGATGCTGTTTCCGCTGAATTCGCACCTGGCGTTCTACTCGGCGTGGTGGGGTCTGCTGTTTGCGTGGTTGCTCGGTCTGTGGTGCGCGGCGCTCTACGTGGAGGGTACGCATGAGCACGCCTGAACCGCTGTCGGTGGTGGTGACCACCTTCAACAGTGCCGATACGCTCGACGCCTGCCTGCGCAGCGTGATGTGGGCCGAGGAGCTCGTGGTGCTGGACTCGGGCTCGACCGACGCGACCTTGGCGATCGCGGCCCGCTACCACGCGAAGATCCACACGCGGCCCTTCGCCGGTTACAGCATGCAGAAACAGGCAGCGATCGATCTGGCCAGCCACCGCTGGGTGCTGCTGCTGGATGCGGACGAAGCGCTGCCGGCAGGCGCAACCACGCGGCTGCGAAAGGCGCTGACAGCGCCGGCCCATGCCGGCTACGGGTTGTGGCGGCGCGAGTGGCAATTGTGGCGCTGGCAGTCGCCGCGCGCCCGGCTCAACCACTATGTGCGGCTGTTCGATCGCCGGCGTGCGCGGATGAGCGGACACGAGGTGCACGAGTCGGTGGTGGTCGCTGGCTCGATCGGCGTGCTCGAGATCATCATCGATCATTACGGCGAGCCGGATATCGCCGGTCGCGTGGCCAAGGCCAATCGCTACTCCAGCATGCAACGGGTCGACCTGGAGCGGCGCAAGGTGTCCTGGTTGCGTTTGCGCATGATGGCGTATCCGATGGTCGCCTTTGCGCGCTATTACCTGCTGCGCGGGCATTGGCGTGCGGGTTGGGCTGGTTTCATTGCCGCGCGGGTGCACGCCTTCTACGCTTTCCTGAAATACGCCAAGTTGTACGAAGCCCGCCGGCGCGATGGGGTTCGGCGCACACCCGATCAATAAACGGAGGGTTGCCCCGGTGGCCGCGTCTTGAACCGTTTGTGCACCCACAGGTATTGCTCGGGTGCCTCACGCACCATCTGTTCGATACAGGCGTTGACACGGGCAGTATCGTGCAGCACGTCGGGGCCGGGGAAATCCTCCAGCGGCGCCGCCAGCCGCAAAATGTAGCCTTGCCCATCCGGCAGGCGTCGATGAAAGAACGGAATCACTGCCGCCCCGGACATCCGCGCCAGATGGTGGGTGGCGGTGATGGTCGCCGCGGGTACGCCGAAGAACGGCACGAACACGGTGTCCTTGCTGCGCATGTCCTGATCCGGCGCGTACCACAAGGTGCCGCCGCCGCGCAGGTACTTCACGGTGCCGCGGATGTCATCCTTGCCGAACATGGCCGCGGCGTAGCGAAGCCTCGCCCGCAGCACCACCCATTCGAACACGGTCGAATCCATGCGCCGGTACATGCCGGCGATGCGGATGCGCCGCGAGACCAGGCGTGCGCACAGCTCGAGGTGGGAAAAATGCCCGCCGACCAGCAGCACGCCCCTGCCCTGTGCCCGTGCCGCCTCCAGGTGCTCGAGTCCATCGATGTGCGTCGCCAGGGCCGCCATGCGCCGGTCGCTGCCCAGCCAGCCCAGCGCGAACTCCATCATCATCGAGCCGACGTCACGAAGGTTTGCATCGACCAGTGCCGCTTGCTGCGCAGCGTCCAGTTCGGGAAAGCAGAGCTTGATGTTGGTAGCGGCGATCCGCCGTCGCGCCGAGGGAATCCGGCACACCAACGCGCCGAGGCGGCGGCCGAGCCACGGCAACGCAGGTTGCGGCAGGTGGGCGATCAACCAGATCGCCGCCACCCCCAGCCATGCCGGCCAATGGCGTGGAGCGAGCAGCGATCGGGTGAAGTCGGGACGGGGCGTGCCAGGCATCGTCGACATTGTAGCCGGCTGCCTGCGCGCAGGCTCGCTCCGGCAGCTGTCGTTATACTCGCGCATTGCATGCAAGGATCGATCGTTGCGCCTCCTGTATACCTTCGCGATGTTCCTGGTCACGCCGCTGCTGGTGCTGCGGCTGCTGCTTCGAGGCCTGCGTTCGCGGCCCTACCATCGGCGCTGGCCGGAACGGTTCGGGTTTTTCGATCCACCCGGTTTCGTCGGCAGCCTGTGGGTACATGCCGTGTCGGTCGGCGAGGTGAATGCCGCCGAGCCGTTGATCAAGGCCTTGCAACGCAGCTACGCGAATGCGCCGCTGGTGATCACCACGGTCACGCCGACGGGTGCCGCGCGGGTGCAACAGTTGTTCGGGGACAGCGTGTTCCACGTGTACCTGCCGTACGACCTGCCGTTCGCGGTGCGGCGGTTCATGAAGCGGATCCGTCCGCGACTGGCGTTGATCGTGGAAACCGAGATCTGGCCGAACCTGTATTTCGCCTGTCGTCGCCGCGGCATCCCGTTGATGATCGTCAATGCCCGGCTGTCCGCGCGTTCCATGCGTGGCTACAAGCCGCTGCGGAGCCTGGTTTCTTCGGCGCTGCATTGCGTGGACCTCATCGCGGCGCAGTCGCGGATCGATGCCGCGCGCTATCGGTTGCTGGGGGTCGATCCGCGGAAGGTCGTGGTCAGCGGCAACATGAAGTTCGACATGCCGATCCCCGAGGGTGCGGTGGCCGAGGGTGCGGCCATGCGTGCCCATTGGGGGGCTCGGCGGCCGGTGTGGATCGCCGCCAGCACTCATGAGGGCGAGGAGCTGCCGGTGCTGGAGGCGCATCTGAAGGTCCTGCAGCGGCTGCCCGACGCGCTGCTGCTGCTTGCGCCACGCCATCCCGAGCGCTTTCGTCTGGTTGAACACGCGGTGCGCAGTCTCGGTTTCAAGGCGGCCACGCGCAGCGCCGATGGCATTCCTTCGGCCATGCACCAGGTTTGCGTGATCGACGCCATGGGCCAGCTGATGCCGTTCTTTGCCGCCAGCGACGTGGCGTTCGTGGGCGGCAGTCTGGTGCCGATCGGCGGCCACAACGTGCTGGAGCCAGCGGCCTTGTCGATACCCGTGCTGGTGGGGCCACATACGTTCAATTTCGAGGAGATCACCCGCACCCTGATCGAGCAGGGCGGCGCCGAACGCGTGTCCGATGCCGGCCGGCTTGGCCCGGACGTTTTGCGATTGCTGCTCGACAGCGCCGGACGCGCGCGCCTGGGCGAGGCCGCGCAACAGGTGTTCGAACGCGAACGCGGTGCCGTGCAGCGGGTGATGCGGATGATCGACGGGCTGTTGCAGGAATGACCCGTCGTGGCGCGGTACGGGCTCGACTTACTGCAGCAGTGCGTTGATCGCCTGGAGGTCCTTGAAGTCGGCCGTACCCGCAGCCTGCTGCAGCAGCAGCTTGTCCAGGATGAACTGGTGGCGTGCCTGCGAGTAGCTGCTCTCGGACTGGGTCAGGGTCTGGATTGCCAGCAGTACGTCGGTGAAGGTCTGGGTGCCGACCTCGAAGCCGGCGCGGGTGGCCTCCAGCGCCTTCTGGCTCGATTCCACCGAGGCCTTGCTGGACTCCACCTGGGAGATGCCGGCCAGTACCGAGCGATAATACTTGAGCGTGTCCTGTACGACCTGGCGACGTTGCAATTCCATCGCATCGGTGGCTGCGTCGCGCTGGTAGATCGACTGGCGTACGCGCGACTGGGTGAGTCCGCCGGAGAAGATCGGCACGTTCAGGGTCAGTCCGAGGGTGGTCGAGGCCGGACGATTGGCATCGTAGCTGACCGGATTCTGGTACCAGGTGGTGCTCTTGCCATAGCTCACGTTGGCCGTGATCGTGGGCAGGTGGCCGGAGCGCGCCGCGGTGATGTTGTGCTCGGCGGTTTCCACGTTGTCCTTCTGCGCCAGCAGGGTGGGACTGTTTTGCACCGCCGTCTTGACCCAGGCTTCGGGGTCGCTCGGCGTGGGCGGCTGCATCGGCAGGTCGTCGCGCAGCTTCTTGAGATTGCCGACCGGCGTGCCGGTGATCACCCGCAAGGCTTCCTTGTCGTTGTCGAGCGTGTTCTGCGCGGCAATCGTCTGGGTTCTGGCGTTCTCGTAGTAGGCCTTGGCCTGGTATACGTTGGTGATGGCAGACAGGCCGACCTTGTATTGCTGCTCGGCCTGTTCGTACTGGCGCTTGTAGGCGTCCTCGTTGGCCTTGGCGAAGGTCAGTTGGTCCTCGTCGTTGAGGACCGTGAAATAGGCGGTGGTCACGCGCACGAGAAGGTCCTGCAACGCAGCCTCGTACGTTGCGTCTTGTGCGTTCGCGGCAGAGCGGGCGCCTTTGAGATTGGCAAACTTGCTGAAGTCGAAAACCGTCTGGCTGAGCGTGCCGCTGACGCTGCGGGTACGTGAATGACCGTGCTGACCGCTGATGATGATCGGCTGGTTGGTCACGGGATCGACGATGGTGCTGTCGGCAGTGCCGCCGCCATTGGTCTGGCTCAGGGTCAGCCCGGCCGAGACTTGCGGCAGCAACAGGGCGCGGGCCTGCGGAACCCCTTCGCCGGTGGACAGCCGGGTGGCATCGGCTTGTGACAGCACCGGGTCGTTGGCGCGGGCATCCCGATAGGCATCGAGCAGATCCTCGCCATGGCTGGGCAGGGAAACGGCGGCCAGGGCCAGGGCAAGAGTAAGCAGCTTCAAACGCATGGGATGCCTCGTGTCGATCAGTCGGGGGCGGTCGGGAAACTCTAGAAGACGAACCGGGGTACCGGTTCGGCATGGATCAGGTAGGGCAGGTCGGTCTCGAACAGGCCTTCTTCATGGAAATGGCCGGTGGTCTCCCGGGTCAGCAAGATGGCGCGCTGCGCCGGCGACTGGCCGCTGATGACCAGTGCACGCCCACCCGGCTTGAGCCAGGTGAGCCAGTGCGGCGGAATCTCCGCCACCGCGCCAGTCGCCACCAGGGCGTCGAACAGCCCGTCCGGTTGCCAGGCCTTGACCGCTTCACCGGTGACCAGATGGGTGTTGCCGATGCCGGCCTGACGCAGGCGTTCGCTGGCGGTGGCCGTGAAATCGGCATGGATATCCACACTGGTCAGCTGTGCTGCCAAGGTGGCCAGGCACGCACTGAGATAACCCGATCCGGTACCGATTTCCAGCACGCGATCGGTGGGTTGCACATCGAGTGCCTGCAGTACCCGGCCCTCGACCACCGGCTTCATCATCACCTCGCCGTGGCCCAGTGGCAGGCACAGGTCGGCGAACGCCAGTTGCCGGTGTTCCGGTGCCACGAAATCCTCGCGGCGTACGCGACTGATCACGTCGAGCACCCGGCCATCCAGCACTTCCCACGGGCGTACCTGGTTCTCCACCATGTTCGCTCGCGCCTGTTCAAAATTCATCGCCATCTGCCGGTGCCCTATGCTGATCGAGAAGAGCCGAGAAGGATAAGCTTTGCCACCCGGTCCCACAATGACAGGCTCCTAGCGTGCGGGCTGCGGTCCGGCTCACGAAGTGCCGGAAGTCATCGCCTGCCGCTGGCGCAAGTCATTTGTCTGCCGGGAAGGCACGGGTCCGAGGAGTGGTCGGACCCGTGTCCGTATGGCAAATAAATGAACCGACGCGTATAATAATGGCCAACTTGTACTTTGTCGAAGGTGGAGACATGAGTACCAACGCGCCAATCAGGGCCCAGGGACCCGGTCGTCCGAAGGACATGGAGAAGCGTGCGGCTATTCTGGCATCGGCCAAGTCCCTGTTCATCAACAATGCATTCAGCGGCACCAGCATGGATGCGATCGCGGCCGACGCCGGCGTGTCCAAGCTCACGGTCTACAGCCACTTCGGTGACAAGGACAACCTGTTCCGCGAAGTGATCCGCTCGCGCATCCAGGATCTGCTGCCGGAGGAAACCTATCGCTTCGACCCGCAGATGGACATCCGCGAGACCTTGCTGCAGGTCGCCTTGACGCACGCCAAACTGGACTGCAACGCGGAAACGGTAGGCACTTTCCGCGCGATCCTCAGCGACTGCCGCCAGGGCAATCCACGCTACGGCAGGCTTATCTGGGAGGAAGGCGCGGTGCGCACGCACGGATTGATGGAGCGCCTGTTGCAGCAGGCAGTGGATGCGGGCAAGCTGGATATCGATGACGTGTCGCGTGCTAGCGTGCAGTTCCTCACCCTGATCAAGGGCAACCTGATGATGCGCCAGATGTTCGGGTGCACCGACTGCCCCGAGGGCTACCTCCAGGAAATCGAGGCCACCGCGCGCGCTGGTGTCGAAACCTTCCTGCGCGCGTTTCTGCCGCGCTGAAAGGTTTCCGGCGACGGCCCGGTCAGCCCGTGTCGTGCGATCGCCGAAAGCGACGGCCGCCGGCACCTGCCAGCGATGATGACACCGCGAAATTGACGCCGGTACCCGGTTTCCCGGCAATGGCCGGGCGCGCGTGCCCTCCCGGCATGCGCGCGAGCCGTCGCGCCGACCGGTCTTCACCCGGTTTTTTCGTTCGCGTTCCTATGCTCCCGACACCTCAGCTTGGCGTCGAGCGACGATGGTTCGTCGGTGCCGCCCCACGTTCGCAGGAGCAAGCCATGGCCAAGACCAAGCCGTTCGTCAGCGACATCGAGAACATCCGCAAGCGCGCGCGCAAGGATATCGACAAGGGCGCCATAACTGCCGGCTACGGCGCCGATCGCGCAACGGTGATCAAGCTGCTCAACCACGCGCTGGCCACCGAGCTGGTCTGCGTGCTGCGCTACAAGTATCACTACTACATGGCCTCGGGCATCAATTCGCAGGCGATCAAGGCGGAATTCCTGGCACACGCCAACGAGGAGCAGGGGCATGCCGACCTGATCGCCGAGCGCATCACCCAGCTCGAGGGCAAGCCGAACCTGTCGCCGGAAGGTCTGCTCAGCCGCAGCCATGCCGATTACGTCGAGGGCGAGGACATCGTCGACATGATCAAGGAGGACCTGGTGGCCGAACGCATCGCCATCGACAGCTATCGCGAGATGATCGACTACGTCGGCACCGACGACCCGACCACCCGACGCATGCTCGAAGACATCCTGGCGATGGAGGAGGAGCACGCCGAGGACATGAACACCTTGCTGGAGCAACTGGGCAAGAAGGGCGAGCCGGCCAAGCCCAGGCCCGCACGCAATGCGGCTGCCGCCAGGCCCGGCTGATCACGCGCCGCTGGCGCTGTCTACGTCAGGCGCAGCGGTACTACCGGGGTCATGGCTCCGCGGTGTGGCGACCTCCGCGGACAGATGCATCGGGTTGTAAGCTGGACTTGTTCCGCCATCTGCTCGCAGGAGTTGCCCGATGCCACCCCAGGCCACGTTGAACGTACCCCACCGGAATATCCGCCGCGCTGCCCTGGCGCTCCTTGCGTTGCTGGTGGTGCTGATTGCCGGCCTGATGTGGTGGTGGGACACCGAGCCGCCGCTGTTCGACCCGGTGGCAACGACCCAGGCGCACATGCGCGAACTGCAGCGGCCGGTCGTGACCGGCGCCACGACCACGGTAACCCTGATCACCTCGGTGCGGACTCTGTTGGACAAGCGCGGTGGCTACCTCAGCAATGACAAGCTGTCGCCGGGCGTGTTCATGGACAACGTGCCGAACTGGGAATTCGGCTCGCTGACCGCGTCGCGCGACCTGGTGCGCGCCATGCGCAACGACTTCAGCCGCTCGCAGGCGCAATCGACCGAGGACAAGGACCTGGCCGAGGCCGATCCGCTGCTCAACAGCCCGAACGATCGCTGGCTGCTGCCCAGCTCGGAAAGCCAGTACCGCAAGGCAATCAAGCACCTGGATGGCTACCTGGGCCGCTTGGGCGACGCCGCGGACAGCAATGCCCACTTCTACGCGCGCGCCGACAACCTCGCCGACTACCTGCAACTGGCCTCGTCGCGGCTCGGCTCGCTGTCGCAGCGGCTGTCGGCCAGCGTGGGCCAAATCCGTGTCGGCGACGTAGATGCTTCCGATCCGGCCAGTGCGGGCACGGCTCGTGCGCCAGGTGGCGGTCGCCTGGTGAAGACGCCATGGACGAAGATCGACGACAATTTCTATGAGGCGCGCGGCTACACCTGGACGTTGCTGGAGCAACTCAAGGCGATACAGCTGGACTTCGGGCCGATCCTGCGAAGCAAGCATGCCGACGTCAGCCTGGAGCAGGTGATCCGCGAGCTGGAGGAAGCCCAGCGTCCGCTGCACAGCCCGATGGTGCTGAACGGATCGCCGTTTGGCTTCTTCGCCAACCATTCGCTGGTGATGGCCAATTACGTCTCGCGCGCCAACGCGGCGCTGATCGACCTGCGTGAGTTGCTCAAGCGTGGTTGATGTGCCCGGCCCGTGGAGCGGAGGCAAAAACGGCGCCGCACCGTGAAGTGATGCGCCGTCCTCGGTCCGGATTCTCAGGCCATGCTGGTCTGGTAGCGCTCGACGCCGGCCAGGATTTCCGTCTCGGCCGCGTTCGCGCCGGCCCAGCCATCGATCTTGACCCACTTGCCGTCTTCCAGATCCTTGTAGTGCTCGAAGAAATGGCCGATGCGCTGCAGCCAGTGCGCCGAGACACCCTCCATGTCGTGGATGTGCGCGTAGCCCGGGAACACCTTGGGCGAGGGGACCACAATCAGCTTTTCGTCGCTGCCGGCCTCATCGCTCATCTGCAGCATGCCGACCGGATGGCAGCGGATCACCGAACCGGGGATCAGCGACAGCGGCAGGATCACCACCGCGTCCAGTGGATCGCCGTCGCCGCCCAGCGTGCCGGGCACGTAGCCGTAGTTGCACGGGTAGCGCATGGGCGTGGACAGGATGCGGTCGACGAAGATCGCGCCGCTTTCCTTTTCTACCTCGTACTTGACCGGCTCGGCGTCCTTAGGGATTTCGATGATGACGTTGATTTCGTGCGGCACGTCGCGACCGGCGGCGACAAGATGCAAACCCATGGGAATCCTCGAATCAGGCGGAAAACGCAGTCGGACAGGATACGCCAAACTTCGCTGCACCGCAGCAACCCAATCGCCTGCCGGTCTCGCATGGCGGGAGCCCGGGCGCGCCCGCGTGCCAGGCTAGGGTCGCTCGCGCAACCCGTTGCCGGCAGTCCACCTCTTCGCCGTGACTCGCCGGCAGGCCGGCGTGCGCAGCCCGGCCTACTTGAGCTTGTCCCACAGGAAGTTGTAGGCCATCGCATGCATGTGCGCGGACTGCCGGTTGTCTGCACCGGCACCGTGGCCGCCCTCGAGGTTCTCGTAGAACCACACGTCCGGGTGGCCCTGGGCCTGCATCTTCGCTGCCATCTTGCGTGCCTGCACCGGGCCCACGCGGTCGTCGCTGGTGGCGGTGTAGAACAGCACCGGCGGATAGTGGCTGTTCTTTTTCACGTTCTGGTAGGGCGAGAAGGTCTTGATGAAGTTCCAGTCCGGGGTATCCGGATCGCCGTACTCGGCCATCCATGAGGCGCCGGCAGACAGATGCGAATAGCGCTTCATGTCCAGCAGCGGCACCTCGCAGGCGATTGCACCGAACAGTTGCGGATAGATGGTGAGCATGTTGCCCATCAGCAGGCCGCCGTTGCTGCCACCCTCGGCGCCCAGGTGCCTGGCCGAGGTGACGCCACGCCTGATCAGGTCTTCGGCCACCGCGGCGAAATCCTCGTAGGCGCGCGGACGGTCCGCTTTCAAGGCGGCCTGATGCCAGCGCGGGCCGTATTCACCGCCGCCACGGATATTGGCCACCACGTAGACGCCGCCGCGATCCAGCCAGGCACGGCCGATGCTGCCGCTGTAGCGCGGTAGCAGGGACACTTCGAAACCGCCGTAGCCGTACAGCAAAGTGCGGTTGGAGCCGTCCAGCTCGATGTCCTTCGGGGCGATCTCGAAGTACGGCACGCGGGTGCCATCCTTCGATGACGCGAAGTGCTGGCTGACGGTGAACTTCGAGGCATCGAAGAACGCGGGCTCCTGCTTGACGGTCTCGGCCGGGGTGCTGCCGAGCACGCCGCGTTCGAGCGACGAGGGGGCCAGGAAACCGGTGACGTCGAGCCAGTATTCATCGCTGTGGTCTGGGTCGGTATCGACCACGCTGATCGTGCTCAGCGTCGGCGCGTCGGGCAGTGCCGTGGACCGCCAACTGTCGTCGAGGCCCGCCGCCTGCGGTGGCGTAAGCACTTCGAGCCGGCTTTTGACGTCGTCCAGTACGTCGAGGATCAGGTGATGTCTGGTCCAGGCATAGCTTGACAGCGCCGTGTGCGCGTCCGGGGCGAACAGCACGGTGAACTGCCGCTTGCCCGCCATGAAGGCGTCAAAGCGGGTGGCCAGCAAGGCGCCGGACGGATAGGTGACGCCGGCTACCGTCCAGGGCGAGCGCGTCTGCACCAGCAACCAGTCGCGGTGTGCCTCGGCGCGGGCATCGGTGGGCACCTCGATGCGGGTCAGTTGGCCGCCGGTTCGCAGAAACAACTGCGCATGGAAGAAGTCCTTCGCGACCGACACGAAATCACGCTCGTAGCCGGGTGTGCGGTCGTGGAACGCACTCACCGCGAGATCGTCGGGCTTGCCTTCGTACACCGTGGTCGCGCTGGCCAGGGGTGTGCCGCGCTTCCATTCCTTGACGATGCGCGGGTAGCTCGATTCAGTCATCGAGCCGGGACCGAAATCCGTGCCCACGTAGATCGTGTCTTCGTCGATCCAGCTCACCTCGCTTTTGGCCACGGGGAGCTCGAAGCCGCCCTGTACGAAGGCCTTGTGCGGGATGCTGAACTCGCGTATCGCCACGGCATCGCCGCCGTCCGGCGAAAGCGAGACCAGGCAGCGCTGGTAACTCGGCTTCAGGCATTCCACGCCCTTGAACACCCAGCGCTTGTCTTCGGCCCTGTTCAGCGCATCGACGTCCAGCAACACTTCCCAGGTGGGCTCGGTCTTGCGGTATTCGGCCAGGGTGGTGCGACGCCAGATTCCGCGCGGGTGCGCCTTGTCGCGCCAGAAGTTGTACAGCTCGCCACCCATGCGATTGACATAGGGGATGCGCGCATCCGAATCGAGTACCTCGAGGATTCCATCCCGGGTCCGGTCGAATTCGGCGCTGTCGGCGAACTGTTGCTTGGTTCGCGCATTCTCCTGCTTGACCCAGGCCATCGGCCGGCTGCCGTGGATGTCTTCGAGCCACAGGTAGGGGTCGTCGGAAGGCGCCTGGTCGGGAGTCATCTTCGCGGGTTTGTCGTTGCTGGCATCGGCGTGGTCCATGCCCGTCAGTGTGACGCCGAGTGCCAGGATCAGCCAGACGGATCGCATCGTGCCTCCTCCCTCAAGTCCGCGGCCACGGTTTCGTGGTCGTCCCAGCGTACCCTCGATGGCCGCTGGTCGCCTGTGACCGGGTTCAGGTTGCGCCGATGCAACAAAAATCCCGCTGCAGCGGGATTTTTGTTGCACTTGTCGTTGCCTCGACCTACAGCAGCGGCACCAGCAGCAGCGCCACGATGTTGATGATCTTGATCAACGGGTTGACCGCGGGACCGGCGGTGTCCTTGTACGGATCGCCCACGGTGTCGCCGGTGACGGCAGCCTTGTGCGCTTCCGAGCCCTTGCCGCCGTGGTGGCCATCCTCGATGTACTTCTTGGCGTTGTCCCACGCGCCGCCGCCCGTGGTCATCGAGATCGCCACGAACAGGCCGGTCACGATGGTGCCGATCAGCACGCCGCCGAGCGCCTGCGCACCGGCTTCGGACGAGCCGGCCAGCCACTTGAAGCCGAACGCGACCAGCACCGGCACCAGCACCGGCAGCAGCGAGGGTACGATCATCTCCTTGATCGCGGACTTGGTCAGCATGTCCACCGCGCGGTCGTATTGCGGCTTGCCGGTGCCCTGCATGATGCCGGGGATGTCGCGGAACTGGCGGCGCACTTCCTCCACCACCGCGCCTGCCGCGCGGCCGACCGCCTCCATCGCCATCGCAGCGAACAGGTACGGGATCAGGCCGCCGATCAGTAGGCCGATGATCACGTAATGGTTGGACAGGTCGAACATGGTCTCGAAGCCGAAGTGCGTCTGCAGGTTGTGCGTGTAGTCGGCAAACAGTACCAGCGCAGCCAGCGCGGCCGAACCGATGGCATAACCCTTGGTCACCGCCTTCGTGGTGTTGCCGACCGCATCGAGCGGGTCGGTGACGCCACGCACTTCCGGGGGCAGGTCGCTCATCTCGGCGATGCCGCCGGCGTTGTCGGTGATCGGGCCGTAGGCATCCAGCGCCACGATCATGCCGGCCATCGACAGCATGGCGGTTGCGGCGATCGCGATGCCATACAGGCCGCCCAGCGCATGGGAGCTCCAGATCGCGGCGCAGATCACGATTACCGGCCAGGCCGTCGATTTCATCGAGATGCCCAGGCCCGCAATGATGTTGGTGCCGTGGCCGGTGGTCGACGCCGCGGCAATGTGCTGCACCGGCTTGTATTCGGTGCCGGTGTAGTACTCGGTGATCCACACGATCAAGCCGGTCAGCACTAGGCCGATCAACGAGCATTCGAACAAGGCGAGCTTGGAGACCACCAGGCCGTCGGCGGTGGTCAGGCCTTGCGGCAACAGGTTGCCGGTGACGAACCAGAACGCGACCGCGGACAGCAGCGCCGAGATGATCACGCCCTTGTACAGCGCGCCCATGATCGAGCCGCCTTGCTTCACGCGGACAAAGAAGGTGGCGATGATCGAGGCGATGATCGACACCGCGCCGAGCATCAGCGGATACAACAGCGCCGGCAAATCGTTGCCGAAGGTGAGGCCGGCCAGCAGCATGGTGGCGATCACCGTCACCGCGTAGGTCTCGAACAGGTCGGCCGCCATGCCGGCGCAGTCGCCGACGTTGTCGCCCACGTTGTCGGCGATCACCGCCGGGTTGCGCGGGTCATCCTCGGGAATCCCCGCCTCGACCTTGCCGACCAGGTCGGCGCCGACATCGGCACCCTTGGTGAAGATGCCGCCGCCAAGGCGTGCGAAGATCGAGATCAGCGAGCTGCCGAAGGCCAGCCCGACCAGCGCGTGCAGCGCGGCGTCACCGGTGACGCCGAAATGGTTGAGCGCCATCCAGTAGCCGGTCACGCCGAGTAGGGCCAGGCCGACCACCAACATGCCGGTGATCGCGCCGCCGCGGAATGCCACCTTCATGGCCGGACTCAACCCGCTGCGTGCCGCCTCGGCCGTGCGCACGTTGGCGCGCACCGAAACGTTCATGCCGATATAGCCTGCGGCGCCGGAAAGCACCGCGCCGATCAGGAAGCCGATCGCGGTGTGCCAGTTGAGGAAGAAGCCAATCAACAGCAGCAATACCACGCCGACCATGCCGATGGTGGTGTACTGGCGGTTGAGGTAGGCGCGTGCACCTTCCTGGATGGCGGCTGCAATTTCCTGCATACGCTCGTTGCCTGACGATTGCGCCAGGATCCAGCGCGCGGAAAACGCGCCGTACAGAATCGCCACTACGGCACACGCCAGAACGATCCAGCCATACTGCTGCAGCATCTGAGACTCCCCGGGTAATGTGATTGACCGTCCGGCACGGGCGGCCCCGGGGAGTATAAACAAACCGGGTCGATGCAGCCGTTGTGCGGCGCAACAAAGCAGGGCGGAGCCAGCACGATCGCAAGGGCCATGCACGCTGGCATGGCCCGGGTCGGCTCAGGTTCGACGGCGGCGGACGCCGGGTCGGCGCAGTGCGAGGTCCAAGAGATGATGCCGGCGGTGATAGATGTCAGCAGGAAATCATTGCCGGCGCCTACCTCCGACGGGCTCCTGGCCATGTATGGACGTTGGTCCGGGTGGCTCGGCTCCAGGGAATTGTCGGTAGAGCCGCTCGACGTCGTCGAGGCGGCACAATTGGGTGCCGACGGCAAGCAATGCGGCAGTGGCTGCCGCGATCCCATAACGGGTCGCTTCCCTCAACGAAAAACCGCGAGTCAATCCCACCAGCACGCCGGCCAGCATCGAGTCACCGGCTCCGACCGTGCTTTTTACGGCGGCCGGGATGGGTGGCAAACGCTCGATCGCGTCCTTGCTTGCCAGCATGGCGCCCCTCGCGCCGAGGGAGACCACGGCAATCTCGCAACGACCCTGCTCGATCAGCTCTCGTGCCGCCTGCTCCTCCTCGCGCTCGTCGCGGATCGGACGGCCCGCCAGACTCTCCAGTTCGCTGAGGCTCGGCTTCAGCAGGTAGATGCCGGAACCGGCGCTTTCGAGCGCCGCTCCGGAGGTGTCCAGAACCAGGCGCTTCCCCAGCTGTTTGGCCAATTCCGCGACACGGCGGTAGAAATCCTCGGGAACCCCCGGTGGCAGGCTGCCGCTGGCAACGATGTACGTGGCGTCGGCGGCTGCGGCCGCCAATTCGTCGAGGCAGCGCTGCTGGTCGTCGCCGGCGATCTCGGGACCGGGAAGCACGAAGCGGTATTGCGCCCCACTCCCGCGCTCGACCACGTTGAGGTTTTCGCGGGTGAAGCCGGTGATCGGGATAGCGCTGTACTCGACACCCTCCTGATGCAGCAGGTCACCGATCAGATCTCCCGCCGATCCGCCGGTAGGGAAGACCGCAAGCGCATCGACCCCAAGCGAATGCACCGCGCGGGCAACGTTGATCCCGCCGCCGCCCGGATCGTAGCGCGGCGTATCGCAACGCAACTTGCGGTTCGGGATGATTTCACCGGTCGATGTCGCGATATCGAGCGCCGGGTTCATCGTCAGCGTGACGATCTTTGTCATGACAATCTCCGCGAGCCGGTGAGCCCGGAATCAAACAACCAGAAAAAACGGTGGTGAGGGGCGGAAAGCCTAGTGTCCCGCCGCGGGCCGGTCAGTGGTCGAATGTCTGCAGTTTCCTCACCACCGCCGTATTCTTCAGCCGGCCATACTTGGGCAAGCCGTCGGGCCCATGCGGCGGGCGCGCTTCACCCTGGATCAAGGGTGCCAGGTACCGCCGTGCGGCAGCCGTGATGCCGAAACCATCGGGGGTAAGAAAACCGGCCGGCATCTTCTTCTCGCGGTTGGCAATCCTGTCCAGCGCGGCAGGTTCGATTTTCCAGCGATACGGTGCATCCGACGTCCGCGTGATCACCGGCATCACCGCGTTCATGCCGGCCAGCGCGTATTCGACCGCCGCCTTGCCGACCGCATAGGCCTGGTCCGCATCGGTCCCGGAAGCCATGTGGCGCGCCGAGCGTTGCAGGTAGTCCGGCAACGCCCAGTGATACTTGTAGCCGAGCTTTTCCCTCACCAGGTGCGCGAGCACCGGCGCCACGCCGCCGAGTTGCGCGTGCCCGAAGGCATCGCGGGTGCCGGCTTCGGCAAGGAACTGGCCGGCCGCGTTGCGCACGCCTTCGGAGGCCACCACGGTGCACCAGCCGACGCGCTCGACGGTGGCCTTCACCCGGGCCAGGAACGCCGCTTCGTCGAAGGTGTTTTCCGGAAACAGGATGATGTGCGGCGCGGCATCCGCTCCTTCGCCGGCCAGGCCGGCGGCGGCGGCGAGCCAGCCGGCGTGACGGCCCATCACCTCGAGGATGAACACCTTGGTCGAGGTCTCGGCCATCGAGGCCACGTCCAGGCTCGCCTCCATGGTGGAGATCGCGGTGTACTTGGCAGCTGAGCCGAAACCGGGGCAGCAGTCGGTGACCGCAAGATCGTTGTCCACCGTCTTGGGCACGCCGATGCAGCGGATGTCATAGTCCATCGCCTTGCCCAACTGCGAGATCTTCAGCGCCGTGTCGGCCGAGTCGTTGCCGCCGTTGTAGAGGAACCAGCGGATGTCGTGGGCGCGAAACACCTCGATCAGGCGTTCGTACTCGGCGCGGTTGTCATCCAGCGACTTCAGCTTGTAGCGGCACGTACCAAAGGCGCCGCCGGGGGTGTGCGTCAGCGCACGGATCGCGGCGGCCGATTCTTTCGAGGTGTCGATCAGGTCTTCCCGCAGTGCGCCCAGGATGCCGTTGCGTGCGGCGTAGACCTTGATGTCCTTCGCGCGTGCCGCCTCGATCACGCCTGCGGCCGTGGCATTGATGACAGCGGTGACGCCACCGGACTGGGCGTACAGCAGATTGCCGGTGGTGGTGGCTTGGCGGCGGGCAGGACTCATGGCTATTCTCGAATCGATCAATGATTGCGGCGGCGACCGGAGGTGACGTTCCCGGGTGCCGGGGACTTGGCGATTGCCGCACGTCGCTGCCGTTTGACGGCATCGGGCGCAGCCGCTAATTTGATGTTGAATTCTGACATCGGTGGAACTGTTGCAGTGTGCGGCAGCGGGCCGAACTTGTGGAGCATTATGCGACTCGTCCTACTTGGTGCGCCCGGTTCGGGCAAAGGCACGCAGGCTGCCCGGCTGAAGGCAGTGTTGGGCGTACCGCATATCTCGACCGGCGACATGCTGCGCACCGCCGTTGCCGCCGGCACCGCGATGGGGCTCAAGGCCAAGGCGGTCATGGAGGCCGGTCAACTGGTTTCCGATGATATCCTGCTCGGCATGCTGGAGGAGCGGCTGGCCCAGGACGATGCCAAGGCAGGGTTCATCCTCGACGGTTATCCGCGCAACCTGGTCCAGGCCGACGCGCTGGATCACCTGCTGGCCAAGATCGGCCAGCCACTGGATGCAGTGATCAAGCTCGAGGTGCCGAACACGGCCATCATCGGCCGCTGCGAAATCCGCTTCGAGGCCGAGGGTCGCGCCGACGACAACCCGGACACGGTGCGCAAGCGGTTGGCCATCTACGCTGAACAGACCGCTCCGGTGGCCGATTTCTACGCCCGCCTGGGCAAGCTGCAGGTTGTCGATGGCGTCGGCGAACTGGACGAGGTCACCGCGCGGATCAGGCAGGCGCTGCGGAACGAGTCGGCGGCCGCCAGTTGATCGCATCCCGCCCTGGTTGGGGTGGCATCAAGGCTTGAATCCGATGCGTCTGCATATCCTGGGCATCTGCGGTACCTTCATGGGCGGCGTCGCCGCGCTGGCGCGCGAGCTCGGCTGCACGGTGGAAGGTTCCGACGCCAACGTCTATCCCCCCATGAGCACGCAACTGGAGTCGCTCGGTATCGGCCTGATGAGCGGCTACACGGCCGAGCACCTCCAGCCGCCACCCGACCTGGTCGTGGTCGGCAATGCGATGACCCGCGGCAATCCGGCGGTGGAGTACATGCTGGATGCGTGTCTGCACTATGTCTCCGGGCCGCAGTGGCTGGGCGAGACGGTGCTGGCCGGTCGCGGCGTACTGGCGGTAGCCGGCACTCACGGCAAGACCACCACCAGCAGTTTGCTGGCCCATCTTCTTGACAGCGCCGGACGCGACCCGGGCTTCCTGATTGGGGGCGTGCCGGGGAATTTCGGGGTCTCGGCGAGGTTGGGTTCGCGCAACAGCGAACCCTCATCCGGCGCTGCGCGCCACCTTCTCCCGAGGGGAGAAGGCGCTTTGGTGCCGCCGTTGGCGGCGCCGTTTATTATTGAAGCGGATGAGTACGACACCGCCTTCTTCGACAAACGGTCGAAGTTCGTGCATTACCGCCCGCGCATCGCGATCCTCAACAACCTCGAGTACGACCACGCGGACATCTTCCCCGACGTGGCCGCGATCCAGCGCCAGTTCCATCATCTGGTGCGCACGGTGCCGGGCAACGGCCGGTTGATCGTCAATGCGCATGACGAGCGGCTCGCCGAGGTGTTGGCGATGGGCTGCTGGACGCCGGTGGAAACCTTCGGCATCGGTGCCGGTGACTGGCAAGCCCGCCTGGTCAAAGCGGATGGCTCGGCCTTCAGCGTGCATCATGCCGGCCGGCTGATCGGCGAGATCCGTTGGTCCCTGCTCGGCCGGCACAGCGTGATGAATGCGCTGGCGGCGCTGGCGGCGGCCGCGGCGGCGGGTGTGGATCCGCAAGCGCTGTTACCGGCTTTTGCGAGCTTTGCGAGCGTCAAGCGCCGAATGGAACTGGTCGGTGAAGTCGGCGGGGTGCACGTCTACGATGATTTCGCCCACCATCCCACCGCGATCGCCACCACCCTGGCCGGCCTGCGCGCGAAGGTGGGTGGCGCGCGCATCTGGGTGGCGCTGGAGCCGCGCTCGAACTCGATGCGCCAGGGTGCACATGCCGCGGCACTGGCACCTTCGCTGGCCGATGCCGACGAGGTGGTGTTCCTGCAGCGGGCCGGGTTGGCCTGGGATGCGGCCGCGGTCACCGCGGCCCTGGTGGGTCACGGCACGACGGTGCCGACGGTGGATGCCCTGATCGCCAGCCTGCGCGCGCAAGTGCGGCCGGGCGATCAGGTGATCTTCATGTCCAACGGCGGTTTCGAGGCCGCGCCGCGCCGCTTTGTCGAGAGCCTGCGCGGCACCTGAACCCTGTCCGTGGCGATGGTCGCGGACCACGCCGCCGGCACTGGTTACACTCGACCGATGGCCGTCAGATCCACACAAGCCGACATGCCGCTGTTTCCGCTCGGGTCGGTGCTGTTCCCCGGCGGGCGCCTGCACCTGCGCATTTTCGAACCGCGTTATCTCGACCTGGTGCGCGAGTGCACGCGTAACGGCAGCGCATTCGGCGTGTGCCTGATTCTTGCCGGGCGCGAGCCGGGCGAGTCGACGGTGCCTGCGGCGGTCGGCACCTTGGCGCGGATCAGCGACTTCCACCGCGACGAGGACGGCCTGCTCGGCATCGTGGCCGACGGTGGTGCACGTTTTCGCGTGGCGCGCAGTCGGATGCGCGCCGATGGCCTGTTGCGCGGCGATGCCGAGCTGTGGCCGGGTGAACCGCAGGTCGAGGTGCCGGTGGAGTTCGCCCTGTTGCAAAGCATTCTCGAACGGCTGATCGAGACGATGGCCCCGCACTGGCGACAGGCCACGCGCAGCAACTACGACGATGCCAGCTGGCTGGGTTTTCGCCTGGCCGAACTGTTGCCGCTGGACTGCGGCGAACAGCAGCGCATGCTGGAGCTGATCGATCCTTTGCAACGGCTGGCGGAATTGCGCGACATCCTGCCGCGCTTCCAGAGGCCCTGAGACGCCCGGCCCGCTAGACTGGTGGTCTTTACTGCGGGAGCCGAACACATGGACAACCTGGCTGGCAAGACCCTGTTCATCACCGGGGCATCGCGCGGCATTGGCCTGGCGATCGCGCTGCGTGCGGCGCGCGATGGTGCCAATGTCGTGATCGCGGCCAAGAGTGCCGTGCCGAATCCGAAGCTGCCCGGCACCATCCACACCGCCGCCGCCGAAATCGAGGCCGCCGGCGGCAACGCGCTGGCCTTGCAGGTGGACATTCGCGACGAGGCCCAGGTGACCACGGCCGCGGCCCATGCGGCCGAGCACTTCGGCGGCATCGACATCGTGGTCAACAACGCCAGCGCGATCTGGCTGGCCGGCACCGCCGACACGCCAATGAAGCGCTACGACCTGATGCATCAGGTCAACAGCCGCGGCACCTTTCTGGTCACCCGCACCTGCCTGCCGTATCTGAAGCAGGCGAAGAACCCGCACGTGCTGATGCTGTCGCCGCCGCTGAACCTCCACCCGAAATGGTTTGCGCCACACACCGCCTACACCATCGCCAAATACGGCATGAGCCTGTGCGTGCTGGGCATGAGTGCGGAATTCGCCGAGCTGGGCATCGCAGTGAATGCATTGTGGCCGCGTACCGTCATCGCCACGGCGGCGATCGGCATGATCGAGGGGGTCAGCGCAAAACATTGCCGCAAGCCGGAGATCGTCGCCGACGCCGCCCACGCGATCCTGACGCGCCCAGCGCGCGAGTACACCGGCCATTTTTTCATCGACGACGAGGTGCTGCGCGAAACCGGCGTGACCGATTTCGACCAGTATGCCGTGGAGCCCGGGGCGCCACTGCTGCCTGACCTGTTCCTGGACTGATCGCCATGCGATCCATGCCGGATGACACCTCGACCCTGATCGAGCTGGGCAAGCGCTACTGGTTGCCGGTCTATCACGCGTGCGAGCTGGTGCTCGACCACGGCAAGGGCGCGCGCGTATGGGGTACGCGGGGTACATCGACTTCGGCGCCGGTCTCGCAGTGAATGCCCTGGGCCATCAGCATCCGGACCTGCTCGCGGCGCCGACCACGCAGGCCCGCAAGCGGTGGCGCGCCAGCAATGTGTGCTACACCGAGCCCCATTGCGGCTGGCCGAAGGGCTGGCGCGCCTGCACGCCGCTTTGAGCACGTTTGTTGCAGGCTGAAGCATTGGTGGCGCCATCACAGCAGAGGAGATCTGGCGATGAAATACCTGCACAGCATGGTACGCGTGCGTGATCTGGAGGCCTCGCTGCGCTTCTATTGCGAAGGCTTGGGCTTGCATGAAGTGCGCCGCCGCGAGGTCCCCGCCGGCAAGTTCACCCTGGTGTTCCTGTCCGCGGCCGACAGTCCCGAGGCCGAAATCGAGCTGACCTTCAACTGGGACTCCGAGGAAGATTACGGTTCGGCACGCAACTTCGGTCACCTCGCGTTCGGGGTGGACGATATCTACGCCATCTGTGGGCGACTGCAGTCGATGGGGTACACCATCCACCGGCCGCCGCGAGACGGGCACATGGCGTTCGTGCGATCCCCCGACCTGATCTCGATCGAGCTGCTGCAGAATGGCGATCCGCTGCCCCCGCGGGAGCCTTGGGTCTCCATGGAAAACACGGGGGTCTGGTGAGCGCGGACAGGCTGCCCGATCAGTGGCCGCCGGCAGGGGCGCACCTCATGTCTTGCACGATCGTACACAAGGCGTCTGCCCGACGCACCGCCGTGACCGACGGTGATGTGGAACCCGCGCGCCATGCGGTGCCGCCGGCCGGCCCGAGATCGAGGAGAGGCGTACGGGACGGGTGATCCATCGCTGGCGCCCCGTCAAACGGCTTTTGCGGCGCGCATCGCACCACGTGCGGCGTCGAGGGTCATCGCAATCTCCTCATCGGTATGCGCGGCCGACATGAAGCCAGCTTCAAACGCCGAGGGTGCGAGGTAGACACCACGTTCCAGCATGCCATGGAAAAAGCGGCTGAACTGCGCGGCATCCGCTGAAGTGGCCTGCGCGTAGGTGGTCACCTGGTCGCGGCTGAAAAACAGACCGAACATGCCGCCGACGTGGTTCGTGCTGAATGCGATGCCTTCGTCGTCTGCGACCGACTGCAGGCCGTCGGTCAGCAAACGCGTGCGCGCCGCCAGTCGATCGTGGAAGCCGGGCGCCTGGATCAGCGCCAGCATCGCCAGGCCGGCTGCCATCGCCACTGGGTTGCCACTCAGGGTGCCGGCCTGGTAGATCGGTCCGGCCGGTGCGATCTGCTCCATCAGGTCGCACCGGCCACCATAGGCGCCGACCGGCATGCCGCCACCGATGATCTTGCCGAACGTGGTGAGATCCGGCATGACACGGTAGTGCGCCTGGGCGCCACCCAGCGCCACCCGGAAACCCGTCATCACCTCATCGAAGATCAGTACCGTGCCCGACTTCGTGCACAGTTCGCGCAGGCCTTGCAGATACCCGTCCACCGGCGGGATGCAGTTCATGTTGCCGGCCACCGGCTCGATGATCAGGGCGGCCAGCTCGTGCCCCTGTTCGGCGAACAGGGCCTTGGCCGCCTCGAGGTCGTTGTAGGGCAGGGTCAGAGTCAGGTCGGCATTGCCTGCTGGAACGCCTGGCGACGTCGGCACGCCAAAGGTCAGCGCACCGGAGCCGGCCTTGACCAGGAAACTGTCGCCGTGGCCGTGATAGCAACCCTCGAACTTCACGATCTTGCTGCGACCGGTAGCGCCGCGGGCAAGCCGGATCGCCGACATCGTGGCTTCGGTGCCGGAATTGACCATGCGCACCATCTCCACCGAGGGAATCAGCCGGGTGATCGTCTCGGCCATGTGGACTTCGGCGGCGCATGGCGTGCCGAACGAAAGCCCGTTCCTGACCGCGCGCTCGACCGCTTCGCGCACGACCGGATGATTGTGGCCGACGATCATCGGCCCCCACGAGCCGACGTAGTCGATGTAGCGCTTGCCTTCGACATCCCACAGGTACGGTCCTTCGGCGCGCGCGGTGAAAAACGGTTCACCGCCGACCGACCTGAACGCGCGCACCGGCGAATTCACGCCACCCGGCATCAATGGAAGGGCACGCTGGAACAGTTCGTGATTGGTTGTCATCAGGTTCTCAATGGCTGAACGGGGGAAACAACTGCGCGAAGCATTGCGCCCCGTCGCGCACATTGGGCGCTTCGACGAGTACGGGTCTTCGCAAGTCATGCCTGTCGGCAAAGCGGGATCGCCGCGCTTTCGTATTGTCGGTCGAGTTGCGAGAATGCCCTAATCCGTTGTGATTCGAAGAAGTCCGACCATGAGCCAGAGTTTCCCTGAAGCCACCGTTGCGCGCAAATGGATGTGTGTTGTCTGTGGTTACATCTATGACGAAGCAGAAGGCGTGCCCGACGAAGGCATTCCGGCAGGAACGCGCTGGGAGGACGTGCCCGACACGTGGACCTGTCCGGACTGCGGCACGACCAAGGACGACTTCGAGATGATCCAGATCGACTGAGCGCACAATCCCGCCTGCAAACGGCCAGATTCGGTCAGCGCATCGGCCGGACCGCCTGTTCTGATGTTCCCGCGCACGATCGGTAGCGCGCCAGATGAGGAGCATCTCATGCGACAGTTCATTCCCTTTGAGGACGACTGGGACGTACTGGAACGTCTGCGTCCGGAAGATCTCATTCCCTACCGGGTCGGTCTGCTGCCTGAACCGGGATCGCCTGATCGGACCCCGGGAGCCGGAACGTCGTCGGTCATCGGGCCTTCTCCGGCCGCTCAATCAGCCAGCCCTGCGGTACCGGACCACCGTTCAGGCGCATGACCGTCGGCCGACGCCGTGGCCGGGCGAATCCGCCTTCGTCCGGCCACATCCTGTCGATCTGGAGCATGGCACCCCGGGAGCCTTCCGGGCCAACCGGAAAGTTCACGCAGACACTTCCCACGGGAGCAAGGCGGCGCTATCATGCACGCCCCCTTCGACGGTACGCCCTGCCGCCGGAGATTCCGCGACAAACCACGCTGAGAGCTTTTCATCGAAGGTGTTGACGGCCCCAAAAAGCGATGTAGAATGGGCGGCTCACCCGGGACGAAAGGTCCCAGGGGTGCCATCGGTCTCGATGGCCGGCGAAACGATCTTTGACAGTGTGCGCAGGTGAATTGTGTGGACGTCTTGCGCTGGCAGGTTACGACCTGTCCAAGCCATGCAAGCGTCCCACCAAGTAGAAAGTCAGTAATGAGTTTTGATTGGTTGGGAACATACGCTT
>JACDJC010000337.1_pt1 | contig 58561 bp, 46 predicted proteins | sample 7454191 | NCBI WGS metagenome assembly JACDJC01 (sample SAMN14253291, study PRJNA609438) | sludge metagenome | isolation source: sludge after 25d culture with pyrite and EDTA | collected 2018-12-20 | reverse complement strand
GATCGCCTCGGGGTCCGTGCCCTCGTGCGCGCTCAGTTCGACCAGCGGCACGACGTAGGCCGGATTGAGCCAGTGCGCGTTCAGGAAGCGTCCGGGGTGCGTGATCAGGCCGGCCAGTTCGTCGACGAGGATGGTCGACGTTGTCGAGGCGACGATCGCGCCGGCGCGCAGATGTTCGCCGAGAAAGGCCAGGGCCTCGCGCTTGGCGTCGATCGTCTCCGGCACGCCCTCGAAGACAAAGTCGGCGTCGGCGAGCGCCTCGGCCGCCGCATCGCGGGCCGCGAAACGTACCCGCCGCAGCACCTGCGGGCGCAGGGCGTCGTCGAACACGCCGTGCGCCGACATGGCGGCCAGCGACGCGTCGATCTCGGCCAGGGCGTCGACGCCCAGTTGCGCGCTGTCGTCCTGCGGGCGCGACTTCGCGTCGATCAGACGCACTTCATGACCGGCCCAGGCGAATGCCGTCGCAATGCCGCGGCCCATGCGTCCGGCGCCCAGGGCAGCGATGATCGCACGCCGCGGCGGGTCGTCCCGCATGGCTTCGCCGGTCACGACGCAGCCGTTGCCGCTGTCATGGTGATGCCCTCTCCGGTGCGCAGCAACGTCTGCAGCGCCGGCGCATCGAGTGCATCCAGGCCCAGTGCACCGAACGTGCGCGCGCCCTGATCGAGTGGCTCGCCGACCACGGCCGAGGCGATCGACAGCAGGCCGCGTGCCACCGGGCACGGCACGCCCGCCCAGTCGGCGATCGACACGAGCAGGGCGAGGCCGCAGGCGACGTCCTCACGCATGTAGCGATGACGCAGCAGATCGATGTTTTCCCGCCAGTCGCCACTGTCGACGAGTTTCTGGTGGGCGTCGCCGTACATCCAGCGGTCGTTCTCGTAGTGATCCGACAGCGGGAAGTGTGGCGCACCGTAGCCGAGTGCCTCGCGGATCGCGATGCGCTCGGCGTCGAGCGCGCTCGTCACCCGGCGGATCGATGGCTGCGTGCCCTCGGCATGGATGTCCCAGCGCTCGAAATGTTCGAGCGGGCCGGCGTTCATCAGGATGAGCGGCGGGTGAATGATCGGACCGGCGTTCATCAACGCCGCCGACAGTGCGTCCTCGACCGGTTCGATCACCGGGTACGCCCGGCCGATGACCTTCATCGCATGATCGTGCTCGACGGCCGGAAAGACGCCCGTCGGCAGACGGGTGGCGCGGATCGTGATCGCCACTTCGGTCGGTCCGTGCTTGCGCGCCAGGTAGGGCAGCGTGCCGGTTTCGGCGAAGGCCACGCGAGCCTCGTTGCCGGCGGCGCGCACGGCGCGCGCCATCGTGAACGAACCGAAGCTGCCGGGCGGCAGGTAGATCACCTGGCCGTCGCGCAGATGCGGGGCCAGCGCGCGCGCCAGGTCATCCTGTGCGAAGGCCGGCAGCGGGGCGACGATCAGTTCGGCATCGCGCACGGCGTCCCCGATGTCAGCCGTTGCCAGGGCGATGTCGACCTCGCGCCGCCCCTGGTGGTCGACGAGTGTCAGTCGCGGCGTTTCGAGCAGCGGCGCGAGCGCGGCGGCATCACGCCGCCACAGGCGGATTTCGTGTCCTTGCGCGGCAAGATCGGCGGCGGCGGCATGGCAACCGTTGCCGCCACCCAGAATGGCAATTCGCATCGGGAATCGTCCCTGGTTACAGGTGTGGGTCGGACGTGTCGGGCAGGCGGTCGATCACGCCGCGACACCGTCGGCGATGAACGCCTCGATCCGCTGTGCGTCGTATCCGGCTTCGGCCAGCACGCGGCGCGTGTCGGCGCCGTATTTCGGCGGAAAGGGCAGGTCGGTGCGGGCGCCCTCGACATCGACGGCCATCGGCTGCATGCGGATCGTGCGTCCGTCCGGTGTCGTCGTGTGCGTGAGCCGGTCGGCCAGTGCCGGCAGGTCGCGCACCTGGCGGATATCAAAGATGCGGGTGGCCGGAATCGTCGCTTCACGCAGATCGGCGAGGATCTCGTCGACCGGGCGTTGCGCGGTGATGGCTCCCATCTCCCGGTACAGTTCCTGACGCTGCTGCATGCGGCCCTCGTTGGTTGCACGCACGTCATTGGCCAGAGCGGCAAACCGGGGCATTGCCGTCAGACGGCGCCACTGCACGTCGCTGCCGATGGCCAGATAGACAAAACCATCCTGCGCCGGGTAGACATTGGTCGGAATGAACTTGCGGTGTTCGTTGCCGGCGCGGGTGACCTCGTTCGGCTCGCAGTCGAAGTCGAGCAGGGGCAGTACGGTCGTCAGCCACGAGGCGGCCGCCTGCAGCATCGAGACGTGGATCTCCGACCCCTGGCCGGTTTCGTGGCGCTCGAGCAGCGCGCGCAGCACATTGGCGTAGACCTCGTCGCCGGCCTTCAGGTCGACGACCGGAATGCCGCTGAGCATCGGCGGGCCCTCGGGGTCGCCGGTGACCTCCATGTAGCCGGCCATCGCCTGGATGACCGGATCGTAGCCGGGTGCCCCGGGAAAACGCGGACCCATGGCGGAGATTCCGGCCCAGATGAGGCTTGGCCGGGCAGCGCGCAGCGTCGCCGGGTCGATGCCGAGCGAGGCATAGCGCGCCGGCACCGTGTTGCAGCAGAACACGTCGACGTCGAGCTCGTCGAGCAGGCGCAGCAGGATTTCGCGTCCGCGCGCGTCCTTCAGATTCAGCGCGATCGCTTCCTTGCCGACGTTCGGCGCCACGAAATAGCTGCGCCGATCGTCATCGACGACACGCGCACCGATGTAGCGGTTCGGATCGCCGGGCAGGCCCGCGCCGCCGACCGATTCGATGCGGATGACGCGCCAGCCCAGCTGGGCGAATCGCAGCGTTGCGTGCGGCAGGGACAGCGCCTGCTCCATCGAGAGTACCGTGCGCGGCTTCATGCCGTCTCGCCCACCAGAATCATTTGCCTCCCCATGATGTCGCCGTCCGCGTCAGCCGCCGGCGATCGGCGGCGCGAACAGGACTTCGTCTTCATTGCGGATCGGGTGATCACGCCCGGCGTACTGCGAGTTCACCGAAATCAGGATGACGTCGATGAATTCGAACGCGTCGGCAAAGCGCTCGTCCTGCGTCGGCAACCAGTCGATCAACTGACCCACGGTGCCGATCTCCGGTGGCAGGACGACGATGTCCGAGTCGCGTCCCATGCTGTCGCGCAGCCAGGCGTGATATTTCAGTTTCATGCGTTCCTCAGGCGGTCTCCCGCTCCAGCGCCACGCTGGCTGCCGCCTGCGCTGCCTGCCCGGCCTGGTCGTGAATGGCTCGCGCCACTTTTTCCGGCGACATCGGCGGCTCGAAGATCCGCACGCCGGTGGCGTTGTAGAGCGCATTGGCCACCGCCGGCGCGATCACGATCGTCGGCAGTTCGGAGATGCCCTTGGCGCCGTACGGCCCCTCGGCGCAGTTGCTCTCGAGCAGGTGCATCTCGATCGGCGGCACTTCCGGTGCCGTCATCAGCTTGTAGTCGCGGAAGGACGGGTTGCGCAGCCGGCCCTGCTCGATGCGCATGCCTTCGCTGAGTGCGTAGCCCAGACCCATCGCGACGCCGCCCTCGATCTGGCCCTCCAGGCCCAGCCGGTTGATCACCCGCCCGACGTCCTGCGCAACCGTGACGCGATCGACGGTGATCTCGCCAGTCCAGGTGTCGACGGTGATCTCGGCCACGTGCACGGCGTGCGCATAGGCGGCCGAGTGATCGGAGATGTGTTTTGCGCCTTCGGGCTCGCTCTTCGGTTCGTAATAGTCGGTGACCATCACGAGTTCGGGCTCGGGCTGGAAGTGCATCTGGCGCAGCAGGCGCTCGAGCCGGATCAGCTCGGCGCCGTCGCTCGCGCGCACGACGCCGCCTTCGCGCAGATCGAGCGCCTCGGCTGGCTCGTCGAGAAAGCGCGCCGCGGCGTTCAGGATCTGCGTCTTCGCCTTGACGGCGGCGCGGCGCGCGCCGTTGCCGGCGATGAAGGTCGTGCGCGAGGCGTGCACGCCGACGTCCCACGGCGCGATGTCGGAGTCGTTGTTGACGAGCGTGACGTGCGCCAGCGGCACACCCAGTTCCTCGGCGACGATCAGCGTGATCACCGCATCGATGCCCTGGCCGATGTCCGAGGCGCCGCTGATGACGGTCACGCGCGCATAGTCGTCGAGTTTCAGGATCGTGCCGATGCCGTCCGACTTGTGGATCTTGGCGCCGCCGGCATTGTGCACGGAAGAGGCCAGGCCGATCCCTTTCTTGTAGCGTCCGGGGGCGTCGCGCTGCGCCGCGTATTCCTTGCGCTTGCGGCTGTAGTCGCTTGCGTCGGCGGCCGTCTGCAGGCACTCGGCGAACATCGATTCGCGCAGGAACGCCTTCTGCGGCGTCGTTTCGCCGGACTTCTGTGCGTTCTTCAGGTGGAACTCGAGCGGATCGATGTCGACCATGTCGGCCAGCATGTCCATCTGCTGCGCCGTCGCCCAGGTCGTCTGCACGTTGCCGTAGCCGCGGAACGAGCCGGCATACGGGTTGTTGGTGTAGATCGCCTGCGCCTGAAAGTCGATTACCGGCACGCGGTAGTGTCCGGACGTCGTGCGCATCATGATGACCGGAATCGTCGGCCCCCACGAGGTGTAGGCGCCGTTGTCGAGCAGCGCGTCGACGCTGCGGAACGTCAGCACGCCGTCGCGTGTGCAGCCGGTGCGCATGTGCATGATCGCCGACTGGCGCGTGGGCGAGGCGCGGAACTCCTCGGTGCGCGTGTACAGCACCTTGACCGGACGGCCGGTCTTCTTCGCCAGCAGCGCGGCGATCGGCTCGTACGGATAGACGTCCAGCTTGGAGCCGAAGGCGCCGCCCACCGGCGGCTGGATCACGCGGATGTCGCCCGGGTGGATGCCCAGCGCCGGCGCGAGGTCCATCTTGTAGTTGTACGGATACTGCGTCTGCGTCCAGATCGTCAGCTTGCCGTTGAAGTCGAAGTCGGCGATCGCGCACGACGTGCCCATGCAGCAGTGCGTCACGTGATGTGCGCGAAACACGTTGTCGACGATGAAGTCGGACTGCGCTTCGGCGGCGGCCAGGTCGCCGTGGCGAAACTCGAAATGCAGGCTGCGGTTGTCCGGGAAGTTTTCCTGGACCTGCGGCGCACCCTTGCGCGCGCCTTCCTCGGGCGTGAAGACGGCCGGCAGGTCCTCGAATTCGACCTCGATCAACTCGAGCGCGCGCGCGGCGATCGCCTCGGTCTCGGCGGCCACGGCAGCGATCTCGTCATGCTCGCAGCGCACCTTGTCCTTGAGCGCGGCGTTGTCGCGCACGAAACCGAATTTCAGGCCGGCGGCGTCCTTGCCGGTAAGCACGGCGTGCACGCCCGGCAGGGCTTCGGCCCGGCTGGTGTCCATGCGCACGATGCGTGCGTGCGGCCGGCCGGCGAACAGCACCTTGCCGATCAGCATGCCGGGCAGCACCATGTCGTTGATGTAGCGCGTCTTGCCGGAGGCCTTGTCGGGCGCATCGGGCTTCGGAACGCGCCCGCCGATCAGGGTCTTCTTCACCACGGGAGATGAGGCAGCAGATTTGTCCATGGCTGTACTCCGCTTGAAAATGGGTTTGCGGTGGCTGCAGGAAATGCGCCGGTGCGGATGAGTGCCGCGCGCGTTCAGCGTGCGCGGCGCAGCTCCGTTGCGACGACCTCCTGCACCGCGTCGAGCACCTTGGTGTAGCCGGTGCAGCGGCACAGATTGCCTTCCAGACCGCGCTGGATGTCGGCGCGTGTCAGGTCGGGGTTGTTCTCCACCAGGTAGTGTGCCTGCATGATCATGCCGGGCATGCAGAAGCCGCACTGGATGGCGCCGTGTTCGACGAAGGCTTTCTGCATCGGACTCAGGCCTTCGGCCGTGCGCAGCCCTTCGATCGTCAGCACATCGCGGCCGTCGCAGTCGACGGCATACATCAGGCAGCTGTTCACGGTCTTGCCGTCGACCTGGATCGTGCACGCGCCGCACTCGCCTTCACCGCAGCCATATTTGGTTCCGGTGAGATCGAGTACGTCGCGCAGCATGTCCAGAACCTTCATGTCGGCCGGGATCCTGAGCGTGACGTCGCGGCCATTGAGCCGGAAGCTGATTTCGGTTTCAACGGAGATCATCGAGCACCTCCTGCACGAATACTTTGACGAGATGACTGCGGTACCAGGCGCTGGCACGCACGTCATCGATGGGTTTGGCGTCTTCCGACGCTGCGGCCACTGCCGCGGCGATCGTCGCGTCGTCGAGCGTGCGGCCCTCCAGCGCGGCTTCGACCTGGCGCGCGCGCAGCGGCGTCGCCGCGACCGAGCCCATGGCCGCGCGCACGCCGGTGAGCTTTCCGTCCTCGGTGCGCTGCGCGCCGATGGCCAGCGAGACCGTCGAAATTTCCAGCGCCGGACGCGGACCGGCCTTGCGAAAGCGGCTGATGAAGCCGGCGGCGGGCCGCGCGAACACGACGGCGGTCAGCAGCTCCTCCGGCCGCCGGACCGTCTTGCCGGGGCGCAGGAAGAACTCGGCCAGCGGCACGCGTCGCGTCTGCACGGCTTCGTCCTGCCAGCTGGCCAGTTCGACCGACGCGTCCAGCACCAGCAGCGGCGGGATCGTGTCGCCGGCCGGCGAGGCGTTGCAGAGGTTGCCGCCCACCGAGGCCGCATTGCGGATCTGTTCGCTGGCAAAATGTTCGGCCGCCTCGACCAGCGCCGGGGCGAGTTCCGCCAGCGCCGCGCTGCGCCGGATCTCGCTGACCGTGGTCGTCGCACCGATGCGGATCTCGCTGTCGCCGGCGTCGATGCCGTGCAGTGCCCCGATGCGGCGGATGTTCAGCAAGGTCGATTCGTACTGGCGCACGCCGGCTTCGGTCTGCGGCGCCAGATCGGTGCCGCCGCACAGGACCGTGGCCGTGCCGTCGGCCATCGCGCGCAATGCCTCGTCGAGGTGCTGCGGCGCGAGATACGTGGAAATTTCCTGCATGTTGCTGCCCCTCAGAACTTGATCGGCTCGCGGTAGCGACCGAATACCTGGACCATTTCGCGCGTGATCTCGCCGACACTGGCGTAGGCCTTGACCGCGTCGACGATGGCCGGCATCAGGTTGACGCCGGCGCGTGCATCGGCCGCCACCCGGGCCAGCGTCTGTTTCACCTGCGCTTCGTCTCGTTCGGCACGCACCCGATCGAGCGACTCGATCTGCAGGCGCGTGTCCTCTTCCTTGTACGGGTGGAACTCGACCGGATGGTCTTCTTCCTTCTCGTTGCGGTAGCAGTTCACGCCGACCTTCGGGAACGCGCCCGATTCGATGTTGCGCTGCATCTCGTAGGCCTGGGCCGAGACCCGGGCCTGGATCGAGCCATCGGCGATCAGCTTGACGATGCCGCCCTGCGCATCGGTGTCGGCGATGATCTCCTTCATCAGGTCGCGCATGCGGTTGGTCATCGTCTCGATGTAGAACGAGCCGCCCAGCGGGTCGACGGTCTCGGTCAGGCCCATCTCCTCGATCAGGATCTGCATCGTGCGCAGCGAGATGCGCGCCGAGTATTCGGTCGGGATCGTGTAGGCCTCGTCGTACGAGCACAGCGCCATCGTCTGCGTGCCCGACAGCGCGCTGATGAGCGCGTAGTAGGCGCCGCGCACGATGTTCATCTCCGGCTGCTCGAAGGTCAGCCCGCCGCCGCCGCCGCCGGCAATCATGCGCAGCCACATCGAGCCGGGCTTCTGCGCCTGGTATTCCTCCTTCATGATCTGCGCCCACAGGCCGCGCCCGGCGCGGAACTTGCAGATCTGCTCCCAGAGGTTGCCGAAGATGTTGAAGTTGTACGACAGGCGCCCGGCAAATTCGTCGACGTCCAGGCCGCGCCGGATGACGTCATCGGCGTAGGCGCGCGCGATGCAGAAGGCGTAGGCCATCTCCTGCGCCGGCGTCGCGCCCGATTCGCGGATGTGATAGCCGCACACCGACACCGGGCTGTATTTCGGTGCGTGTTCGGCGCAGTACTCGATCGTGTCGCCGACCAGCCGGATCGACGGCTCGACCGGGTAGATCCAGGTGCCGCGGCCGATGAATTCCTTCAGGATGTCGTTCTGGCAGGTGCCGCGCAGCTGCTTGAGGTCATAGCCGCGTTTCTCGGCCATCGCCAGGTACATGGCGATCAGGATGGCCGCTGCGCCGTTGATCGTCAGCGACACGGTGATCTTCGCCAGGTCGATGCCGTCGAAGGCGATCTCGACGTCGCGCAGCGTGTCGATGGCCATGCCGACGCGGCCGACTTCGCCTTCGGCCATCGGGTCATCGGAATCGAGCCCGATCTGCGTCGGCAGATCGAAAGCGACGTTCAGCCCGGTCTGGCCGTTGGCAATCAGGTACTTGAAGCGCTGGTTGGTCTCGTGCGGATTGCCGAAGCCGGCGTACTGGCGCATCGTCCACGGCCGCTTGCGGTACATCAGCTGGTGGATGCCGCGCGTGAACGGGTATTCGCCCGGCGCGCCGAGCATGTCCAGCCCGCCGCTGGCTTCCAGTTCGGCGGCGGTGTACAACGGCTCGACTTCGATTCCCGACTCGTTCAGGACGGGCTTCAGTTCGATCGGGGCGCGGTCGTTCATCGCACGTTCTCCCGGATGTAGTCGCAGGTATCGTCCAGTTTCGAACCGGTCGGGAAAATGCCCCTGAAGCCGAGCGCGCGCAGTTCGTCATGATCCTGCGCCGGCAGGTTGCCGCCGATCATCCACAGCTTGTCGGTCAGGCCGTTGGCCTCGAGCATCGGCTTGAGCTTGCGGCAGAAGGGCAGGTGCGAGCCGGCCAGGCTGGACAGCGCGATCACGTCGACGTCCTCGTCGAGCGCCATGCGTGCGACCGCCTCGGGGGTCTGGCGCAGGCCGGTGTAGATGACCTCGAAGCCGGCGTCCATCATCGCGCGCGCGACGACTTTCGCCCCCTGGTCGTGGCCATCGAGTCCGGGCTTGGCGAGCAGCACGCGGATGCGCCGTGTCGTCGCCTGCGGTTTTTCCGCCTGGGCGGCAGGAGTGGAACTCATGAGCTGACCTCTTTCGCAATGATGAGTTTCAGGATTTCGCTGGTGCCGCCGCCGATCAGCGTGAAGCGCACGTCGCGCAGGTAGCGCTGCACCGGGTATTCCATCGCGTAGCCGTAGGAGGCGAGCACCCGCGCGGCCTGGTCGCAGATCGACGCCGCCGTCTCGGTGGCGAAGAGCTTCGCCATCGCCGCCTCCTTGTGGTGCGGACGCTGTGCGTCGGCCAGCCAGGCGGCATAGCGCACCAGGTGCGTCGCCGCTTCCAGCCCGGTCGCCATCTCGGCCAGCTTGAACTGGATCGCCTGGAAGCGGTTGATGGCCTTGCCGAACTGCTTGCGCTCGCCGGCGTAGCGCACCGCTTCGTCGAGTGCCGCGCGCGCCACGCCCAGCGCCATCGCGCCGGTGATGATCCGGATCTCGGCCAGCGTCTTCCTCAGATGCACTTCGCCGTCGCCTTCTTCCTTCGACAGCCGGTGCGTGTCGGGCACGAAGCAGCCGTCGAACGAGACTTCGGAGGTCGGCAATGCCCAGACGCCCATCTTGTGGATCGCGCGCCCGATCTGCAGACCGGCGAAATCGCGCTCGACGAGAAAGATCGTGAGCTTTCTCTCCTCGCCGGCGCGCGCGAAGACCGTGAAGAAGTCGGCCACCGGCGCCGACGTGATCCAGGTCTTGTGGCCGTCGATCACATAGCCGCCGTCGATCCTGCGCGCCGTCGTGGCAATCGAGCCGAGGTCGGAGCCGGCATCGGGTTCGGTCATGCAGATGCCGCCGATCTTCTTTCCTTCGAGCGCCGGGCGGAACAGACGCCCGAGAATGTCCTCGTTGCCGAGCATCTGCAGGAACTTGGTGCCCATCAGCGACTGCATTGCCGCCGCGCCGGCCAGCGACATCGAACCGCGTGCGATCTCGGTCAGTGCCAGGCAGAACTCCGTCAGCGCCATGCCGCTGCCGCCGGCGTCCTCCGGATAGCGCATGCCGAAGAAACCCAGTCCGGCCAGTTCGAGGAAGAGCTCGCGCGGAAACTCGCCCGCTTCGTCGAGCGCCGCCGCATTCGGTGCGATGCGCCGATCGGCGAAGCGCGCAAAGGTCTCGCGTACGGCGCGCTGCTCTTCAGTCAGTTCGAAATCCATGTTGCCGTGTCCGTTTCCTGTCCGTTCAACCTTCCCAGCCGTAGAGTTCGCGCGCCTTGTCCGGCGAGATCACGCTGTTGCGTACCTCTTCGGCGAGCACCTTGCGATCGCGCTTCTTCGGGTCGCCGTAACCGCCGCCGCCGCTGGCGACCTGGTGGTAGATCGTGCCCTTGGGCACGCCGGTGACCAGGTCCTTGTTGCGCGGCACGACCTCGGTGCCATCGGGGTATTTGAGCCGGATGAAGTTCAGTCCGGCGTCGCCGCCGCCAAACAGGCCGAAGGCCGGTTCGAAGTCGCCGTCACCGAAAGTGACCAGCTGGGTGTCGTCGGAGCCGATGCGGAAGATCGTCTCGACGCCGAGACCGCCGCGCCATTGGCCGGCGCCGGCCGAGTCCATCAGCAATTCGTGCCGCAGCAGGGTGTGCGGCGTCTGCTGCTCGAACATTTCATAGTCCTGGTCGAGAACGCCACCCGAGGCATCGATCATGCCGATATGATCATACCCGTCGGTACCGAGCATCGCGCCGGAGCCCCCTTTGAGGCCCATGAAACCGATGTCGACGTATTTCTCGTCGGTGTTCGGGTCGATGCCGGTCGTGAGCGAGGCGAGCAGGTTGTTCCAGCCGGCCGTGACGCGATCGGGCAGCACCGGTGCCAGTGCGCGCTGGATGGCGTCCGCATTGGGCGGGCACAGGTGGTTGCCGAAGGTTGTCGCTTTCGGATAGGCCGCATTCAGGATCTTGCCTTCCGGAATGATGATCTCGATCGGTTCGACCATGCCCTCGTTGTGCGGAATGTCCGGATTGACCATCTGCAGCAGCGTGAGGATCGTCGCCGACGCACTCGACGTGTAGGTGCCGTTGACGAAGCCGTTGGTCTGCGCATCGGTGCGTGAATAGTCGAAGCGGATCCGGTTGTCCTCGACGTCGATGTCGACGCGGATCGTGAATTTCGAACCCTCGTGGCGTCCGTCGTAATAGACACGTCCCTCGCCGGAATAGCGCCCGTTCGGGATCTTGGCAATTTCCGCTTCCATCATCCGGCGCGTCGCATCGAACAGCGCCTGCTTGTGCGCCTCGAAGCTCGCCAGGCCGTACTTGTTCAGCAGTTCGAGCACGCGTCGCTCGCCGACGGTGCACGCGCCCATCTCGGCCTTCATGTCGTGCTGGACGATGTCCAGGCGCACGTTGGCGAAGATCAGGTTCCACACGTCCTTGCGCAGCTTGCCGCGTTCGACGACCTTCACCGGCGGGATGCGCAGCGCCTCCTGCCAGACTTCGACGGCATTGGGGTTGTAGCCGCCGGCGACGTTGCCGCCGATGTCGGCCTGGTGGCCCTTGACCGCCGTCCAGGCAACGAGTTTGTCCTCGAAGAAGACCGGCTTGAAGGCGGCGACGTCGTTGTTCTGGTTGCCCAGGCTGAAGACGTCGTTGTGGAAAATGACGTCGCCGGGATAGATCTCGTCGCCGAAGTACTCCTTGATGTACTTGCACACCGGCGCCAGCGAGAACGCCAGGATCGGCAGGTTCTCGGTCTGTTCGAGCATCCGGCCGTCGCCGTCGTACAGGCCGGTGACGTAGTCCTTGGCTTCGCACAGGATCGGCGAGCGCGTCGTCTGCTCCATCGAGATGCTCATCTCGTCGGTGATCGACTTGAAGGTGCGTGCGTAGACCGACAGCAGGATCGGGTCGATCTCCACGCCGGCCTGGCCGGCCATGGTGGTGTCTGCTTGCGGGGCATTCAGGGTATTCATCTGGCTTCTCCCGTCAGGCCGAGGCCGTGGTCTGGTTGCCCAGTGCTGCGCGGGCCAGTTCGTCGCGACCCTTGCGAAACAGCACGAAGGAGCCGAGCGCGTCGACGACGCAGTCGAATTGCGTGTCGACGAAAATCGCCGTCGTCACCTGCTCGATCATTGCCGGGCCATCGACCCGGTTGCCATGGCGCATCTGGTGGCCGTCGTAGATCGGCACTTCGCCGAACGCCTGGCGCAGCGGCAGATAAACGGTGCGGCGTCCCTTGAGCGCGTGAGCGCTGTCGGCGCCCTGCCAGTCGTCGCGCCGGTAGCCCGGACGTTCGGTCGTGCCGATCGCCTGCACGCGCACGTTGATCACCTCGATCGGTGTTTCTTCGTCCGCCAGCGAGTAGCCGTAGAGCCGTTCGTGTTCGGCATGGAAGCGCTGCGCGATGTCGGCCACATCGCGTGCCGTGATCGACTCGCGCGGCACGATGAACGAGACTTCGTGGTACTGGCGGATGTAGCGGCAGTCGAGCTTGATTTCGGTGCGGCGCCGCTCGGCCGGCACGCGCTCCTCGGTGAGCAGGCCGTCGCCTTCGCGGGCCATTTCGTCGATCATGGCATCGAGCTTCGCCCAGTCGATGCCGTCGAAGCGGGCAACGAAGGTGCGCACGAAGTCGTGCTTCAGTTCGCTCATCAGCATGCCGAAGGCGCACAGCACCGAGGATTCGCGCGGCACGATCTGCAGCGGGATCTCCAGCTCGTCGCAGATCGCGCAGGCGTGGATCGGCCCGGCGCCGCCGGCCGGCACGATCGGAAACTCGCGCGGATCGAAGCCGCGCTTGATCGTCACTTCGCGCACGCCCTGCGCCATGTTGTTGCAGGCGACCCGGTACATGCCGGCGGCGGCTTCCTCGATCGACAGACCCATCGGGCGGGCGATGTGCGTTTCGATCGCCTTGCGTGCCGCCTCGACGTCGAGCTCCATCTTGCCGCCGGCAAAGAACGACGGGTCGAGATAGCCGAGCACGACGTTGGCGTCGGTGGTGGTCGGCAGTTCGCCGCCCTTGCGATAGCAGGCCGGGCCGGGATCCGCGCCGGCGCTTTGCGGGCCCATGCGCAGCAGGCCGCCCTCGTCGAGCCAGCCGATCGAGCCGCCACCGGCGCCGATCGTGTGGATGTCGAGCATCGGCAGCGCCAGCTTGTGCCGTGCGACCTCGCCGTCGTTCTTGATCATCGGCGTTTCGACCGAGACCGAGGTCTCGAAACTCGTGCCGCCCATGTCGGTCGTGATGCACTTGTTCTGGCCGTGCGCGCGTACGTAGAACAGGCTTGCTCCGGGGCCGCCCGCCGGCCCCGACAGCAGCGTGAGCGCGGCTTTCTCGCGTGCCAGCTGCGGCGTGATGACGCCGCCGTTGGACTGCATGATCAGCAGCAGACCCTGAAAGCCGGCGTTTTTCAGGCGGGTGACGAGCTGATCGAGATAGCGGTTCAGGATCGGGCCGACATAGGAATTCAGCGCCGTCGTGCTCACCCGTTCGTAAAAGCGGATCGACGGCAGCAGATCGGTCGACACCGTCAGATAGGCACCCGGCATCTCGCGGCGCACGATCTCCGCCGCCGCCTGCTCGTGCGCCGGGTTGGCGAACGAATTCATGAAGCAGATCGAGACCGCTTCGACGTCTTCCGCCTGGAACTGCGCGATCGCGCGGCGCACCGCCTCGACGTCGAGCGGCACCGTCTCGACGCCGTTGCGGTCGAGACGGCCCGGCACGCCCACACGGCGGTAGCGCGGCACGAGCGGCTTCACGTTGGTATAGCGATTGTTGTACTGCTCTTCGCGAATGCCGCGGCGCATCTCGAGCGCATCGCGCACGCCTTCGGTGGTCAGCAGCGCGCTTTTCGCGCCGTTGCCGGTGATCGTCGCATTGGTCGTCACCGTCGTGCCGTGCACGATCGTGTCGATGGTCGGCGCGAACGCCTCCAGCGTCATCGGCGGGGTCTGGCTGGCCGCGATGTCGGTCAATCCCTGGATGACGGCAATCGACGGGTCCGACGGCGTCGACAGGGTCTTGAAGATCGCCGGTTCGGCATCGTTGCGGGTGACGACGAAGTCGGTGAAGGTGCCGCCTACGTCGATTCCGATCTTGAGCGTCATGTCGTGGCTTCCTGCATGCGGATTCATGTGGGTTTCAATGGCCGGTGCCGGTCATCGGAGCGCCCGGGCGGGTCTGGTTCGAAGCGCCACCCGCACCCGGAGCGGGCACGGCGGGATCGGCCGGTGTCGCCGCGTCGTGGTCATCGTTCATCGCCTGCGCGACCATGTGGCGCACCTCTTCCTTGCGTACCTTGCCCAGCGCGGTCCGGGGCAGGGCCTCGAGGAAGACGACGTCCTTCGGATGCTTGTAGCGTGCGATCCGGTCTTCGAGCAGCGCCAGCACGCCGGCGGCGTCGATCGTGTGGCCCGGCCGGCGCACGATCACGGCAACGACGATCTCGCCCCAGCGCGGGTCCGGGCGGCCGACGACCGACACTTCCTCGATCGCCGGCGATTCGGCCAGGATGTTCTCGATTTCGGCCGGGTAGATGTTCTCGCTGCCCGAAATGATCATGTCCTTCTTGCGCCCGTCGACCCAGAGCAGGCCGGCCTCGTCGAGATGGCCGACGTCGCCGCTGTGGAACCAGCCGTCGACGAGCACGTTGGCCGTTGCTTCCGGCGCGTTCCAGTAGCCGCTCATCACGTTCTCGCCGCGCACGAGGATCTCGCCGCTCGTGCCCGTGGCGACGTCCTTGCCGTAGTCGTCGACGATGCGGATCTCGCAGCTCTGCGCGATGCGTCCGGCGCTGCCGACGAAGCCGCTGTCCTCGCGCCGCTGATAGGCGGCGATCGGGCAGGTTTCCGTCGCGCCGTAGATCTGGGCCACCGGAATGCCGCGTTCGTGGACGGCGCGGATCAGCGCTTCGGAGACGACCGTCGAGCCGGTCGAGATCATGCGCAGACTGGACAGGTCAGCCGTCGCCCAGCGCGGGTGCGCCATCATCGGGTCGAGCTGCGCCGGCACGAGCACTGTCAGCGTGATGTGTTCGCGCTCGATCGCGTCAAAGGTCGGTTCGACCTCGAAGCGTGGATGCAGCACGACGGTGGCGCCGATGCTCAGTGCCGGCGTCGTCTGGTTGTTCAGTCCGCCGACGTGGAACATCGGCAGCGTCGTCAGGATCCGGTCGGCGGCCGTCATGTCGTGCATGTGCACGCTGTTGCGCGCGTTGGCGGCGACGGCGCGCTGCGTGAGCACCACGCCCTTGGGCGTTCCGGTCGAGCCCGACGTGTAGCATACGAGCAGGGGCTCGTCGGTGAAGTCGGCGCGTGCCGGCAGCGCCGCCTCGTCGGCTCCGGCGAGAAAGTCGTCCCAGGTCGTCCAGCCCGGAAGGGCTTTCCCGGTGGTGACGAGCCGCATGGCACCCAGCACATCCCGGAAGGCATCGGTCTGCGCAACGAAGACCGGTTCGACCACCAGCACGTCGGGTGGACAGTCGCCGAGCATCTGCCGATGCTCCGGCGCGGCCAGCCGCCAGTTCAACGGCATGAATTTTGCGCCCAGCCGGGCCGCGGCGAAGAGCAGCGCCAGCATTTCCGGGCTGTTGAAGCCGAGCCAGCCGACACAGCCGCCGCGCGCGACGCCGGCTCGTGCCAGCGCAGCGGCCACTTGCCGGATCCGTTGCGCGAACTGCGCATAGCTCAGGTCGCGCCCCGGGAAGCGGATCGCGATCCGCTCCGGGGTTGCCCGGGCGTGTCCTTCAATCCATTCGTCGAGGCTCATGTCCATCCCCCTGGCGAAACGCCCTGTTCCGCCCTGTCCGCGTGTCCGGCACCGCACCCCTCGCGACGACATGCCGGCGACGAAAGCGCCGTCATGCCGGCTGGCCATCTCCGGCCGATCCCCGGAATGCGTGCCGCCAGCGGTCACGCCGGATGCACGCGCGGCGCACGTTTTCAGCGGTCGCCGACCTCGATCACGACCGCCATGGCCGTGTCGCCCGCCGCACAACCGGTGAACAGACCCAGTCCGCCGCCCTGCAGCACCAGCGTCTCGATCAGCTCGATGACCGCCCGGGTTCCCATCGGCGCCTGCGGATGACCCCAGACGAGCGAACAGCCGAAGCGGTTCATGTCCTCGAGCACCGCGCCGGTGGCCTGCGCGAAATACAGGTCGTTGACGGCAAACGGGTTGTGCGTCTTGATCGCCTTCATCTGCGCGACCGTGCTGCCGGCCTGCTCGAGCGCGCGCATGGCTGCCGGCACGGTCGCTTCCGGCATGTGTGCCAGCTCGGCCCGGGCGAGCCCGAAGCCGCGCAGGCGAATGGCGATCTTCGGATCGCGCGACAGTTCCCGTGCCCGTTCGGGTGTGGTCACGACGATGCCGGCATTGCCGTCGGCTGGATGAGTCTGCCCGCCGTAGGTGACGCTGCCGCCTTCCATGACCGGCTTGAGCTTCGCCAGGCCTTCGGCGGTCGACTGCGTGAGGCCCTCGTCGCCGGCGAGTGTCGCCACCGTCTTGCGCAGATTGGCCGCCGGCACCTCGAACGGCAGGCTCATGAAGCGCCTGAGGAAGGCGCTGTCGTCGGCGAGCGCCTCGCGATACTGCGCCTCGCGCATCAGCACGACTTCATGCTGCTCGGCGGTGCCGATGCCATGCTTTTTCGCCACGTTTTCGGCGGTTTGCAGCATCGAATGGCCGCCGAGCGGATCGCAGCCGAAGTTGTCCATGACCCAGTCTTCGGCCGCGCCGGTGCCGCCCGGACCCTTCGGGTTCGGGTAGTACAGATGCGGGCCGTTCGACGTGCGGTCGCAGTTGATGACGAGTGCGGTCTCGGCCATTCCGGCGCCGATTTCCTGGGCGCCGGCGAGCAGCGTGCGCACGCCGGTGGCGCACGCCTGCATCATCGTCGGGCCGCCGGCACGGTTGGCGCCGATCAGGCCGGTCAGCCACGGCAGGCCGTAGAACGAGTGCTTCTGCGGCACCGAGAAACCGAGCACGCCGTAATCGAAGATCGCCGGATCGATCGAACGCTTCTGCAATTCGGCGCGGGCGACGTGGGCAGCGAATTCGATGCTGTTCAAGTGGGCGAAACTGCCCTGCCAGCGCGTGAAGGGAGTGCTCCAGTAGACGCCGTACGGAATTTCTGCGCGATAGGTCATGATGATTCCTCGTCCTGCAAGCCGATGGCAATGATGAAGGCGTGGCGTGCCTGCATCAGGTGTTGCTGAGTAGTGGTTGCGGCCGCTTCGCCGTCGCCCCGGCGCAGCGCCGCCGCGATCCGGTCGAGACCGGCGAGCGCGATGGCGCGGATTTCCCCGTTGCCGAGCGTGATGGCGGCGATGTGCTGCATGTGATCGTCGTATTGCTCGATCAGTCGTGCCAGCCGGCGATTGGGCACCAGGGCAAGGCATGCGGCACGAAACCGGGCATGGGCATCCCGAAACGTGGCGGCATCGTTCGATTCGTGCGCCTGTGTCGCGGCCGCCAGTGCTTCCTCGATCGGAGCGCGCACGTCCTCGTCGACGCAACGTGGCGCGATCCGGCGCATCGCCGCCGTCTCCAGCAGGAAGCGGATTTCGTAGATGTCGGCGGCGTCCTCGATCGACAGGGCGGGCACGGTGAAGCTGCGCCCCGACAGCACCAGCAGCCCCTCGCCGGCCAGGCGCGTCAGCGCCTCGCGGACCGGTGTGCGCGAGACGCCGAGTCTTTGCGCCAGCGCGACTTCCTGCAGGGGCTGACCGGCGCTGACCGTTCCGCTGCGCAACTGCGCACGCAATGCCTGGTAGACCTGATCGGACAGGGCAGGAGACCGTTCGAGCGGGGCGAGGGCGGGAGACATGCTGAGGATTCCGGCTGATGGGTACAGCGTACCGCTGCTGTCTACAGCATACTGTATACATTACGAAAGTGAATGTAAAGAATTCGCAACGGATATTTTTCCCGGGCCAGCCGGATCGGGTATCGGTCATGCCGGCGCCCGTTTTCCGATGCCGTGCGCCGGAGTCCGCCGGAGCGCTGGCCTGCATCGCCGGTTGCCACAGCGGGTCCGGTTCATCCGGTACTCCGTGAAACGCCGGCCGATGCGATCAGGAGCGTGCCGGGACCGTCGCGGACAGGAATTCCCGGGGCAGGCGCAGACGCGCCCGTTCCATCGACGTTTCGAGCGCCGTGCCGTTGACTTCGCCATGGCCCTGCACGGCATGCGCGTCGCCAGCATGGAAAAGCGCTTCGTCGACGAAAATCGGCAGGTACAGTGTCGTGCCGGCGACCAGTTCGGCGCAATCGATATTGCCGCCGAAGGGGCCCGGCACGACCGATGTGTGTGCGCCTTCGTCGGCCGGCGCGACACCGAGGATGCCGAGAAAGGGGCGCAGCGGCAGTTCGATGCCTTCGGCGAACGGCACGATTCCGCGTGCGCGGTCGAAACGGAAGTGCCGCAGGCTGCCCTGCGCGAACCCGGCGGCGAGCAGGCCGCGGCTGACCGCGCCCGGCGCCATCAGGTTCATGCCGATCGGCCCGACGTCGAGTTCGAGAATGTCGACTCGCGGTACCACTCCCAGGGGCCACGATGTACCGGTGCCATGCCGATCAGGAAGTCCGGACAGGCGCGCGGGCGGCTGTTGGCCAGGTGATCGTTGGCGAAGACGATGAGTACGTCCGGCCTTGCCGCGAGCAGACGCTTCGCCGTTCATCGTTTGCCCGGGTCCGCCGGCTCCGGCATCCGCAGGGAACGATCGAGAAATTCGTTCGTGTAGATTTTCGATACGTCGTAGGGCCGGTCGATCCCGATGAAGTCCCGGATCAGTTCATAGTCGCTGCGCAGGCGCGCGGCGTCGTGTGCACCGGGCACGATCCCGCTGTCCTGCGGATCGCGCATCAACTCCACGACCAGCTTCCAGTTCGCCAGTTCATCGTCAAGGCGCAAGGCGGGGTGTGCGTCGACGAGTGTTCGTACGCACGGCTCCGGCGCCTGGGCGCACGCAAGAAAAGCACGTTGCGTGACCCGGACGAAGTTTTCGATCAATGGCGTGTTGGCGCGCAGGAAGGCGCCATGGACGATGATCGAGTTGCCGTACGGGTTCACCCCGGTGTCACGCCAGGCGAGGAATTGCATCCGTTCGCCCAGTTCACGCCGGAACAGATAGTGCCGGTTATAGAATGACGGGACGATGTCGACCGCGCGTCCCTGGAGTGCGGCCAGCTTGGCGCCGGGATCGATATTCACCCAGGTGACGGATTCAGGAGGGATGCCGGTCGCCTTTGCAAAAGCCGGCCACATGACACGGACGCCGTCTGCGGCAGGAGCCCCGATCCTCTTTCCGGGAAAGTCCTGCGGTCCGGTGATACCGGTATCCTTGAGCCAGTAAAAACCGTGCGCAGAGTTGGCGTAGATGTTGTAGACGGCGACCAGATCGGCTCCACGGCCGATCGCGACCAGCGCAGTCGCCATGTCTGCCACACCCGCGGGATTGATGCCGGCTCCCACTTTCTGCGCCACGAACGATGAACCCTTGCCGAATTCAAGGCGCAGATCGATGCCCGCGTTTTCGTACCATCCGAGTTTCGAAGCGTAGTAGTACGGGGCAAAATCTCCGGCCGGCACCCAGTTCAGGACGAGGTCGATTCTCTGGCTGCCTGCGGCTGCGGCCGGGGAGATCCAGAATGCACCGGCGAGCAGAAGCGCCCATCCCCGGCGGAGAGATCGAAGCAGCCGCAACCGGGCCAGTTTGTCGAAAGAACGATCCCGCAGTGTTTCGGGTATGGAAAACAGCCTCTGTGCATGAATTCTGAACATGACTCCGAACCGACCTGGATGGCGTTCGTGGAGTCTTCCCCGGCAGTCCGGACGCCGCATGTTTGCCGTGTTGTCACACCTTGCGCTGATCGGTGTCTGGTTCGCGTTCGTGCACATCGGCGATGTGCCCCGGTTCGTCATGCCATCGCCGTCCGCAACACTGGAAGCGCTCCTGTCCTCCCGGTACGGATGGGGCGAGAACACGCTCGTCACCGCCGTGGAGATTCTGGTTGGATACGTACTGGCCGTTGTCTGCGGTATTGCACTGGCTCTTCTTTTCACCTGGTCGAAAACGCTCGAAGCCTGGTTGTTTCCGTTGATCGTCACGCTGAACATGATTCCGAAAGTGGCGTTGGGGCCGGTGGTCATCCTCTGGCTCAAATACGGCATTCTGCCGAACACGATCCTCGCGTTTTCGATCGCCGTGTTTCCGATCCTGCTGACGACGGCACGGGGCCTGCGGCAAACCGATCCGGAACTGCTCGATCTCGTCCGGTCGCTGCGGGGCAGCCGCTGGCAGCTTTTCGCGAAGATACAGCTTCCCGGGTCGCTGCCATATCTGTTTGCCGGGATGAAGGTGTCGGCCGTGCTGGCGGTGGCCGGTGCAATCGTCGGTGAATTTCTCGGTTCCGAGCGGGGGCTCGGGTATCTGATGCTTCAGGTTCAGGTCACGCTCGATACCCCGGCGATGTTTGCGGCCATCGTCCTGATCACGGCGATCGGCATGCTTCTTTACGGGGCGGTCCTGTGGCTCGAGCGCATCTTCGTGCCCGTGGACGCGCGCGTCACGTGAGCGCGCAGCCTTTCATCCGGCTGGTCGGAGTGCACAAGGCCTATCGGGGTGTCGGCGGCGAACGGCATGTTGCGATCGCCGACGTGAGCTTCGAGGTCCGGCCCGGCGAACTGGTCGCGCTCGTCGGTCCCTCTGGTTGCGGCAAGTCGACGCTGCTGCGGATCCTGGCCGGGCTGCATCATCCGGATGCAGGTGAAGTCGGCATTGGTTCGGCCGGACATCCGTTCGATCCGTCGAAAGACATCGGCATGGTGTTTCAGGCTCCGCTGCTGCTGAAGTGGCGGCGCATTCTGGAAAACGTGCTGCTGCCGGCCGAATTGCTCGGCATGCCGATGGCGGCGGCACGCGAGCGCGCCCGGGATCTCCTGGCCCTGGTCGGGCTGCATGGCTGTGAGCACCGATATCCGCACGAGCTTTCCGGCGGGATGCAGCAGCGCGCCGCGATCGCGCGCGCACTCGTGCACGATCCGGCCCTCATTCTGATGGACGAGCCGTTCGGGGCGCTGGACGCTCTCACGCGCGAGAAAATGAACCTGGAATTGCTGCGCATCCGCGATCAGGCGCGCAAGACGATCGTCCTTGTGACGCATGGCATCCCGGAAGCCGTGTTTCTCGGAAACCGCGTCATCGTGCTGAGCGCAGGGCCGGCACGGGTGGTCGACGACTTTGAAATCGGGTTGCCGTTTCCGCGCACCCTCGAACTCAAGACGCACGAGCACTTCGGTACGTACACCAGGCGGATCTACCAGTCGCTGGGAATGACGTAGAGGCGCGCAGAGGCGGCGCGAATCGATGGCATGACCGGATGGTCGATGCAACCGGATTACTGGCGTGAACCTTTCGCATCGTCTGGCGATGCCGTCGGCGTCCGGTTGCCGGCCGACCGGAAAACGGCTTCTGGCATAATCCGGCGCAATCCGGTGTCGGCGGGCACGTCCACGGCACCGTACGACACCGTTCATACGATGATGGGGGCTGCGCTTGACTGCCACCGCAGCGGTTCCCGGTCAGCGTGGCCACGGCCACGCTGATGACCTGAACTTTGCCGACTTCCTGCGACAGCGTGCCGACACGAATGCCGACCGGCTCGCGCTGATTCACCCCGCAGGCGCCATGAATTATGCGGAGCTGGACGAGATTGTCTGGCAGGCCGCGGCGCATCTTGCCCATTCGGGTGTCATGCCGGGTGATGTCGTCACTGCGGTTTTCGACGCCGAGCTGTCGATCCTGATCGTGACCCTGGCCTCGTTGAGGCTTGGTGCGACCATTTTTTCACAACCGCGGGGCTTCCCGCCCGCTTCGTGGATCGCGGAATTGCGACGGGCGGGCGTGAACTGGCTGATCGGTTCACGCCCGCTCTCGCCACCGGACGATATCCGCGAAATCGTCTTTGATCCGTCGAATCCGGCTGCGATGGCCGCGTGTGGCGATCGATCGATCCGGGCATCGGATCCTGCCGCTCCTGCCGTCCTGGTGGCCGGATCGGGATCGACCGGCCGCAGCAAGTTGCTGGCGGTGGGGCACCGGGCGTATCTGCAACGGCTGGGACGCACTTTCATCCGCATACCGGTTGAACCGGACGATCGCGTGTTTTCGCAGGTGCATTTCGACTACGACGCCGGACGGCGCACCGTGCTGGCGACGCTGTATCACGGCGGCGTCGCCGTATTGGTGCGACGTCAGGGTGAAACGCTGGTCGGCATCTGCGAAAAAACGGCGATCACGGTGGTCTGGACGGCAGTGGCCGACCTCGAACTGGCACTGGATCAGATACCGCCGAATGCGCCGGTGCCGGTGTTGCCGGGACTGCGGGAGCTCTACGTCGGGACTGCGACCGTCAGTGAATCGCTGCGCAACCGGACGATCCGGCAGCTGACCGGCCGGCTCCACATACGCTATGGCATCAACGAATGCGGCCCGGTGGCCATTGCCACGCCGGAACAGATCCGCTCGGTTCCGGGAGTGATCGGCCGGCCGTTGCCAGCCATGCAGATCGGATTGTTCGATGACGGGAATCGGCCCGTTGCGCCGGGTACGGTCGGCGAGATCCGCATCAGGGGACCGGGACTGTTCGACCGATATGTCGATGACCCGCAGGCCATGGAGCGGGCGTTTCATGACGGCTGGTTCCGTTCCGGGGACCTGGGTCGCTGGTCCGGCGATGGCCTTCTGATCCATTGCGGGCGCGGCGACGACATGATGATCGTGGCCGGGATCAACGTCTACCCGGCGGAGATCGAACAGGCGTTGGGCAAGCATCCGGCAGTGCGCGAAGTGGCGGCATTTCCGGTGCCTGGACGGAACGGGCAGGAGGTGCCCGTGTCCGCCGTAGCCCTTCATCCGCGCATGCAGGCGGATGCCGAGGACTTGCTGACTTTCGGCCGGGAGCGTCTCGGTGCGCGCGCTCCCCGGTTCATCGCCTTGTTCGAGAGCCTGCCGCGCACCACGCAGGGCAAGGTGGACCGGCGGAGCCTGCGCGAGCACGTGACGCGCTTGCTCGCGCAACGCCGTGGATCGTCCGGAACGAGCCATCGCCCTGCCGGATCGGCTCCGGCGGCTGTCGGCCACGTGCAGATCGGCTTTCGCGCCCCGCCGCCGGAGAGTGATGAGCGGTTGCGATCCTGGTTCGCCGACTGGTTGCAGGCCGGCCCGGTCGGAGCGGCGGTGGCAGTGGCCGCGCCGAACCGGCGGCCTGATGCTTTTTCGCCGGTATCGGCTTGCGCCAGACATTTTCTGTTGCATGCCCTGGCGCTCATGACGCGTCTGCTGCAATCAGGCGGTGTCCCGGTTTTTGATCCTGCCTCGATCGAAGCGTTTGCCCCGCGCCCCGACAAGGATGGCCGCTGGCGGGCAGCGCTCGCACTTCCAAGAGTGGAGCGCATGGATCCGCAGACGAGTGAGCTTGCCCTGCGGGCGGCACTCGATGCCTGCTCGAAGATGGCGGCCATGCCGTTGGCCGACGACTCGAAGAAAGAGCTGATCTTGATGTTCGATCAGGTCATCGGGCGAATCCGGTCCGTGGTTCCGCGCGGCAAGTCGACGATTCCGTTGCTGCGTGCCGCACATGCGCTCGACATCCCGTTCGTTCACCTGTGGAATGGCGTGTATCAGATCGGTTGGGGCAGCCGGGGCGTACGTACGAGCCGCAGTGCCACGGCATGCGATTCGGCCAATGGAGCCCGGGTGGCGCAGTCGAAGGCCGGAACGGCGGTCGTGCTGCATGCGGCGGGGTTGCCGGTGCCGGTGCATGGACTCGCACATTCGCCGGAGCAGGCGCTCACGCTTGCCCGCCGGATCGGCTGGCCGCTGGTGGTCAAGCCCGATGGCGCCGACCGGGGCGAAGGTGTCACGGTCGATGTGCGGGATGAAAAGCATCTCGTCGATGCATTCGAGACCGCGCGCGCCGCAGCGGCCGGAAATCCGGTCCTCGTCGAGCGGCAGGTGGCCGGCGTCTGTCATCGGCTCTTCATCGCCCGCGGGAAACTGTTGTATGCGGTCCGCCGCTTGCCCAAGTCGGTCATTGGCGACGGGCGCAGCAGCGTTGCCGAATTGATCCGGCAAGCCAATCAGCGTGAGAGTGCGGCGCCGCCCTGGATGCGTACCGAGCCGTTCCCCGAAGACGAAGCCGCGCGGGCAGCGATCGGGGCCGCAGGCTTCACGATGGAGTCCGTGCCGGCGCCCGATGTGCCGGTACCGTTGCGTCGCATCGAGTCGACGGCCGACGGCGGTTTCGATCAGGAGGTCACCAACCGGATGCATCCGGTCAATGTCGACGCCGCTTTGCGTGCGACCGCGCTGCTGGATCTGGACGTGGCCGGCGTCGACATCATCAGCAGCGACATTTCCGCGCCGTGGTTCGAGAATGGAGCGGTGATCAACGAGGTGAATTTTGCCCCGCTGCTGGGCGGTGGCGAGATTTCACGGCGCTACATTCCCGAGTATCTGGCGCGCATCGTCGATGACGGCGGGCGTATCGACATCGAGGTGATCATCGACGGCAGCGCGTCCCTGTCCGCCGCGCGGCAGCGCCAGCAGTCGCTCCTGGATCGTGGCTTGCGCTGCTGGCTCACCAGTGCACGGCGTACCGTTGGCCCTGATGGCAGCGAGCGTTCGCTGCCCTTTGCGACGCTGGTGGAGCGCTTTCACGCGCTGATACTCGACCGCAGTGTAGATGCGCTGGTGCTTGCTGCCGGCTCCGAGGCGGAACTGCGCGATCTGCCGGGGTCGGTGGCAGCACGAACCGGATCCATGGTGGCAGCGGGCTGACGCTTCCTGCGGACGCCGGCGCAGACGGCGGATGGTGGACTGTTGCTCTTGCGGGATCCAGCGAAAGGTCGAAGCCGCATGCATCACGTTGCCGATCCGTTCGTACCGGAACCTGGCTTCAGTCCCGGCCTGCTCCCGGCTGCGAACAGGCTTTCCGGAGTTCTTCCATCTCGCGCCAGGCCTGTTCGTATTCGTCGGCGAGCCGGTCGATGTAGCGCGCCGCCGGCAGCACTTCACGGATCGGACCGATCCCCTGGCCGCTGCCCAGAATCGTCTTCCAGGCTTTTGGCAGCGCGCTCGCGCCGAAATTCATTTTTGACGGATCGCTGACCGGCAGATGATCGGGGTCGAGTCCGGCATTGCGGATCGACGACTTGAGATAGTTGCCGGACACGCCGGTGAACAGGTTCGTGTAGACGATGTCGCGTGCGCCGCTGTCGACGATTGCCTGCCGGTAGTTCGCATCGGCATTGGCTTCCTCGGTCGCGATGAATGCGGAGCCGATATAGGCCAGATCGGCGCCGACCGCCTGGGCGGCGAGGATCGAGCGGCCGGTGGCGATGGCGCCCGAGAGCAGCAGCGGCCCGTCGAACCAGGCACGAATCTCCTGCACCAGCGCGAACGGCGACTGTACACCGGCATGACCGCCGGCGCCGGCAGCGACGGCAATCAGCCCGTCAGCCCCTTTTTCGATCGCCTTGCGCGCAAAGCCGTCGTCGATGACGTCATGCAGCACGATGCCGCCATACGAATGGACGGCGGCGTTCACTTCCGGACGCGCACCCAGCGAGGTGATGACGATCGGCACGCGGTGGCGCACGCAGGCCTCGAGATCGTGTTCGAGGCGATCGTTCGAGCGATGCACGATCTGGTTGACGGCAAACGGCGCCGCCGGGCGTTCCGGGTGCGCACGGTCGTGTGCATCGAGTGCCGCCCGGATCTGCGTGAGCCATTCGTCCAGTTGCTCCGCCGGGCGGGCGTTGAGCGCCGGAAACGAGCCGACGATACCGGACGTGCACTGGGCGATGACCAGTTCCGGGCCGGACACGATGAACATCGGTGCCGCAACGACCGGCAGGCGCAGGCGGTTCTTCAGTACGGGTGGCAGGCTCATCACGGGTTCTTCGGGAAACGGGCGTTCAGGGTACGACAAATGGCCCGCTCTCCGTGCTGGCAGGGAGTCCGGCGACGGCCGGCGGACGCAGGCCCGGTACAATTCCGCGGATGTCTTTTCAGGATGCCGAACCGTGACTGCGGGTGCCGCGTGAGCGCCGGCGCCGGCGTCACCGCCGATTCGCAGCGCGTCGCGGGCAGCCGCCTGAATGCGGCGGCGATCGTCTTTGCCGGCATCATCATTGCGCTGAATATCGGCAAGCTGCCGCCGGCATTGCCTGCCTTGCGCGAGGAACTCGGGCTGAGTCTCGTGCAGGTCAGCTGGATGGTGTCGCTGTTCATGATCGCACCGGCATTCATCGGCCTGGTGGCGGGCTCGATCATCGACCGCTTCGATCCCGGGCGGATGATGATCGCCGGTCTGGTGATCATGGCGCTGGCCGGTGCGCTGGGTGCGTGGGCACCGTCGACCGGCATGCTGTTCGTCAGCCGGGCGCTGGAAAGCGTCGGCTATCTCGTGGCGGTTCTGCCCGGGCCTTCGCTGATCGCCCGCCTGATCGAGCCTGCGCGGCTGCGTGCCTGGCTGGGTATCTGGTCGGCCTACATGCCGGCCGGCATGGGTCTGGCTCTACTGGCCACCCCGCTCGTGCTCGAACTGGCTGGCTGGCGCGGCGTCTGGACGATCTGCGCGGCGCTCACCGGCATCGTCGTCGTGCTGGTTGCTTTCGTGCATCCGGGTGCACACCCGGACACACGGCAAGCGGATCCGCTGCCGATCGACAGGTCGGCCGCATGTGATGCGAACGAGAGTGTTGTCGGGCGTACCCGGCCTGCCGGCGCGGACATTGGCCGGTCCGGCGAACGCGCCGATAACGGGATCATCACGCTCGTTCGCCAGACGCTGCGTTCGCCTGGCCCCTGGATGCTGTCACTGTGCTTCCTGCTCTACGCCGGTCAGTACATGGGCATCTTCAGTTTTCTGCCGAGCATCTATCACGACGCCGGCCTGTCGGTGCAATGGGGGGCGACCCTCACGGCGATCGCCGTCATCGTCAACATGACCGGCAACCTGTCGGCCGGGTACCTGCTGCAGCATGGCGTATCCCGGGCGTCGCTGGTGATTTTCACCGGTCTCGCGATGGCCGTCTGCGAATGGCTCGCGTTCGGCTCCGGCCTGGCGTTCGGCTGGCGCTACGCGGCCATCGTCCTGCTGTCCGCATTCGGCGGGCTGATTCCGGGAACGATGTTCGCGACTGCGCCGTTCTATGCGCCGACACCGGCGGCCATCTCGACCACGGTCGGTCTGATGCAGCAGGGCTCGAGCGTCGGTCAGCTCATCTATCCGCTGATCGTGGCCACCATGGCGCAGTATGCCGGCGGATGGGATTCGATCTGGATGGCAACCGGCGTCGGTGCGCTGCTGACCGTGGCCATCGGCGGCCTGATCGCGCGCCACGATCGCCTGCGCCCGCGCTGATCAGGAATCCCTCAGCAACTGCCGGGCGCGGGCGGTGGCCGCGTCCGATACGCCGTCTTCGCGGGTCGACATCGGCATCGTCACCCCGGGTTCCCCCCCGGCCGCCTGCATGCCGCCGCCGTCTTCCCGGTTGCGGTGCCTGGCCAGTACGCGCCACCAGAGCATGCCGCCCACGACCAGCAGGGCAAACGGGCCGAGCCAGAGGAGCCAGGTGTTGCGCTGCAGCGGCGGGCGATACAGTACGAAATCACCATAGCGGTCGACCAGCCAGGATTTGATTTCCGCGTCGCTGCGGCCTTCGAGCATCAGTTGCTCGACTTCGCGCCGCAGGTCGGCGGCCAGTTCCGCATCGGAATCGGCCAGTGTCTGGTTCTGGCAGACGAGGCAGCGCAACTCCTCGGCCAGATGGTGGAAGCGCTCCTTCTCCGCCTGCGTCGGCAGCAGGCTCGCCGCCGGACCGGCGGAAGTGCGCGCCGGCTGCGATTGCGTCTGGGCGTACACCGGTTCGCCGGCGGGTCCGGGGACTCCGGGAATCCCCGGGAGCCCGGCCAGCACGAACACGAACCATGCGGTCGCCCGGACCCCGGCAATGCCGGTGCGTCGCCCGGGATGCGCCGCCACCTCACGAACCTCCGAGCTGGCGCGCCATCGGCAGCAGCTTCGTGCGCACCAGTTCCGGCGTGGTCGCGCCGACGTGCTTGTAGCGGATGATGCCGTCGCCATCGATCAGGAAGGTTTCCGGCGCACCGTAGACGCCGTAATCGATACCGACGCGGCCTTCGACGTCGCTGACGACTACCGTGTACGGATTGCCGAGCCGGCGCAGCCAGTCGAGCGAATTTTCCGGCAGATCCTTCCATGCGAGCCCGACGATCGGGATCTCGCCGCTGCGGGCGAGTTCGTTCCAGACCGGATGTTCGATGCGGCAGGCCGCGCACCAGGAACCCCATACATTGAGCAGCCACACCCGGCCGCGCAGGTCCTGCGGTGACCAGTTGCGTGCCGGATCATGCGTCACCGGCAGGCTGAAGTCCGGCGCCGGCTTGTCCTTCAGCTGCGAGGGCAGGTCGCGCGGATTGCGGTCCAGTCCGGCCAGCAGGAACCAGGCGATGGCGGCAAAGACGATCGCCGGAATGATGAAGCGCAGGGCCTTCATTGCGGGGTTGTGCCCACCGGACCGGACAGGGGATGCCTCCTCATGCGCTTGCCGGCACGATGCGGGCCGCCGCGCGCCGGCGTACCGCATGCTGCCGGTAACGACGGTCGGCCGCCGACACGAAGCCGCCCACGGCCATGATCAGACAGCCCAGCCAGATCCAGTTGATGAACGGCTTGACGTGCGCGCGCACCACCCACGCATTGCCGTCGAGCGGCTCGCCCATCGACAGATAGACGTCGCGCGTGAGTCCGCGATCGATCGCGGCCTCGGTCATCGGCTGGCCGCTGGCGCGATAGATGCGCTTCTCCGGCGACAGGATGGCCAGCGGCTTGCCGTCTGCGGCGGCGCCGGCACGGCGCACTTCGAAACGTCCCTGTGTGGAATCGTAGTTCGGACCGGTCAGCGGCTTCAGCCCGGTGAAGCGGATCGCATAGTCGCCGAGCACGACTGTCTGGCCCGGCTCCATGCGCAGTTCGCGGTCGACCGACCAGCTGTTCGAGATGGTCACGCCGGCGACGAACACCGCCACGCCGAGATGGCCCAGATGCATGCCCCAGGCGCTGGCCGGATGCAGCCGGAAGCGGCGCAGCGACAGGCGTCCGTCGGGGCCGCGCAGCATGTCGGCCACGGCCACCAGCACGCAGGCGGTGATCCACAGCGCGAAGAACAGTCCGATGCTGGTCAGCGGCCGGAAGCCGTCGACGGTCAGCGGCAGCAGCAGGGCGGCAATCACACTGATGGCCAGTGCCCAGCGCAGGCGCGCGTACAGATCGGGCAGGCGCGCTTCCTTCCAGCGGGCGATCGGACCGATACCCATCAGGAACAGCGCCGGCGCCATCAGCGGCACGAATACCGAATCGAAATAGGGTGGGCCGACCGAGATCTTGCCCATGTCCAGCGTATCGAGGATCAGCGGATAGAGCGTGCCCAGCAGCACGGCAGCCATGGCGACGACCAGCAGCACGTTGTTCGACAGCAGCAGCGCTTCGCGCGAAATGGCGGCAAAGCCGGGACCGTTGCCGATCGTTGGCGCGCGCACGGCGAACAGCAGCAGCGATCCGCCGACGACGATGGTCAGGAAGAGCAGGATGAAGACGCCGCGCGCCGGGTCGGTGGCGAAGGCGTGGACGGAAGTGATCACGCCCGAGCGCACGATGAAGGTGCCGAGCAGGCTCAGGCCGAAGCCGAGGATGGCCAGCAGGACGGTCCAGCTCTTGAACGTGCCGCGCTTCTCGGCTACCGCCAGCGAATGCACGAGCGCGGTCGCGACCAGCCAGGGCATGAACGAGGCGTTCTCGACCGGATCCCAGAACCACCAGCCGCCCCAGCCGAGTTCGTAGTAGGCCCAGATCGAGCCCAGGGCGATGCCCAGCGTCAGGAAGCACCAGGCGACGATCGTCCAGGGCCGTGCCCAGCGCGCCCAGGCGGCGTCGAAGCGGCCCTGGATCATGCCGGCGACCGCAAAGGCAAAGGCGACCGACAGTCCGACGTAGCCCATGTAGAGCAGCGGCGGGTGAAAGACCATGCCCGGATCCTGCAGCATCGGGTTCAGGTCGCGCCCGTCCGCTGCCGGCGGCATCAGCCGCTCGAAGGGGTTCGACGTGAACAGCAGAAAGAGCAGGAAGCCGGACGCGATGAAGGCCAGTGTCGACAGGATGCGGGCGCGCAGCACGTCGGGCAGCGACGACGAGAAGATGGCGACGGCACCCGTCCAGAACGACAGGATGAACACCCACAGGAGCATCGAACCCTCATGTGAGCCCCAGGTCGCGGCGATCCGGTAGGGCAGCGGCAGCTGCAGGTTCGAGTGCATGGCCACCAGCAGGACGCTGAAATCGTTGCGCGCGAACAGCGTCGCCAGCGAGACGAAAGCGAGAATGCCCAGCGCGGCCAGCAGCAGCGCGGCCGGGCGGTCGACGGCCATCAGGCGCGCGCCGGTGGACCCGCGCAGGAAGCTGCCGGCCAGCGGCAGCACGCCCAGAATGATGGCGACGGCGAAGGCCAGCGCCAGCATGTATTGACCGAATTCGGCAATCATGGCGTCTGTGCTCCCGCCTGCTGGAACTGCGCCGGCGCACCGACCGGATGGCCGGCGCGGCGCAGCGCTTCCTCGGCCTCGGGCGGCATGTAGTTCTCGTCGTGTTTGGCCAGCACTTCGCGGGCCGTGAAGCTGCCATCGGGTTCGAGCCGGCCCTGGGCGACGACGCCGCGGCCTTCCCGGAACAGGTCGGGCAGGATGCCGGTATAGGCGACCGAAATCGTCTTCGCGTTGTCGGTCACGCGGAACGTGACGGTCGTGCCGTCGCCGATGCGCTGGACGCTGTCGGGCTCGACCAGTCCGCCGACCCGGAAGAGCCGGTTTACCGGCGCTTCGCCGTCGGCGATCTGCGTCGGCGTGAAGAAGAAGACCAGATTGCTGCGGAAAGCGTTGGTGACGAGCACGGCCGCCACGCCCAGCGCCGCCAGTCCGCCGGCAATCCACAACAATCGACGATGACGCGCTTTCATGTCTGCCCCTGCCCAGGAAGTGATGCCGCTTTCATGCCCGGGGCGCCGGATCGGCGCGCAACTCGCGCGCCCGACGCTGCGCTGCCGCGCGTCGTCCGCGCAGTGCGACGAGTTCGATGACGAGCGCCAGCGCGAGCATTCCGTAGGAGCTCCAGATGTAGAAGCCGTAGCCGTCCATGCGCACCCAGTCGAGCATGGCCGTCATTGTCGTTCCTTTGCGGCCAGGGGCATGGATGTGCCCCTGGCCTGATATTCTGGATCGCTTTCGTCCTCGTCCAGATCCGTCATCCAGCGCGTCGCCGCTTCGCGCTCGATGATGATCGTGCGCACGCGGTGCAGGGCGACCGCGATCGTGTAGCACCAGGCGGCCAGCGTCATCAGCAGCATGCCGGTGAGCATCGTGTGCGCCATCTTTGGCGCGGCCGTCAGCGACACCGTCGCGCCCTGGTGCAGCGTGTTCCACCAGCGCACCGAAAAATAGATCAGCGGCACATTGATCGCGCCGACCAGTGCCAGCAGCGCCGTGGCGCGATCGGCGCGGCGCGGATCGTCGATCGCGGCGCGCAGTGCCATGTAGCCCAGGTAGAGGAAGAGCAGGATCAGGGTCGAGGTCAGGCGCGCGTCCCAGACCCAGTAGGCGCCCCAGGTCGGTCGTCCCCAGAAGGCGCCGGTCCACAGCGAAATGAAGGCCCACATCGCCCCGGTGGGCGCCAGCGCCTGCGCCATCATGGCCGACAGGCGCGTGCGGAAGGACAGGGAAATCGCCGACCAGAAGGCCATGACGAGATAGATGAACATCGCCATCCAGGCCGCCGGCACGTGGATGAAGATGATCCGGTAGGCCTCGCCCTGCTGCCAGTCGGTGGGGGCGACGACGAAGCCGGTGTACAGGCCGGCGACGGCCAGCAGCACGGCCAGCACGGCGAATACGGGAACGAGTCGTCCGGCGAGCGGATAGAAGCTGGCCGGCGATGCGTAGCGATACCAGGTCCGGGCGAATTGGGTCATTCGTGCGCGATTCTAACCGCGAGAGCCGTTGCGGCCGGTCCCAGCACCCAGGCGACGATCGCGCCGGCGGCCAGCAGGGACAGGTGCGCCTGGGCACCCAGCCCGGAACGCCAGGATTCCACCGCCCCGGCACCGAAGATCAGTACCGGCACGGCCAGCGGCAGCACCAGCAGTGCCAGCAGCGACGAACCGCCGCGGGCGCCCAGCGTCAGACCGGCGCCAAGCGCGCCGAGCCAGGACAGGACCGGTGTGCCCAGGGTCAGCGTCGCCACGAGAATGCCGATGGCATCGGCCGGCAGGCCGAACTGCAGCCCGGCCAGCGGCGCCAGCAGTACCAGCGGCAGCCCGCTCACCAGCCAGTGCGCCAGCACCTTGCCGGCGATCAGCGCCGGCAGCGGCGCCGGTGCGAGCACCATCTGTTCGAGCGTACCGTCACCGAAGTCGAGTGCGAACAGACGGGCGAGCCCGAGCAGGCCGGCCAGCAGGGCGGCAACCCAGACGATGCCGGCGGCCATCGTGCGCAGGAGTTCGGGGTCCGGGCTGACCGCCAGCGGAAACAGGCTGGTCACCAGCAGGAAGAAGACGAAAACGAGTGCCAGTTCGCTGCGTGAGCGCAGCGCCAGACGCAGATCGCGTGTGCAGGCCAGCCGGAACGCGCCGAGAACGCCCGCCGGTTGCGGCGGCTGCAGCGTGGGCGGATCTGCTTCGGATCGGATCATGATCGGCATCAGCGCGGCAGTCCGTCCGGATTGTCCAGATCGTCCAGCGACAGGCGCTGCGGCTCGCTCGCGCACGGCAGCGGCTGGTGGGTGGCCACCAAAGCGAGCCCGCCGGCCTGCAGATGCGCGTCGATCAGCGTGCCGAGCAACTGCCACCCGTCCCGATCGAGGGCCGTACCGGGTTCGTCGAGCAGCCACAGGCGGCGTGCGTGCGAGCATGACAGGCGCGCCAGCGACAGGCGGCGGCGCTGGCCGGCCGACAGGCGCGCAAAGGGCAGCGTCGCCCGGCTCGCCAGACCGACGCGCTCGAGGGCCGCATCGACGCGTGCGCGCCCGGCCGGCAGACCGTCGCAGGCCAGTTGCCAGGCGAGGTTCTCGCGCGCATCGAAACCGTCTTTCCAGCCGCTGGCGTGGCCCTGGTACAGGCACTGCGCGCGCCAGCCGGCATCACTGACCCGGCGTGGCGCCCCGCACCAGTGGATCGCGCCGGCCAGTGGCGCCGTCAGTCCGGCCAGGGCGCGCAGCAGGGTCGATTTGCCGCTGCCGTTGGCACCGACCAGCATCGTCCAGGTGCCGGCTTCGATGCGCAGCCCCAGGCCGCGGAACAGCGGGCGCAGACCGGCGGCACAGGCGAGCCCGCGCACTTCGAGCACCGGCGACGTGTCCGGGCTCACGCCGACCGGCTCCGCGGCGGTCCGTGCCTTTCGGCCGGGCAGCAGGTTCCGCAACCGGCCCGGGGAGTGACCGGATGGACCCCCCGGTAAACGACCCGACGGATGATCACCCGGCTCATTCCGTGTTCCGGCCGGTTCCGGTGCGTGCCGCGGCGATTTCCTGATCGATCTGTACCAGGATCGAGTGGATCTGTTCCGCTTCGGCGCTGCCGGGTTCGAGAAATTCCTCCAGCCGCGTCAGCAGCGAGCGCGCCTGCTCCAGATGTCCGGCCCGATACTGCGCGGCGCCCATCAGGGCGATGGCCTTGGGTTCGTGCGGATCGATGTCGAGTGCACGCCCGAGCAGGTCGATCGGCCGGCCGTTGAAGTCGCCGCCAGCGAGCAGGGCCGTCGCCTCGGCATAATCGGTCAGCAGGCGGGCATTGTCGGGAATCCGTTGCGCGGCTTCGGCGAACGCCTTCACGGCCTCGGCATACCGGCCCTGCACCTTGCGCGCCTGGGCAAGCATGGCCCAGGCCTGGCCGTCCTCGGGGTTGGTTCGGGTGCGTTCCTCGACCCGGGCGATCATCGCCTCGATCTGCGCCGCATCGATCGGCCCTGCTGTCGGCGGGCTGCCGGTGGCCAGATGCGGCGCCCCGACTTCGCGGTAGACGCCGACGGCGAGCAGCGGGATGAGGACAGCGGCGAGAACGGCCGCCGTCAGCGCTCCGCGCGGTCGGTGCGCTGCGTCACCGGTTTCGGCACGCAGCGCCCATGGGCTGCCGCGGGCCGCCACGTCCGTTGTCTCCGGCAGGTCTTCGGCCAGCTGGCGTACCAGATCACTCTGTGCCTGCGCCGCCTCGTTCTCGCTGAGCCGGCCGGCGGCACGTTCACGCTCGATTTCACGCTTGCGGTCGCGAAAGACCGCAAGCCGTCGTTCGTCGTCGCGTGCGCCGTCCGTGGCCGGGGGCGCAGCACGGACGAGCGGTCGCACGACCACTGCGATCGCCACCAGCGTGACGATCGCGATCGGAATCCACAGAAGCATTGCCGGTGAGACTGTCGCAGGACAGCCGGTAAGCGTCGATACGCGTAACCGGCCATTTTCGCACAGCGCGCGCACCGCCCCGGAATGGCGCGCTGTGCTTCACGGGTTCCCGGAACGTGTGAAGCAATCGGCCGACTCGGCAGCGCCGCCCGGCTCAGCCGCGCTGCGTGACGAACTTGGTGTTCAGGTAGCCGTCGAAGGTCTCGATGCCGCCCTCGCTGCCCCAGCCGCTGTCCTTGACGCCGCCGAAGGGCGCCTCGGCGATCGCCTGGCCGAAGTGATTGATGTTGACGTTGCCCGCTTCGAGCAGCCGGGCAGCCGCCTGCGCATGGGCGATCGACGACGTGAAGACGTACGACGACAGGCCGTACGGCAGTGCATTGGCCCGCCGGATCACGTCGTCGAAGTCACGGAAGCGGGCGAACGGCGCGATCGGTCCGAACGGCTCGGTCGTCATCAGCATCGAGTCTTCCGGCAGATCGGTGACGATGGTCGGCGCGAAAAAATTTCCTCCGCCGGCCAGCCGTTCCCCTCCGGTGACGATATGTGCGCCGCGCCGGGTCGCGTCGTCGACGAAATCCTGCATCGCCGGCACGCGTCGTTCGTGTGCCAGCGGCCCCATGCGCGTGTCCTCGTCCATCCCGGCACCGACCTTCATCTCGCGCGTCTTTTCGAGAAAGCGCGCCAGGAAGCGGTCATGGATCTTTTCGTGCAGGTAGAAGCGCGTCGGCGACACGCAGACCTGCCCGGCGTTGCGGAACTTGAACGCCTGCAACAGATCGGCTGCGCGCTCGACGTCGGCATCCTCGAAGACGAGCACGGGCGAGTGTCCGCCCAGTTCCATCGTCGTGCGCTTCATGTGCTGCGCCGCCAGCGCCGCCAGTTGCCGGCCGACCGGCACCGACCCGGTGAACGAGACCTGGCGCACGATCGGCGAGCGCACGAGATAATCCGATACCTCGTGCGGTACGCCCCAGACGATGTTCAGGCAGCCCGCCGGCAGGCCGGCATCGTGAAACGCTCGCGCCAGCGCGACGATCGCGCTCGGCGCGTCTTCCGGTCCCTTGAGAATGATCGTGCAGCCGGCGGCCAGCGCCGCGGCGATCTTGCGCACCGCCTGCGTCGCCGGGAAGTTCCACGGCGTGAAGGCGGCGCATACGCCGACCGGTTCGCGCACGACGTACTGGTGCACCGCGGCGTCGCGCGGCGGGATCACGCGTCCGTAGATGCGCCGGCCTTCCTCGGCATGCCATTCGGCGTGATCGGCGCTGTTGCGCACTTCGGCCACGGCCTCGCGCAGCGGCTTGCCCTGGTCGAGCGTGATGTTGCGTCCGATCTCTTCGGCGCGTTCGCGCAGCAATGCGGCCGCCCGGCGCAGGATGCGGCTGCGTTCCATCGGCGACGTGTCGCGCCAGGCCGGGAACGCGCGCTGCGCCGCGGCCAGCGCCGCGTCGAGATCTTCACGGGCCGCATGCGGCAGGCGCCCGATCACTTCGCCGGTGGCCGGGTTGAAGACGTCCTGCTCGCGCCGCCCCTGCGCGTCGATGAATCGGCCATCGATGTATAGCGACAGTTTTTCGTACATGTCTCATTGCCTGAACCGGACGAATCCCGATTCTGACACGGTCGGCCAAGTCCCTCCGGATGCCTGTTTCTTTCTTGTTCATTTCCCGTTCACTCTTCATCTTCGCGCGGCTTCCAGGCGGCGCGCAGACGGGCCTGTGCCGCCGCATCGCGAAACGCCTTGCGTCCGGCCGTGGAAATCAGGGTAGCCCGGCGTGTCGAGCAGGTGCACGCGCACGCCGTCACGCTCGAAATGCGCACAGGACACTTTCAGGGAATGCCGATGTTCCTTTTCGAGCGGTTCATAATCGCAGACGGTATTGCCGCGCTCGATCGAGCCGGCAGCGGGGATGGCTCCGGCAGCCGCCAGCATGGCTTCGACCAGCGACGTCTTGCCGACGCCGGTGTGGCCGACGAAAGCGACGGTTCGGAGCTGTTCGGTCGGATGCACCGGCATGCCTGCTCTCCCGCTCGGACACGAAATACCGCAACACCGTCAGAATGGGACTGAAAACGGTTCCGATGCAAGCCTGCGGCCGCTCCGGGCGGCCACAGGGACCTGCCCCTGACCCGCCTGATTCCAATCTTCCTGCAGAGGAGTTTTCATGATCGAACTGTATTACGGCCCCGGTGCATGCTCGTTCATTCCGCATGCCGCACTGGAGATCGTCCGTGCGCAGACCGGAAAGGAGTTCGTCGGGCACGTGATCAAGCTGCACAAGGGCGAGCAGCGCAATCCGGAATATCTGGCGCTCAATCCGAACGGCCAGGTGCCGACGCTGGTGATCGACGGCAAGCCGCTCACGCAGATCGTCGCGATCTGCGACTGGATCGATCGCGAAAACCCGCAGGCCGGCCTGCTGCCGACCGAGAGCCGGGCACGCGCCGATGCGATGTCGCGTTTCGTCTGGTTGAACAACACGGTTCATCCGACCTTCACGCACGTGTTCATGCCCGAACGCTTCACCGACGATGAAGCCGCGCAGGCAGCGATCCGCACGTTCGCCATTGCACAGTATCGCGGTTATCTGGAGCGCATCCAGGCCTGGACGGCCGAAGCCGGCACGGGCTTTTTCCTGGGCGAGCGCGTATCGATCCTCGACATCTACGCGCTGACCCTGCTGCGCTGGGGCGGCCTGGCCGGCATCGATCCCGAGTCGTATCCGGCGCTCTGGGCGCACGTCCAGCGCGTCGCGCAGCAGCCGCAGGTGGCCGCTGTCATCGAACGCGAGCGCCTGAAGCTGAACATGTACCGCAAGGCCTGAAGAAGAGGAAGAGGCCGGGCGCCGCTCCCGCTCCCGCGATCGTTGCGCGGGTGCGTGCGCGCCCGGTCAGGCAGGCCTCGCCGCCTGCCCGCTGCTGCGCGCCAGGAAGGCCCGCAGCGTACGCGCCGTGTGCGTGTCGCCGCGCAGGGCCAGTTCGGCCGGCGGCGCCGCGGCCACCAGCCGGCCGCCGCCGGTACCGCCTTCCGGGCCGAGGTCGATGATCCAGTCGGCTTCGGCCCAGATGTCCAGATCGTGTTCGACGATGACCAGCGTATTGCCCGCATCGACCAGGCGGTGCAGCACGTGGATCAGCTTTTCGACATCGGCCATGTGCAGCCCGACCGTCGGCTCGTCGAGAACGTACAGGGTGTGCGGGCCGTTGGCGCGCACCTTCGCCAGTTCGGTGACCAGCTTGATGCGCTGCGCTTCGCCGCCGGACAGGGTCGGGCTCGGCTGACCCAGCGTCAGATAGCCGAGCCCGACGTCGCGCAGCAGGCGCAGCGGATGCGCGATCGACGGATGGGCGGCAAAGAACTCGAGCGCTTCCTCGACGTTCATCGCCAGCACCTCGCCGATCGAACGCCCGCGCAACCGGATTTCGAGCGTTTCCCGGTTGTAGCGCTGGCCGGCGCAGACGTCGCAGGCGATGCGCACGTCCGGCAGGAAATTCATCGCGATGCGCTGCATGCCCTGGCCGTCGCAGGCTTCGCAGCGCCCGCCGGCGGTGTTGAAACTGAAGCGCCCGGGCCCCCAGCCGCGCACGCGCGCCTCGCTGGTGTCGGCGAACAGACGGCGGATGGTGTCGTGGAACCCGACGTAGGTCGCCGGGCACGACCGTGGTGTCTTGCCGATCGGCGTCTGGTCGACTTCGAGCACGCGCGCGATCGTTTCATGGTTTTCGATCGCGTCCAGTCCGGGCACTGCGGGGGCCGGACGTCGGTGCAGCCGCGCCTGCACCTGTGTGGCGACGCCGCGCAGCAGCAGATCGCGCGCCAGCGTCGATTTGCCTGATCCGGACACGCCGGTGATGACCGTCATGCGTCCGAGCGGAATGGCCACGTCGATGCCGGCCAGGTTGTGCAGGTGTGCGTTGCGCAGCACCATCCATTCGGGCGTCGCCGGCTGACCGCCAGCCGGCCTCGCTTCGCCGGCCTGGCCGCCGGTCGCGCCTTGCCGCCCGCGCTTGTCGGCAGCAACGACGGCCGCACCGCAGGTGCGCTGCCGCGCCGCCGTCCCGTTTGATCCGTCCGTCCCGTTTGCCACATTTGTCCCGCCCGTTGCCGGACTGCCCATCGGGCGTGGTGCCCGGAACGGGTGGGCGAGCGGCTGCGCCAGAAAGCGTCCGGTGAGACTGTCCGGATCGCGTGCCAGTGCCTGTGGTGATCCGCTGGCCACGATTCGTCCACCCAGGCGCCCGGCGCCCGGGCCGATGTCGATGACGTGGTCGGCACGGCGGATCGTGTCTTCGTCGTGTTCGACGACGAGCAGGGTGTTGCCTTTGTCGCGCAGGGCTTCGAGCGTGTCGAGCAGCACTTCGTTGTCATGCGGATGCAGGCCGATCGTCGGCTCGTCGAGCACGTAGCAGACGCCCTGCAGCGTCGAACCGAGTTGCGCCGCCAGCCGGATGCGCTGCGCTTCGCCGCCCGAGAGCGTCGGTGCGCTGCGTTCCAGCGCCAGGTAGCCGAGTCCGACTTCAGTCAGGAAGCGCAGGCGCGAACGGATCTCGGCGATCGCGTCGCGGCCGATCTCGGCTTCGCGTGCATCGAAGGCGAGCGAGTCGATCCACGCGGCGCAATCGTCGACCGGCAGGCGCGCCACCTCGGCAATCGATCGGCCGTGCAGGCGCACGGCGCGGGCCACGCGGTTGAGGCGCTCGCCGGCGCAGTCGGGGCAGCGCAGTCCGGCCTCGGCTTCCTCGTCGCTGCGTTCGACGGCGGCGGTGTCCGCGTTGCCCGCCCGGGCGCTCCGGGTGCCGGCAGCAGCTTTCTTCGTGGCTCGTTTTCTCGTGTCGCCGTCGGCGCTCGCGCCCGATCCATCGTTGTCGCCATTGTCGCCATTGTCGGCCGCCGCCCGGAAATCGGCGATCCGCTGGTCGGCCATGCGTTCGGCCAGATCGCCGATCGCGCCGCTGGTCGTGTCCTCTTCGCTGCGGCCGCGATCCACGATCTTCGGCAACTGCGGCAGGCGGATGCCGGTGCCCAGGCACGTCGGGCACCAGCCGGTCTTCGAATTGAACGAGAACAGCCGCGGATCGGGTTCGGGAAAGCTCGTGCCGCACGACGCGCAGGCGCGCTTCGTCGAGAACAGGCGGGTGCCGAGCGCGGCGCCGGCGCGCGTCCAGGCGTCGGCATCACCCGCCACCGTGGCCGCGTACAGATCGTCGAGCGGCCCGGCCACCATGACCAGGCCCTTGCCGTGTGCGAGCGTCTGCGCCAGCAGCTCGCGCAGGCTTTCCTCGTGCGCCGGGTCGACGTGCAGTGCTGCCACCGGCAGCTCGATGTCGTGTTCGAGGTAGCGGTCGATGCGCGGAAAGCCCTTCGTCGGCAGGAAGGCGCCGTCGACGCGCAGGTACGGAAAACCGCGCGCCTGCGCCCATTTGGCGATTTCGGTGTAGACGCCCTTGCGCTTGACCACCAGCGGTGCGAGCAGCCCGACGTGCTGTCCGCGATAATCGCGCAGGATGCGTGCCGCGATCGCTTCGGGCGACTGCGGCTCGATGCGCGCATGACAGTCGGGGCACCATTGCTCGCCCAGCTTCGTGTACAGCAGGCGCAGGAAATGGTGGATTTCGGTGAGCGTCGCCACCGTGCTCTTGCGCCCGCCCCGGCTGGTGCGCTGCTCGATCGCCACCGTCGGCGGAATGCCGTAGACGCCGTCGACGTCGGGACGCGCCGCCGGTTGCACGAACTGGCGCGCGTAGGCGTTCAGTGATTCGAGATACCGGCGCTGGCCTTCGGAGAAGATCACATCGAAGGCCAGTGTCGACTTGCCCGAACCGGACACGCCGGTGATCGTCGTGAACCGTCCGCGCGGGACGGCGACGTCGATGTTCTTCAGATTGTGCTCGCGCGCGTGGTGCACGAAAATGGAGGTGCGTGCCTGTTCGCGCAGGACGTCATGGGCGGCCTCGTGCGCGTTGTCGTGGACGGCTTCGTGCGCGTTGTCATGGGCGACCCCGTGCGCATGGTCATGGACAGCCTCGTGCGCCGTGTCACGCGCGACTTCGGGCAGCTTCCCGTGCACCGCCGCCTGCACGGCCGGTAACGCATTTCCAGGCGCGGCTTCCGCGGCATTGCTGCCGGACGGCGCACTCGGCGGGCTCGCCGCATGCATCCGGGCCGCTGCGTAGTCGCGCAGCGCCGCACCGGTGTGCGATTGCGCCGCCTGCATCAGCTCGTCGGGCGTGCCGGCGGCGACCAGCCGGCCGCCGGCATCGCCGCCTTCGGGGCCAAGATCGATGATCCAGTCGGCCGCCCCGAGCAGGTCGAGATTGTGTTCGATGACGAACAGCGAATGGCCGGCCGCCAGCAGCTTGCGCAGTGCGCGCAGCAGTTTCGCGACGTCGTCGAAGTGCAGGCCGGTCGTCGGCTCGTCGAACAGGAACAGCGTGCCGCGCCGGCCGACCCGGCGCCAGGCGCTGCTGCCGGAAGCGGTCAGGCCGCGCGTGGCCGCCTCGGCCAGATGCCCGGCCAGCTTCAGGCGTTGGGCCTCGCCGCCCGACAGGGTCGGCACCGGCTGGCCCAGGCGCAGATAGTCCAGGCCGACGTCGGCCAGCGGCTGCAGCTTGAGCTGCAGCTCGCGTTCGCCTGCGAAAATGCGCAACGCTTCATGCACGGTCAGTTCGAGCACGTCGGCGATCGAGCGTTCGCGCCCGTCGCTGCCGGTGATCGTCACTTCGAGCACTTCGTCGCGGTAACGCCGGCCGTCGCAATCAGGGCAGCGCAGGTAGACGTCGGACAGGAACTGCATCTCGACGTGCTCGAAGCCGTTGCCGCTGCAGGTCGGACAACGTCCGTTGCCGGTATTGAAGCTGAAGGTGCCGGCCGTGTAGGCGCGTTCGTGCGCCAGCGGCGCCTGCGCGAACAGCCTGCGGATGGCATCGAAGGCACCGACATAGCTGGCCGGGTTGCTGCGCGTCGTCTTGCCGATCGGCGACTGGTCGACGAACACGACCTCGTCGATCCAGTCGTCGCCGAGCAGGCGCTCGTGGCGTCCGGGCGTTTCGGTCGGCCGGCCCTTGGCGCGCAGCAGCGCCGGCAGCAGGACGTCCTGCAGCAGCGTCGACTTGCCGCTGCCGGACACGCCGGTGATGCAGACGAAGCGCTCGAGCGGGAATTCGACGTGATCGAGCCGCAGATTGTGTTCGCGCGCGCCTTCGAGCACGAGCCGCTTCGTCGACGTGCTGACCGGCTGCCGGTGGCCCTGGTCGACGGCGCGGCGTCCGGAAAAATATTCTCCGGTCAGCGAGGTGCGGCGGATGGCCGCATCCGCATCGGTATCCGGTTCCGCCGCGGACGCGGTCTGCGCCGCCCGCGCGGCAACCACTGCGTCCGACGACGGCGCGGATGCCGCCGCGGACGCGATCAGTTCCCGCGGCGTGCCGTAGAAGACGATCTCGCCGCCGCGTTCGCCCGGTCCGGGGCCGATGTCGAGAATGCGGTCGGCCGCCTGCATGACGAGCGGGTCATGCTCGACGACGACGAGTGAATTGCCCGCCGCGCGCAGCCGCTGCATGACGGCGATGACCCGGCCCATGTCGCGCGGATGCAGGCCGATCGACGGTTCGTCGAGCACGAACAGCGTGTTGACCAGCGAGGTGCCGAGCGCCGTCGTCAGGTTGATGCGCTGGACTTCGCCGCCCGACAGCGTGCGCGACTGCCGGTCGAGCGTCAGGTAGCCGAGACCGACTTCGCGCAGGAAGCGCAGGCGGTTGCGGATCTCGCCGAGCAGCAGCGCGGTGGCTTCGTCGAGGATTCCGGGCAGGTGCAGCCGATCGAAGAACGATGCCAGCGCGTCGATCGGCATCAGCATCAGGTCGTGGATGGTGTGCCCGCCGATGCGCCACAGCAGGGCGTCCGGCACCAGGCGCGTGCCGTGGCAGACCGTGCAGGTGTCGTAGGAGCGGTATTTCGACAGCAGCACGCGGATGTGCATCTTGTACGCGCGCGATTCGAGCCAGTCGAAGAAATGGCGGATGCCGTACCACTGCGTTTCCCATTTGCCGCGCCAGTCCGGCGTGCCCTCGATGACCCAGCGTCGCTGGGTTTCGCTCAGCTCGCGCCAGGGCAGATGCAGCGGCACGCCGGCGCTTTCGGCGTAGCGTTCGAGATCACGCTGGCATTCGGCGAAGCTCTTCGTCTGCCAGGGCCGGACAGCGCCTTCGGCAAGCGTCTTGCCTTCGTCCGGGATGACGAGCCCGAGATCGACGCCGATCACGCGGCCGAAGCCGCGGCAGTGCGGGCAGGCGCCGATCGGCGAGTTGAACGAGAACAGGCTCGGCAGCGGCTCGCTGTAGCCGATGCCGCAGTCGGCACAGTGCAGGCCGGTACTGAAGCGCCAGCGTTCGCGCTCCTCGCCGTCGTCGTCGAGCACGTGTACGGTCAGGTGTCCGTGACCGCGCCGGAACGCGATCTCGATCGAGTCGCTCAGACGCTCGGGTTCCACCCCCGCCGTGCGAAAGCGGTCCTGGACGACGTGCAGGACCAGACCGGCATCCTCGTTTCCATGATGCTCGCCGCGCCTGCCTTTCCGCGTCGCGGCTGTTTCCGTTCCCGTTCCCGTTTCCGCGACGTCCGCCTGCGCCTCTGTCCGCCTTTCATCCGTTCCGGTCGTCTCGCGTGCATGGATGCGCGTATAGCCCTGCGCTTCGAGCACCGCCCGGATTTCGTCTTCGCCGAAGCTGGCCGGCACCGTGACCGGGAACGTGAGCACGATCCTCGGATCGCCGGCCGCTGCCGCCCGTTCGATCAGGGTCTCGCGCACGCTGGCAACCGTGTCGCGTCGCACCGGCTGTCCGCAGCTGCGGCAGTGCAGCGTGCCGGCGCGCGCGTAGAGCAGCTTCAGATGGTCATTCAGCTCGGTCATCGTGCCGACCGTCGAGCGCGACGTGCGCACCGGATTGGTCTGGTCGATGGCGATGGCCGGCGGCACGCCCTCGATGCGGTCGACCTGCGGCTTGTCCATGCGGTCGAGGAACTGCCGTGCGTAGGCCGAGAAGGTCTCGACATAGCGTCGCTGCCCCTCCGCGTACAGCGTGTCGAAGACGAGTGAAGACTTGCCCGAGCCCGATACGCCGGTGACGACGACGAGTTCGCCGAGCGGGAAATCGACGTCGAGGTTCTTCAGGTTGTTCTGGCGTGCGCCGCGGATGCGGATCGCGCCCGATGACTCATCGGGCTGCGACCCGCCTGCCGCGTCGGCACGTCCGGGTGCGGATTCGTGCAGCATCGGGTGCGGGAATGACAAAAGGGAAAAGAAGCGGGGGAAATTGGAAACCGCGCGGAAACAGCGAACCGGCCGCCATGCCGGAACGTGACGGCATGGATGGGCACGGTGTGACCGGTGCCGCCGGCCCGAATCTCGGGAACCGGATGCGGTCCGGCGTACGGCAGCAAGGGAACCGATGTAAAGTCTACCGTTCCGTGTCAATCGACCGCCCGGTATCCGCATTGTCTGCGGTCCCTGCCTGCCCGATGCTGCCGCACTGTACGCCCGGACGGCGATGCGCAATCGCTCCGATGCATGACCACCCCGACGTTGCGTGCGTCGCGTGCGTTGTGTCCGTGGCGACGGCCGCGCCCGTCGCACTGGCCGCACCACGATGAGTTCGGGCGTTCGTCACCGCTCACGCCTGGCCGCCGGCCTGCTCGCGCTGTTCGCCGGCTTCAGCGGTGCGCATCGTCGCTATCTCGGGGCATCCTGGTGGCCGGTCTATCCGCTGGTCGCGCTGCCGGCGATCGGGCTGGCCCTGCGCTCCGACCCCTGGTACCGGCACTGGGGGTTCTTCGTCGCCGCCCTGGTCGTCGTCGTGGCCATGGCCGAGGCGATCGCCTTCAGCCTGTGCCCGGACGAGCAATGGGACACGCGCCACAACCCGGGCCACGAAGGCCGTGCGCCGTCCGGATGGCTTCACGCACCGGCCGGCTGGCCGCACGTTTTTGTTGCCATTGCAGCCCTGCTGGGCGGCGCCATCCTCCTGATTTCGGTGATGGCGCTGGCGCTGGAAACCTGGTTTCTGCCGCCCGGGCCCTGAGAAAGCATGAAACCACCACCTGCATCCGTCCCGCCTTTCGGGCGCGGCCGATTCCTTCACACGTCCTGATTGGTACGATGCACGCACACGACAGACCGGAGAAGTGATGAGCGCAGCGATGGATGCTTCGTCCGACGATGCCGTCGGGCAGGATGCGGCCGCGGCGACGCTGGAGCGCTGGCTGGCGCGCGAGCGCGAGGTGCGCCTGCTGGCCGGCGCCCCGGGAAAGATGGGGGCGGCCGCGGTCGGAAGCTGTTCGGGCATCGAATTCCTCCAGCGCATGGCGCGTGGCGAACTGCCTTCGCCGCCGATCGCGCAGACACTCGATTTCGTTCTCGTCGAGGCCGAACGGGGTGCCATCGCATTCCAGGGAACGCCGAAGGCGGATTACTACAATCCGCTGGGGACGATCCACGGCGGCTACGTCACCACGCTGCTCGATTCGGCGCTGGCCTGTTCGGTACAGTCGGTGCTCGATGCCGGCGTCGGCCTGACGACGATCGAGTTGAAGATCAATTTCGTGCGCCCGCTGACCGACCGCACCGGACCGGTACGCGCCGAGGGCAAGGTCATCAGCGTGAGTCGGCGTATCGGCGTGGCCGAAGCCAGGCTGGTCGACGCCGCCGGGCGTCTGTATGCCTGGGGCTCGACGACCTGCCTGATCTTCCCGATGCCGTCCGGCCCGGAGCCGGCGGCGTAGCCGGCTTCTGTTCCAGTCCTTTCCCGTCCTGTCCGTCACGGAATTCGCATGAACGCACGAACGATCATCCAGACTGCCGATGCGCCGGCCGCGATCGGCCCTTATTCGCAGGCCGTACGGGTCGGTGACACCGTCTGGCTGTCCGGCCAGATCGCGCTCGACCCGGCTGGCGGCGCCCTCGTCGAGGGCGGCATCGATGCACAGATCGAACAGGTGTTCCGCAACATGAGCGCGGTGGCCGCCGCCGCCGGCGGATCACTGGCCGACTGCGTCAAGCTGACGCTGTTCCTGACCGATCTCGCCGATTTCCCGCGCGTGAACGAAGCGATGCAGAAATGGTTCACGGCACCGTATCCGGCGCGTTCGACGGTCGGTGTTGCCAGCCTGCCGCGCGGCGCACTCTTCGAGGCCGAGGCGGTCATGGTGCCGGGCAGCTGAATGTCCCGGGCCGCGGGCGGGGATGCGGCGCGGTTCGCGAAGCTCGGCCTGCACACGGCGGCCGATTTCGTCCTGCATCTGCCGATCCGCTACGAGGACCGCACGCGCATCGTCGCGCTTGCCGATGTTCGCGACGGCCAGACCGTACAGGTCGAAGGCACGGTCGTGCGCAGCGAGATCGTCCCGCGCCCGCGCCGGATCCTGCAGGTCGAACTGAGTGATGCAGGTATATCGGCAGGCACATCGTCGGGGCCGGGCCTGGGACTGCGCTTTTTTCATTTCTATCCGTCACAGCCGAAGCAGTTCGCCGTTGGCCGGCGGGTGCGTGCGTACGGTGAGGTCCGCATCGGCCTGTTCGGCGCCACCATGGTTCATCCGCAGGTGCGCTTCGTCACGGCGGACGAAGCCCTGCCCGAGGCGCTGACGCCGGTCTATCCGACGGTGGCGGGCCTGTCGCAGGCGCGTCTGCGTGCCGCCATCTCGTCGGCGCTGGACGGGCTCGACGAAAGCGAGACCGTACCGGCGGATGTCGTTGCGCGACTCGGTCTGCCGCCGCTTGCCGAGGCGCTGCGGACGATTCACCGGCCGGCACCGGGGGTATCGCTCGATGCGCTCGCCGACCGCAGCGCGCCCGCCTGGCGACGCGTCATCTTCGACGAACTGCTGGCGCAGCGGCTGTCGCTGATGCGCGCCCGTCAGGCGCGTGCACGGCAGCCGGCACCGGTGCTGGCGGACGACCGGCTGGCCGCCTCCCTGCTGGCCACGCTGCCCTTTGCGCCGACCCGTGCCCAGACACGCGTCTGGCAGGAGATCGCGGGCGACCTGGCGCACGCACGGCCGATGAACCGCCTGCTGCAGGGCGACGTCGGCAGCGGCAAGACGCTGATCGCGGCGCTGGCCGCCCTGCAGGCCATTGGCAGCGGGTGGCAGGTGGCGCTGATGGCGCCGACCGAGATTCTGGCGGAACAGCATTACCAGCGCCTGCGGGCCCTGTTCCGGACGAGGGACGACGAAGCCGAATCATCCGCCTCGACGGCCCTGTCCACCGTGCGCGTCGGCCTGCTGACCGGCTCGCTGAAGGAGAGCGAACGCCGCATCTGGCGCGCCCGGGCGGCTGCCGGTACGGTCGATCTGCTGATCGGCACGCACGCACTGATCGCCGATGGCGTCGCTTTCGCCCGCCCCGGTCTGATGATCGTCGACGAACAGCATCGCTTCGGCGTTGCCCAGCGGCTGGCACTGCGGGCGCAGGCCGTGCCGAACACGTCGGAAACGCTGGTCTCGCCGAACGCAGCGGACATCCCGAGCGCGCTGGCCGCGCATCAGCTCACGCTCAGCGCAACCCCGATTCCGCGCACGCTGGCGATGACGTATTACGCCGATCTCGATGTGTCGGTACTCGACGAACTGCCGCCCGGCCGCACGCCGGTGACGACCAGGCTGATTTCACAGGAGCGCCGTGCCGAGGTGGTCGCCCGTGTGCGCGCCGCCGCACAGGCGGGTCGTCAGGTGTACTGGGTCTGCCCGCTGATCGACGAAAGCGAGACACTCGATCTGCAGACGGCCATCGATACGCACGCCGCGCTGACGCAGGAACTGGCCCCGCTCGGGGTCGGACTCGTGCACGGGCGCATGCCGCCGGCGGCCAAGCAGGAAGTGATGGCGGCCTTTGCGGCCGGACATCTGCCGGTGCTGGTGGCGACGACGGTGATCGAGGTCGGCGTCGACGTGCCCAACGCCTCGCTGCTGATCGTCGAGCATGCCGAGCGCTTCGGTCTGGCACAGTTGCATCAGTTGCGCGGGCGGGTCGGCCGGGGCACCGTCGGCAGCGTCTGTGTGCTGCTGTATCGCGAACCGTTGTCGCCGCTGGCGCGCGAACGGCTGAAGACGATGTACGAGACCACCGACGGCTTCGAGGTGGCCCGTCGTGATCTGCTCCAGCGCGGGCCGGGCGAATTTCTCGGCGCGCGCCAGTCGGGCGCGGCCCTGCTGCGCTTCGCCGATCTGACCCGCGACAGCGATCTGGTCGAGGCGGCCCGCGCCGCGGCCGAACAGATGCTGCTTGCCGGTGTCGATGGTGTCGACGCCCACCTGCGCCGCTGGCTGGGTGCCCGCGAGGAATATCTGAAGGCTTGAGAAATGCTTCCCCGCGCCCATGGCCCTGCCACTTGCTATCATTCCGGGCGCATCCATTTTTTCGTCCCATGACCCTCACCGAGCTCAAGTACATCGTTGCGCTGGCGCGTGAACGGCATTTCGGCCGTGCGGCCGAAGCGTGTCTGGTCAGTCAGCCGACGCTTTCGGTCGCGATCAAGAAGCTCGAGGAAGAGCTGGGCGTGCAATTGTTCGAGCGCGGCGGCGCGGAGATCACCGTCACGCCGGTTGGCGCGCGCGTCATCGAACAGGCACAGCACGTGCTCGAGCAGACGAGCGCCATCCGCACGATCGCCGAGGAGGGCAGGGATCCGCTGACCGGTCCGCTGCGCGTCGGCGTGATCTACACGATCGCGCCATACCTGTTGCCTCAGCTCGTGCGCCGCGTCATCGACAACCGCGCGCCGCTGCAACTGCTCTGGCAGGAGAACTTCACCGTTCGGCTGCTCGAACTGCTGCGCCAGGGCGAGATCGACGTCGCCATTCTCGCCGACCCGTTTGCCGATCAGGGCCTGATCACCCAGGGCGTCTATGACGAGCCGTTCGTCGTCGTCCTGCCGCGTGGCCATCTCTGGGCGGAGCGCCGGCAGATCGATTCGATCGAACTCAAGGACGAAACGATGCTGCTGCTCGGGCAGGGGCATTGCTTCCGTGACCATGTGCTCGAGGTCTGCCCCGAACTGTCGCGCTATTCGCAGGCCAGCGTCGGCATTCACAAGACTTTCGAAGCATCGTCGCTGGAAACGATCCGGCACATGGTCGCCTCCGGCATCGGCATCAGTGTCCTGCCGGCGACCGCATGCAATACGCCGCGCGCCGACGACGACCTGCTGCGCTACGTACCGTTTTCGCCGCCGCCGCCGGTGCGACGCATCTCGCTGGCCTGGCGCAAGAGTTTCGGCCGTACCCCGGCCATCGAGTGCCTGCGTCAGGCGATTCTCGAATGCGGGCTCGAAGACGTGCATCCGCTGCCCGACGAGCGGGCGGTGGTGCATTGAGAACGTGCAAAGCCACCGTTCACGTCCGTCCTGCATACCAGGACGCACCCGGGCTTCGTTGCAAACGCTCGCCATATGAACTCCATGTGGTCGCGCACTGAGACTTTTCTCGCCTGATCTGCCTGACATGACCACCTCTGCGCGCCGGGATTACGCCGTGATCGAGCAGACGATCGGGCGCACGCCGCTGGTGCGCCTGCGCCGCATCGGCGCCGACGTGCTGGCCGGCCGCGGCAACCTCCTGCTTGGCAAGCTCGAAGGCAACAATCCGGCCGGATCGGTCAAGGACCGGCCGGCGCTCGCGATGATCGAGGGGGCCGAGGCCCGCGGCGAAATCCGTCCGGGCGACACGCTGATCGAAGCGACGTCCGGCAATACCGGCATCGCACTGGCCATGGTGGCCGCCGCGCGCGGCTACCGGATGCTGCTGGTCATGCCCGACAACCAGAGTGCCGAGCGCCAGCGCTCGATGAGTGCCTACGGTGCCGAACTCGTGCTCGTGCCGCGCGCCGACGGCATGGAAGGCGCCCGCGATCTGGCCGAGCGCATGCGCGCCGAAGGCCGCGGCCATCTGCTCGACCAGTTCTCCAACGACGACAACTGGCGTTCACACTACGAGACGACCGGTCCCGAGATCTGGACCGATACCGGCGGCGAGATCACGCATTTCGTCTCGGCCATGGGCACGACCGGTACGATCACCGGCGTATCACGCTACCTGAAGGAGCAGAACCCGGACGTGGAAATCATCGGCGCACAGCCGGCCGACGGTGCCGCGATCGCCGGCATCCGGAAGTGGCCGCCCGAGTACACGCCGAAGATCCGCCAGTACGCGCGTATCGACCGCTTCGCAGAGGTTACGCAACCCGAAGCCGAAGAAATGGCCCGTCGCCTGGCCGCCGAAGAAGGACTGTTCTGCGGCGTCTCCGCTGCCGGTGCCTGCGCCATCGCCCTGCGTGAAGCCGCGCGACTGGAAAACGCGACCATCGTCTTCATCGTCTGCGACCGCGGCGACCGCTACCTGTCGACGGACGTGTTCAGCGCCGCCGCGCGCGGCTGACCACGCCCGGAGCCGGGCGGACCATGCCTCGGCGTGTAGCAGGCTGCGCACTGGCGCACCGCCCCCACCCTCAATGAGCGGAATCGCTGCAGAAAACTGCATTTTCGGCCTGGAGAAACGTTCCTGCAGCCGAAAACGCCGTGTTTCGCAGCAAAAAGTCATGTGGGGAAACGTTTCGGCTAGAAACCGTCAGCTCCACTCAAGACCGTTCGCGGCAGCTTCGATGATGATTACACGTGGCACTTGGGCACTGCCCGTTCGTCATGAGTGCCCCAGGTGTTCAACCAGGTACGGACTTCCTGAGCTGTCAGGTGACGGCCCGTTTTCTCGTAAGCCTCCCAGGACGCGAGAGCTTCCTGTTTGAAGCTCTCGCGGGCTTCCCCACGATCCACATACTGCCGGATCGCTTCCAGCATGGTCCAGTGTGGCGAGCGCTGGCGTTGATCGGTGAGCCGTCGGACACGTTCTTCCAGCATGTCATCCATCTTGAGGGACGTTGCCATGACGAGCCTTTTGTCAACTGGCGGTATCTCGTGACGACATCGTCCCGCCCTGCCCATCAGTCCGCTTGATCGAGTCCTTGTTTAACTTGCATATTTTATTGCATTTGTTTCGTTTGTGAGTGATATTGCCCTCCAGAAAGTAGCTGCACAGGGAGGCAGGGATGACAACGATCGAACGCACGCATCGGGGGATGCATCCTGCGACGCTGGATGAGCATGAGGCCGCCATGGTGAAGGCCGCGCAGCGTTGCATCGTCATGGCATTGGATCACTCCCGCGCTCCGTCCATTGCGCTCGTTGATGAAGAAGGCAAGGCCTCGGAACCGGTCATCCGGCTACCACCCCAGGCTTTGCGCATGGTCGCTCAGGTGCTCGGTGCAATGGGGGAGGGCCGCCCGATCACGATCGTGCCGGCTCGGCATGAGTTCACGACTGCCGAAGCAGCGCACTTCCTGAACGTTTCGCGGCCTTTCGTGATCAAGGAGATCAAGGCCGGTCGGTTGGCCCACCGTCTCGTCGGCACGCATCGCCGTATTCCCCGTGACGCACTGATCGAATACGAGAAGCGTATGCGCAAGCAGCAGGATGATGCGCTGCAGGAACTGGCTGACAACGCTCGGGACATGGGCCTGGGGTACTGAACGGTGGCAGGGCGCGCGCGTTACACCGCGTTGCTGGATGCCTGCGTGCTGTTTCCGCCCGCAGTTGCCGACGCTTTGATGAGCCTGCATGTGGCGGGCCTTTTCGCCGCGCGATGGACCGAGCGCGTGGAGACAGAATGGATCGACGCTGTGAGTCGGTCTGGTGCTGCATCACGCGAACAACTCGCTCAACGTCGGGATGCGATGCGTCGGGCGGTTCCGGACTGGGAGGTGCCCGAGCTTGCGTATCGGTCGTTGATGGCGGGCATCACATTGCCGGATCCTGACGACATTCACGTGCTGGCTGCTGCAATTGCCGGACATGCGGATTGCATCGTGACGATGAATCTGAGGGATTTTCCTGCTGCAATTCTTACGCCTCTTGGGTTGGAGGTGTTGCACCCGGATGACTTCATCATCAATCAACTCGATCTTGATTCCTGCTCTGCGTTAGCGGCGTTCAAGTCGATGCGTGCGCGACGTCGCAATCCGCCATCCACACCAGAGGAATTCATAGAGGTACTGGAACGAAATCAGTTGGTCGCAACAGCAGCTCGGCTGCGCGAGGCGTGTGAACTGATCTGACTCGCCCGAGCATCCGTCCGGGTACGTGTTCGAGGAGCCAGGCGCGCAGATCGCATCTGCGGGCAGCCGGGAGTGGCGGGGATCGACGCCGATCGACCGATTTCAACGCGCCGCCGCCAGCGCCCGCGCCAGTTCGTACACCGCCATCGCGTAGAAACTCGACCGGTTGTAGCGCGTGATGACGTAGAAATTGCGTGCGCCCAGCGCGTAGCTGGCGGTGTCGTTCGCTTCCGGCAGGTCGATCAGCGCCAGCGGCAGGTCGGCGGGCACCGGGTCGGGGCTGCGCACGCCGTAACCGGCCAGTTCGCCGATGGTGAAGCGCGGTTCGATGCCGGCCTCGATCAACGGACCGAGCCGGTCTTCGCCGTCGTGGCGCACGCGAAAGACGATGGGTTCGCCTTCGCGCCAGCCGTGCGCGGCGAGGAAGGCGGCGATGCTGCCGATCGCGTCGGCCGGATTGTTGCGCAGATCGATGTGACCGTCGCCGTCGAGGTCGACGGCGTAGCGCCGGATGCTGCCGGGCATGAACTGCGGCAGGCCGATGGCGCCGGCGTACGAGCCCGACAGCGAGAATGCGTCCACCCCTTCGGCGCGCACGTACAGCAGGAACTGTTCGAGCTCGCCGCGGAAATAATCGGCGCGCCGCGGATAGTCGAAGGCGAGTGTCGCCAGCGCATCGATCACGCGGAAATTGCCGGTGACGCGTCCGTACATCGTTTCCACGCCGAGGATGGCGACGATGATTTCCTGCGGCACGCCGTACAGCGCCGAAGCGAAGGCCAGCCAGCCTTCGTGATCGTTCCAGAACGTCACGCCGTCACGAATGCGTGCCGGATCGAGGAAGCGCGCCCGATATGCCTGCCAGGTTGGACGCGCACCGCGCGATGTCGGCGCGATCAGGCGCAGCACCGTGTCGTTGCGTTGCGCGTGCGCGAAGATCGTTTCGAGTTCATCGGCCTCGAATCCGTGCCTGTCCGTCATTTCCGCGATGAAACTGCGCACGTCGGCGCGCTGCGGGTACGGGCCGGACGTCCGCACGAAACCGGCGTCTGGTGCCGCGGCCAGGACTGGCGCGGGTGGCGGGACTGGGGCTGAAGCGGGCGCCGGTAACGTGACCGGCACTGGTGCGTGAGGCGGGGTCGAACCCAAAGCGGGTGCCGGTATCGCGGCGGGGACTGGCGCGGGTAGCGGTACCGAAACCGAAGCGGACGCCGGCGTTGCGGCCAGCGCCAGGTTCGGGACGTCGGACGGGTACGTGAGCACGCACGCGATGAGCGTAGCGAGAATGCGTCGGGAACGGGATCCCGCCCGGGCACACAGGATCAGCGCGGCAACGGGCGCCACGAGTTGTCGGAGCATGACGAAAGCATACGCGTGCACCCCGGCACCCGGAAACCGTCCGCGCCGCCACCCGGACCACTATCCGGGCCAACCCCCGAAATTGCTGCGAAAGACAGCGTTTTTCCCCGGTAGTAACCGTTCTCCAGGCAGATTCGCAGCGGATCGCAGCGAAATCGGGGTTGGCGGTCCCTTGCCGGTGGAATGCCTTCGCTGCAGATCGCAGTGAAATCCAGGTGGTGGCCCCTTACGGACGGAACGCCCGCACCTCCTGCCGCAGGCGGCGCGCAGCCTGCGGCCCGCTGTCCTCCCCGCCGTAGCGCAGCCGTTCGTAAGTGGTGACGATGCGTCGGGCGGGTGCGACCGCGTCGGCGGGCAGCGCCTGTTCCAGGCGCCGCAGATATTGCGCCGGGGTTTCATGGCGGGCGCGTTCGAGGCCGATCCGGGCCAGGCGGGCGCAGAACAGGTCCCAACTGCGCTCCAGCGGCGTGCGTGCCAGGCGCGGACGCAGGGTCAGCATCGCCGTCCCCAGCAGGAGGATGCCCAGTGCCAGCGCAAGAAGCCCGGCCAGTTTCATCGGGCTGGCGGTGTCGATGCCCAGACGGCCGAGCAGCGAGCTCTGGCGTGTACGGTCGTAGCGCACCACCCAGCGCTCCCAGGCGTGACCGATGGCATCGAATCCCCGGTTGAGCGGACGGATCCATGCCAGCAGCGGACCCGTGAAGGCGCCGGCCGCGTCGTCCGCCTGCAGGCGACGCCCGCGTTCGACGCGCGCCGGATCGACCGCAGCGGTCGGGTCGATCCGGACCCAGCCCTGACCGTGCAGCCAGACTTCCGACCACGCGTGCGCATCGGACTGGCGCACGAGCCATTGCACGCCTGTCGTCGTTTTCTCCAGGTGTGGCCCGCGTTGCTGCTTGCCCATCGACTGCGCCCCGGTCCCGGTCCCGGCTTCCATCTCGCTTCCCGCCATCCGGACAGGTTCCCCGCCCTGGTACCCCGTCACGACGCGGGCCGGGATGCCCAGCGCGCGCATCAGCACGACGAAGGCGCTCGCGTAGTGCTCGCAGAAGCCGGCGCGGGTTTCAAAGAGGAATTCGTCCACTGCCTGCCGGCCCAGCGGCGGCGGGCGGAGCGTGTAGCGATACGGTTCGATGCGGAAACGGGCGAGAGCGCGCCGGATCAGCGCGCGCTTTTCGGCATCGGCGGGCACATCCTCTTCGTTCGCCAGCTCCGCCCGCCAGCGTGCGGCTAGTGCACGCGTGCGCGGCGCATAGCCGTCCGGCAGCGCGAGCCAGGGCTGCAACTCGCGCAGCGGGCGTTCGGCGTCGATGCGATAGCCGGTCTGCGACACCACTCGATAACGCATCCCTTTCTGTACCGGTCGATCGGCCTCGAGTTCGAGCCCCGGCTGGCGCAGGGTGACGCGTTCACTGCCGGCATCGACCGACCAGGGAAGATCGAGAGCGAATAGCCAGTTCTGCTGTGCCGTCTCCAGCGTGACCGTGTAGACATATCGCTGACTCGGGTCGCCGCTCCACGCGACCCGGGCGGCGGTCTGGCCGCTTCGCACAGGCGGTGCCGAGCTGCGCCATGAGGTGCCATCAAAATGATCAAACACCGGCCCACGCCAGTAGAGCGCCGGTCGCGCCGGCACCCGGTCCTCGAAGTGCACCCGGAAGGCAATCTCCTGTGATTCGCCCAGTTCACGCAGGTTGCCGATCGTCATCGAATCGGACAGGCCGGTGGTCGCCCGCAGAGTGTCACCGGCAATGCCCCACAGCGGTGTGGCCGGACGCGGAAAGAGGAGAAAGGCGATGAGCGCCAGCGGTGCGGCCTGACCGAGCAGGACTGCCGACAGCCGCAGGCGTGCGCCCAGGGCGGCCTCTTCGTCCGTGTACTGCAGGGTCAGCATCGCCATCAGCAGCGCGGCGACCGCCAGCAGCACGGCCAGCACGGCCGGGAGCGATTGCGTGTGGAAAAACGAGGTCAGCAGCAGGAAGAAGCACAGGCAGATGACGACGTACAGGTCGCGTCGAGCCTGCATTTCCATCAGCTTCACGCCCAGAAAGAGCATCAGCAGCGCGGTACCGGCCTCCTGGCCGAACAGGCTGCCGTACTGCGCGTACACGCCGGTGGCGCAGGCGAACAGGGCCGCCCAGCGCACCGCAGTGCGCGGCAGCCAGCGTCCGGAGAAGACGAGCGCCAGCCGCCAGCCGAAGAGCGCGAGGAAGGTCGTGCCGATCCACCACGGCAGGAACGGCAGTTGCGGTGCGGCCGACAGCAGCACCGGCAGCATCAGAAAGAGCGTGTCGCGACGCTCGCGTGGCCACTGTCGCAGCGCTGATGGCGACCAGCGGGTGCTCCCCGACGCTGCGGTATCCGGCACCGTCCGCGCCGGCTTCTTCCGGTGCTTCGCCTGTCCCGACTGGCTCCATTGCCCCGCCTGTCCCGATTGCCCGGACTGTCCCGACGGCAAGGCCTTTTTCCTCAGGCCGGCTTCCGCCGCCGGCTGTGACGCATGACTTTTCCCTTTCGCTTTCTCCCTTTCTTCCTTCTCCTCTCTCCCGTTCGACCCTCTCCCGTCCCCCTCTTTCCCGGCCCCTCTGCGATCGGTGATCGTTCGGCGCTCTGCTCCCCGTACCAGGCTGGCTTCTGCTTTCGCTTTCCCGGCCCGCCCGCTTCGGCGATCTGCCCCGCTTCGCCGATCTGCTCCGCTTCGCCGATCCCGGTCGGGAGCGCCGTCGATGCGCGGTACTTCGTTCTGCGGCAGGTCCGGCTTCACGACAAACCCCAGACGGCGAGGGCTTCCAGACAGCGGGCGCGCTGGACCGGCCCGGCCCCCGATTCGATGATCGTCCCGGGCAACTGCAGCGAATAGCGCTGGCCTGCCTGGTCGGCGTCGATGATCCAGCGCGTCAGCCGTGACAGTTTTGCTTCGTCGTCGAGCGTCGACGGCAACTGCCCCCAGTCGAAGACGAGTTCGTCCTGCGCCGCCTCACCCAGTTGCACGCTGACCAGCTCGTGCGCTCCGCTGCGCGCGACTGCTTTCCAGGCGATGCGCTGCGGGGGATCGCCGGCGGCGTATGGGCGCAGCGCAACCAGATCGCCCTGGCCGGACTGCCCCGCGGCGCCGTCACCGCCGGCCGCCGTCTGCGCGGGCAGCGGCGCGGCCGGGGTCTCGGGCGCGGGGTAGACGAGGATGTGCCGCGGCGCGTCCGCCGGTTGCCAACTGGCCCGCGCCCGCCAGAGGCCGAGCGGAAAGGTCGTCGCCAGGGTGAAACGCGGCAGCGGCATCCAGCCTCGTTGCTCCGTCGCCAGCGGGATGACGAGGTTTTCCCCGGCAGCCGCGCCGACGTCGAAGGTCTGCACCGCAGCCATGCCCGGGGCGTCGAGGCGCAGCGCGAAGCGCTTGCCGCGCGCCGGGTTGTGCGCCGACAGCGCGAGGCTGGCATGTTCGCCGGCAAAGACCGGTGCCGCGCCGTCGGTGTGCAGGCGCACGCCGGCCAGATTGCGCCCGGTATGCAGCAGGGCGATGACGATGAGTGCCGCGATGAGAAACGTGAGCGCGTAGCCGGCAGCCAGCTGGTAGTTGATCGCCGTCACCGCCATGGCCAGCACCGCGCCGGCCAGCAGCGTGCCGGCTGCCGTCGGAGCGATGCGCAGGTCGCGGCGCCGGATACGGAATTCGCTCATCGTCAGGGGGGTTCAGGCTCGGCGCACAGACGGGCCGATCATCCGTCAATCCCGGCTCGGCAGCGACCCGGAGCCGATGGACGGGCGCGTGCTGTGGTCCGACTCCGTTCCATCACGACACGGCAACCGCCTTCATCAGCGCGGCGACCCGTTCGGCACGCACACGATACGAGCCGGCGCCGCCGCCGGCCGGGCGCAGGCGGTGTCCGGCCACGGCGACGAGCACGTCCTGCACGTCGTCGGGCAGCACGTGGCGGCGGCCTTCGAGCCATGCGCGTGCGCGCGCCGCGTGCAGCAGTGCCAGCCCGGCGCGCGGGCTCAGTCCTTCGGCCAGCGCGGCGCTGTGCCGGCTGTGCGTGATCAGCCGCTGCACATAGTCGAGCAGCGCCGGCGCGCACCGGACGGCGCGCACCTGCTCCTGCGCGGCAGCCAGTTGCCTGACGTCCATTCGGGCCGGCAGGCGGGCCAGCAGTGTGCGCCGATCCTCGCCTTCGAGCAGCGCCCGTTCGGCGCGCGGGTCGGGATAGCCGAGTTCCAGGCACATCAGGAAACGGTCGAGCTGCGATTCGGGCAGTGCGAACGTACCCGCCTGGTCCTGCGGGTTCTGTGTTGCGATCACGAAAAACGGCACCGGCAGCGCGTGCGTGTGCCCGTCGACCGATACCTGGCCTTCCTCCATCGCTTCGAGCAGCGCCGACTGCGTTTTCGGTGTCGCGCGGTTGATCTCGTCGGCCAGCAGGACCTGCGAGAACACCGGTCCGGGACGGAAGATGAAATCGGCGCGCTCGCGGTCGAACACCGATACGCCGACGATGTCGGCCGGCAGCAGGTCGTTGGTGAACTGCACGCGCCGGAACTGCAGGCCGAGCGAGATCGACAGCGCGTGCGCCAGCGTCGTCTTGCCCACGCCGGGCAGGTCCTCGATCAGCAGGTGTCCGCGGGCCAGCAGGCAGGCCAGGGCAAGACGGATCTGTCCGGGTTTGCCGACCACGATTTCGCCGACCTGTGCGGCCACTGCCTGGATCTGTTCGAGCATGAGGTGAGGGCTGGGAGTGGAACGTGGGAAGCCGGTGCGGAGGGCATGGACGCGACAGGAGAACCGTGCAGGCGCAGGACACGACGCATCCGCAGGCTGCGGGCAGGGCGCCTTGTCGAGTGTACTGGAGCCCGTCCGGGTGACAGGGACCGATCGGTCCCGCGTTCCGGTCCGTTCGTCGTTTGCACGATAATCGCAGCAGAGGCTGATTCCGGCCCTGTCTCGGTCGCCCCCGGCCGACCCGACCGGGATTCGCGAATCTTCCGGAGGACTTTCCGATGAGCGCACAGGCATCAACGGTCAATGACGAGGGAGAAGCGCTCGTTCTGCTCGAACGCAGCGGCCCGGTTGCGCGCGTCACGCTGAACCGTCCGGCGCAGTTCAATGCGCTGTCCGAGGCGCTGATGGATGCACTGCAGCGGGTCTTCGACGATCTGGCCAATGACGAAACCGTGCGGGCCGTCGTCTTGGCCGGCGCCGGCAAGGCCTTCTGTGCCGGGCACGATCTGCGCGAGATGCGCGCCGAGCCGTCGCCGGACTATTACCGGGCGCTGTTCGGGCAGTGCTCGCGGCTGATGACGACGATCCAGCGCCTGCCGCAGCCGGTGATCGCGCGCGTGCACGGCATCGCTACCGCCGCCGGCTGCCAGCTCGTCGCCGCCTGCGATCTGGCGGTGGCCGCCGACGCAGCCCGCTTCGCCGTCTCCGGCGTCAACCTGGGCCTGTTCTGTTCGACGCCGTCGGTGGCGCTGGCGCGCAACGTCGGCCGCAAGCAGGCCTTCGAGATGCTGGTCACCGGCCAGTTCATCGATGCGCAGACCGCACTGGCGCGCGGGCTGGTCAACCGCGTCGT
>JACDJC010000335.1_pt1 | contig 58635 bp, 50 predicted proteins | sample 7454191 | NCBI WGS metagenome assembly JACDJC01 (sample SAMN14253291, study PRJNA609438) | sludge metagenome | isolation source: sludge after 25d culture with pyrite and EDTA | collected 2018-12-20 | reverse complement strand
GGCCACGCTCGATCTGGTGGCACAGCCCGGCTTCTTCGCGCGCCTGGAGGCGCTGGGCGACCGGCTCGTCGCCGGGCTGCTCGACGCCGCCCGGGAAGCGGATGTCGAGTTGAGCGCGCAGCACGTCGGCGCGCTGGCGGGTCTGTACCTGCGCCCGTCGATTCCGGTCGACTTTGCCGATGCGCAGGCGCAGGATGTCGAGCGTTTCCGGCGCTTCTATCACGCCATGCTCGACGAGGGCATCTACCTGCCGCCGTCGCCGGTGGAAGCGTTCTTCTTCTCGTCGGCGCACACCGAGGCGGACATCGATGCGACGATCGCCGCTGCCCGGCGGGCACTGGTGGCGAGCCGCTGAGATGCGCGATCCGGCCGGTTCCTCCGCACCGGTCCCGTATCTGGCGATACTCTTTTTCGGTTGCGCGGTGCTCATCGTGTCGACCGGCGCGCGTTCGTCGTTCGGTCTGTTCCTGCCCGAGATGACGCAGGCGCGCGGCTGGTCGCGCGAGACCTTCTCGCTGGCCATCGCACTGCAGAATCTGATGTGGGGGCTGGGCGGCTCCTTTCTCGGCGCCATGGCCGACAAGTTCGGTGCGATGCGCACGCTGATCCTGGGCGGCGTGCTCTACGTCGCCGGTTTTCTCGGCATGGCGGTGGCCGAAACCGGTACCGGACTGTCGCTGTCGGCCGGCCTGGTCATGGGTGTGGCCATCGGCGGCACGAGCTTCGGTGTCGTACTCGCCGCCCTCGGGCGGGTGGTGCCGCCGGCGCGGCGCAGTCTGGCCTTCGGCATCGGCGTGGCTTCGGGGTCGTTCGGCCAGTTCCTCTTCCTGCCGCTGGCCGGGCAGCTGATCCAGCGCATCGGCTGGCAGGAGGCGCTGTTCGTGCATGCGGCGCTCGCGGCGCTGATCGTGCTGTTTGCGCCGGGCGTGCGCAGCCGTGCGGACGGGCATGCGGCGGCGGCCGACGTGCGGCTCGGCCAGGCCCTGTGCGGCGCGCTTGGCGATCGCAGCTTTCACCTGCTGTTCTGGGGCTATTTCGTCTGCGGCATGCAGGTGCTGTTCATCGCCCTGCACCTGCCTTCGTATCTGCTCGACAAGGGCCTGAGTGTCAACGTCGGCGCGAATGCGGTGGCGCTGATCGGTCTGTTCAACATCGCCGGCGCCTTTGCGTCCGGCGCACTCGGACAGCGCTACTCGAAGAAATGGCTGCTCGCGGGCATCTACATCGCCCGCTCGCTGGTGATGGGCCTGTTCCTGTGGCTGCCGCTGACCACGATGTCGGTCTATCTGTTCAGTGCGGCGATCGGCCTGTCCTGGCTGTCGACGGTGCCCCTGACCAATGCGCTGGTCGGACAGCGCTGGGGGGTGCGGACACTGGGTCTGCTCGGCGGCGTCATTTTCTTCGGCCACCAGATCGGCAGCTTTCTCGGTGCCTGGCTGGGCGGGGTCTTCTTCGACCAGTACGGCAATTATGACCTCGCCTGGGCGATGATCATCGGTTTCGGCTTCTTTGCCGCCCTGGTGCACCTGCCGATCGATCAGCGCCCGCTCCCGGCCGCCGATCCCGTCCTGGCGCACGAGGCCGCCTGACTACAGAAACTGTTCGCCCAGCCACCAGGCGCCGGCGGCGATCAGCGCCGACGCCGGGATCGTCAGGATCCACGCCCAGATGATGTTGCCGGCCACGCCCCAGCGCACCGCCGAGATCTTCCTGGCCGACCCGACGCCGACGATGGCACCGGTAATCGTGTGCGTGGTCGATACCGGAATGCCCAGCGTCGAGGCGAGGAAGAGCGTGAACGCGCCGCCGGTTTCGGCGCAGAAGCCGCCGACCGGCTTGAGCTTGGTGATCTTCTGCCCCATTGTCTTGACGATGCGCCAGCCACCGAACAGCGTCCCCAGGCCGAGCGCCATGTAGCAGGCGACGATGACCCAGTACGGCGGATGCGACTCGCCGGCATGCATGGCGCCGGCGGCGATCAGCAGCAGCCAGATGACGCCGATCGTCTTTTGCGCATCATTGCTGCCGTGGCCGATGCTGTAGAGCGCCGAAGAAGCCAGTTGCGCCCGCCGGAACCAGCGATCGCTGGTGCGCGGCGTGCTGCGGATGAAAAGCCAGGAAACCGCCAGCATCAGGATCGAGCCGAGCACGTAGCCGAGCAGCGGCGAGATGAAGATGAACAGGGTCACCTTGGTGATGCCCAGCCACAACAGCGAACCCGTGCCGGCCTTGGCCAGCGTCGCGCCGATCAGCCCGCCGATCAGGGCATGCGAGGAACTCGACGGAATGCCGAAGCGCCAGGTGATGAGGTTCCAGAACAGCGCCCCGCACAGGGCCCCGAAAATCACCACGTGATCGACGATCGCCGGATCGACGATGCCCTTGCCGACGGTCGAGGCCACGCGCAGCTCGAAGATGAACAGGGCCACGACGTTGAAGAAGGCGGCCCAGACGACCGCCTGGTAGGGCTTGAGCACGCCGGTCGAGACGATGGTCGCGATCGAGTTGGCGGCATCGTGGAATCCGTTCATGAAATCGAACAGAAGCGCCAGCGCGATCAGGAAGACCAGCGCGGCGAAGCCGAAATGGACGCTGCTCATGCGTTTTCGAGCACAACGCCTTCGATGATGTTGGCGACGTCCTCGGCGCGATCGGACACCGATTCGAGCAGTTCGTAGATCGCCTTGAGCTTGATCAGCTGGCGCACGTCGTTCTCGTCGCGGAACAGCTTCGACATCGCCGCCCGCATGACGCGGTCGGCATCGGATTCGAGCCGGTCGATCTCGCTGCAGATCTTCAGGATTTCCTCGGCGTGTTCCATGCTATCGAGCAGATTGACGGCGGCCTTGACCCGGTCGCAGCACATTTCGTTGAGTTCGGCCAGTTGCTGCGCCTCCGGCGACACACGCTGCAGGTCGTAGAGCATCACGGATTCGGCGACGTCCTGGATCAGGTCGAGGATGTCGTCCATGTGGCTGATCAGCTTGTGGATGTCATCGCGGTCGAACGGCGTGATGAAGGTCTTGTGCAGCAGCGTCACGGTTTCGTGCGTGATCTTGTCGGCATCCTTCTCGGCACGATCGATGGCGTCGATGTACTGACGCCGCGCATCCGCGTCGGCGTAGTTGGTCATCAGCAGGACCAGGTTGTGACTGCCGGTGACCACACATTCGGCGTGCCGGTTGAACAGTTCGAAGAAATTGCCCTCGCGGGGCATCAGGCGTCCGAACATCGGCAGGACTTCCAGGCGGTGAGTCGGTCGTCCACCGGCCGCGCCGGATCGATCCGGGCACGGAAATCGGGGACGGGGCGAAGCGTAGCAGAAGAGATCCGGTTTCCAACCGTTTTTTGTTCCACTGCGGGCAAGGGCAATCGCTGCGCGGGTTCCGATTCGTGCGGCTCATCGCCTTTTGCCGTCGGCCGGCGCCGGCGTCTTGTCCGGGTATTCGCACAGATCGGCGATCGGACAGCGCCAGCACTCGGGTGTGCGTGCCTTGCAGACGTAGCGCCCGTGCAGGATCAGCCAGTGATGGCAATGCAGGCGGTAGCGCGCCGGCACGAGGCGCAGCAGTTTCTTCTCGACTTCCAGCGGCGTGCGGCCACGCGCGATCCCGGTGCGGTTGGCCACGCGCAGAACGTGCGTGTCGACCGGGATCGTCGCCTGATCGAAGGCCACGTTGAGCACCACATTGGCCGTCTTGCGGCCGACGCCCGGCAGCGCCTCGAGTGCTTCGCGATCGGCGGGAACCTGCCCGTCATGGCGTTCGAGCAGCAGGCGCGCGGTGGCAACCACGTTTTTCGATTTGGTCGGGAACAGGCCGATCGAGCGGATGTACGGCACGATGCCGTCGACGCCGAGCGCGACGATCGCCTCCGGAGTGTTGGCGACGCGGAACAGTTCCCGCGTGGCCAGATTCACGCTGCGATCGGTGGCCTGTGCCGACAGCATGACCGCCACCAGCAATTCGAAAGGCGTGCGGTACTCGAGTTCGGTGCGCGGATCGGGATCGAGCGCCTCGAAGCGCGCAAAGATTTCCGCGCGGATGCCGGCATTCATGTGCGTGGCCCGTCACCCGCGGGGGGCGACTTCCGTGTTGCCGCTCTGGTCTCTTCGCTGCGTTTTTCGGCGCGCCGCACCGCCATGGCGAGAAGAGCATGCAGATCGGGCCGGCTGACGGCGACGTCGGCCCGTTCCTCGCGGGTCAGGCGGGCATTGCGCCGCGCACGCTGGCCGCGTGCTGCAATCGTCCTTTCACGCAGGGGCGGTGCGGCCGGCGGCGCGTCGACCAGTTCGATGCAGTCGACCGGGCACGGCGCAATGCACAGCTCGCAGCCGATGCATTCATCGGCGATCACCGTGTGCATGCGCTGCGGCGCGCCGATGATGGCGTCGAACGGGCACGCATCGATGCATCGCGTGCAGCCGATGCAGCGCTGTGGATCGATGCGCGCGACGACGGATCCGGAGCCGGTTGTCACGCCACCTTGCGCGCCGTGCGGGCATGGCTGTGCGCAGCGACGAAGGCGCGCACCTGCGGGTACACGTTCTCGCGCCAGCGCCGGCCGCTGAAAATGCCGTAGTGTCCGGCCCCGGCCACGGTCAGATGCTGCTTGTCCGCAGCCGGAATCGACGCGCACAGATCGTGTGCGGCACGCGTCTGGCCGGCCCCCGAGATATCGTCGAGTTCGCCTTCGATCGTGAACAGCGCGACGTTGCGGATGCGCGCCGGATCGACCCGTTGCGAGCGCCCGTCAATGCGCACGTGCCATTCGCCGCGCGGCAGCAGGTGGTGCTGGAAGACCGTCTGGATCGTGTCCAGATAGTATTCGGCCGGCATGTCCAGCACGGCGTTGTACTCGTCGTAGAAGCGCTTGTGCGCCTCGGCGTCGCCGAGGTCGCCCTTGACCAGACTCAGATAGAAGTCCCAGTGCGAATTCATGTGCCGGTCGGCATTCATCGAGATGAAGCCGGCGTGCTGCAGGAACCCGGGATACACGCGCCGGCCGACCCCCGGATAGCGGGCCGGAACGCGGTAGATGACGTTGCGCTCGAACCAGTCGAGGCTGTGCGTCTGCGCCAGCGTATTCACCTGCGTGGGCGATGAGCGCGTGTCGATCGGTCCGCCCATCATCGTCATCGAACGCGGCAACCGGACGTCGTCCTGCGCCGCCATCAGCGAGATCGCCGCCAGCACCGGCACGGTCGGCTGGCAGACCGAGACGACGTGCACATCGGGGCCGAGATGGCGAATGAATTCGATCGCGTAGCCGACGTAGTCGTCGAGGTGAAACGGGCCGGCCGACAGCGGCACCATGCGGGCGTCGGTCCAGTCGCTGATGTAGACGACGTGATCGGCGACGAGGGTGCGCACGGTGTCGCGCAGCAGCGTCGCGTGGTGACCGGACAGCGGTGCGAACACGAGCACTGCCGGATCATCGGCGCGATGCGCCAGCGCCGCCGGCAGGCGCCGGTCGAACTTCAGCAGCCGGCAGAACGGGAGTTCCATCTCGACGCTTTCGACCACCGGAACCTTTCGTCCCTCGATGCGCGTCGATCCGATGCCGAATTCCGGTTTCTCATATTCTTTCCCGAGCCGGTGGATCAGTTCCAGACCGGCCGAAATCCGGCGCGCAAACGGCCCGTAGGCCAGCGGACTGTAAGGGCTGGTGTACAACCGGCTCATCGAGTCGGCCCAGTCCGACAGTGGATTCAGGAACGCGCGTTGCGCTTCGCGGATATCGTAGAGCATTCGATTGCCTGATTCCGATACATGAAAACAATTATCACACGGCGCCGATCGAGCCGATTCCATTCATCTGCCCACGTGTACCGTATTTCCGGGCAGTCTGACGGACCGGTCGACGGGCGGCCGGCGGAGAATGGCACACTTCCTGTCCTTTCGTGCTTTCCGATGGCATGTCGATGACCACAGGAGACCGTGATTCCGGGGCAAAGGTGACTTTGCCCGGCACCGATGATGCTTCGGCCGCGCGTTCCGGCCGTGCGCCGCCGCTGGCCGGTGTGCGCGTGCTCGATCTCTCGCGGGTGCTGGCCGGGCCCTGGGCGGGCCAGATCCTGGCCGATCTGGGGGCCGACGTGGTCAAGGTCGAACGTCCCGGCGAGGGCGACGACACACGCCGCTGGGGTCCTCCCTGGCTGACGGACGAGGACGGGCGCGAGACCGGCGAATCGGCATATTTCCTGTGTGCCAACCGCAACAAGCGGTCGGTGACGATCGATATCGCCTCGGCGGACGGTCAGGCGCTGGTGCGCCGGCTCGTGCAGCACGCCGACGTGCTGATCGAGAATTTCAAGTGCGGCGGCCTGGCCCGCTACGGGCTCGACTACGCCAGCCTGTCGGCACTCAATCCCCGGCTCGTCTACTGTTCGATCACCGGCTTCGGGCAGACCGGGCCCTATGCCGCGCGCGCCGGCTATGATTTCCTGATCCAGGGCATGGGCGGACTGATGAGCGTCACCGGGCGGGCCGACGACGAGGAGGGCGCCGGGCCGCAGAAAGTCGGGGTGGCGCTCACCGACGTCATGACCGGCTTGTACGCGACGATCGGCGTGCTGGCCGCGCTGGCCGAGCGCCAGCGCTCGGGCCTGGGCCAGCAGATCGATCTGGCCCTGCTCGACGTGCAGATTGCCGCCCTGGCCAACCAGGCATCGAATTATCTTGCCGGTGGCGTCGTGCCGCGGCGCATGGGCAATGCGCATCCGAACATCGTGCCGTACCAGGATTTCCCCACGGCCGACGGCGACATGATTCTGGCCATCGGCAACGATGGGCAGTTCGCCCGCTTCTGTGCGGTGGCCGGCCACCCGGAGTGGGCGCATGATCCGCGTTTCGCGACCAATCCGCAGCGCGTCGCCCATCGTGCCGACCTGATTCCGCTGCTGCGGCGCACGACGGTGCTGCGCAGCACGCACGAGTGGATCGAAGCGCTCGAGGCGCAAGGCGTGCCGTGTGGGCCGATCAACCGGCTCGACCAGGTATTCGCCGATCCGCAGGTGCAGGCGCGCGCCATGCGGGTCGAACTGCCGCATCCGCTGGCCGGCAGCGTGCCGCTGGTCGCCGACCCGATCCGGTTGTCCGGCTCGCCGGTCGTCCACGACCGCGCGCCGCCGCTGCTTGGCGAACACACGCGGCAGGTCCTGCGCGACTGGCTGGATCTGGAAGACGCCGGCTACGACGAGCTGCGCGCGCGCGGCGTCGTCTGAACCGTCGTGCGCCGCATGTGCCACGTCGTGAGCCACGTCAATACACGGTCGGTCGGGCACGGATGCGTGCAATGACCGCGTCCAGACCGTTCCAGGCCGGCTTGTCCGGCGCGTAGCGCTGCCGCATCCAGGTCACGAGTGCAGCCACCTGGCGATCGTCGAGCGCGTCGGCAAAGCCGGCCATGAAGCCGATCTCGCGTGTTGCCGGTTCGCGCACCCCTTCCAGGATCACGCGCACGAGATTGTCGGGCCGTTCGCTGTGCAGATTGCTGTTCAGCGCCAGCGGCACGTTCGCGCCGAGCACCTGCGGGCCGTCGCCGTCATGATGGCAGGCAGCGCAGGCGGTCTCGAACATGCGCGCGGCCTCCGACGGCGGCGCGCTGGCGCTGCGTGCCGTGTGCACGGCCTGCTGCGCGATCGCATCGGCCCGCGTCGCCTCGATCGGCGCCTGGAATGACGCCAGGTAATGCGCCATGGCGCGCACGTCCTCGTCGGGCAGGTCGAGCAGCGTCGTGATGACCGGCGCCATCGGGCCGGCGGCAGTGCCGTGCAGCCGGCTCACGCCGGTGCGCAGATACTGGAAGAACTCGTCCTCGGTCCATGGTACCGGCGCGCGGCTGGAGGCGGTCAGCGACGGCGCTTCCCAGCCGTCGACCATGGCGCCGCCCAGCCAGTCGGTACCGGTGCGTTCGGCGCCCAGCGCGTTGCGCTCGGTATGGCAGGCACCGCAGTGGCCCAGGCCGTTGACGAGATACTCGCCGCGGTTCCATTGCGCCGTGCGCGCCGGGTCGGCCGGCGCCGTGCCCGGCACGAGGAAGAGCGCATTCCAGAGCGCCATCAGCGGCCGGATGCCCCAGGGGAAGGCCAGCTTCGTGGCTGCCACCTCGTTGCGCACCGGCGGCTGGCTCATCAGCCAGGCGTACAGGGCCGTCAGATCCTCGTCGCTGGTGCGCGTATACGACGGGTAGGGGAAGGCCGGATACAGGTGCCGGCCGTCGCGCGCAATGCCTTCGCGCATCGCGCGCTGGAAGGCGGCCAGCGACCAGGCGCCGATGCCGGTGTCCGGATCGGGTGTGATGTTGGTCGTGTGGATCGTGCCGAAGGGCGTCTCCAGCGCCCGTCCGCCGGCGTTGACGGGGCCGTCCGGCGCCGTATGACAGCCGATGCAGTTGCCGACGGCGGCGAGTTGCCGTCCGCGCTCGAGCGTGGCGGCGGTATAGATCGAGACGTCGGGGCGCACGATCGGCGCGATCGCGGTACGCCAGCCCAGTGCCCCGGCGGCGAAGCCGATCACACCGGCCAGCAGTGCCGCGGCGCTGGCCCACCAGCGCTTGCCGCGTGGCCAGCGCGCATTGGCCGGTGCCTGCATGGGCTCCGCCGCGGCGGGCGGGCGAGCGGCTGCTGCGGGCGCACCGGACCGCGCTGCGGCGTCGCCCTCGCCGCCGGCGGTGCGCGGACCGTGCAGCGCGGCGCGCACCGTCTCGGCGGTGAAGGGCGGCTGGCGCAAGCGCACGCCGGTGGCATCGAAAATGGCGTTGGCGATTGCCGCCGTGCCCGGCACCGACGAGGATTCGCCGACGCCCAGCGGTGCTTCGCCCGGGCGCGGCATCGTCACGACCTCGATGACCGGCACCTGGCGGAAGTCGAGGATCGGGTAACTGCCCCATTCGCGGCTGGCGACGGCGCTCGTCTGCGGATCGATGCGCACCCGTTCCTTCAGCGCCCGGCTGGTCGTCTGGATGACGTTGCCCTGGATCTGGTGGCGCACGCCGTCCGGGTTGATGACCAGCCCCGAATCCTGGCCGACGACGACGCGGCGCACGTGTACTTCGCCGCTGACGCGGTTGACGTCGACATCGGCCACCCAGGTCGACCAGGCGGCGGCGACGCCGGGCCACTGGCCGTGCACGTAGCGTGCGTAGGCCACGCCGCGGCCGTGCAGCAGATCACCGGTGGCGCCGAGCTGCTGCGGGCGCTCGTGCGCGACCCAGCCGGCGCGTTCGGTGGTTGCACGCAGCAGTTCGCGCCCGCGCTCGTCGGGCAGGTGGCGCAGACGGAATTCCACCGGGTCGACGCCGGCCTCGGTGGCCATCTCGTCGACGAAGGACTCGTGCGCGAACGAGTTCGGCAGCGCCGACACTCCGCGCAGCCAGGATGCGCGCAGGATCGGTGCCATGTCCTCGATGGTGACGCGCAGGTTCGGGATCGCGTAGGGCGGGCGCGCGGTGCGATCGCCCATCTCGAACGAGCGCGCCACCGGCTCGATGGTGCGCGTGAGCAGCAGCGCCAGGGTCGGCGCGCCGTTGGACGGGTAGGACACCGAGAAGTCGCAGGCGTCGAAACGTCCGGCCTCGTCGAGCGCACCGTGCACCTGCATCCATTGCGCCGTGCCCTTGGGTTCCCACAGGTGTTCCTGTTCGCGGGTCAGTTGCACGCGCACCGGCGCCTGCACGGCTCGCGCGAGCAGGGCCGCGTCGGCGGCGACGTCGTCGGCGCAGTTGCGTCCGTAGCAGCCGGCCGCCTCCATGCGGATCACTTCCACCGCCACGTCGGGCAGGCCGAGCAGCGTCGACAGGTCGGCGCGCAGCACGTGCGGGTTCTGCGTGCCGGCCCAGACCGTGACAGTGTGCGGCTGGGCCTCCTCGCCGTGCCAGGCCGCCAGCGCGCACGACGGGCCGATCGAGGCGTGCATCTGGTACGGCCAGACGTAGCTGCGCGACAGCGTCGCCGGTGCGTCGGCCAGTGCGCCGTCGACGTCGCCTTCGTCGACGATGCGGCGCGTGCTCGACGGGTTGGTGCGCAGGGCGTTTTCGAGATCGGCCAGCGGCGGTAGTCCGGGCCAGGGCTTCCAGCGCACCCGCAGGGCGGCGGCGGCCTGTTCGGCGTGCTCCTCGCGCTCGGCGACGATGCCGACGAAATCGCGGATGACGACGACCGCGCGGATGCCCGGGATGTGTGCGATCGACGATTCGTCGACCGATTCGAGCGTGTTGCCGATGAAGTCGCCGTGATCGGCGCCGGCGTACGGCGGGCGCACGACGCGACCGTGCAGCATGCCCGGCACGCGCAGATCGTGCACGAAGCTCGTCTCGCCGAAGGCCTTGGCCGGGATGTCGACGCGCGGCACGGCGGTGCCGACGATCCGGTAGTCGTCGGCCGCCTTGACGGCGATCTGCGGATCCAGTTCGAGGATCCGGCGCGCACCGCGCACGAGCGTGGCGTAGTCGATCGGTTCGTGACCGGCGTCGCGGCACTCGATGACGCCGTCGCGCACGCGCAGGGTCGTGACCGGTACGTCGAGTCGTTCCGCAGCCAGTCCGAGCAGGCAGGCGCGCGCCTGGGCGGCTGCCTGGCGCAGCGGCACCGCCGTCACCTGGATCGTCGCGCTGGCGATCGTCAGGCCCTGGTTGGGCGCACGCGCCGTGTCGCCGAGCACCATCTGCACGCGCTCGAAGGCAACGTCGAGTTCTTCGGCGACGATCTGCGCCAGCGCGGTGCGCACGCCGGTGCCCAGATCGACGTGCCCGTTCAGGCCGATGATGCGGCCGTCGCCGAGGATGGCCAGCAGCACCTCGACGCCTTCGGCCGGATTGGCCGGTACGCCCGGCGGCTGGCCGCGTGCCGGTGGCGGCGCCGGCGGTGGGGGTCGAACGACGATCAGTGCGTCGTTGCGCTCGAGGAAATCGCGGCGCGTGCGCAGTTCGTCCGGCCGGTCCGTCATCCCGTCCTGCACCCGTATCAGACGATCACGCGTTCAGGCCTCGTCGGCGGCCAGTGCCGTGGCGCGACGGGTTGGCGTGGGCGCGTGCCCGTCCGGTTCGCGGCCGGCACGCATCAGTGCCGCCGCCCGATGCACGGCGCGGAGGATCTCGACGTGCGTGCCGCAACGGCACAGGTTGGCGCTGAGCGCGGCCCGGATCTGGCCGTCGTCGGGTTCCGGCGTGCGCTCCAGCAGCGCCGCCGTGCTCATGATCATGCCGTTCAGGCAGTAGCCGCACTGCGCGGCCTGTTCGTCGATGAACGCCTGCTGCACCAGGTGCGGGTGCGCACGCGTGCCGAGTCCTTCGAGTGTCGTGATCCGGCGCCCGCGCACGCCGCCGGCCGGAATCACGCAGGCGCGTGCGGCGATGCCGTCGACGAGCACGGTGCAGGCACCGCACTGGCCGAGGCCGCAGCCGTACTTCGGGCCGTTCAGGCCGAGATCGTTGCGCAGCACGGTCAGCAGCGACGTCGAGGGGTCGGCGGCGATCGTCTGCCGGACGCCGTTGACTTCGATCGACAGTCCGGCGCTGGTGGATCGGGTGCTGGTCCGGGCGCCGGACGGGTGCGCCGCCGTGCCGACGTGGCCGAAGGGAACGCCGGAGTCGGCCGGTGTCAGTGCGTGCCCCGGATACGCCGGACACGCCGGTTCCACGCTCCGGCGCACGGCTTCCCGGACGTTCACGCCCCCCTCCCGGGCTCGATACCGCTGAGCCGGCGCAGCAGCGTCGTGATCGTCGCGCGCTCGTCTTCAGCCAGGTCGCCGAAGGTCAGCTCCGAGATCTGCGCGGCCAGCGGGGTGACGGTGTCGATGATCGTGCGTCCGGCCGGCGTCAGCCGGATGTCCAGGTGGCGCGCATCGCCGGGTTCATGGCGCACGTCGAGCAGTTCGCGCCACTTCAGCCGCTCGATGATGCCGCGCACTGACGGCTCGTCGATGCCGGTGGCCTCGACGATGTCGCGCACCTGGCAGTCGGCGCACTCGTTGATCGTGCACAGCACGACGAACTGGCCGGCGGTCAGCTGCGAGTCGGGAACGATTTCCCGGAAGATCGCCATGTGGCGCTGATACGCGCGGCGCAGGAGATAACCGATCTGGTCGGTGAAGCGGTATTCGCTGGCGGTAACGGTCATGTCAATCTCCGGGCGAAGGATCGTGGGTGGTCCGGACTGCCGGCAGTCCGGGCGGCAGTCCGCGGTCAGACACTGAGCCAGGCGCGGCGTGCCTCCTCGTCGGCCGCGAGTTCCTGCATCGGTCCGCTGAAGCGGATCTGCCCTTTTTCGAGTACGTAGGCGCGATCCGACACGAGTTCGGCGAAGTGCATGTTCTGCTCCGACAGCAGGATGCTCACTCCGCTCTCCTTCAGTTCGATGATCATCTGCGCCATCTGCTCGACGATCACCGGTGCCACGCCTTCCGACGGTTCGTCGAGCAGAACGACAAAGGGGTTGCCCATCAGGGTACGTGCGACGGTCAGCATCTGCTGCTCGCCGCCGCTCATGCGCCCGCCCGGCCGATCGGGCATCTCGCCGAGGTTGGGGAAAAGTTCGAACAGCCGCTGCGGCGTCCACAGCGGTGCCGCCTGGCCGTCGGGCCAGTGGCGTGCCGGCTGGCGGCCGACTTCGAGGTTTTCGAGCACGGTCAGATCGGTGAAGATGCGGCGGTCTTCCGGCACGAAGCCCAGTCCGCGCGAGGCGATCTCGTGCGGCTCGCGGTTCGAGATATCGTGCTCCATGAAGGTCAGCGTACCCCTGCGCTTGTCGAGCATGCCCATGATGGCCGACAGGGTCGTGCTCTTGCCGGCACCGTTGCGGCCCATCAGCGCGACGACTTCGCCGCGGCGCACGTGCAGGTCGACGTCGAACAGAATCTGCGCGGCGCCGTACCAGGCGCACAGCGCGCGCACGTCGAGCAGCGTGTGGACATTGTCCAGGGCTTCGAGTGCGCGGGACGGGGAGTGAGTCATGGTGTTCATGTCGGCGCCGGCGCGTTGTGCGCCTTCTTCTCGAAGGTTTTGCCGCTGCCGAAATAGACTTCCTGCACTTTCGGGTCGTTGCGGATCTCGCTCGGCACACCGTGCGCGATCAGACGCCCGCGCGCAAGCACGACCATGCGATCGGCATAGGCGAAGACGACGTCCATGCTGTGCTCGGTGAAGAGCACGCCGATGCCGCGCTCGACGACCAGTTCCCGGGTCAGCGCGATCAGATCGTTGCGTTCGGCCGGCGCCATGCCGGCTGTCGGTTCGTCCATCAGCAGCAGTTTCGGCTCGTTGGCCATCGCAATGGCCAGCTCGACCCGCTTGACGTCGCCATACGCGAGCACGCTGCACGGACGGTCGGCCTGCGCGGCCATGCCGACCATCTCCAGCAGCGCCAGCGCCTCGGCACGCTTGTACGCCCGCGCCGGGCGCCAGAACGAGTACAGCTTCCGGTCGGCCGAGATCAGCGCCATCTGCACATTTTCGATCACGCTCAGCGAAGCGAAGGTCGCGGCGATCTGGAACGTGCGGCCGACGCCGAGGCGCCAGATCTGGCGCGGTTTCAGGCCGACGAGTTCGGTGCCGTCGAGCCGGATCGAGCCGCGGTCGGCGCGCAACTGGCCGTTGACCATGTTGAAGGTCGTCGACTTTCCGGCGCCGTTCGGGCCGATCAGCGCGAGCAGCTCGCCGGCGGCGAGTTCGAAGTCGATGCCGTCGACGGCGTGGATGCCGCCGAAGGACTTGCCCAGGCCGCGCACTTCGAGCAGGCTCATTGCGTTCCTCCCGAAAGACCGCGTTCGCCGGCGGCGCCCGCCGTCGCCGGCAACGCGGTGCCGGGGTCGACGCGGCGACCCTGGACGATCTGGCGCACGAAGCCGGCGATTCCCTGCGGAAAGAGCATGACCAGGATCAGGATGATCGCGCCGAGCATCGCGCGCCAGTATTCGGTGTTGCGCGCGACGGCGTCGTGCAGCCAGGTGAAGCTGACCGCGCCGACCATGCCGCCCGACAGCGTGTTGAGTCCACCAAGCAGCACCATCACCAGGCCGTCGATCGATTTCGTCACGTACAGCCCCTCGGGCGAAATGCTGCCCTTGGAGAAGGCGAACAGCGCGCCGGCGATGCCGGCGAACAGCCCGGCGACGACGAAGGCGGCCCACTGCACGTGGCGCACATCGATGCCGATCGCGTCGGCACGCAGCGGCGAGTCGCGGGTGGCGCGCATCGCATAACCGAACGGCGCATACAGGAAGCGCCACAGCAGCAGCACGCCGGCGGCGACGAAGACGAAGGTCAGGTAGTAGTAGGCGCGGCGATCGGACAGCCAGTCCGCCGGCCAGACGCCGGTCAGGCCGTTGCTGCCACCGGTGACGTCGTTCCACTGGTAGACGATGGCCCAGGTGATCTGCGCGAACGCCAGCGTGAGCATCGCCAGGTAGACACCCGACAGGCGCACGCAGAACCAGCCGTACAGCAGCGCGCCGGCCGCGGCGGCCAGCGGCGCCAGCACCAGTGCCACTTCCATCGGCAGACCGGCCGTGCGCACCAGCATGGCGGCACCATAGGCGCCGAGCCCGAAATACGCGGCGTGACCGAAGGAATGCATGCCCGCCGGCCCCATGATGAAGTGCAGACTCACGGCGAATAGCGCCGCCACCAGCAGGTCGATCGCCAGGACCAGCGTGTACGGCGACTGTGCACTGAGCGCCGGCAGCGTCGCCAGCAGCAGCAGCAGGGCGGCGATGGCCGCCTTGAACAGCTTGTCGGGCGCGCGCAGCGGCTGCTCGATCATGCCGATGTTGCGGGTCGGCGGCTGTGGACGCCCCATCAGGCCCCAGGGGCGTACCACCAGGACGATCGCCATCACGAGGAATTCGACGACCAGCGTCAGATGCGAAAACGAGATGCTGACGCCAAAGACGTCGACCAGCCCGAGCCAGATGCAGATGGCCTTGAGTTCGGCGATCAGCAGGGCGGCGACGTAGGCGCCGGGAATCGATCCCATGCCGCCGACGACGACGACGACGAAGGCCGCGCCGATCGTGTGCAGATCCATCTCCAGATTGGCGGGCTCGCTCGGCAGGCGCAGGGCGCCGCCCAGGCCGGCCAGCAGTGCGCCGAGCGCGAACACCGCGGTGAACAGCCACGCCTGGTTGACGCCGAGCGCGCCGACCATGTCGCGATCCTGCGTGGCCGCGCGCACCAGCGTGCCCCAGCGCGTGCGCGTGAGCGTCAGCCACAGGGCGAGGAGCACGGCCGGGCCGACGACGATCAGGAACAGGTCGTAGACCGGGAAGGCGCGCCCGAGAATCGGTATCGAACCACTCAGCCCGGGGGCACGCGGGCCGAGCAGTTCGGCCGGTCCCCACAGCCACAGCACCGCGTCCCGGAAGATGAGCACCAGGGCGAAGGTGGCCAGAAGCTGGAACAGTTCCGGCGCATGGTAGATGCGCCGCAGCAGGATCAGCTCGACGATCGCCCCGATGGCGCCGACGGCGAGCGCACCGAGCAGCAGCGCGGGCCAGAACCCGATCGTGCTGCCCAGATGCTCGACGCAGCTCCAGGCGATGTAGATCCCCAGCATGTAGAACGAACCGTGCGCAAAATTCACGATCCGGGTCACGCCGAAGATCAGCGACAGCCCCACTGCGACCAGAAACAGCGAGGACGCGCTGGCCAGTCCGTTGAGCAACTGGGCAATGAAACCCGACAGGTCCATGGACGCGTTCCCCGCTTCGGCCTCGGTTCGCCGGTCTCTGCCGGCTTCAGCCTGCCGGGCGCAGCTTGCGCACGACGTCGTCCGGCGGCATGAAGTCGGCGCCGTCGGCGTAGTGGTAATCGACCATCACGCCCTTGCCGTCGACCCTCTTCGTGCGCCCGACAAAGGCCCCCATCGTCGACTGATGGTCGATCTCGCGATAGCGCACCTCGCCGAACGGCGTGCTCACGGCCAGCCCCTCGAAAGTGCTGATCAGCTTTTCGGTGTCGGTCGAACCCGCCCTGGCAATGCCGGTCGCCAGCGACTTGATCGCGCTGTAGCCGACGATCGAGCCGAGTCGCGGATAGTCCTTGAAGCGTGCCTGATAGGCTTTCAGGAAGGCGTTGTGCTCGGGCGTGTCGATGCCGTACCACGGGTAGCCGGTGACCAGCCAGCCTTCGGGCGCTTCGTCGCGCAGCGGATCGATGTATTCGGGCTCGCCGGTGAGCAGGCTGACTACTTCGCGTCCCTTGAAAAGACCACGCGTGTTGCCTTCGCGCACGAACCGGGCCAGGTCGGCACTGAACAGCACGTTGAAGATGGCATCGGGCTTCGCATCGGCCAGGGCCTGCACGACACTGCCGGCGTCGACGCGGCCGAGTGGCGTCGCCTGTTCGGCAACAAACTCGATGTCGGGTTGCGACTGCTTCATCAGCTGCTTGAAGGTGGCCACCGACGACTGGCCGTACTCGTAGTTCGGGTAGACCAGCGCCCAGCGCTTGTGCTTGCCGGCCAGCGCACCGGGCACCAGCATGGCCACCTGCATCCAGGTCGACGCGCGCAGCCGGAACGTGTAGCGATTGCCGTTTTCCCAGACGATCTTGTCGGTCAGCGGTTCGCTGGCCAGGTAGAAGAACTTCTTCTGCTTGGCGAAGTCGGTCAGCGCCAGGCCGATGTGCGACAGGAATCCGCCGGTCAGCACGTCGATACGCTCGCGCGACATCAGTTCCTCGGCCACGCGCACGGCATCGCCCGGATTGCCGTTGTCGTCGCGCGAGATCAGCTCGATCTTGCGGCCGTTGATGCCGCCGGCCGAATTGACTTCGTCGACGGCCAGCTCCATTGCCTTGCGGTACGGCTCGAGAAACACCGGCTGCGCCTTGTAGCTGTTGATTTCGCCGATGCGGATCGGTCCCGTCTGTGCCCAGACCGGCTGCGTCCGGGTGGACAGGGCACCGATCGTGCCGAGCGCCGATGCGGCCAGTCCGCCGCGAAGAATGTTCCTGCGTGATGTCATCGATGTCTCCCCGTTTGGAAAGTCGGCCCGTTTCCGGCCAGTGGGATCCGGCGCGCGGTGGCTGCGCGCGGCGTACTGCCCATGCCGCATGCCGTGATCGGGTTGCGTGGCCACCGGCGCCGGCGACTGCCGGCTGCGGTGACCGTGGTGATCTGTCTGGTGACCCGCCGGCCGGTGTCGTGACCCGCCGGCCGGCATCGTGACCCATCGGCCGGCATCATGACCCATCGGCCGGAATCGTGGCCCGCCGGCCCGAATCGTGACCCATCGGCCGGGCCGCAGGATCCGGCGGTCCGGCCCGGCAGGATGCTGCGCTCAGCGCAGCCCATCCCGGCCCTCGATTTCGCCGACCTGCAGGCCGCCGACGCGGGCCAGTGGCCGGCCGCTGTCGGTGACGGCCACTGCGACCACGATTTCATCGGCGCGCGGCGCGTCGCCGACACGCGCCTCGATGGCGTCGAAATGGCTGCGTACGAAGGCGGCATCCTTGTGTCCCAGCGGCACGTCGATCGCCGTGCCCGCACCGCCGCGCTTCTTGGCCGAGGGCACGAGCGCCGCACCTTTTTCCACCGCAGCGCGCAGCGGCGCGCCCAGTTTCGGGTGCAGGACGGCGGCCGCATGCTCGATTTCCCCGGCTTCTCCGACGATGGCCGCCTTGCCGTAGCTTTGCGCCTGGCCCGGTTCGATACCGAGCGCCTGCACGCAGCGCGTGCCGAGCAGGCCGCCCAGTTCCTCGCCGATGGCCATCAGTTCGTCGAGCTGCTCGACGTAGCGTCCGGCATACGGGTTCTCGATGACCGCGATGGCGACGGCGCGCCGCGTCGGCGGCTCGATGGCGCGTCCCATCTCGATGCGCGTCTCATCGACCTGGACGATCAGCTTGCGGATTCGTGCGCTCATGTTCTCTCCCGTGAACGATGCGATGACGTACGCTGGGCAGGGTGGGTGTCGCGCCGGTCGATGGCCGGGCAGCCCGTCACCGCAGGCCGTCCCAGCGCGAAATGTCCGCGGCGGCCAGTCCGCCGACGCGCGCGTGAATGCGCGCTCCGGTGCTCATCGCCAGAATGAAGACGAGTTCGTCGTGCGCGGGTGCGCCCGGCACGCGCACCTCGACGGCATCGAAATGGCTGCGCACATAGCTGGCATTGATGTGCGTGAGCGGGACGTCGAGCGTCGCGCCCGGCGGGCCGACTTTCTTCGTCGACGGCACGATCGACAGCGCATTGCCCGGTTGTCCGGCAACCGGCTGTCCGCCTGCCGGTGCATTGCCTGTCGCCGGCGCTCCCTTGCCGGCCCGGTACGCGGCCAGATCGCCTTTCCAGCCCAATAGTTCACGCATCGCATAGCCGCCCGGCACGTGCCACAGCGCACCGTGCTCGAGTTCGCCGCCGCTGCCGACGATCGAGCCCTTGCCGTAGCCCTCGATGCGCTCGACCGGCACGTCCATGGCCGTCTGCAGTTGCCGCGCCAGATCGACACCGACCGGATTGAGGGCATCCATCATCGGGGTGATCTCTTCCACATAGCGTCCGGCATACGGGTTGGTGAGCACGACGGCGATCCAGCCGCGGCGCAGCGGCTGCGCCGGTGCCGGCCCGGATTCATGGAGGATGTCCTCCACCTGCGAAAGAATGCGCCGGATTTCAATCATGCGAAAGGCTCCATAAACCGGGTTCAGGCCAGCAGGGCTGTCTGTCCCTGGCACACCAGTGCGCAGGCGTGGATGTGCCCCTCGGCGCGCAGTTCGCCTGCACGCCGGTGTCCGGCTGCCAGGGCGTCGCGTACCGTGACCGGATCGAGCTGCGGCACGTCGACCGTGATCGGCAGGCTGTCCAGATCGGTGTCGTCACGGACTTCGCAGGCGGGCCGACGGACGATGCCCGGGGCATCGGCGTCGACGGCGTTGGCGATGATCGTTGCCGCGGCATCGGCCTGGGCCGCGCTGGCGGCCAGTACCGTGACGCTGTCGGCGATGCCGCGCGAAAAACTGCGTCCGCGCCAGCCGCTGGTGGCCACGCCGCGCACCGGCGTATCGTGTCCGATCGCGAACGACCCGTCGGTGTGCAGTCCGTCGATGATCTCGTCGGCGCTCAGGCGCGCCAGATCGGCGTACAGCCCGATACGCACCGACTGGCCGCGGGTCAGATGCACGGCAATGTCACCGCCATTGTTGATCCAGGCGCGCTCGATGCCGTCGCGTTCGTAAAAGCCGATCAGCTCCTGCGCGACCGCGCCGGCGACAGCCGCCATCGGCGTGATGAAATCGGCCTGCCAGGGTCGGCACGCCGTCCACATCCGCCGTGCGATGCGGCCCTGCAGCGGACACGGGCCGCTGCGCACGGGCGTCTTCAGGATCGGCAGCTCGGCGACGAGCTCCGTGAGTACCGTCTCGAAGCGTTGCCAGGCCTGCCGGTGTGCGGCGCGGACCGCATCGGGATCGCCGTCGGCCTGCAGGACGATGTCGATCGGACCGTGCTGGAAATGCCAGCGTCCATCGGACAGGGCCATGCACTGTGCGCTCATGCCGTCGATCAGCCCAGCAGCGGTGCCCGGCCGAGCGGCCAGGGATTGTCTTTCGATGCTGCCAGCCAGCGTCGCGCAGTCGGCGCTCCGTCGGCGTGCCAGACTCCTTCGCGCAGGATTTCTTCCAGCGGACGGATGTAATCCATGTGGCCGCCAAGGCGGCGGTAGTCATCCAGACGCATGCTGAATTCGATTGGCGCCACCAGCGCCGGTGTCGGCACCGTGCCGAAGCTGTTGTCGGGCATGCGCATCACGTCGACCATGATCGTGATGCCGCCGCCGGGCCAGACGTAGGCGGGTGCGCCGCCGCAGGTGACGTTGACCAGCGCCTCCTTGATTGCGCGCGTGAGCAGCACCGGATTCTCGGTGACGCCGGCGCGCAGGCTGCCGCCCGCGCCGCCCAGGAAGAGCACCGTGCACAGCGACGGCTCGCAGTTCTCGCCGATCCGGTCGACGACCGCGCGCACGCCTTCGGGCATCTCCTGTTCGCGTGGGCGCAGGTCTTCGTCGAGCACGTACCAGGCGGCGTGCTCGCCGGTGGTCGAGGTCATCAGCAGCCGCAGGCCGGGGCGGGCGACTGTCTCGTCCCAGCCCTCGATGATCGACAGCGGATCGGAAATGTCGGTGCCGCCCCAGCCGGTGCCCGGTTCGGCGACCTGGAAATAGCGTCCCGGCGTCGAGCGATGTCCGCGCAGCACGATGCCCGACGGCGTCATGTCCAGGCAGCGCCCGGCCTGGTGCTCGGTCAGCACGCCGGTGATGTGGTCGTCGACGACGACGACTTCGTCGGCCTGGCCGAAGAACTGCCGCGCGAAGATGCCGACCGTCGCCGAGCCGCAGCCCACGCGCATGCGCTGCTCCTCGACGCCGTTGACGATCGGCGCGCGCCCGGCCTGCACGACGACTTCGGCGCCGCCGTCGATCGCCAGCTCGACCGCGCCCTTGTTGCCGAGCGTGTGCATCACCTGCAGCGTGGTGCGTCCTTCCTTCTTGCTGCCGCCGGTCAGGTGCTGGACGCCGCCGAGCGAGAGCATCTGCGAGCCGTATTCGGTGGTCGTCACGTGGCCGACGACCTCGCCCTTGCAGCGCACCGGCGCCTGTTCCGGGCCGAGATAGCGGTCGGTGTCGATCTTCAGCTTGAAGCTGCAGTAGCTGAAGATGCCTTCGGTGACCGCCGTGACCAGATCGACGCCATCGACTTTCGAGCCGACGATGAATGGTGCCGGCTTGTAGTCGGGGTAGGTCGTCGATGCGCCGATGCCGGTCACGAAGACCTCGTCGCCGTGCCGGACCTCGTCGCTGAGCGCCGCCGCCGGTGCACCGGGCAACTCCGGCATTTCCTTTGGCTCGGGCTGCTTCGGCACGCCGGTCGGACGGTGCGGGCGACCCTCGAAGTCGACCAGCAGCGCTTCGGCTTCGGCGATGTGCCGGCGCAGCAGCACGGCCGGGTCGACACGCACCAGCTGGCCGTCCTGATTGGCGTAGCGGTCGCACGCACCGGTGCGTCCCGGGGAAATCTGGCACAGCACCGGGCAGGCATTGCATTCGATCTTGTCCGCCGCCATGCGCTCGTTGCGCGGGCGCGAGCGGGTCTGGATCTCCGGCGTCCCGGGCGCTTCGGGTGCCTCGGGTGCCGTCGGGCGCCCCGGACCGGAAGCCTGCGCGCCGCCGGTCGCGGCCGGTGCGGGTTCATCTCCCTGGTCGGGCAATCCCCCGGCACCAGGCAGGCCGTCGGTGCGCGTATGCTCGGTCATCGGCTCTTCCCCATTCCCTCGTCCAGTTCCTGCGTCCAGCCCCTGCATCCAGCCCCTGCATCCAGCCTCTCCGTCCGGCGGGAATCCGCGCCACTGCGCCGTCACCGCCTGCCGGATTTTCCACGAGTCCGGGCGCTTCCACGCGCGGCTTTTCATCGTGTGTCCGGGGACTGCCGCAATGCGGTTCCAGGATTGTATCGGCACTGCGGTTCATGTAGCATCCACCGAAATTTCATGTAGTGTTTGCTACATCAAGATGCGGAATCTACTGAATACCGGCCCGGAAGGCAAGCACTGTTCGCCGCCACGGCAGTGTCGCCGGGCGTGGTCTGTTTTCACCAACCATCCGTTCGCTCCGGAGATCATTCGCCGATGAGTGCATTCAACGAAGAGCGCGTGCTCAGCGTGCACCACTGGACCGACCGCCTGTTCAGTTTCACCACGACGCGCGATGTCGCCCTGCGCTTCAGCAACGGCCATTTCACGATGATCGGCCTGCGCCTGAACGGCAAGCCGCTGCTTCGGGCCTACAGCATCGTCAGCCCGAATTACGAGGATCATCTGGAGTTCCTGAGCATCAAGGTGCCGGACGGCCCGCTGACCTCGCGTCTGCAGCACATCCAGCCGGGCGATACCCTGGTCGTCGGCCGCAAGCCGACCGGAACGCTGGTCGTCGACTATCTGCTGCCGGGGCGGCGGCTGTACCTGTTCGCCACGGGCACCGGGCTGGCGCCGTTCATGAGCATCGTGCGCGACCCCGAAACCTATGAGCGTTTCGAGCAGATCGTGCTTGTGCACGGGGTGCGCACGATCGACGAACTCGCCTATCACGATCTGCTCGTCGAGAATCTGCCGTCGCACGAATTCCTCGGCGACATGGTCTCGTCGCAGCTGCGCTACTACCCCACCGTCACGCGCGAGGAATACCGCAACATGGGCCGCATTCCCGACCTGATCGAAAGTGGCCGGCTGTGCGAGGACCTCGGGCTGCCGGACCTCGATCCGGCCGAGGACCGGGTCATGATCTGCGGCAGTCCGGGCATGCTGCGCGACCTCAAGTACATGCTCGAGCAGCGCGGCTACAACGAGGGAAACACCTCGGTGCCGGGCGACTTCGTCATCGAACGGGCGTTCGCCGATCAATGACGCCGGCGGCCGTGCGCGGGAAATCCACGGCCGCAGCGGCCGCGGCGCGCACCGGTCCGCGCGCGCGCGCCGCGCAGGCCACGCGCGAGAGCCTGCTGCGCGCGGCCATCCGCGTGTTCGCGCGTCATGGCCTGCATGGCGGCAGCGTCGACAAGATCGCGCGCGCCGCGCGTTCGTACGACCGGATGATCTACTACTATTTCGGCAGCAAGGAAGGACTGTTCGTTGCCGTCATCGAAGAGATCTACCGGCGCTTCAACGAAGCCGAGTCGAAGCTCGATCTCGACCTCGGACAGCCGGTCGAGTCGCTGGGCGTCGTCGTGCGCTTCGTGCACGACTATTACCGTCGGCACCCGGAGTTCGTGACGCTGCTCAACAGCGAGAACCTGCATCGCGGCCGTCACATCGGCAAGTCGCTGCGCGCGCGCGAGTATTCGTCGCCCGCCATCGGCGTCATCGATCGCCTGCTCGCCAGCGGCGTGGCGCGCGGACTGTTCCGCCCCGGTGTGACCGGGCGCGACCTGTATCTGCTGATCGCGTCGACGGGCTATTTCTATCAGTCGAACCGTTTCACGCTGTCGGCCTTCCTCGGGGAAAACCTCGAGGCGCCCGAAGCCATCGAGCACTGGCAGGCATTCGTGATCGACGTCGTGCTGCGCGTGCTGTGCACGGACGAGGGCCGCTGCGCCGCCACCGGCGCAGGCGCCCCGGAGGCGATGTGCGCGTCCGCTGCAAGGGCGTGAAGCCATCGTCCGCATCCGTTTCGCGCGCCTTGCGGGCGGGGCTGGCGGCCGTGCAGGACCCGGGTTTCGGCACGGGCCTGCGCATCATTTGAAGGAGGAGAGGCATCATGGTTCAGAACAGTGCAACTGCCGCTTCCGGCAAGGTCGTCATCGTCAACATCGGGCTGCTGCTCTCGGGTGACATCGACCGGCCGATCCTCGATGCCGACACCATCGTCGTCGAGAACGGGCGCATCGCCGCCATCGGCCGCCGGGCCGACTGTGATACCGAAGCGGCGCGCACGACGATCGATGCGCGCGGCGTGGCGCTGGCCCCGGGCCTGATCGATTCGCACGTGCATCCGGTCTTCGGTGACTGGACGCCGCGCCAGAACCAGCTCGGCTGGATCGATTCGTGCCTGCACGGCGGCGTGACCACGATGATCTCGGCCGGCGAGGTCCACCTGCCCGGGCGCCCGAAGGATGTGGTCGGCGTCAAGGCGCTGGCGATCACGGCGCAGCGCGCCTTCGACAACATGCAGGCAGCCGGGCTGGCCGGCGGCGTCAAGGTCCTGGCCGGGGCGCCGGTGATCGAGAAAGGCATGGTCGAAGCGGATTTCGCCGAAATGGCGGCGGCCGGTGTGCGCCTGCTGGGTGAAGTCGGGCTCGGCTCGGTCAAGGCCGGCGATGAAGCGGCGCAGATGGTTGCCTGGGCGCGCAGGCACGGCATCCGGAGCACGATCCACACCGGTGGGCCGTCGATTCCGGGTTCGGGCCTGATCGACGAGCACGTCGTGCTCGAAGCCGATGCCGACGTCATCGGTCACGTCAACGGCGGGCACACCGCGCTGTCGTACGGCGCCGTGTGCACGCTGTGCGAACGCAGTTCGCGCGCACTCGAGATCGTGCACAACGGCAACGAACGCATGGCGATCCTGACCGCACGCCACGCCGTCGAGCTGGATTGCCCGCACCGGATCATTCTCGGCACGGATGCGCCGGCGGGCTCGGGCGTGCAGCCGCTCGGCATTCTGCGCACGATCACGCTGCTGTCGAGCCTGGCGGAAATCCCGGCCGAGATCTGTTTCGGCTTTGCCACCGGCAACACGGCGCGCATGCGCGGGCTCGAGCAGGGGCTGATCGAGACCGGCCGGCCGGCGGACTTCGTCTTTCTCGATCGCGCCCAGCATTCGGCCGGCGCACATCTGCTCGAGAGCGTGCAGCTCGGCGACATTCCCGGTGTCGGCATGGTGATGATCGACGGCATCGTGCGCTGCCAGCGCAGCCGCAACACGCCGCCGGCGACCGAAGTGCCGGTCATTCTGCCGGCTTCCTGAGAACGTCCCGCCTGCGGCCGCAGGCGGGACGGCCGCGCGCTTCGATCGCTTATGATTCTTCCCGGTGGCGGATCCTGGACGCACGGGGCGTCGGCGCCCCGATTCCGACAGGCGCACGGCCGATGATCATCGATTCGCTGCTCGATACCGATCTGTACAAGTTCACGATGATGCAGGTCGTCCTGCATCATTTTCCCGGCGCACGGGTCGAGTACCGGTTCAAGTGCCGCACCGAGGGCATCGATCTGCGCCCTCACGTGGACGAGATCCGCGAGCAGGTGCGCGCGCTGTGCTCGCTGCGCTTTCGCGACGACGAACTCGACTACCTCGGCGAGCTGCGCTTCATCAAGAGCGACTTCGTCGATTTTCTCGGTCTGTTTCACATGAACGAGAAATACATTTCGATCGAACCGTCGCCGAAGGACAACGGCGAGATCGACATCCATATCCGCGGGCCGTGGCTGCATACGATCCTGTTCGAGGTACCGGTGCTGGCCATCGTCAACGAGATCTATTTCCGCAGGCTCGTCGCGCAGCCGGATTACGCCGAAGGGCGGCGCCGGCTCGGCGGGAAGATCGATTCGATCGTTTCGTCCGCCGATCTGTCCGGCGTGCGCATTGCCGACTACGGCACGCGCCGGCGCTTTTCGCGCGCCTGGCACGAGGAGGTGCTGCTGATCACCCGCGAGAAGCTCGGGGTGAGTTTCGCCGGTACGTCGAACGTGCATTTCGCGATGAAGCACGGGCTGACGCCGCTGGGCACGATGGCGCATGAATACCTGCAGGCCTGCCAGGCGCTCGGACCGCGCCTGCGCGACACGCAGGTGTTCGGCTTCGAGACCTGGGCGCGCGAGTATCGCGGCGATCTGGGCATCGCGCTGTCGGATGTCTACGGCATGAGCGCCTTCCTGCGCGACTTCGACATGTATTTCTGCAAGCTCTTCGACGGCGCGCGTCACGACTCGGGCGACCCGTTCCAGTGGGCCGAGCGGCTGATCGCGCACTATGAGGCCAATCGCGTCGACCCGAAGACGAAGACGCTCGTTTTCTCCGATGCGCTCACGTTTCCGCTGATGGCCGAACTGTATCGGCGCTTCCGCGATCGCGTGCGCATCGCCTTCGGCATCGGCACGAACCTGACCAACGATCTCGGCCATGCGCCGATCCAGATCGTGCTCAAGATGGTTCGCTGCAACGGCCAGCCGGTGGCCAAGATTTCGGACACGCCGGCCAAGAACATGTGCGAGGACGAGGCCTACGTGCGTTACCTGCGGCAGGTGTTTCGCATCGACGAGCCGGGTGCGTGAGACCGCTGCGGGTCCGCCTGGCCGACGCCGATGGCGGGCCGACCGGCATGACCCGTCATCGACCGACGCGGGTCGCCATCGATCGATCGCCCCGGAACCGTTTTTCGGGCGAGGGTGGCTCCCGCGTGCATCGCTATAATCGCCCGGGTTTGCGGCGACCGGGATTCAGCGGATGAAGGAACGATCGAAGCTGCTTGTCACCTGCAGGGTGTTCCCCGAGGTCATCGAGCACCTGCGCCCGCATTTCGTGCTCGACGGCAATGCGACCGATCGGGCGCTCGGCGGTGCTGAACTGCTGCGCCGCGCGGCCGATCGCGACGCGCTGTTCGTGGCCGCCGGAGACCGAGTCGACCGCACCCTGCTCGATGCCTGCCCGCGCCTGAAGATCGTGGCCACCGGTTCGGTCGGCTACAACCACATCGATATCGATGCCTGCCGGGCGCGCGGCGTCGCCGTCACCTACACGCCGGGCGTGCTGACCGAGGCCACGGCCGATCTGGCCTGGGCGCTGCTGATGGCCGCGGCGCGACGCCTGGCCGAGACCGAGCGCTGGCTGCGCGAAGGGCGCTGGAACACCTGGACCTTCGATCAGTTCCTCGGCGCCGACGTGCACGGTGCCACACTGGGCATCATCGGCATGGGTCGCATCGGTTCGGCCATCGCGCGGCGTGCGCGCGGCTTCGACATGCGCGTGCTCTATCACAACCGTACGCCGGCGGCGAACGCCGCCGACCTGGGCGCGCAGCGCTGCGCGCTCGACGAACTGCTGGCGAGCGCCGATCACGTCGTGCTGGTCGTGCCGGCGACGGCGCAGACGCACCATCTGATCGGCGCACGCGAACTGGCGCTGATGAAGCCCGGCTCGGTGCTCGTGAACATCGCACGCGGCGGCATCGTCGACGACGCGGCGCTGGCGCAGGCGCTGCGCAGCGGCACGCCCGCCGCCGCCGGCCTGGACGTGTACGAGAACGAGCCGCATGTGCATCCGGCGCTGCTCGACCTGCCCAACGTCGTGCTCACGCCGCACATCGGCAGTGCCACGCGCAGTGCCCGCCTGGGCATGGCGATGCTGGCGGCCGACAATCTCGTCGCCTGGGCCGAAGAACGACCATTGCCGACGCCGGTGCCGCTTTGACCCACCTCGACCCGGATGCCGTCCAGATCGGCGGCGCGCTGCTCTTTGCCATCGCGCTCGTCCACGTTTTCTCGGCCAAGGCCTTCGAGCGGCTTGCGCGTCGTTATCCGGCGCATGCCGGCATCTGGCATCTGCTGGGCGAAGTCGAGGTCGTCTTCGGTTTCTGGGCGATGGTCCTGATCACGTACATCGCCTTCGTGTCCAACGGCGCACGGGCGCTGCAATACGTCGAATCACGCAATTTCACCGAACCGATGTTCGTGTTCGTCATCATGGTCGTCGCAGCCAGCCGGCCGATCCTGCGTCTGGCGCTCGACCTGGTCGAACGCGGCGCGCGCTGGTTACCGCTGCCGTCGGCGGTCGCAACCTATTTTCTCGCCCTGTTCCTGTTGCCGCTGCTGGGTTCGTTCATCACCGAACCGGCGGCGATGACGCTGGCGGCCCTGCTGCTGCGGGACCGCTTCTATACGCAGCCGCTGTCCACGCGCCTGAAGTACGCGACCATCGGCGTGCTCTTCGTCAACATATCGATCGGCGGCACGCTGACGCCTTTCGCCGCGCCGCCGGTACTGATGGTGGCGGGCAAGTGGGGCTGGACGCTGTCGTTCATGTTCGAACATTTCGGCTGGCATGCCACGCTGGCGTGTCTGATCAATGCCGGGGGTGCCACGCTGCTGTTCGCGCGTGAGTTACGCCAGTTGCCGGCTTTGTCCGGCAACAGCGAAGCGCCGGTGCCCTGGCTGCTGACGCTCGTGCACCTGCTCTTTCTCACCGGCGTCGTGGTGTTCGCCCACCACGCCATCGTGTTCATGGCGCTGTTCCTGTTCTTTCTCGGGGTGGCCCACGCCTATGAGCGTCATCAGGATCGTCTGATCCTGCGCGAGGCGCTGCTGGTGGCGTTCTTTCTCGCCGGACTGGTGGTCCTCGGCGGGCAGCAGCAATGGTGGCTGCAGCCGGCGCTCGAGAGCATGAGTCCAACCGCGGTCTACTACGGCGCCACCGCCCTGACGGCGATCACCGACAACGCCGCGCTGACCTATCTCGGTTCGCTGGTCGACGGCCTGAGCGACGCCTTCAAGTACTCGCTCGTGGCCGGCGCGGTCACCGGCGGCGGCCTGACCGTGATCGCCAATGCGCCGAATCCGGCCGGCTACTCGATCCTGAAAAGCCATTTCGAGCACGAGGAAGTCAGCGCGCTCGGCCTGCTGGCGGCGGCGGCGATCCCGACGCTGGTGGCGATCGCCGCCTTCCGTTTCATTTGAGAACGGGTGAAGTCGTCGGCCGCGCGGCCGCGGGGGGTGACTTCACCGGTTGCGGACGGCGCTGTCAGGCGTCTTTCAGTTCGTCGACCAGATCGATGTAGCGCTGCATCGCCTCGTCGCTGGAGGTGCCCGCCAGTTCGTTCCAGGCATCCCATTTGGCGCGGCCGACGAGATCGGTGAAGCCGGGCCGTTCGCCGCTCACGTCGCCGGCGCTGGCCTGCTTGTACAGGCCGTACAGCCTGAGCAGGGTCATGTTGTCCGGCCGCTGATCGAGATTCGTCGCATCGCTGACGGCCGTCCGGAAGCGTTCGTGCAGTGTGGATTCGTTCATGTCTCTGTTCGGAGGAGACGGCGGGTCCGTCCCGTGTCGGTGCAGTGCGGCAGTTATCATAAACAAAGCTTCCCTCCTCGTTTCGTGCCGCGCCTTGCTTCGTATCCGTTTTGATCATTCTTCCGGGCGTCTGGCCGACGCGCTGCTCGATTCGTTCGCCGATGCGGGACCACTGGAAGAGCGCGTCGTGCTCGTGTCCAGTGCCGGGGTCGGGCGCTGGCTGCAGCAGCGCGACGCCCGGCGTCACGGCATCAGCGCCCGCATCCGGCCCGAATTTGCCGGACGCTGGCTGTGGCAGACGATGCGCGCCGTGCTCGGCGGCTTGCCGCAGCGTTCGCCGTTCGAGGCCGAGCGCGTGCGCTGGCACCTGCTGGCCCTGTTCGACGACTTTCCGGCGGGCGACGATTTCGCACTGCCGGCGCAGCGCATGGGAGAACCGGGTTCGGTGGCGCGCCTGGCGCTGGCGGACACCGTTGCAGGCTGCTTCGAGCGCTATCTCGCCTATCGGCGCGACGGGCTCGCACGCTGGCAGCAGGGCGGCTGGCTGCGTGGAGACGGTCCGAGCGGGCCGCATGAAGTCTGGCAGCGCTGGCTGTGGAACGCGCTCCTCGAACGTCTGCCGGAGGTGCGCGACGAGCATCCCTATGACGCCTTCGTGCGCGTACTCGCCGACAACGATCCAGCGCGGATCGCCGGGGCGCTGGCTGCGCCGGGCCGAGCCGTGGGCGGCGGGCGTGAACCTGCGGGCGGCGAGCGCCAAGCCGCAGGCGGCGAACGTGAATCCGCAGGCGGCGAGCGTAAACCCGCGGGCGGCGGGTGTAAACCCGCGCGCGTCGCCCTGTTCGGTCGCATCGATCTGTCCCCGGAACAGTTCGCGATCTTCGGTCGGCTCGCGCAGCATATTGACGTGTCTTTCTTCGCGCCGGATCCGTGCCGCGAACTGTGGAGCGACCTGCTCGACCCGGCCTCGCTGGCGCGCATGCGCGCGCAGCGTCCGGACGTCGCCTGGCTCTATGAGGGCGAGCCGTCGGTCCTCGGCAACTGGGGGCGCGTGCAGCGCGACTTCATCGCCCAGTTGCACGAACTCGAAGAGCGCTGTTCGATCCAGGCGGAAGCGCCTGGGCGCGACGACGACTGGCCTTTCGCACGGACGGCGGGCGAGTACGGTCCAACCCGGCCGGAGAACGTGCTGCAGGCCGCACAGGCGGCCGTGTTTCGGCGCAGTGACGAGGTCTGGACCGATCTGGCCGGTACCCGGAGCAGCGACACGTGCGGCGAACAGGAAGACGATCGGCCGTCGGATGCGCCGGGCCGTGAGGCGCCCGCCGACGCCGGAGGCGCCCGCCGGTGGCTGCACGAGGATGCGTCGATCCGCGTCGTCGGTGCCTGGGGTCTCGTGCGCGAGGCGGAAATCCTGCACGAAGCACTGCTCGACTGTTTCGCGGCGATTCCCGACCTGCGGCCGGAGGATGTGATCGTTCATTGTGCCGATCACGAACGGGCGGCGCCGGTGATCCGCGGGGTCTTCGCCAGTGTGCCGGCCGCGCGGCGCATTCCGATCCGGGTGAGCGGGCTGGCCCGGGCCGGGAATGAAGTCCTGGCTGCGCTGCAACTGCTTCTGTCGGCCACCGTCTCGGGCGTCGACCTGCCGCGCTGGCAGGAACTGCTGGGCAATCCGGCCATGCTCGCCGCCACCGGCCTCGACGAGACGCGCGCCCGCGAACTCCTGGACGCCCTGGAGCGCGCCGGTGCGCGCAGCGGACTCGGTGCGGGCGATGGCGCACCCAAGCACCATCTGCACGCGGCCATCGATCGTTTGCTGCTTGGTGCAGCCACCGGCAGCGGGGAGCCCTGTGTCGATCTGCTGGCGGTGCCGGCGCTGGGCGGAAACCGCATCGATGCGCTCGACGGCCTGTTGCGCATGACCGGTGCACTCGAACGCCTGCAGGCGCTGGCCGCGCGCCCGCGCTCGCCGCAGCAGTGGTGCACGGTGCTGGGCGAGATCGTCGAGTCGCTGTTTGCGCCGGTACGGGTGCAGGCCGCTTCGGTGCAGCAGGTGCGCGAAGCCCTGCAGCGCCTGCTGGCCGCGAGCGCAGTGGCTGCCGGGGTCGTGCTCGATGCAGCCGGTTTTGCCCGGGCGCTGGCCGACGCCATGGAGCAGGCCGTGCCGGCCGCCGTGCCGTCGGGTACCGTGACCGTCGTGCCGATGGGCAGCCTGCGTGGCGTGCCGTATCGGGTGGTCTGCCTGTTCGGATTCGACGAAGGCGCCTTCCCGCGACGCGGCCTGCGCGACGAACTCGATCTGATGCGTCTGGCGCCACGTTTCGGTGACCGCCTGACGCGGCAGGACGACCGTGGCGCCTTCCTCGATGCCGTGCTGGCCGCCCGCGACCGCCTGTTCATTTCGTTCTGCAGCCGCGATTCGCGCGACGGCAGTGCGCGCAACCCGTCCGCACTGGTGGCCGAACTGCTTTCCTGGCTGGCGCAGCGACTGCAGGGCGCGGCGGGCGACGATGCCGGGTACATCGCACCCGGATCGCTGCTGCGCCTGGACCGCAGCGAGGCGCCGCTGCCGTATGCGGTGATCGAACATCCGCTGCATCCGTTCTCGCGCTCCGCGTTCGAAGGAGAGGCCGCCGACCGTGCCGAAGAGTGGCTCGAAACGGCAAGGATGGCCGTGACTCCGCTGATCGCGCGCGTCAACGAGATCGGGGCGCTCGGCACGGTGGACAGCCGTTCGCTGCGCAGCGCACCGGCGCCGCGGCGCGTGGATGGCGAAGATTTCGACCGTCCGGCCCCGGACGGCACGCCTGGCGACAGCCTTGCCATCGAGCGCCTGTGTCACGCGCTGTCCGATCCCGCCGGCACCTGGTTGCGCGAATCGCTCGGCCTGTCGCGTGCACTGTACGGTCCGGGCGAGGGGGAATGTGAACTGCCACAGACCGAGCCGTTGTGGCCGGAGAGTGCGGGCGACGCGCGTCTCGTGTCGAGCCAGATCCAGCGTCTGCTGGCCGGCGAGGAGGCGGACCGGCTCGTGCACCGGCTCGAGCGGGCGCCGTTCACGATGGCCGCGCCGGGTGCGCGGATCGAGGCACAGTCGCTGGTGGCGCGGGCGCGCACGTCGATCGCGCGCGCGCTCGGCGGTGCGACGCTGCAGGATGCGGACGCCGACCCGGCGTCGATCGTGGTGCGCGTGGGCGATGTGCGCCTGCGCATGCCGGCGCCACCGCACGACACCGACGGGAACCTGTTGTTCGTGTCTGCCTGGTCGTGGTCGATGTTCGCGCTGATCGATGCCTGGCTGCGCACGGCGCTGTGGCGTTTCGCCGTCGATCGTTCGGCAACCGGCCGTCTCGTCATGGCCGGGCAGGACGAGCCGATCGTCTTTCACTGCCCCGATCCGCTGCGCACGCTGACGCACGCCATCACCTGGTCGCAGCGCATTGCCGCGCAGCCGCTGCCGCTGTTTCCGCGCAGCTGGCTGGACTATGCCCGCGAACGGCTCAAGACCAGGGGTACGGGCGCCGAGCGCGAGGTCCGTGCCGTGCGCGCCGGCGACCGGCGCCTGCTCGGCGAGGACAATGATTTCGTGCATGCCGAAATCGAACGCCCCGAAATGCGTGCGCTGTACCGCGACGCCAAACCCGATTTCGCCATCGTCCTGCCGCTGTGTGAGCGCGTCTACCGGCCGCTGTTCGACGACAGTTCACTGACCGCTGAGGGGGCGCCGTGATGGGGGCCGGTACGTTGACCGGGCAGGGAACCAACACCTTGACCGAACAGGGAACCAGCATCCTGACCGGACATCCGGTGCTGGCCGACGGCATCTTCGACGGCATTCAGCTGCTCGAAGCCGATGCCGGCACCGGCAAGACCTGGACGATCACCGGCCTGGTCGTGCGCGCCCTCGTCGAGAAGGAACTCGCGCTCGAGCAGATCCTCGTCGTCACCTTCACCAATGCGGCCGCAGCCGAGCTCTCGGAGCGCATCTGCACGCGCCTGGCGCAGTTGCTGGATGTGCTCGACGCCAGGCTGGACGCTGTCCGCGAGCAGCCGCTGCTGGTCGACGATCCGTTCTGCCTGGAATATGCCGCGCGCCTGGATGAAGACGCCGCAGTGCGGGCACGGGATCGTCTGCGGATCGCACTGGCGGGCATCGACGAGCTATCGGTGCACACGATCCACGCCTGGTGCCAGCGCATCATCGACGAAAACGCGCTGGCCATCGGTGTGCCGCGCGGATTGCCGATCGGCGCCGGCGATCACGATCGCGTGTCCCGGCGCGTCGCCGAGTGGTGGCGCCGCGAAGTGCTGGCGGCGCCGCTTGCGCACCTGGAGTTGTTCGCGCTGGCAGGCGTCGATCCGGACAGCCTGACGCAGGCGGTGGAGAAGATGCTTGCCCATCCGCTGGCGGCCGTGCGGCCCGCGGTCATCGACTGGCGTGTGCTGGCTCCGCGCGCGAGCACCGCACGGGCGGCGCTGGCTGAAGCGGTGGCTGCCGATGACGGTGAGCTGCTCGCCTGGATGGACCAGCGTGGTCACGTCTCGGGCACGAAATTTCACAAGGCGAGCCGTCCGAAGCGGTTGGCCGAACTGCGGCAGTACTGTGCCGAGCCGCTGGCGCCGTTGCCGAAAAAGGCGCTCGAGTTTTTTTCGCTTGCGCGCTTCGACAAGGCCGTGCCCGTGTCGCCGATTCCCGCCGCCTGCGAGGCCTTGCTGGAGATCGGTGTGCAGGCGGCGGCGCTGGCGGTTTCGGCGGCCTCCGGCATCGTCCAGGACCTGCACCGCACGCGCACCGACGATCTCGCCCGCGCTTCGTCGCTGGCCTTCGACGATCTTCTGCGCCTGGTGCATGAAGCACTGGCCGATCCGGTCAGTGGCGCGGCGCTGGCTGCAGCGCTGCGCACGCGCCAGCCGGTGGCCTTCGTCGACGAATGCCAGGACACCGATCCGCTGCAGTGGGACATCCTGCGCCGGGTGTATGGCGGCGAGGCGGAAAGCGCCGGGGCAGAAAGTGTCGAGGCAGGCACCGGCGAGAGCGGCAATGCACTGATTCTGGTAGGGGATCCGAAGCAGGCGATCTACTCGTTTCGCGGCGCCGACGTCCATGCCTGGCTGTCCGCGCACCACCATGCGCGCCGGATCCACCGGCTGGGCGAGAACCAGCGCTCGGCGGCCGGCCTGGTCCAGGCGGTCAATGCCCTGTTCGACGTGCGTGATCCGTTTCGCATCGACGGCATCGATTTCACCCCCGCGGCGGTCGGTGCGCGCAGCCGGGCGGGCCTGACCGGCGCCGACTTCTCCGGCGGCACGACGCGCGCGCCGATGACCGTCGTGCTGCTCGAGGCCGGCGACAGTCAGGCGGGCCTGCAGGCGCCGCAGGCGCAGTGGCAGGCAACGCAGGCCTGCGTTGCCGAAATCCTGCGCCTGCTCGAATCCGCGGTCCGCCTCGGCGAGCGCGCACTGCAGCCCATGGACATCGCCGTGCTCGTGCAGACGCGCCGGCAGGGCGGCCAGATCAAGCGGGCGCTGGCCAAGGTTGGCATCGGCGCCGCCGGGATTTCGCGCGACAGTGTTCTCGATACGCTGGAAAGCGCCGAACTGATGCGGGTGGTCGCGGCGATCGACGACTGCACCGAGCCGGGTCGCCTGCGCTCGGCGCTGCTGACGACACTGCTGGGTCATGACGCGGACGCGCTGGCCGCGCTCGAACGGAATCCGGCGCAGCTCGCCCGGCTCGGTGCGCGCTTCGTCGAGGCGCGGGCGCGCTGGCTCGAACACGGGCCGCTGGCGGCGCTGCGCCCGCTGCTGCACGCGTTCGGCAGCGGACCGCGGCTGGCCGGCCTGACCGACGGGGAGCGGCGTCTGACCAATCTGCACCATCTGATCGCGCTTCTGGCCGACGATGAAGCGGCGCGCACCGACCCGGGCCGCGGGCTGGATGCCTGGAGCCGTCTGCGCGCCCGCAGCGGCGGCATGGACGAGGACAGTCGCGAGCTGCGCCTCGAAAGCGACGAGAATCTCGTTCGCATCCTGACCGTGCACAAGAGCAAGGGGCTGGAATTCCCGGTGGTGTTCGTGCCCTTCGCCTGGTCCGGCAGGAAGCCGTCCGCGCCCGGCACCTGCGTGGTGCACGAGCGCAATGGCACGGAGGGTTGTGAGGCGGATCGGGAGGCCGACCTCAAGACCGCTCCCGGGCGCAGTCCCGGGCAAGGCGGCGCTGCGGACGCGCCTGGTGCCAGCGCGCGCGCATCGACGTCCGACTGGCGAGCCGTGCTCGATCTCGCGCCTGACGAGCAGACCCGGCGGCAGGCAATCACCGCGATCGAGATCGAACAGTTGCGCACGCTGTATGTCGCGCTCACGCGTGCCGGGCAGCGCTGCTATCTGTTCTGGGGAGCAACGACCACCAGCGCGGACCGTCCGTTGAAGTGGCTGCTGCACGATGCGGTGGCCACTCCGGATGAGCCGGTCCCGGAGGTTGATCCGCAAGGTGTGCGGACGGCCGTGACATGGTGGCGCGCGCGCGCCGACGTGCGTCATCCGGGTGCGGTCGCCGTGGTCGAGGCGGCCGAGATGGCCCGTGCCGAACGGCGTTTCGACGGGATGAATGCGGGTGACGACGCCAGACGGGTGCTGTCCGGTGCGCCGGGCCTGCCGGTGCCGGCCCGCTCGCTGGCCATCGATGCCGCGGCCCGGCTGACGGCGCGCAGCGAAAGGGTACCGATCCCGGCGGCGGCCATCACCACCAGCTTCAGCGCGCTGGCCGCGGCGTGGACCGGGGGCGACGAACTGGCCGGGCAGGAGTGGCCGAATGCCGACGTGATCGATCCCGCAGGAACGGAGTCCGGGAGCCGGGTCGCCGCAGACGATGACGACGCATCGGCCGCTGCCGGGGATGAGGGTGGTAGCGGTGAGGCCGCGGTGGCGATGGCACCCGACGGGCGTGCCGGCGCCGTTGCGGTCGATCCGGCCGCGTCGATCCGCTTTCGTTTTCCGGCCGGGCCGCAGGCCGGCGTATGTCTGCACGGCATCCTCGAAGAGGCGGCTTTCGACGCACCGATCGAGCCGTCGGCCGCGGCGACGTGGCTGGCGCGCTGCGGCTACCCGCAAACCGACGCGCCGGAGGTGGCCGCCTGGCTGGAGGAAGTCGTGCGCACGCCGCTGCACGCCGCCGATGGCTCCACGCTGGCGCTTGCGGGGGTGCCGCGCTGGCGGCAGGTCCGCGAACTGGAGTTCCAGCTGGAAGGGCGCGGCGTCGACAGCCGCCGATTGTTCGAACAGGTCGGGTTGCTGCCGGGCGCGGCGGGTACAGCGGGTACAGCGGGCACCAGGGGCGCATCGGCGCCGCGCGCCGCGCACTGGAGCGGCTTCCTGCGCGGGTTCATCGATCTCGTTTTCGAACACGCGGGTCGCTGGTACATCATCGACTGGAAGAGCAATTTTCTCGGCACCGACGCGCACGCCTACCGCCCGGCGGCACTCGATGCCGAGATGCACCGCCATGCCTACGCGCTGCAGGCCCATCTCTATGCGCTGGCCGTGCACCGCTGGCTGCGCCGCACGCTGCCGGGATACCGTTACGACACCTCGTTTGGCGGCATCTTCTACGTTTTCCTGCGCGGCGCCGGTCTGCCCGGGCCCGCTTCCGCCACATTCCGGCCGGGTATCCATCCGGGTCGACCGGAGGCGGGCTGCATCGAAGCGCTCGACGCCTTGTTCGGCCGGGAGGGGAACGAGTGACGGAGCGCAGGTCGGGACAGCCGCGCCCGCCGGTCACGCCGCTGGAGCGGATCGGGCGCGCATTCGGCGACATGGCGATCGGACTACATGCGCGCGGAGGCGGCGATCCGGAAGCGGCGGCGACGATCGGGGAACAGGCCCGCCGGGCCTGGATCGAAGCAGCCGACGGGCATGTCTGCGTCGCGGTGACGGAGTCGCCGGTGCGCGCGGCGCTGGCCGTCAGCCCGGCCGTGGCCGTTCCGGGCGCATCGTCGACGGCGGAGGAAACGCCGCTTGTGCTCGACGGCGATGCACTCTATCTGCGCCGCCTGTGGCGCGCCGAGGACGGGCTCGCGCGCGCGATCCGGGCTTTTTCCGTCCCGGCGCCGCTGAGCAGCTTCGATGCGATGGAGAAGGCTTGCGCAACGGCGTTCGTCGCCGTCGAATACGACCGGATGCAGCATCAGGCGATCATGCATGCCCTGACGCATCGCCTCACCCTGCTCTCGGGCGGCCCCGGAACGGGCAAGACGGCGACGCTGGCGCGCATTCTCGTCGCCTTTGCCCGGCTGGCGCCCGATGCGCGCGTGGTTTTCGCCGCGCCCACCGGCAAGGCGGCGGCGCGTCTGGCTGCGTCACTGGCGGCTGCGCTGGCGCGTCTCGATCCGACCGGATCACTGCGCAACCGTCTGCCGTCGGCGGGCACGACGGTGCACCGCCTGCTCGGCTGGCGCGCCGACGGCGAAGCGCGCACGGCCGGACTGCTCGATCACGACCTCGTCATGGTCGATGAAGCATCGATGCTCGACGTGGAACTGGCTGCGGCGCTGACAGCGGCGGTCGGCCCCGACGCGCGCCTCGTCCTGGCGGGAGACCACGATCAGCTCGCCTCGGTGGAAGCAGGTGCCGTCTTTGCCGATCTGTGCACGAGTCTGCCCGGGCAGACCGTGCATCTGACGCGCAATTTCCGCCAGCAGGACGCAGCACAGATTGTCGCGCTGGCGGCCCGTTTCCGGACACCTTCGCCATCCCCGGGCGATGAGCCGGCGAAAGTGGTGGCACCGGCGCCGACGGGCGACTGGCCCGACGCGGTGCCGGTGCGTGCGCCCGATCCTGCGGCGATCGTCGACGAGGCGCGCGCCTTCTGGTCCGACGTCGGGCAACTGGTCGCGCAACGGACCGCCCCCCGGGCGGTGCTCGCCGCCTGCGAGCGTCATCGCATCCTGTGCGCGCTGCGCGACGGACCAACCGGTGTACTGGCCCTGAACCGGCGCATGGCCGCCGTCGTGCGCGGTCAGGCCGGCGGCGCGACAGGGGGGGCCGTCCGCGGCGGGCTAGCTGCCACCTGGTATCCGGGCCGCCTCGTGCTCGTCACCGTCAACCGGCCGGCACTGGGTCTGTTCAACGGTGATGTCGGCATCTGCCTCGAGCGGTCGGCCGGCTCCGCGTCCACCGGCGCGACCGCGGGTGATCTGGTGGTCGTCTTCGGCGACGTGAACGGTGTGCGCAGCGTGCCGGTCTTTGCCATGCCGGCCTGCGAGGACGCCTGGGCGATGACGATCCACAAGTCGCAGGGCTCCGAATTCGAAGCGGTGTCGCTCGTGCTCGGGCCGGCCGGGCACCGGCTGCATACGCGCGAACTGGTCTACACCGGCATCACCCGTGCGCGCAGCCGGTTGTCGGTCTGGGCGCCGGCGCAGGCGCTCGAACGGGCGGCCCAGGTCGGCGTGGCGCGACACGGGCGCCTGCAGCAGCGGCTGTCGCACGGGGCCACCGGATCGGAAGGCGCGCCCTGACATCGCCAACATCGCCATGAAGGGGCTTGCGGCGTTATAATCTCCGGTTCCTTGCCGCACGGTGCTTTTCAGCAGCGACGCAGCGCACCGGCGGCCTTTGTCCACAGGGAAGCAGACGGCACATCGATCGATGTGCGCCGTCGGCGTCCTCCATGCCAGGAGAATCAATGCGTCACTACGAGATCGTGCTCATCGTCCACCCCGACCAGAGCGAGCAAGTGCCCGCGATGCTCGAGCGTTATCAGGCGATGATCGTGGCCCAGGAAGGCAAGGTCCATCGGGTCGAGGACTGGGGCCGTCGCCAGCTCGCCTATCCGATCCAGAAGATGGCCAAGGCGCACTACGTGCTGCTGAACATCGAGATCGGCAAGCCGGTGCTCGACGAGCTCGAGCATGCGTTCCGCTTCAATGATGCCATCCTGCGCCATCTGGTCGTCTCGATGAAGAAGGCCGAGACGGGTCCGTCGCCGATGTGGAAGCAGATCCAGCGCGACGATGCGCGCAAGGCTGCTTCGGCCGAAGCGGCATCGCAGAATTGAGATTCCGGGGTTGCCGCGATGCCGTCCCGCCAGCGCGGGATCGATGCGGCAGGGCCTGACGCGAGATGACGAATCACGTGCAACTGAGCGGTACGCTCACCGCGCGTGACGTGCTGCGCTACACGCCGGCGGGAATCGCGATGCTTGGCGCGCGCCTGAGCCACCAGTCGGAAGCGATCGAGGCCGGTCATCCGCGCCGGATCGAGTTCGAGGTTGCGCTGCGCTTCGTCGGCGCCGTGGCCACCCGCGCCGAGAGCCTGCCGCTGGGCGAACCGGTACGCGTCGACGGCTTTCTCGCGCCGGTGCGCCGGCAGTCGAAGTCGCTCGTCGTGCACGTCACGGAATTCGTCACCGACGGAGTTCCGTTCACCGGCGGCAAACAGGCAGAGGGCTGACACCGGACGGAAACCAGGGGGCCGGACAGAATCCGGCCCGATCGGGCAAGAGATTCAGCAAAATTCAGCAGAGGAACGATATGGCTACTTTTCGCCGCGGGTCGAAAGACCGCAAACCGCGCCGCCCGGCGCAGAGCGCGCTGTTCAAGCGCAAGAAATTCTGCCGTTTCACGGCCGAGAAGATCGAGTGGATCGATTACAAGGACATCGATCTGCTGAAGGACTTCATCACCGACACCGGCAAGATCATCCCGGCGCGCCTGACCGGGACGAAGGCGCGCTATCAGCGCCAGTTGCAGGACGCGATCAAGCGGGCACGCTTTCTCGCGCTGCTGCCGTACACCGACAACCACTGAGCAGGCGGAGGCGGACATGCAGATCATCCTGCTCGAGAAAGTGAGCAACGTCGGCGATCTCGGCGACGTGGTCAAGGTGCGTCACGGCTACGCACGCAATTTCCTGATTCCGACCGGCAAGGCGCGGCGGGCGACGCCGGCGGCGATCGCCGAGTTCGAACAGCGCCGGGCCGAACTCGAAAAGGCGCAGGCCGAGCGGCTGGCCGCGGCGCAGACGCTGGGCGAGCGTCTCGGCGGCGCCGAGCTGCGCATCACGCAGAAGGCGGGTGTCGATGGCCGGCTGTTCGGGTCGGTGACCAATGCCGACATCGCGAAGGCCCTGCAGGCGCTCGACTTCGCGATCGAGAAGGCGATGGTGCGCCTGCCCGACGGTCCGCTGAAGGCCATCGGCGAATACGCCGTGACCGTCGTGCTGCACAGCGACGTTGCCGCCGAAGTCAACGTGACGATCGTCGGCGAGGCGGCTTGATGGTCCGTGCCCGGTTCCGGCCTGGCCGTTCCGGCCACTCCGGTCATTCCGGTGCAATGGCCGGAGTGGCCGGAATGGCTGGAATGACGGGAATCGCCGGTCCAAAGGCCCCGGGTGCCGTCATCCGGGGCCCACGATAATCGGCAGCGCCTTGCCGAACGGGGAACCACTGTCCGACCGGTCCGCGTCGTCCGCCGATTCGGGGGCGCGGCCCGGAGCCACTGTTTCACTGGCCGGGGCAACCAGTGATCCACAGATCGCCGCACTGCGCATGCCACCGCATTCGGTGGAGGCCGAGCAGGCCGTGCTCGGCGGCCTGCTGCTCGACAACACGGCGTTCGACCGCATTGCCGACCTGCTGCGCGAAGAGGATTTCTATCGCTACGATCACCGCCTGATCTGGCTGCAGATCGGCCGCCTGATCGAGCGCAGCCAGCCGGCCGACGTCGTCACCGTTCACGAGGCGCTGAAGATCGCCGGCAAGGACGAGGACGCCGGCGGCCTGATCTATCTGAACGCGCTGGCGCAGGAGACGCCATCGGCGGCGAACATTCGCCGCTATGCCGAAATCGTCCGCGATCGCGCCGTGCTGCGCCGGCTGATCACGACGGCCGACGACATCTCGACGGCGGCGCTGAATCCGGCCGGGCGGGATACGCGTCAGCTGCTCGACGAGGCTGAGTCGAAGATCTTCCAGATCTCGGAAGCCGGCGCGCGCGGCCAGACCGGCTTCCAGCCACTGCCCGATCTGCTCGGCCAGGTCGTCGAACGCATCGACGAGCTCTACAACCAGGACAATCCGAACGACGTCACCGGCGTGCCCAGCGGCTACGTCGATCTCGACCGGATGACCTCAGGTCTGCAGCCGGGCGACCTGATCATCGTCGCCGGTCGGCCGTCGATGGGCAAGACGGCGCTGGCACTCAACATTGCCGAGCACGTCGCGCTCGACCAGGGCCTGCCGGTGGCCGTCTTCTCGATGGAGATGGGCGCCACGCAACTGGCGATGCGCCTGCTGTGCTCGGTCGGCCGGCTCGATCAGCAGCGCCTGCGCACCGGGCGGCTGGTCGACGACGACTGGCCGCGGCTGACCAGTGCAATCCAGAAAATGCAGGACGCGCACCTGTTCATCGACGAGACGCCGGCGCTCAACGCACTGGAGCTGCGCGCCCGCGCGCGCCGGCTGTCGCGCCAGTGTGGCCGCCTCGGACTGGTCGTCGTCGATTACCTGCAACTGATGGCAGCCGCCTCCAGCGGCGAGAACCGCGCCACCGAGATCTCGGAGATCTCGCGCTCGCTCAAGGCGCTGGCGAAGGAACTCGATTGTCCGGTGATCGCGCTGTCACAGCTCAACCGCTCGCTCGAGCAGCGCCCGAACAAGCGTCCGGTGATGTCGGACCTTCGAGAATGTGTCACCGGCGATACGCTGGTGCTGCTCGCCGACGGTCGGCGCCTTCCCATTGCACAACTGGTCGGCACGGCGCCCGAGGTACTGGCCATGTCCGACGAACAGAAGATCGTCACGGCCGTCACTGACCGGGTCTGGTCCGTCGGGCGCAAAACCGTGTTCCGGCTATCGCTCGCAAGCGGTCGGACCCTGCGGGCGACGAGCGGGCATCGGGTGTATTCCGGTACCGGCTGGACCCGGCTTTCCGAATTGGAAATCGGCTCTCGGATCGCATTGGCCCGGACTGTTCCCGATCAGAGACCGGGAAGTCCCTGGACCGAGGAACAAATCATCTTGCTCGGACACCTGCTCGGCGACGGCAGCTATCTGAGCGGACAGCCGATGCGGTATACCAGTGCGTCCGCTGAGAACCTGGATGCAGTGACACGTGCTGCGGAGGCATTTGGCTGCCACGTTTCACTTCATCCCGGCCGAGGCAACTGGCAACAACTCGTGATCTCGGGCAATGGCAACCGCTGGCATCCACGGGGTGTCAATGCCTGGCTGCGTCAACTTGGAATTTTTGGGCAGCGCTCGGCCGAAAAGCACATTCCGGACGAGGTGTTTTCGCTCTCCAACGATCAGATTGCGCTGCTGCTGCGCCACCTCTGGGCGACGGACGGTTCGATTCATTTGCGCAAACCTGGTCAACGTGGTGGGCCTCGCGTCTATTTTTCGACCTGCAGCGAGTCCCTGGCACGTGATGTCAGTGCACTGCTACTGCGTTTCGGGATCATCGCCCGCATTCGCTGTGTCCGGTCAGCCGGCAAGCCGGTCTGGAATGTTGACGTCTCGGGAAGCGAGCACCAGACAATTTTCGTACGGGAAATCGGTGCTTTCGGTCCGCGTGTCGAACCGGCACGGCGATTGGAAGAACATTTGCACGACTCGACTCGACGTGCCGATGTGAACGTTGACACCATGCCGCAGGAAGTCTTTTCGCTGGTTCGGGCGTCGATGCAGGAGCGCGGAGTTTCGCAGCGGAAGATGGCTGCACTGCGAGGAACTTCGTATGGTGGAACAGCCCACTTCCGTTTTGCGCCTTCCCGCAGGATGCTTGCCGATTATGCGGACAAGCTCGATGACGACGCTCTGCGGTCTCTGGCAACGTCCGATCTGTTCTGGGATCGGGTCACGGCGATCGAGCCGGCGGGTGAAGAAGAAGTCTACGATCTGACCGTACCCGGTCCGGCGTCGTGGCTGGCCGATGGCATCGTCTGTCACAACTCGGGGGCGATTGAACAGGACGCGGACGTCATCCTCTTCATCTATCGGGATGAGGTCTACAACCCCGATTCGCCGGACAAGGGCACGGCCGAGATCATCATCGGCAAGCAGCGCAACGGGCCGATCGGCACGCTGCGCCTGACGTTCGCCGGTCAGTACACGAAGTTCGAGAACTTCATGCACTCCTGAGGAGCCTCCGCCTACAGCACCTCGGTGGCGAATTCTGCCAGCCGCGAGCGTTCGCCACGCTGCAGTGTCACGTGGCCGGCGTGCGGCCAGCCCTTGAAGCGGTCGACGACGTAGGTGAGGCCTGACGAGCCTTCGGTGAGCCAGGGCGTGTCGATCTGGGCGATGTTGCCCAGGCAGACGACTTTCGTGCCCGGGCCGGCGCGCGTCACCAGCGTCTTCATCTGCTTCGGCGTGAGGTTCTGCGCTTCATCGACGATCAGGTACTTGTCGGTGAAGGTGCGCCCGCGCATGAATGACATTGCCTTGACGCGCACGCGGGCGCGGATCAGGTCGCTGGTGGCGGCGCGCCCCCAGTCGCCGGCGGCCGGATCGCTGCGGTTGAGCACTTCGAGATTGTCTTCGAGCGCGCCCATCCACGGCTGCATCTTTTCCTCTTCGGTGCCGGGCAGATAGCCGATGTCCTCGCCGACCGGCACGGTCGCGCGCGTCATCACGATCTCGGTGTAGCGCTTCGACTCGAACACCTGTGCCAGGCCTGCGGCCAGCGCCAGCAGCGTCTTGCCGGTGCCGGCCTGGCCGAGCAGCGAGACGAAATCGATGTCCGGGTCCATCAGCAGATTGAGCCCGAAATTCTGCTCGCGGTTGCGCGCGGTGATGCCCCAGACGGCATTCTTGCCGTGGCCGTAGTCGCGCAGCGTCTGCAGCACGGCGGTGCGTCCGGATTTCTCCTGCACGCGCGCCAGCAGCGGCATTTCGCCGTCGAACCAGACGAACTGGTTGAGCAGCAGCGACGACACCAGCGGCCCGCTGACCCGGTAGAAGGTCTGCCCGCCCTGCTGCCAGGATTCCATGCGCTTGCCGTGCCGATCCCAGAAGTCTTCCGGCAGGGCGAGTACGCCGGTGTAGAGCAGATCGGTGTCTTCGAGGACCTGGTCGTTGTAGTAATCCTCGGCGGCCAGCCCGAGCGTGCGCGCCTTGATGCGCATGTTGATGTCTTTCGACACCAGGACGACCTGCCGGTCGTGCCACTGCTCCTGCAGTGCACGCACGATGCCGAGGATCAGGTTGTCGGCCTTGCCGGCCTGCAGCCCGGCCTGCAGGCCCGGCGGGAGACTGGCGGCAATCGCCTGGGTCGGGAAGAACAGGCGCCCGCCGGCTTCCCGGTTGCCCAGACCGGCCAGCGCGATGCCGCTGGTGATGTCGGCCCGGCCGGCGGCGGCGATCAGCTCGTCCAGCGTGCGACTGACCTGGCGCGCATTGCGCGAAACCTCCGACATCCCCTTCTTGTGATCGTCGAGCTCCTCGAGCGTCGTCATCGGGAGGTAGACGTCGTGCTCGGCGAAACGGAACAGGCAGCCCGGATCGTGCATCAGCACGTTCGTGTCGAGCACGAAGAGCCGGCTTGGCGTTTCTCCGGACCGCCGCGCCTTCGCGGTGGCCTGCGTACGTTCAGCCGGCTGTGCTCCGGTGACGGTCGCTGCCTTGTCCGCCGGGCGCGGCTTCGCGACTGCCGGTGTCGTCACGGAGGGCTGCGGCTTTTCGGTCGCGGCTGTCCGATCGACGCGCGGCGGCTTTGCCGCTGCCGGCGTTCCGGTGGCGGGCCGCTCTTTCGCTGCCGCCGCGGCTCCGTCGGCTGGCTGTGACTTCGCGGCAGCCGGTGACGCTGAGTCGCGTGCCGGTTCGCGTGGCGCCGGCGTTGCCCGTGCAGCAGGAGCCTCGGCCGGTACCTTCTTCGGCGTCTCCATTTTCGTCGGAATGGGTGCGAGCAGTGCTGCCGTTTCGGTTGTCCGTCTGGCGCTCTTTTTCGTGGGCGCTGCCTGCTTCGTCACCGGGCTTGTCGCCGGGCGGTCCGATGCTGGCGCCGTTGCTTTCCGGTCGTCGGCGCCACTGGCGCCCCGGGTCGATTTTCTGTCCGCGGGCGTCGAGTCCGTGGCGCTTGAATCCAGTCGCGTGGCGGGGCCGGTCGGAGGTTTCGGAAGAGGCATTCAGGACTCGGAAAGTGGGGCGCGGTCAGCCGCACGCGTCAGAATCTGTCTGGACACAGACCCGCTTCACGCGTCTTCAGAGCGTGCGGACGAAGTCGAGTACTGCGGCGGCGTGGCCCGGCACACTGACCTTGCGCCAGCTGTGTGCCAGCTGCCCGCTGCGATCAAACACGAAGGTCGAGCGCTCGATGCCGCGCACCTTGCGCCCGTACATGTTCTTGTCGCGCATCACGCCGAAGACCTCGCACAGGGTCTCGTCGGGGTCGGCGATCAAGGGAAACGGCAACTGCTGTTTGTCCCGGAAGCGTTCGTGCGATTTCAGGCTGTCGCGCGAGATGCCGAGCACGGTGGCGCCGGCGGCGACGAAATCGTCGTGCAGGTCGCGGAATTCGATGCTTTCCTGCGTACAGCCCGGCGTGTTGTCACGCGGGTAAAAGTAAAGCACGACGATGCGATCGGCGAGCGTGGCGGAATCGATCCGGCCGCTGGTCGAGTCGACGTCGAAAGCGGGGAGGGGACTGCCGTCCTGCATGGTCATCGGGATCCTGTTCGTGACAGCACCGGGGTTCCGGGCGCTGCTGCGGACGATCGGGAGTCAGGCCGGCAGGATTTCGGCCGCCCTGACTCCACGGATTCACGCGGTTACTCAGCCGACGGCGACATGGTACACGGACGGCGATGATCGCCTGATGCCTTCCCGCCCGCGCTTTCTCACGCGTCCGGCAGCAGCGCCGCCACCGCCCGCCGGCCCTCGCCGGCGAGGATGTTGTAGGTGCGGCAGGCGGCGCCGTTATTCATCGTCTCCAGCCCGATCCGGCGTTCCATCAGTGGTGCGATCAGGCGGGGGTGGGGGAAGCGCTGGCGGCTGCCCGTGCCGAGCAGGACGAGTTCGGGCTCGAGTTCGAGCAGGCGGCGGAAATCGTCTTCGACCAGTGCGTCGAACCCGGTCACGCCCCAGGCCATCACGGCCAGGCCGGGCGTGACCAGCAGCGAGCCGGTGTGACGGGCGCCGTCGATCGCGAACCAGTCCGTTCCGTAGGCAGTGAAAAGGCTCACTCCGGCTGCCGATTGCGCATGCAGCTTCATGGCGACGAATGCTCCTCCAAGAGTGAAAATGTTACATTGACGGGCTCACCGGAGTCGATGACATGGTTTCGCATCGCGAGTTCTCTCGCATCCAGCGCTTGCCGCCGTACGTATTCAATATCACCGGCGAACTGAAGATGGCCGCGCGTCATCGCGGCGAGGACATCATCGATCTGAGCATGGGCAATCCCGATGGCCCGGCGCCTCAGCACATCATCGACAAGCTCGTCGAGGCCTCGCAGCGCCCGCACACGCATGGCTATTCGGTATCGCGCGGCATTCCGCGCCTGCGCAAGGCGATCTCCGACTGGTACAAGCGCCGCTTCGACGTCGACATCGATCCCGAAAGCGAGGCGATCGTCACGATCGGTTCGAAAGAGGGTATCGCGCATCTGATGCTGGCCACGCTCGATCGCAACGATACCGTGCTGGTGCCGAACCCGAGCTATCCGATCCACATCTACGGCGCGGTCATCGCCGGCGCCGACACGCGCTCGGTGCGGATGACGCCGGGCACGGATTTCCTCGAGGAACTCGAACGCGCCGTGCGCGAGACGACGCCGAAGCCGAAGATGATGATCATCGGCTTTCCGAGCAATCCGACCGCGCGCTGCGTCGATCTTCCGTTCTTCGAGCGCGTCGTCGAACTGGCGCGCGCGCACGACATCCTGGTCGTGCACGATCTGGCCTATGCCGACATCGTCTTCGATGGCTACCAGGCGCCGTCGATCATGCAGGTGCCCGGCGCGATGGACGTCGCCGTCGAATTCTTCACGATGAGCAAGAGCTACAACATGGCCGGCTGGCGCATGGGCTTCATGGTCGGCAATGCCGAGCTCGTCGCCGCGCTGGCGCGCATGAAGAGCTATCACGACTATGGCGCGTTCACGCCGATCCAGGTGGCATCGATCGCCGCGCTCGATGGTCCGCAGGACTGCGTCGAGGCGGCGCGCCTGAAATACCAGACGCGGCGCACGGTGCTCGCGCACGCGCTGCAGGAGGCCGGCTGGGACGTCGAGATCCCGATGGCATCGATGTACATCTGGGCGCAGATCCCCGAGCCGTACCGGGCAATGGGTTCGCTGGAGTACGCGAAGAAGCTGCTGGTCGAGGCGAAGGTGGCGGTCTCGCCGGGTGTCGGCTTCGGCGAATACGGCGACGATCACGTGCGTTTCGCGCTGATCGAGAACGAGCAGCGCATCCGCCAGGCGGTGCGCGGCATCAAGGAAATGTTCCGCAAGGACGGCTTGCTGCGGGGAGTGCCCGCCTGATCATGGATACGTCTTCTCTCCCGGACGCGGCGCTGGCCGCCTCGACGAAACGCGAAACCGCCCAGGAAGCGGCGCATGAAGCAGCGGATGGAAGGGCACCCGAAACTTCGGGCCCGGTACGCGTCGGCCTGCTCGGCATCGGCACGGTCGGTGGCGGCACTTTCGACGTCCTGCGGCGCAACCAGGACGAGATCCGGCGCCGTGCCGGGCGTCCGATCGAGATCGTGCAGGTCGCCGACCTGGACGTCGAGCGCGCCCGCGCGCGGGTCGGCGCCGGCGTGACCGTCGTCGACGATGCGCGCCGGCTGATCGCCGATCCGGACATCGACGTCGTCGTCGAACTGATCGGGGGCACCGGCATCGCGCGCGAACTCGTGCTCGCCGCGATTGCCGCCGGCAAGCACGTCGTCACGGCCAACAAGGCGCTGCTGGCGACGCACGGCAACGAGATCTTCCGCGCAGCCTCACAGCGCGGCGTCATCGTCGCCTTCGAGGCGGCGGTGGCCGGCGGCATCCCGATCATCAAGGCGTTGCGCGAGGGCCTGACGGCCAACCGCATCGAGTGGATCGCCGGCATCATCAACGGCACGACCAACTTCATCCTGTCCGAGATGCGCGAACGCGGCCTGGCCTTCGATGCCGTGCTCGCCGAGGCGCAGCGCCTCGGCTATGCCGAGGCCGACCCGACCTTCGACATCGAAGGCTTCGACGCCGCGCACAAGATCACCATCCTGTCGGCGATCGCCTTCGGCGTGCCGGTGCAGTTCGACCAGTGCCACGTCGAGGGCATCACGCAACTGCAGGCCGAGGACATCCGCTATGCCGGCCAGCTCGGCTACCGCATCAAGCTGCTCGGCATCACGCGCCGGCGCGCGGCGACGGACGACAGCCCCGAGGGCTTCGAGCTGCGCGTCCACCCGACGCTGATTCCGGCCACACGCCTGATCGCCAACGTGGAAGGCGCGATGAACGCCGTCTGGGTCAAGGGCGATGCCGTCGGCCACACGATGTATTACGGCCAGGGCGCCGGCGCCGAGCCGACGGCCAGCGCCGTCGTCGCCGACCTCGTCGACGTCGCGCGCATGCTGAGCTCCGATCCGGGCAACCGCGTGCCGCATCTCGCCTTCCAGGCCGAGGCGCTGTCCGACCTGCCGGTGCTGCCGATCGAGGCCGTGCAGACGGCCTACTATCTGCGCCTGCGCGTGGCCGACGAGCCGGGTGTGCTCGCGGACATCACGCGCATCCTCGCCGACGGCGGCGTGTCGATCGAGGCGGCGCTGCAGCGCGCACCGGACGAGGGCGAGCAGCGCACCGACATCATCCTGCTCACGCATCGCACGATCGAGCGGCACATCGATGCCGCGATCGAGCGCATCGAGGCCCTGAAGACGGTGCTCTCGCGTGCCGTGCGCATCCGGCTCGAAGAGCTGAACTGAAACTCCCGGTCCTTCCGGGTCGTGGTACCAACCAGGCGGCCTGCCGTGAAATATCTCTCCACGCGCGGCGGCATGACGCCGGCGCCGTTCACCGAAATCCTGCTCGGCGGTCTGGCGCCGGACGGCGGCCTGGTCGTGCCCGAGCACTATCCGCGCGTCGATGCGGCGACGCTGGCGCACTGGCGCACGCTGCCGTATGCGCAGCTCGCCTTCGAGATCCTGCGCCTGTACGCCACCGACATCGCACCGGAGCCGTTGCGCGCGCTGTGCGAACGCACCTACACCGCCGACGTCTTCGGCAGCGACGAGATCACGCCGCTGGTCGAACTCGAGCCCGGGCTGGCGCTGCTGGCGCTGTCCAACGGCCCGACACTGGCCTTCAAGGACGTGGCGATGCAACTGCTCGGCGCGCTCTTCGAGTACGTGCTGCACGAGCAGGGCCGCGAGCTGAACATTCTCGGTGCCACTTCGGGCGACACCGGCAGCGCCGCCGAGTACGCGATGCGCGGGCGCGAAGGCATCCGCGTCTTCATGCTGTCGCCGTACGGGCGCATGAGCGCGTTCCAGACGGCGCAGATGTATTCGCTGGCCGACGCCAACATCTTCAACATCGCCGTCGACGGCGTCTTCGACGAGTGCCAGGATCTGGTCAAGGCGGTCTCGCACGACCTCGAGTTCAAGCAGCGCCATGCGATCGGCACGGTGAATTCGATCAACTGGGCGCGCGTCGCGGCGCAGATCGTCTATTACTTCAAGGGCTATTTCGCCGCCACGAGCACCAACGACGAGCAGGTGTCGTTCACCGTGCCGTCGGGCAATTTCGGCAATGTGCTCGCCGGCCACATCGCACGCCAGATGGGGCTGCCGGTCTCGCGCCTGGTCGTGGCGACCAATGAGAACGACGTGCTCGACGAGTTCCTGCGCACCGGCTGCTATCGCCCGCGTGCGGCACGCGAGACGCATCACACCAGCAGCCCGTCGATGGATATCTCGAAGGCGTCGAATTTCGAGCGCTTCGTCTTCGATCTGGCCGGGCGCGATCCGGCGCGCGTGCGCGCGCTGTGGGCGCAGCTCGAACGCGACGGTTCGTTCGACATCAGCGGCAGCCCGGAAGCGCAGGCGCTGCCGGGCTACCGCTTCGGTTCCGGCAGCAGCACGCACGCCGATCGCCTGGCCACGATCCGCGCGGTGCACGAGCGCCACGGTGTGCTCGTCGATCCGCATACGGCCGACGGCCTGCACGTGGCACCCGCCTGGCGCGAGCCGGGCGTGCCGATGATCTGCCTGGAGACGGCGCAGCCGGCGAAGTTCGCGGCGACGATCCAGGAAGCCATCGGCATCGACCCGCCGCGTCCGCCCGGCTACGAGGACATCGAGGCGCTGCCGCAGCACGTGCGGCGCATGCCGGCCGACGTCGGGCAACTGAAGGACTTCATCGACGGAATCTGTGCGCCGGCCGCGCTTGCCGGCGTATCTGCGCGTTCGACGTGAGTCGGCGCGCGCGGCAGCCGGCAAGCGGCAGCGTCCGGATCGTTGATCGGTTGGCGCCGCTGCCGGCACGGCTGGAGCAACCCGGCAATGACCCCGTCGCGGGCGTTTGCCGCAGCCAGCGGTTATCCTCGACGTCGTGATGAACGTTTTCGGATTCGCCGGCTATTCGGGTTCGGGCAAGACGACGCTGATCGAGCAGCTGATCCCGCGTCTCATCCGGTGCGGCCTGCGCGTGTCGCTGATCAAGCACGCGCATCATCTGTTCGACATCGACAAGCCGGGCAAGGATTCGTATCGCCACCGCGAAGCCGGTGCCAGCGAGGTGCTGATCACTTCCGGGCAGCGCTGGGTGCTGATGCACGAGTTGCGCGACGAGCCGGAGCCGTCGCTCGAAGAGCAGTTGCGGCTGTTCTCGCCGTGCGATCTGGTGCTCGTCGAGGGTTACAAGTTCGCCGCCATTCCGAAGCTCGAGGTGTACCGGCCGGCACTCGGCAAGGATCCGCTGCACCCGCACGACCCCGACATCGTCGCCGTCGCCAGCGATGCACCGGTGCAGACGGCATTGCCGCAGCTCGATCTCAACGATCCGGAAGCGATCACCGATTTCATTGTCGAGTACCGTGAAGCCGCGTGCCGGCGCAGCGATGACGCCGCCCGAACGGGTCACGAGACTCCGGCGGAGCGCGCGCCGCATGCCGGCACGGCACGCGGGCGGGTCTGACATCGGGGGTGAACATGAAAAAGCCGTTGCAGCCATTCGATGACGCGCTGGCGGCGCTGCTCGCGCAGGCCGGACCGGTCGTGGCGACGGAAACGGTCGACACGCTCGCCGCCGACGGCCGTGTGCTGGCCGCCGACGTACGCTCGGATCTGAACGTTCCGTCGCACGACAATTCGCAGATGGACGGCTATGCGGTGCGCTGCGCCGATCTGGCCGGTGCATCCCGCGAGCGGCCGGTACGCCTGCGTGTCACGCAGCGCATTCCGGCCGGCCACGTCGGGCAGGCGCTGGCCGCCGGCGAGGCGGCGCGCATCTTCACCGGCGCCCGGGTGCCGGACGGCGCGGATGCCATCGTCATGCAGGAAGAGGCACAGGTCGACGGCGATGAAGTCGTCTTCACCACCTGTCCGTCGGCCGGGCAGTGGATCCGCCGCGTCGGTGAGGACATCCGTGCCGGTCACGTGATCCTGCCGGCCGGCACGCGCCTGACGCCGCAGGCCTGCGGTCTGGCGGCGTCGGTCGGGCTCGCCCGGCTGGGCGTGCGCCGGCGCGTGCGCGTCGCCTGCTTCTTCACCGGCGACGAACTGACGATGCCGGGCGAGCCGCTGCGCGACGGTGCGATCTACAACAGCAACCGTTTCGTGCTCGTCGCGCTGCTGCGCCGGCTCGGCTGCGAAGTCACCGATCTGGGCAATGTCCCCGATTCGCTGGCGGCCACGCGCGAGGCGCTGCGCCGGGCGGCGCGCGACTGCGACCTGATCGTCACCTCGGGCGGCGTCTCGGTCGGCGAGGAAGACCACGTCAAGCCGGCCGTCGAGGCCGAGGGCGAACTGCGCCTGTGGCAGATCGCGATGAAACCGGGCAAGCCGCTGGCCTATGGGCGCGTGCGCCGCGCGCCGGAAAAGGGCGGCGCCGGTGTGTCTGCCGGAACATCCGCCGACGGGGCCAGTGACGGATCCGCCGCAGCGTCCGCCAACGCATCGAACCCGGCGGCGTTCGCGCACTTCATCGGCCTGCCCGGCAACCCGGTTTCGAGCCTGGTCACTTTCCTGATGCTCGTACGCCCGTTCGTGCTGCGCCTGCAGGGCGTGGATGACGTCGCGCCGCGGGCCATCCCGATGCGCGCCGATTTCGACTGGCCGCGCCCCGACCGCCGGCGCGAGTTCCTGCGCGTGCGCGTGAACGGGGAGGGTGGGCTCGCGCAGTTCGTCAATCAGGGGTCGGCGGTGCTGACGTCGACGGTGTGGGGCGACGGTCTGGTGGATAATCCTCCGGAGCACCCGGTACGCGCCGGCGATGTGGTGCGCTACCTGCCGTTCGCCGCGCTTCTGAACTGAGCGGATGCGGGCCGACTGTGCGTTCGGGCGTGCCGCCGGGCGAAGTGGCCTGGTGAAGCGGGAGCCGGGAAAATGGGCGGTACCGCAGAAAACGGTGCCGACCCGCACCGATGGGCAGCGATGACGACGATCACGATCCTGTATTTTGCCGCGCTGCGCGAGGCGCTGGGCACCGAGCGCGAGACGGTCGAGCTGCCGGCGCAGGTCGGCAACGCCGGCCAGTTGCGCGACTGGCTGCGCGCGCGCGGCGACATCTGGGCGGCAGCGCTGGCGCCGGAGCGGGCGGTGCGCGTGGCCGTCGACCAGGCAATGGCCGGGCCGGACACGCCACTGCGGCCCGGCGCCGAAGTGGCGTTTTTCCCGCCGGTGACGGGTGGATGATTATTTCAGGCTGAAGCGGGGCAGATCGGGAGGTCCGGACGATGACGGTACGCGTACAGACGGCCGATTTCGACGTTGGCGCCGAAATCGATGTGCTGCGTGCCGGCCGGCTGCAGGTTGGCGCGGTCGTCACCTTCGTCGGCACCGTGCGCGACATCAACGAAGGCGCCGGCATCGAGACGATGACGCTCGAGCACTATCCGGGCATGACCGAACGCGCGCTCGAAGAGATCTGCGTGCAGGCGCGCAGCCGCTGGGACATCGACGACACGCTCGTCATTCACCGTCATGGCCCGCTCGACCCAGGCGATCGGATCGTGCTCGTTGCCGTCACGTCGGCGCACCGCGGCGAAGCCTTTCGTGCCTGCGAGTTCATCATCGATTACCTGAAGACGCAGGCGCCGTTCTGGAAAAAGGAAGCAACGCCGCACGGCGAGCGCTGGGTCGATGCGCGCGAGGCCGATGACGACGCGGCCGCGCGCTGGGGATGAGCACGCCGCATTTCAGTCTGTTCGGGTTCATCGCCGTCGGCCTTGGCGCCGTGCTCGGCGCCTGGCTGCGCTGGGCGCTCGGCCTGTGGCTGAACGCGAGCGCGCACATGGTGCCGGTGGGAACGCTGCTGGCCAACGTCGCCGGCGGCTTCCTGATCGGCCTGGCCGTCGCCTGGTTCGCGCGCAATCCGCAACTGGCGCCCGAATGGCGCCTGTTCGCGATCACCGGTTTTCTCGGTGCGCTGACGACGTTCTCGACCTTCTCGATCGAGTCGTTCGGCTTGATCGAGCGCGCCGCCTTCGGCTGGGCGATTGCCCACACGGCGCTGCACGTGACCGGCTCGCTGGCCGCCGCGGCGATCGGCTACTGGCTCGGTGCGCGTCCGGGGTGAGGGACACACTGAAGGGTCACACTCAACGCCCGAGCAACTGTTGCACCACCGTCTGCGCCTCGTCGAGATTGCGCACGATCGTGTGCGCAAGCCCGGCGTATTGTGGCCGCAGCGGCTGCAGATCGGGAACGACGATGCAGGCGAGCCCGGCCGCGTGTGCGGCGCGCAGGCCGACGTCGGAATCCTCGAGGGCGATGCAGGCGCTGGCGGTCTGGCCCAGTTGTGCCGCCGCTTCCAGATAGATGTCGGGCGCCGGCTTGGTCTTCGCGACCTGGTCGCCGCAGACGATCGTGTGAAAGCGGTTGCGCAGGCCCGAGAGCACGAGCTTTTCCTGTGCCATCTCGGCGATCGTCGAGGTGGCGACCGCTTTTGGAATGCCGCTGGCGTCGAGCCAGTCGAGCAGTTCGATGATGCCGGGCTTCAGACCGATGCCTTCGTCGTTCAGGCGCTGCCGATAGCGCACGCGCGCGCGCGCCGAGATCTCTTCCAGAGGGAACGGCCCGCCTGTGCCGGAGTGCCCGTCCCCGGCATGCCCGCCTTCGGCCTGGAGCAGGCGCACGCGCGAGGCGCGATCGTCCATGCCGACCATCGCCAGACAGGTCTCGCGCGAGATCTCCCAGCCCGACCGATGCGCCGACTCGATCCAGCATTCGACGGCGATGCGCTCGGTATCGATCATCAGCCCGTCCATGTCGAGAATGACGGCACGACGGCTGACGGAGCGAACGGAAGGAGGAACCATGACGGTTTCTTGTACCGCAGCCGCCGGCCCGGCGCAACTTCGCCTGCGTACCCCTTGAAACGTTCTGCGCTACCCCTCAGATAGGGTGCAGTCGAGCGGCCCGACGGTCGACGATCTGTGCTGCAATCAGCGGATCGCGGACAGTCTGGGGTCGCCACCGTCTTGCGGTCGGCCTGCGGATCATCGGCGGATCGCGGGCGGATCATCACCGGATCACGAGGATTCCATGCGCCAGGACAAGCTCACCACGCAATTCCAGCAGGCTCTGGCCGATGCCCAGAGTCTGGCGATTGCCAATGACAACCAGTACATTGAGCCGGTGCATGTGCTCGCGGCCATCGTCGGCCAGCCGGAAGGCTCGGGCCGCACCCTGCTCGAACGCGCCGGTGTACGCGCGGCGCCGCTGAAGACGGCGGCCGAGGCGGCCATCAAGCGCCTGCCGCAGGTCTCGGGCACCGGCGGCGAGATCCAGGTCGGGCGTGCGCTCGTCAACCTGCTCAATCTGTGCGAGAAGGAAGCGCTCCAGCGCGGCGACCAGTTCATCGCCACCGAGATGTTCCTGCTGGCACTCACCGAGGATCAGGGCGAAGCCGGGCGGATTGCCAAAGAGGCCGGACTGACGCGCAAGGCGATCGAAGCCGCCATCGAAGCGGTACGCGGCGGTGCCGGCGTCGACAATCCCGAAGCCGAAGGCCAGCGCGAGGCGCTGAAGAAATACACCATCGATCTGACCGAGCGCGCGCGCGAGGGCAAGCTCGATCCGGTCATCGGACGCGACGAGGAAATCCGCCGCTCGATCCAGATCCTGCAGCGGCGCACGAAGAACAACCCGGTGCTGATCGGCGAGCCCGGCGTCGGCAAGACGGCGATTGTCGAGGGCCTGGCACAGCGCATCGTCGACGGCAGCGTGCCCGAGACGCTCAAGGACAAGCGCGTGCTCGTGCTCGACATGGCGGCGCTGATCGCCGGCGCGAAATTCCGCGGTGAATTCGAGGAGCGCCTGAAAGCCGTGCTCAAGGAAGTGGCGGCCGAAGAAGGACGCACCATCGTCTTCATCGACGAGCTGCATACGCTCGTCGGCGCCGGCAAGGCCGAGGGCGCGATGGACGCCGGCAACATGCTCAAGCCGGCGCTGGCGCGCGGCGAGCTGCACTGCATCGGCGCGACCACGCTCGACGAATACCGCAAGTACATCGAAAAGGACGCCGCGCTCGAGCGCCGCTTCCAGAAAGTGCTGGTCGGCGAACCGACGGTCGAGGACACGATCGCCATCCTGCGCGGCCTGCAGGAGCGCTACGAGCTGCACCACGGCGTCGACATCACCGACCCGGCGATCGTCGCCGCCGCCGAACTCAGCCACCGCTACATCACCGACCGCTTCCTGCCCGACAAGGCGATCGACCTCGTCGACGAGGCGGCGGCGCGCATCAAGATGGAGATCGACTCCAAGCCCGAGTCGATGGACCGGCTCGACCGGCGCATCATCCAGCTGAAGATCGAACGTGAGGCGGTCAAAAAGGAAACCGACGACGCCTCGAAGCGCCGTCTGGAAGCGATCGAGCAGGAAATCACACGCCTGGAAAAGGAATACGCCGATCTCGACGAAATCCTGCGCGCCGAGAAGGCGGCCGTGCAGGGTTCGGCGCAGATCAAGGCCGAAATCGACCAGTTGCGCGCGCAGATGGCCGAACTGCAGAGAAAGGGCCAGTACGACAAGCTCGCCGAGATCCAGTACGGCCGTCTGCCGGAGCTGGAAGGGCAGTTGAAGGCGGCCAGCGAAGCCGAAGCCGGGCGTACCGGCGCGGACGCCGGGCGACCGAAGCTGTTGCGCACCCAGGTCGGTGCCGAGGAAATTGCCGAAGTCGTCTCGCGCGCCACCGGCATTCCGGTGAGCAAGATGATGCAGGGCGAGCGCGAGAAGCTGCTGACGATGGAAGACCATCTGCATCGGCGCGTCGTCGGCCAGGACGAACCGGTACGCCTGGTCTCGGAGGCGATCCGCCGCTCGCGCGCCGGCCTGGCCGATCCGCGCCGACCCTACGGCTCGTTCCTTTTCCTCGGGCCCACTGGTGTCGGCAAGACCGAACTGTGCAAGGCGCTGGCCGAATTCCTGTTCGACAGCGAAGACCACCTGATCCGCATCGACATGAGCGAGTTCATGGAGAAGCACTCGGTGGCCCGCCTGATCGGTGCGCCTCCGGGCTACGTTGGCTACGAGGAAGGCGGTTACCTGACCGAAGCCGTGCGCCGCAAGCCGTACAGCGTCATCCTCTTCGACGAGGTCGAAAAAGCGCATCCGGACGTCTTCGGCGTGCTGCTGCAGGTGTTAGACGACGGCCGTCTCACCGACGGCCAGGGCCGCACCGTCGACTTTCGCAACACCGTGATCGTGATGACGTCAAACCTCGGTTCGCACGAAATCCAGCGCCTGGGTGCCGAAGGCGCGAGCGACCCGGAACTGGTCAAGGAAGCGGTGATGGTCGAAGTGCGCGCGCATTTCCGGCCGGAATTCATCAATCGCATCGACGAGATCGTCGTCTTCCACGCGCTCGGTGCCGAGAACATCGCCGCCATCGCGAAGATCCAGCTCGGCAGCCTGAAGGCACGCCTGGCCGATCGCGACATGGGGCTGGAAGTCTCCGACGCAGCCCTGGCCGAAGTGGCCAAGGTCGGCTTCGACCCGCTCTACGGCGCGCGCCCGCTCAAGCGCGCGATCCAGCAGCGCATCGAAAACCCGATCGCGCGCCTGGTGCTCGACGGCACCTTCGGGCCGGACGAGGTGATCGAAGTCGGCTTCGAGGGCGGAGAGTTCCGGTTCGGGAAGAAGGGGCGGTGATGCAGGCAGCCGGGGGCGTCACGCTCCCGGTTGTTCCATGGGGCAGGGGAACGAGAAGCTCCGCCTGTGCTTCCTCAATAAACCGGACAGACTTCACTGTGTCAGACGGCGTGCAGTGGCAAATACCTCTTCTGCCGGGATCAACCTGGCTTCGCCCCGCTCATACTTCGCAATCCGCTCAGTGATTTCGGCATCCCAGGCCGCCTGCACTTCGGGGGCAACCTCGCGTTCGACTGACTCAAGCAACTCCTGGGCGAGTTGCGCGCGCTCTTCGGCTGTGAGCGCTAGACACTTCTTCGAAAGCTCGTCAAGCAGAGCGGACATGGACTGCTCCGGTGAGGTATACATGGAGGGAGTTTACGGCGATGTGTGGATCGTCGACAGGCGGGTTTAGAACGAAGCGAGGGTGAGGATCATTACGCCGAGAGGATGAGCAGTGTCACCGCGGCTCATCCTCGATCACCCCGATCAGGCTCTCGGCAGGGATGCCGAGATCCCTGTGCAGCCTGCGGATCATCCGCAGCGTCAAGGGGCGTGTGCGGTTGAGGACTTCGTACACGCGGTTCAATCGGCCGATCATCGGCTTCAGATCACGAGGCGTCAGTCCGAGATGCTCCATCTGGAACCGTATTGCTTCGATCGGGTCGGGCAGTTCCATCGGAAAGTGTCGGCGCTCCCATGCCTCGACCAGTGTCACGAGAACATCGAGGCGCTCACCGTCAGGCGTGTCGGCGTCGGCGTCCATCAGTGACTCGATTTCCGCCAGCATGGCGCGATAGTCGGAGTCATTCCGGATCGGCCTGATGTTCATGTTGCTGTCCTCGGATCAGATCTTCCGGGCATCGATCCTGTCGTATGCCTCGTGCGTGCCGATGAACCGGATGTAGACCACCCGGTACCAGGTAAGGCTGGGCGCCTTTACATCCTGGTGGACTTCCCAGAACGCCTTCAACTGCGACAGTGCAATGATCCGCGTATTGTCCTGATTCAAAGTATAGTCCCAAATCGGGACTATGGCCATCGATCTGCGCGGGATGTGTGGATCCGGACAGCAGGCGATTCGACCATGATTTCATCGATCGGTGCCCACCGCCATTGAACGGATGGCCGAGGTGCACGCCGCCATGTCGTGCTGCGCATGAAACGATTTGCGCAGTCGGGAGTACTGCGCCTCACAGCGTGACGAGCGGAGCACATCGCCGCAGGAGTCAACATGAACAGGCTGATCACGACCCCATGGGATCCTGTCGGGCATCTCGAAACCGGTGCCGACATGGTGGCGTATCTGGAGGCCGCATTCGAGGATGGCGACCCGGCGCTCATTGCGGCTGTACTCGGCGATATTGCGCGTGCAAAGGGCATGACGCAGGTTGCGCGCGAAACAGGGCCTGGAAGAGAAAGTCTTTACAAGGCTCTTTCAGCCGAGGGCAATCCGGAGTTCGCCACCATCATCAAGGTGGTTTTGGCTTTGGGCATGAGGCTACATGCGGTGCCCTCGACACCGAAGATCGCAGCTTGATCCGGCGTTGCAGCGGTTGGTGCGGCTCATCCTCGATCAACCTGATCAGGCTCTCGGCAGGGATACCGGGATTCCGTGCAGCCCGCCCGCCTGGATCTCGATGACGATGCCGCCGTCGTGCGCCATCATTGCGTCATGAGTCAGGAGTGCATCGGTTCGGTCAGTGCCTGTGCAATCGAGATGCGATCGAACGAGTCGTCGTGATGCGCCGGCAGGTCTTCGACTGCTGTTGCATGCCCGGTTCCACTGGCAGGAAGCGATATCCGGATTTCCGGAAGTAACGTAGCGTATCCTGGCCGGACACCGGCATGTCGCCCCGTCCGAGGGCG
>JACDJC010000334.1_pt1 | contig 58915 bp, 48 predicted proteins | sample 7454191 | NCBI WGS metagenome assembly JACDJC01 (sample SAMN14253291, study PRJNA609438) | sludge metagenome | isolation source: sludge after 25d culture with pyrite and EDTA | collected 2018-12-20 | reverse complement strand
TTCATCACTGGGCTACAAACCACCGGCACCCGAAGCAGTCGTCTGGCCTAAACAAAATGGTCCAGCGTCAACACCAACAGTGGCAAGTCGACCCATCATGCACTAACAGTAAACCCGGATCACACGATGGGGGCAGACCAAGCAGAACCGGCAGGTTACCAACAGCGCCAATAACACCGCCTGGCAGCTGGAACAAGAATATTACCTGAACCACCAGCTCAGCAGCAAAACCATGAAACGGGAAACGGGCAGTACCCTCAATACCGTTCGTACAGAGACTTACAGCTATGATGAGCGCAACCGTCTGACAGATTACACTTGTACAGGTAGCGATCCGGTCAGGGATGACAAGGGCAATGCAATTGCCCAGCAATCCTTTGGCTATGACACTTATAACAATATCACCAAAGCTGTAACCAAGTTTAGTTCAGGCGACCCTGATACGGCAATATTCACCTATGGCAATGCGCAAGATCCATGTCAGTTGACATCCGTCTCTCATAGTCACAACGACTTTCCTGCAGAAACCTACACGTATGATGCTGCCGGTTGTCTCAATGCAGATGCCTCAGGACGGCAATTTACCTATGACACCGGTATCAATTGCGGCTATCTGCGCTCTGTCACACAGGAGGATGTCACCAGCAACTTTGTCTATGATCCTCTCAACCGGGTTATCGGCGAAGATGACACGTCCCTTGTTTATTGTGGCTCGACACTGGTTAATCAGCGCCAAGGTAATGATGCTGTTCGTTTTGTCGGGGGAGGAAGTGTCGGTACTCTTGCGCAGGTGCGCAGCGGAGACAATGCCGGTGTCTGGCTTTCTGGCTCTGAGGCAAATGGCTCTGTCCTCAGTGTGGATAACGCAAGTGCCAGTACCAAGCATTACGACATAGCCTATGGTCCATATGGAGAAACACCGTCTAATCAGTCAACACCAAGTGCACTCGGCTATAACGGGCAACGCAAAAGCAATTTGCTGGACGGCTATCAGCTTGGCAACGGCTATCGCCTCTATCAACCTTCGCTGCGCCGTTTCACAGCCCCAGACAACGAAAGTCCCTTTGGCGCGGGCGGCATCAACTCATACGCATATTGCGCAGGCGATCCAATCAATAACACCGATCCAACCGGGCATCACGTCGGCTGGATGCCAATTGTTGGTGAGATTGGGGCGCTCGCTGGACTTGCAGCCGCGGTCTTCACTGGTGGATCCTCGCTTGCAATCACGGCCGCAGGGTTAGGTGTGACCGCAGGCGCAACAGGAATAGCCAGTCAAGCCACAGCTTCTTCCAATCCTACAGCTAGTAAAGTTCTCGGCTATATTTCTCTCGGCACGGGTTTAGCAAGTGCAGCCACGGGAGGCATAGAGACGTTCTCCCCACGGGGGGCAGCAGAAACTGATACTCCAGCCACACGCGGAGTAGGCTCCTCTCGACTGAATGGAATGGAAATAGTGAACGATAGATCCACTCATAGGGGTAGAGCAATTAGTGCGGCAAGTATCGATATGCTGGATGAGGGGAGGAGAGTATACTCGGATCATGGAGCAAAATCAGTAATATTAGGGCTAATACATCCAGACGATTATAGGAGAAGAAAACCGTATGGGTTCCGGGTTTTTACAAATGAAAACGGCGGAAGAATATTTGCTACAAGATACACATCAGACTTGGACATTTATAAGAGTCTCGTAATGGAAGAGTTTAGGAGCAAGAAAACTGTTTATATACTGTCTGGAGGCCATGGCAATGCCGAACGTTTATTTACTCTGAGCAAAGAGGATGTTCGCCTATCAAGAGAAGATGAAAATATCTTACCAAGATGGGCGATGAGTGAGTTGGCAAAAGACCCCGACTATTACAACGAAAGCACTGGCCTTGATATACGGCAACAGGAATGGGATAGACGTGTTCATGTACTCTCGGTAGCTAATATGCATACAATGCCTTTTGAAAACGGAGAAGACCCAATGATTAATATGTTGAAAACCACTGGAGATAGTGTGTTTTTGACCCAATGCCACAGTAGAAATTATATCCCGTTCCGAAAGGCCTTCAATAAAATGGAGTCTTTGAGTTTGGCTTATGCCCCGGGACGTAGAGATGTGGTTCCCATTGCAACCATAGCTTGATGAGGCCAGCGCTTGGTCTTTGAGTGGGCACTGTAACGTTAACTTTGGCGAAAACTCAATTGTCGATAAAGAGGGATGACCGTCCCTCGCTTTATCATCGCCATCGTTTTCCTGCCGAAATTATCGCAAAGCGGTTTGGTTATATTTCCGCTTTCCATTAAGCTTTCGCATGGTTGAAGACATGCTTGCCTATAAAGGCATTATTGTCACCCACAAGACAATCCGCGAATGCGGTTACGAAATTCGGACGAGACTATGCCAGCACAATCCGTCGCCGTACGCCTCATCTGGTGACAAATGGCACCTGGATGAAGTTGTTATCACCCTCAAAGGCGAACGGCATTTTCTCTGGTGCGCCGTTGATCAGGATGGTTTTGTTCTTGAAGAACTTGAGCAGAAACGCTGTAATACCAAGGCTGCCAAGTGTTTCATTCGCAAATTGCTGTCGGGCCAGAGCGCATCACCCGCACTCATCACGGCAAGCGGGCTGACCGTTGCCGCAATGGCCGAGACAGCAAGCGATCCGCGCAGAAAGCCACGGCGGGAAAAGCGCCGGCTGATGATTTCGCCCATGGTTGGATTATCGGACGGATTGCGCGGAGCGGCATCTGCTTCTTCCAACGGACCGGTCTTGAACAGGCTTTGCTGGGAAAGATTCCTGACTTTCCCGGCTCCCTATCGAACAGTGAAGTTGCAAATTAGACGGACTGGATGACAGCCGAACGACATTGTCACTACACTTGCATTCCTCATGATGCCGGACTGCAAAGAAAATCTGTCGGGAAAATTTCTGCCCAAGCGATAGAATAATTTTGCCGGTAAATACGCTTTCGGATAAAACCATCCCGGTTTTATCGATTGAGGGGTTGGTGATGACCGACATGACGGCCGCACGACGCAATATTGTTATCCTGACGATTGCACAGGCACTGGGCGCTTCCAGCCCGCCTATTGTGATTTCGCTTGGCGGGCTGGTCGGCCAGAAACTGTCTTCCGATCCAGCACTCGTCACGCTGCCTGTCAGCCTGTTCAATCTCGGCCTTGCGCTTGGCACCCTGCCTGCCGCTTTCTTCATGCGCCAGTTTGGACGCCGCAATGCCTATATGCTGGGGGCGCTTGTTGGCGCCTCGGCAGGCGTGATCGCAGCCGCAGGTATTTTTGCCGCCTCCTTCCTCATCTTCTGCCTTGGAACGCTGACCGCCGGTTTCTACGCCGCCTATGTCCAGAGCTATCGCTTTGCCGCCACCGATGCAGCAACCGGCGACATGAAGGCGCGCGCCATCTCATGGGTCATGGTGGGTGGGCTCGTTGCGGCCATCGTCGGGCCACAACTTGTCATCTGGACGCGCGATACCATTCCGGATGCGATGTTTGCAGGCAGCTTCCTCAGTCAGGCGGTTCTGGGTCTTCTCGCCCTCCCCGTCCTTTTCATGCTGCGCGCGCCGAAGGTTCGGAAAGATCCGAACGCTATCCATGATACAGGCCGTCCTCTCGGTGAAATTCTCCGTTCGCCGCGCTTCATCCTTTCCGTGGCTGCCGGTGTCTGTTCCTATGCGCTGATGACTTTCGTGATGACGGCTGCGCCTATCGCCATGGTCGGCCATGGCCATTCCGTCGATCATGCAGCGCTTGGCATCCAGTGGCATGTGCTCGCCATGTTCGCGCCGAGCTTCTTCACCGGAAAGCTCATCACCCGCTTCGGCAAGGAAAAGATCACCGCACTCGGTCTGGTTTTGATCGCGTTTTCCGCCATCATTGCATTGGGCGGTTTCGATGTCGGCCATTTCTGGGGTGCGCTGATCTTTCTCGGCATCGGCTGGAATTTCGGCTTTATCGGTGCGACCGCCATGGTGACCGACTGCCACACACCGGCGGAACGCGGCAAGGCACAGGGCGCCAATGATTTCATCATGTTCGGCACTGTGGCCTGCGCTTCGTTCTTCGCAGGGTCGCTCTTGCATTCATCGGGCTGGGAAACCATCAACTGGCTGGTCTTCCCGATCGTCGCCCTTGTTCTGGTACCGCTTATCCTGCGCCTGAAGCCGAAAGGGGCTACAGCCGAGGCCTGATCGACCCAAAACCCTGCTCTTTCATCCAGAGCCTGCCGCCTTCGGACACTGCATCATAAACCGCGCCACCGAGGGCGGCTCCTATATTCGTATGCAAGCCCGCATATGAGGCCGCCGCCTCCACCTGCCCGTGCGGAGCGGAAACCGCGATGCAGTCTGTTCCGGTCCCTGTTGCGGCTTTGCCGCCGACATCGAGGCCGAGTTCGATGATAGCGGCGGTGCGGGCCTCGGCAGCAATGGACATAGCCTCTATGTGGGCTGCGACCGACAATGGCTTATCGATGTGAACCAGAAGATTGATCGTTCCAACGGGCCTCTTCATCTGCGCGAGTTCCCCCACCCTCCCCGCATTCGACAGGCCGACAGTGGCAAGGCAGGCGGCATGGGCTTCGCCGGAGCGCGATGTTGCAACATGGTGTTTCTGTACGCTGCGCGATGTCATCATCTGGACCGCTCCACCATACCCGGCTTCTGCCAGTCTCTCCTGCAACAAAAGCACCGGGTCCACATCCAGCGTCAGGTCGTCATTGCGCACCTCCAGCCAGGCGACCGAGCACGCGGAGACGAAACCCGGACGTGTCAGTGACCAGCTCAGAATGCTTTGCCGGTCTGGAAATTCAGCCGCGAGCACCGGGCCGGAACAATGAATCGTGAAAGGCAGCATGAACCATCTATCGCAGATCGCTGCGGAGTTAGCGACCAGCGCCTTCCAGCCATCCACAGGACGGCTCTGACGACTGGGAAGTCGCGATACCAACGGCGCGGCGATAAAGCACGCCTTCGTGACTTGGCTGGGCTTTCACAAGCAGATATTCATCTGCGAATATTGTTTCGCGCGTCACGGAAACGGACAAGCGGTTTACTCTGGATTGCGACATGATCAACGATCTCACCGATGAGATATTCTGGATATTCACCATCGGGTGCTGCATCCTTTTCATCATGCGCCTTCTTTCGCCTCCCCCGCGTCATAAGGTCGATCAGGCGCAAGACCTGAACACATTGCACCCTCGCCGCCGTTCACGCCGTCGCCGCTTTCAGGCACTGGACTGACACCAGACCTGGCGGCCGCATCAAGCTTCAAAGCGCTTACCTTTCACAAGTCCTATAGCGTTAGCCTCAATTGCCGTTAAGAAGCGTCAATGTCAGTGGCCATGTAATCCGTGACATCCGTTGAAAGGGCTGCGGAACAATCCGCTCCGGGCTGGTTTTGGCTTTCGGAACATTTTCCGGCATAAACTGGATGGCTTGATCCCCTTGAATTTCATGAACGATACGAAACCTAAACAGCAGTTTGGTTTTGTCATGCTGACTGGGCTTTATGGTTAACGATTTTGCCCATTAAGAGCAGCCATAAGCATCGGTCTGATCGAGAATGAGCCATTGGCAGCCTTTTCCGTCAGAATTCGCAAATAACCGCCAGCGGACTGAATTTGCTCATAACGCTGCAGGATATAAGCGATCACGATGGATGCATTATGCGTTCCCAGCGTCTTCTTTGCGAGATCGTAGAGCTTTCCATCAATGCCGAGGAAGGTGCGTACTTTCTCTGCTGTATTGGCCAAATCCTGCCAATGTCGGATGGAGGATAGGGCATAGGCTGTGATCTCTGGACAGGAGCGAAGCACCATATCGAGCGAAACCGTGGGTTCAACTGGAGCATTGGCGATTTCATTTACGCGCTGGTCGATAAATTCAGGCGTTGCCTTTTCAAGATGGGAATCTGGATTCGATTCAATTTGCTGCCGCTCATTTTGAGATTCATTGGCGCGCAAATTTTGGACATTTTCATGAAGTTTCAATGCGTTAACGATCTCTGCACGAATGCGCTGCGTGGATTCGACCAGAGCTGCCAATTCTTCATGCTCTGCACGACGCGGAATGCTGTCGACGATCAGACGAAAACGATGATGGATGTCCTGCCAATTGCCGGCAAGTTTCTCCTGAGCGGCAAATTCAACAAGCTTGGTGATATCACGGCGCAACAAGGTCAGGCGTTCGCGCATTTCACGCAACGCCGTCTTTTCCGCCCTCACCTGCTCTGCAGCCGCTTCCAGTTCGCTGGCACGTGCCAGCAGCGGCGTCAGTGAAAAGCCGAATGCAATCTGCACGTCTCCACCCTTGGCGCGACGGGCATAGCGCTTGCCATTCGGGCTGTCCTGTCGAAGGATGAAACCGGCATCGACCAGCGCTGCCAGATGACGGCGCAGGGTTGCATCGGCCATGCCATGGGCGCGCAATGCCAGTTGCTTGTTGGACGGGAACACAATCAGGCTGCTCTGCGCATTCAGTTCCGTTTCCGGATAGAATGATAAAAGCGCCGAGAGAACCGCCAGAGAACGATCATTCAAGCCGAAATGCGTCTTCGCTTCACACAGCCAGCGATGCAGTTGCCATTTATCGGCAACCGCTCCCGGTGCGATCTGCTGTGTGTTCTGTTGACTTGCCAACAAGGCAAGCGTCATCCTTCGACTGCCAAACGGCGTCGAGGCCAATTGAATCTCCATTTTCTTTCACCTTCCACAAGGCAAAAGAAATCCACCCGCCGAAATGACGCTAATTACACTTGACAGTGATTCGTGGATTTGCGATTCTCTAGCTGCTAAACCAATGAGAAGGGCTTCCACACGGCGACGTTTGGGGGCCTTTTTCTTTTGCTGTCTCGTTCCTCTTCCTGAACAGTTTCGACGCAAACACACTTACTATTGAACGCTAGAGCATTTCCTTTTTGTTTGAACGCATAGGAAATGCTCCATCTCTTTGTCTTACGCATGTCTTTACCTCGAAACCGGTTCCCACTTTCGGGAGACATGCTCTACACAATCGAACCGCAGCAACCGCCGCTATTCGTTACGCTTACTTACTTTTCCTCGCTCTGGAACGACGCATAAAGCTCATCCAGATTACGAGAAAGCCAATCGGCAAAACGAGGCCCGTTGGCTGCACTGAGCGCCAATGTAGCCGATTTGCCATTCTGTTTGATAACTGCGCTGACGGATTTATCTGAAGCTGTCCAGCTGGTGCCGGGACGCAGAGCCGCTTTGGTAACAGGCTTCTTCTGCTTGCCGCCTTTCAGATAGCCGTAAAGCTGCTCGAAACGATCAATGGACGACGCATTTTCAAACGCCGATGTCACCAGGAGCTCTTCCGCGGCGTCCTTTTTGCCCGGAATTTCGATCAGCTTGCGCAGTTCCAGCCAGCGGTCACGACCAATGCCTTTTGCCGGACCGACAGCAAGAAGAATATGTTCCGGAATAGCCTTCGGGATGGTCAGCATCTTCGACAGGGTCTGGTAATCGACCGTCAATGCAGCCTGTATGGCCTCGCGCTCAAAGCCAAGCGCTTCCAGACGCGCGGCAAAGAAAACACGCTCAATGAAGCTCAGATTGGCACGTGCGGAGTTTTCCTGACCCTGGCTCAGGATATGTTCCAGATCGGCGAGGGGCTTGATAACCGCCTTGACCTTGATGCCAAGTTCCCGAGCCACCCGAGCGCGCCGATGACCGAAAACGATCATATAGCGGTCGCTGATCTCAGGATGCGGACGCACGAGAATAGGGCTGTCCTGACCACGCTCGCGAATGGCTTCCAGAAGCTCCCGATACTCGTCGTCATTGGTTTCAGGCAGACGATCCGCAACAAAGGAGACATCCAGATTGCCAGGATCAAGCTCAACAATGGCTTCGCCATCGAGCTTCTGCGCAGCCTGCTTTGCCAGTTCGTCAATCGAAGCTGACAGAGACTTGGCGGCGCCGAACCGGCGCGATACGTTTTCAACCGGCTGTGAGGCCTGCTCAGCCGCCGGTTCGTCCCGCATAACGCTTTCGAATATGTTCTTTCTCGCCATTCTCATGTCCTCAAACCGGTCAGAGACCTGATTTTATTCAATATTCGCCGCTTTAGACGGCAGTCTAACGCCCCCATGCCTCGTGAATGAGGCCGCGAATCTCGGCATTGACCGCTTCCATGGCTTCCATGGCGCGATCATAAGTGCCGCGATTCATTGATGAACGCTCAACCTCGTAAAGCGTCTGCTTGGTCAGGCCAGCATCCGAAATCGCTGTCGACTTCAGCATCTGGTGCTTCAGCATGTGCGAGGCGAGCATGCTCTGCATGAAGCCGACCATCTGTGCCTGGGGAACGTCGGTCGGCTCGTAACGGGTGATCAGATAGCGGAACCAGTCAAGCTGCACCGCGCCACCTGCCTGACGAACGGTCTTCAGAATGTCGCCGAGCATCAGGAGGAATTGCGACATCGACATGAGATCGAGCATCTGCGGATGAACGGTAATCAGAACGGAAGTTGCGGCAGAGAGTGCCGTCAGCGTCAGATAGCCAAGCTGGGGAGGGCAGTCGATGACGACCACATCATAGTCACCATCCACGTCTGAGAGAGCCCGCGCGATACGGTTCCAGAAAGTCTTGCCCTCGCCGCCATTCTGCATGGCAAGCGGCGTGTCATATTCATATTCCTGAAGCTCCAGCATGGCCGGAATAATATCGAGGCCGGGGAAATTCGTCCGCCGAATGACTTCACGGATAGACTTCCTTTCGGCATCGTAACGAATGGCTTCGTAGAGTGACGGAAATTCGTCGAGTTCCGGCTGAATGCCGTGCAAGGCCGAGAGCGAAGCCTGCGGATCGAGATCGATTGCAAGCACGCGGTGACCGGTCAGGGCCATATGCTGCGCCAGATGCGCAGCCGTGGTGGTCTTGCCGGAGCCGCCCTTGAAGTTGACGACGCCGATGACCTGAAGTTTTTCATTGCCGCGGCGATGCGGAACATAACGCTTCACCTCGGCACGACCATTCTGGTCAAGCCACTGACGAAGTTCCTGAATCTGTTCGACGCTATAAGCGCGACGACCGCCTGTCAGAATGGTCGGCTCGACACCTTTGCCTTCCAGGTGTAATTTCTTGAGATTGCTGGGAGAGACGCCAAGGAAATATGCAGCCTCGGCCATCGAAAACTGGCGCAGCATATTCTTGCGTGCATCCGGCGGAAAGTTTTCGTGACGCAGCAGATTGAGCTTGCGAGAAATCTCGCGCCCTTGCGATAGTATCATGTCGTCAAACGACAAAGCTGCTGCTGGATTTGCGATATTCATTTACTTGAGGTCCCTAGTGACGGCATTGGAACTGATACCGCCTAAATACCGTCATTATGTCCGATTCTTATTCTATCGCAAGAGGCAGCCGAATTAACAAAGAGTTAGCGCCGGGATTGAAATTAAACAAAATTTTATCGATTCGGCTGAAATGTCTTTATCTAATTGTTTTTTATGCATTTTATCGATTTTAGACGGCGGTCTATAAAGCAATGATGCCGTCTTTCTCTAAATCTCAACCCGGAAGAGTCTGTTTCCACACGAGAATATAGCTGTTTTATCTGCGAAAGAAGGGTTTAACCGATTCTCTGATGGTGCTGTGTCGCGACTATCATTCCGAAGCCGAAATGATGGCTGCCGTTGCCTGAATTTGAAAGGATGAGTCTCCGGATTTCTGGCCAATGGCTTGATGGCGAGATTGGCCGGGCGCTGGTCCGCCGAATGCGTGCCCGGCTCTGGCTGGATAAGGGTTCAAGTTCCCGGCCCGCTATCATCTGCGTTATGATACGGGGCTGATATCCGCTTCGGGTCGCCTGATAAGCCGGCTGGCACCGAAGGCGGCATGGCTTCAGCAAAACTTCGGCAGAGCCAGAATTGAAGTGCTTCTTTCATCCAATTGATTGTCGGAAAGATATGTGAGGGGCCTCGTACGACCGACGGCGCCAGAAATTATTCTCGTGACCAAACTGTGGAAGCTTGGGAAGAGCGCCAGGAAGTGGGCGCATTTTCTCTTTGGGGATAAAAAGAGGAGAGGGCCGTCCGGCGCGGTTCCGTTTCGGCTCCGGAACCCTTTTGCTTTGCGGTAAAGATACTCAAGGCTTGGATAAATGCACGGCGAGCCTGATTGATTTTTACGGTGATGTCTTTCCGAGGGTAGATTTCTTAACCAAATCAGGGTAGCGTTAGGACATGGAAATGGTGTGGCCCGCATCTTCAGGGCAGGTCGAACACCGACGCCATATACTCCTCCCAGAATTAGAATTTCGACCGTCACCCTGACGAAATCTAAAGTCGATTTGACTTTAGTATGCTGGGTATGAAGCATATTTTTCAATATAATAGCTGAGCCGGAATATATGGACGTCGGGAGCGCGCTGCTCTCGATCGAATGCCGGGTTCCCCATATGGACGCTTTGCAGTTTGGGGCCGGAAGCGCTCCGTGGCATCGGCCCAAAAATCAGGGTCGAGTTCCGGAAAGCGCGATGTATAGATTCAATAAACTGGAACGACCTTTGTGCCTCCAGTTGGACGCGTGCCGCTCCGGTGGTCTGATTCCGACATTTGCATCCCCGGATATGAGCGCAGAGCAAATGTCGGAATCAAAAAGACCACTAGTAATCCGATTGAGCCATTGCGCCGATAAATCGGGAGAACAATTCTCCTTGCGAATTGATATGGAGCTTGCCGTATATGTTGCGTCGATGGATGCGTACGGTTCCGCATGATATTCCTAAAGCACGTGCCGTCGCTTCGGCTGAATAGCCCTTCAAAATGTATTCTGTTACCTCCACCTCACGGGCGGTTAAAATCTGACGCCCCAGATCGCAAAATGCATGCTGGATGATCTTTGAAAGATTATCTGTTTCCGTTGGCTGCGGGGCCTGGGTGAATTGCTTTGGCAAATCTGCCCAATTGTGCCGTCCGACCGCACCGATGAATGGAACCAGTTCCCCAAGCTTGCGAAACTCATGTGCCGAAAATGGCTTCGAGGTTCGCATGGCGGAAATGACGATACCGACATTTGGCTCAATATTGAGCATGAACCCGATCTCTTCGGCCAGTTCCGTCTGGACATAGTAGTTGCGGAAATATTCTCCCTGATAGAAACGGTCGGGCGCCATATCCCGCAGTCGCACGAGGCGGGGATCACCGGTCCGGGACGATTGCAGGTAAAATGGATCGAGGAGATAAGGCCCTTCCTGATAGTCCTCGACCATGACCTTGTGTTTCCATACGGGGAATTCTGAATGCAGGGCGATGGGACGCCGGTTGCCACAATAGGCAAAGGTCACCGTGTGCTCGAAAGGTACTACGTTGCGGATCGCCTCAATCAGCGTTGCTGGAAAACGTGGCTGGTGTAACGCATCGATGACCCGTGCAGACGCCTGCGCCCAGTTCATTCGGAATCTCCGTCTCTATGCCTTTTGTGATATATACAGGTATCGACTAGTTTTATATGTTTTTTTCAAAATAAGGGATATGCCGCTTTAGGCAAAGCTCTCTAGGGGAATATATTTTGATGGTATACGCTACCGAGGCTTCCGCCGGTCGAAGCAGCGACACTGTTGCGGAATTTGTCGGCACTACGAAACGCTATGGTGCCGTACTTGCGGCCAGTCAGCTCAACCTGCAAATCCGGCGAGGGGAGTTTCTTTCCTTTCTCGGACCATCGGGCTGCGGCAAGACAACAGCACTGAGAATGTTAGCCGGGTTCGAGCAGCCAAGCGAGGGTGAAATACTGATCGATGGATCAGAGGTGGGGACCACACCTGCCTACAAACGCCCGGTCAATATGGTATTTCAAAGCTACGCTCTTTTTCCGCACATGACCGTCGCCCAGAATGTGGCTTATGGATTAAGGCAGCGTCGCCCGAGATTGGCGAAGTCCGACATCGAGCTTCGGGTCGCAAAAGCGTTGGAAACCGTTCGCCTTGCCGATTTCGGCGGACGACGGATCTGGGAGATGTCGGGTGGCCAGCAACAGCGTGTGGCGCTGGCTCGCGCGATCGTAAACGAGCCCAAAATACTGCTGCTCGACGAACCCATGGCAGCACTTGACGCCAAGCTCCGGACCGAGATGCAGCTCGAGCTTTTGTCGCTGCAACGCAAGCTGGGCATCACTTTCGTTCTCGTCACCCATGATCAGCAGGAAGCATTGTCGATGTCCGACCGCATCTGCATCATGGGGCATGGCCGTATCGCCCAGATAGGGACGCCGCGTGAACTCTATGACCGTCCCGCCAATCGCTATGTTGCCAACTTCGTTGGACGCGCCAACATTCTCGCCGGGAAGGTCGAACATACCGACGGTGACGATGTGGCGGTGAGCCTGGCTTCGGGCCACAAGGTGGTGGTTGAGACAGCTTTTGCTGTGGCACCCGGCGATGTCGTCGACGTCATGATCCGACCTGAAGCGCTGCGCCTGACTATCTACCCGACGGAGGGGGAGCAGACGATTGCAGTACAGGTTGCCAACAAGATTTTCCTTGGCGAGCACATCGAATTCCTGCTGACGCACCCGGTTCTGGGCCAGTTGCAGGTTCTGGTTCCGAGGCAGGCGGAAAGAGCATTGCCGGGCGTCGAAGTGGGCTCGACTGCGCATCTTGTCTGGGATCGTGGAACAGGCCTGATCCTTGAGCGTGACGAATGAGTTTTGCGAGTTTGGCGTCTGGCGGGCAGCCGTGAGGATAAACCTCAAGCGCCAAATTCGATCTGCTGACAATAAACGGGAGGGATGAAATGACGAAGAACGACAAGCCGGTTTCCCGGCAGACTTTCATGGAAGAACTGCGCCGTTACCAGAAAGGTTCGGTTACACGCCGCCATTTTCTGGGCGTGACCGGATTGGGTGCCGCAACGGCGGTCCTGGCGGGCGCAATACCGGGATTTTTGCCAACACGCTCCTGGGCAGGCGACATTGGTGACCGGGTTTCGATCGCAACATGGCCGAATTATCAGGACCCCGACAATTTGGCGGCATTCCAGAAAGCGACCGGCGCAGCGGTGCAGGTGAATGTTTTCGGTTCAAACGAGGAAATGTTCGCCAAGCTGCAGGCCGGTGGAGCAGGCTGGGATATTGTGGTCGCCACGAACTACGCTATCAGCACCTATGCCGACAGCAAGATGATCGAGCCACTCGATCTGACAAAAATACCCAACTACAACGCCGAATCCTTCGAGGCGCGTTTCGCAACGCCCGGCACTGTCGACGGCAAGCTCTACGGTATCCCAAAACTATGGGGCACAACGGGTATGGCCTGGGACAGCAACAAGGCGAAGACGCCTTTCACCAGCTGGAAGGATTTTTTCGACCGGACCAAAACCGACTTTTCAGGTCGCACAATTATCCACGACTATCAGCTGACCGCTATCGGAAATGCCCTGAAATATTACGGCTACTCGTTCAATTCCGTCGATCCGAAGGAATTGGCCGATGCAGAGAAACTGCTGATCGAGGTGAAGCCGCATCTCTTTGCCATCACCTCCGACTATCAGCCCTCCATGCGCAACGGCGATGCCTGGCTGACGATGTGCTGGACCGGAGATGCGAAACAGATGAATCGCGATCTGCCGGAAATCCATTACACGCTCGGAAAGGAAGGCGGCGAAATCTGGTCCGATTTCTATACCATTCCGACCAGCGCGCCCAATCGCGAAGGCGCTTACGCCTTGCTGAACTTCCTGCTCGACCCTTCGGTCAATGCGCGCGAGGAACTTTTCCATGGTTATCCGGTGCCTGACGCGCGCGTCGAAGCTCTGGTGCCGGAAGAAATGCGCAATGATCCGATTCTTCATCCGGCGGCGGAACTTCTGTCGACACTGGAGTTCGGGGCGGCGGTCACCTTGACCGATCCAAACCGCGCGGAGCTTATCGCCCGCTTCAAATCGGCATAACGGACGGACACAATGGCACTGTCTCAGCGAAAAATGCGCTGGCTCCTGCTGGGGCCGGCGGGCCTATGGTACGCGGCGCTCCTTGTGCTGCCGCTGGCGGTCGTCCTCGTTTATTCCTTCGGGGAACGCGGGGCAGCTGGCGGTTACGAGCCGGCTTTCACCCTTGCGCAATACGCCAATCTGGGAAGTCGCTGGGCCGCATTCCGCAACACATTGACGCTGGCGCCCATCGGCACCGTCGCGGCGCTGCTGATCGCTTACCCGCTGGCCTATTATCTTGCCTTGCGGGTCGGCAAGCAGTGGCGAACATTGCTGCTGGTATTGGTGATTGTGCCATTCTGGACCTCGATCCTGATCCGCTCCTATGCGTGGATATTTCTTCTCGGCGGACGAGGCATCCCCCAATTGCTTTCGGCATTCGGGCTCGGTGAGTTCCGCCTGATCAATACGCCTTTCGCCGTTCTGGTGGGCATCGTCTACGGTTATCTGCCGCTGATGTTCTTCCCGATCTATGTGAGCCTCGAAAAGCTCGACCGGCGGCTGTTGGAAGCGGCAGACGATCTTGGAACTCCACCCTGGCGGCGCTTCCTGCAAATCACCCTGCCTTTGTCGCTCCCCGGCGTGGCAACCGGCTCGATGCTCGTCTTCATTCTGCTCATGGGTGAATATCTCATCCCGCAGATGCTGGGTGGTGGCAATGTCTTCTTCGTCGGAAATGCGCTGGTCGACCTTTTCCTGCAGTCGCGTAACTGGGCGTTCGGCTCCGCCGTATCGATAACGCTGGTCGCGATCATGTTGCTTGTCGTCTCTCTTTACATGCGTTTCCTGCGCCTGATGGGGACAGCGCGCGACGATGTCAGTTTGATGTGAGGAAGCCATGCGCATCTATGCTTTTGCAATTTATCTGTTCCTCTATCTTCCCATCGGGATTATCGCGCTGTTCAGCTTTTCCGCAGGCAGGTCGGCGAGCCAGCTTCAGGGTTTCTCGACGCAATGGTATTCCAAGGCGCTCGACAATCCGTTCGTTATCGATGCTCTCAAGACTTCGGCATCAGTGGCGCTGACTTCGGCGTTCCTGTCTTGCCTGCTTGGCACGATGGCTGCCATTGCATTGACAGGCCTGAAAGGAAAATTGCGGGTTCTCTTCGACGCCATGATCTACATCGCGGTGATGATCCCCGGCATCGTCATCGGTATCGCAACGCTGATCGCGCTGGTAACCGTATTCAACACCGTCAATCCCTGGCTTCAGGCGGTGACGGGTTTGAAGCTCTCTTTGGGATATGGCTCGCTCATAGCGGCGCATGTGCTGTTCACCATGTCCCTCGTCATCATTCTGGTGCGCGCCCGTATCGACGGCATGGATCGTTCATTGCTGGAAGCTTCGTTCGATCTTGGTGCAGGGCCAATCGGTACCTTTCGGCAAGTGACCCTGCCGATGCTGACGCCTGCGATAATGGCTGGCTTTCTTCTGAGTTTCACCTTCAGTTTCGATGATTTCATCATTGCTTTCTTCGTTGCCGGGCCAGAAACGACCCTTCCGATCTACATCTTTTCGTCAATCCGTCGCGGAGTGACGCCGGAGATCAATGCCATCGGCACGATGGTAATGGTGTTCTCTCTGCTGCTGCTTGTCTTCGCACAAATCATTCTCCGGCGCGGGAAACCGGCAGGTCATTAGATGCCAAAAGCATTTCAAGCGCCTGCCTACCTCCTGTTCTCCGCGATCATTCTAGGGAAAAAATCATGAATTCTTGTCTTGAGGGCCGGGTTGCCCTTGTCACAGGCGCCGGATCGGGTATCGGCCGCGCCGGCGCAATCGCCATGGCGGCAGAGGGCGCAACCGTTATGGTCACGGATCTGCGCGCCGAACTTGCGGAAGTAACGGCAGAAGTGATCCGAGCCAATGGCGGGCAGGCCGAAAGCGCGGCACTTGATGCGCGTGACGATGCCGCGATCACTGAAACTGTTGCTGGTGTCGCCGCACGCCATGGCAGGCTCGATATCGTGCATTCTCACGTCGGCATTCAGATCGCCGGAAAACTTGAGGAAGTGACACCCGATCAAATGGACTTGGCGTGGGCGCTCAATGTGCGTTCGCATTTTGTTGTGGCGCAGGCCGCGCTTGCGCCAATGCGGACGCAGGGCGGGGGATCGGTGATTATTACTGCCTCCAATTCCGGATGCCAGTATGATCGCGGCATGATTTCCTATGCCACCACCAAGCATGCAGCCGTGGCGATGGTACGGCAGATGGCGGCTGACTATGCGCGGGAGAACATCCGGTTCAATGCGCTTTGTCCGGGATTTGTCGATACGCCTTTCAATGCTGGCTTCGAACAGCAGATGGGGGGGAGGGCAGCGCTTGAAAACTACGTTTCGGAAACAATACCGATGGGGCGCTGGGCGTCGCCTGAAGAAATTGCAGCCGGTATCGTATATCTTGCTTCGCCGCAGTCGGCTTTCGTAACGGGGCTCGCATTGGTTATAGACGGCGGCGAAGTTCTCTGAGATTGATCGTTACCGTCGTGGAACGGTCATCGGTTCTGCGGCGTATCGCAGGCCTTGCTCACCGGGCTTGTCCTTCAAGGCGGCTGCCTGGTGCAGCCTGCGCCTGGATGGTCGGAGAGATTCTCAACGCCCGGAGCGCATTGAGGATAACAGCGACATCAATCACTTCCTGCAGCAATGCACCCTGGACAGGTAACAGATAACCGAACGCTGCTGCGATCATGGCGATCACGGAAAGGCCGATGCCCACCACAACACTTTCGATCGCAATGCGCCTTGACCGCTTCGCAATCTCCATCCCGGTGCGAAGCCTGTCTATCCTGTCAACGAGAAGAACGACGTCGGCTGCCTCAGCCGACGCTGCCGCTCCCCTTGCACCCATCGCAACGCCGACATCAGCCGCGGCAAGTGCGGGCGCGTCGTTGACGCCGTCTCCGACCATCATCACAGCACCGTTCTTGCGCTCGCTGAGTACGGTCAGCACTTTTTGATCGGGTGAAAGTTCGGAGTAGATGGCGTCAAGCCCCAAGCCCTTGGTGATGCGTCTGGCCACCGCAGCACGATCGCCTGTCGCCAGCACTATGCGCCTCACGCCGTCTTTGCGTATACCGCGTAACGTATCGACCACATCGCTGCGCAACGGATCGGCCATGACGATATAGCCCGCAAGCCTGCCGTCTATTGCGACTGCAACCAAGACTGCTCCGGCTTCCGTATTGGGGATTTCGACCAGCTTTGCATTGGCTTGTCTCTCAACGAAGCTGTGTCCGCCGACAATGACGCTTTTGCCATCGACCCGGCCAGCCACTCCATCCCCGGCCAGTTCGCTGACGTCAGTCGGCAATACAAGATCTATACCGCGCCCCTGAGCGGCCAGTACAAGGGCCTGTGCCATAGGGTGTTTGGACACCTGGTCAAGGGAAGCAGCGAACCGCAATACCTCGTTTTCACTGAATCCCGGCTCAAGGTGGATTGAGGTGATTTGCGGACGACCGTCGGTCAGCGTTCCGGTCTTGTCCAGCACCAGCGTATTGATACGGGCCATATTCTCCAATGGACGGGAGCCCTTCACCAACACTCCGAAATGAGCCGAACGCGACAGTCCCGCAACAAGAGCGACGGGCACCGCCAGGATGAGAGGACATGGTGTCGCCACGACGAGAACGGCGACCGACCTTATCGGGTCTCCCGTGAACCACCATGCTCCGAAGGCGATTATGACGGTCACGATCAGAAAGCCGACAGACCACTGGTCTGCCAGTCTCGACATTGGAGCCTTGGAATGCTGTGCTTCTTCCACGAGGCGAACGATGCCAGCGTAGGTGCTATCCTTCGCTTCGTGCTTGGCAACGATATCGAAAGCATCGCCGGCATTCATCGAGCCGCTCAGCACATCCGCTCCCGACGCAAGCGAAACCGGAAGTGACTCTCCCGTGAGCGCAGACGTGTTTACGAAGGCCTTTGCGGAGGCGATACGCCCATCAACGGGAATGACATCCCCTTGACGGATCAGGAGGCGGTCACCCGGACGAACCGTATCCACGGCAATCTCTTCGAGATGGTCATCGATATAACGCATTGTCGTTCGCGGCGCACGGGACAGCAAGGCATGCATCTCACGGCGTGCCCGCCCTTCGGCAAAGCTTTCAAGAAAGGCTCCCCCAGTATACATGAGGGCGACGATCGAAGCCGCCAGCATTTCCCCGAATGCCAGCGCGGCCGTCATCGACATTGCCGCGACGATATCCAGCCCGAACTCCTTTCGCCATAAACTCCGGAGAATTTCGACGAGCAAAGTCGCCAGAACAGGCAAAGTGGCAATAGTCCAGGCTAGCCGCGCGCCGTATGAGTAGCCGGAGAAGTGCAGGCCGAGCCCGATAACAAGTCCGCAGAAGGCAAAAATCAAAAGGATTGTCTTTGATCGATCTTCACCTGAAAACCGCATCTTTAGCGTCTCCCCAGCGTACAGATTGAACGAACTATAAAGTGCATTGCCTCGCCTCACACTGACTAGGATCAATTCTCTTCAGGGCGTTGCCGTGTTCTGAGGCGGCCTACGCTCCGTCTCTCGAAAAATTTCCATGAAAGCTGTGAAAGCAAACCTCGCGAAGCACGCTTGAAAAAGCAATCATTATACATTATTATATATTGTATAATGATATATTGGAGGCAAAAATGCCCATCACTGCAATATCCGGGAAGCTGTCGGTATCTTCGCAACTAAGCCGGGAAGAACTCGGTTCGCTGCATCGCAGCGGCTTCAAAACACTCATCAACAACCGTCCTGACGGCGAGGATGCAGACCAGCCCGGAAACAAGGCCGAATACGATACCGCCCGTCAATATGATTTTTCCTACGCGTTCATTCCGGTCACTATGAGCGCGATCACTGAAGCTGATGTGCGTGCATTTCAGACGGCGGTCGGAAAATCTGAAGGCCCCGTGCTTGCTCATTGCAAGACGGGTATGCGCTCGCTCAGCCTTCATCTGATCGGCGAAGTATTGGACGGGCGCATGTCCGTCGAGGAAGTCATACCCTTCGGGCACCGGCACGGCTTTGATACCAGTGCTGCCGCAGCATGGCTTGAACGCTTTGCTGACCTTCGCCCGCGGGTAAAAGGATTTTTCGACAAGCGAACCTCCAGCGTTCAGTACGTGGTGTCCGATCCGGCAACCGGTATGTGCGCAATAGTGGACCCCGTTCTCGACTTTGATGAAAAGTCGGGGTCAACGGCGACGATCAATGCCGATGCAATTCTCGATTACGTCCGCGACAACAGCCTGACTGTTGAATGGATTCTCGACACCCATCCACATGCGGATCATTTTTCTGCAGCCCAGTATCTGAAGGAGAGAACTGGTGCAAAAACAGCGATAGGTGAGCATGTAATCGATGTCCAGAAGCTGTGGAAGGGGATATATAACTGGCCCGGGCTTGCCACCGATGGCTCACAATGGGATCGGCTGTTTGCCGATGGCGAGACGTTCAAGATCGGTTCCATTGATGCCAGGGTTCTGTTCTCTCCGGGGCATACGCTTGCCTCCATCACTTACGTGGTTGGCGATGCCGCCTTTGTGCATGACACAATCTTCATGCCTGACGGCGGTACGGCACGCGCCGATTTTCCCGGCGGCGATGCGAGAGCTTTGTGGAAGTCGATCCAGGAGATCCTCGCACTTCCTGACGAGACGCGGATATTCACCGGGCATGATTATCAGCCGGGCGGCCGTACGCCACGCTGGGAAAGCACTGTAACGGACCAGAAAAAGTTCAACCCGCATCTTGCTGGGGTGACGGAAGAGGCCTTCGTTACCTTACGAACCAAGCGAGACAATACGCTGCCAATGCCAAAGCTGATCCTGCATGCGCTACAGGTAAACATACGTGGCGGGCGACTGCCTGAGCCGGAAGCCAACGGCAAGCGCTACCTGAAATTTCCGCTGGATGCATTGGAGGGAGCTGTTTGGGAGTGACTAAGGACATGCCGGGAATGGTGAAGGCCTGTTCCCCACGGTACGAAAGTTTCGGCTTTGCATCGTGCCCCAAACAAATGGATATAACGGTCTATTCCGATGCAATTGACGAGAATAGCTACCCTTTTGACGCCAATAGCAAATTTGCGAGGATGTGCTGAAGCCAGCAGGCTTACAAGTTGATGCTTGCCTCGCTGTTTCCCGAAAAAGCGAAGTGGCACTTTGCAATAAGTGCCACTTTTGGGAGATATGCTCGAACCTTCCCGCAGGCGGATCAAAGATCATTCTACTGGCAGTAAGCTGGCTTTTTATCTCCAACCATGCTGCAGCCCCGCTTGATTTCGTCCCGGATCAAATCGCATGAATTGCTCGCATTACATGGCGGGTTCGTAGCAGGTGAAATGTCTTTACACTGGTTGACGAGAATGTTTGCCGCTTTCGCACCAATCTCCTGCTTGCAATCGACTGCCGTGCCGGCCTCGTCCTTCTGGCCGACCTTCTTCAGCCAACCCAACTGCTGGCTCAGGAGACCGATCCTCTGACGAGTCAGAGCTTCCTTGCAGTCGGCTTCTGAGACCATGATTGCGTAGTTTACTTGCTGATACCGGCACTCACTATCGCGATACTTGATCCAATTGCGCTGGCTTTCCTTGAGCTGCGTCTGATTTGAGGCAGGCAGAGAGTTGATGACCTGGCTATAGAGATCATTCAGTTTGCGGTCTGCCCCTTTCAGATCGGCATATGCGACCGACGAAAGCATCACTGCAAATATAAGAAAGGCCGCCGACGTTAATCGTTTCATGTTCGCATCCCCACGTTTACTGTCAAACATCTACCAAAAATGCACGAGCGGCAACTACGCCGTTGCGATCTATTGACTTGGTCGTTTTACCATTTCATGCGGAATCCCGCCTGACCTTTGACGGAATAGCTGTCGCCGAAGTTGTTGAGGCTGGTGTTGACAAGACCCTCTCCGTAAATCGAGTATTTGTCGTCATCCCAGTTATAGGTTCCGCCGACGCCGACCCCGCCCCAAACACGATCATTGCGGCTGGCAAAGCTTGTGCCGGAGACATCGACTCTCGTTCCTTCAAGAAACTCGTAGTAGAGGTTGGCAATGCCATAGACGTGGGTGCGGTTAAGCGTACCGTTGTCATTTTGCCAAGAGTTTTCGTGATCGAGTGTCAGACCGAGACGACCTTGCAGACTCTCACCACGGTCGAGGCTGACACGGGCACCGAATGCATCGGTAAACGCATCGAAGTCGACGTTGGAATAGACCAGTTGAGCCTGTGGGGTTACGGACCAGGCGGGATCAATGGCAATGCGCTTGCCACCTTCCAAGGACAACGTATAGCCGAAGCCGTCATTGTCATCGGTGAGGCTCGTGCGGGCAAGGGCAGAGCTCAGGTCGCTCATATACCAGGTCACCTGTCCCTGACCATCAAGATAAAAGCCGTTCTCGCCGTACCAGGTCAGTGTGCCGCCGAGACCGTAGCCATCGGAGCTGATCTCACCATCGCCGTAGATCGAGCTGGCTTCTGTTTTGCCATGAGCGTAATGGACTGTGATCCCGCCAATGAGCTTGCCCTGTTCGGTTTCGCTCAGCAAACCGTCGATACCGGCCTGAATCTTGAAAATATTCTGGTCATAATCCGTGGCCGACGTCGAGAAACGCGGTTCGATGCTGTTATGCGCGCCTTCGATACGGCCCCATACGCCATTGCCTTCAATCGCGACGCTGGCTTCTTCGGGGGCAGCATAGGGTGATGTGCCGACCGGGTCGGCCCCCTGCACGACAACCTTGTTGCCGTTACCGGCCCAGAAGCGATTGCCGACACGTTGTTGCAGGGTCGGGACGCCGTTGAGGCCGAGCAATGCCTGTGGATAGGCTTCGTAGGACGGGACGCCAGCCTGATAAAGCGGCACGGTAGGCGTCGTTGAAGGCCCGGAGACAGGCTTCAGTTCTGAACGCAGATACCAGTTGCCGTCATTCGGTGTTGAAGTGCCGCCCTTGTAAAGCTGATAGGCATAGGCGCCGCCAACGACGGCAGGCTTGCCGCCCACCGAGTAATCGCCAATAAGCGAGAACGAACCGTTGGAAGCACCGTTTACCTCGATGATGCGGATACCTTCATTGGTTGCCGCACCCGTTCCGCCGACATTGTTGACGCCTACATTCGTGGTGCCAGACGTATTGCCATTGATGACGGCCATATCTGTCTTTGAAGTATCGTCACCAAGGACGACGTCGAACAGTATTTGTCCGCCATTACCCACATAGTTGCCACCGATCAGCAACAAGTCGCCTGCCGCGTCGTCCGCCGTAGTGATCGTTCCGGCATTCGTCGCATCGCCGCTGAAAGAATAAATGCCAGTGCCGGCGCCAGTGCCAATGAACGCCGATGTGGGATCGATCGTCAAATTGCCGTTAAAGTCGAGCGACGCCATACCGTCCAGCGTCGATCCGTTCGTCAGGAACACGCCGGTCGTTTCTTCATCGGGTTCCCCGACATGCCACGCGCCGTCATCGATCGTCAGATTAGCCGCATCCAGAGTGACGACTTCCCAGTTTGTGACCTTGCCGCCATTGGTGGTCGCCGTCACTCCTTTGAGCGTCAGCACATCGATCATGCCATCGGCAATGGACGTATCATCACCACCGTCAAGAATCTGAGATCCGTCATAGGTAGATGCACTCACCGTTGCGGTATCGGAACCGTCCTGGCCATAAAACCCGCCGGTCAGTTTGCCGGCTGTCCAGTTGAACGTGTCATTGCCCTCATGGTTGACAATGCCATCGCTGCTTTGCGCATCATCCCGGTCGTCACCGTAAATATTACCGGTATAAATCCCGCCGTTCAAATTGAACACGTCGTCGCCGAGGCCCAGGATCGCATCGCCGGTAACAGTACCGGCACTGTTCACGACGACATTGCCTCCGATCGCGTCGGATGCGGTCGGGGCACCCACAACGCCCCCATCCCGGATAGCAACTCCAGACGATGCGGTAAGCGTAGCTGAAGACGCAATGTTGATCGTTGCACCGTTTACAGCCAACGTATGGATACCCGCACCGGCACCAGCGCTTACTTTTGTTGCGACGCTGACTAATGACGGGCCCGCACCGTTGTTTGAAAGCTGAATACCTGTCGCACCTGTAATAGAACCAGCCGTCTGTCTCACCATGACGCCGGTTGTATTCACATCGCCAATGGCTGCAACACCAACGTCACCCGTACCGGTCACATCACCCGATACGGTTACGGTCGTTGCTCCCGTCCCTTGATTTGTTGCGTATATGCCATAAAACGCGCCCGTGATTGTGCCGCCCGTCTGGTTCACAGACAGATCGGTGGCTCCGCTGCCATTATTGGAAAAGACGCCAAAGGCACCAGATGCCGTGACCGCGCCCGCCAAGGTAACGGTAGTCGAACCCGTTCCCCCATTATCGACATAAACGCCGTAAGTGCCGCCCTGAATCTTTCCCGCAGCCTGATCTACAATTATATCCTTAGCTGTGCTGGCGTTGTAAGCCCGAATGCCTGCTCGTTCGATCGCTTTAACGTCGCCGGCACTGCGGATTGTCGTCGAGCCTGTCCCATAATTGTTGGCAAACATCCCGAACCAATTGCCGGAGATCGATCCTGCCGTTTGGATAAGGGTGATATTGGTCGCGGTCGCGGCATTATAGGCGTAAACGCCATAGGTATCGTAGTTGGCTGCTCCTGTCTGCGTTTGCACGATCATACCAGCGGTCGTAACTGTCGCCGCTCCAGCACCATAATTATCTATGCGGATACCATGTGTATAACCGGTGATTGTGCTTCCGGCGGTCTGTGTAACCGATACATCTGTCGCGGGCGATTGGTTGACCGCCCAAACGGCAGCATCACCACTACCAGTTACATCTCCCGAAATGAAAAGATCTTGAGTGCCGGAAGTATTCGAAACGGAATAGATGCCCGATGAAGAGCCGGTGATCGTACTGCCGCTTTGTTGCGTGAAGTTGATCCCGCCATCGAATGCTTCGATCTGCACGCCCGTTCCGCCCGGATTGTCGGCGTTGAATGTGCCGTCAGCAATAATCGTCAATGGACCGGAATCCAAGATACTCTCGCCGGTGGAAACATCCGAGCAAAGGTAGCTGTTGTCCGGTTGGACGGTACATGCGGCCCATGCCGCATCAACAATGCCTGTCCACGAAGATGGAGCCAGAACCGGCGCAATTGCTCCAGCCGTCGCCAGAATTGCGACTGAGCTGTAAAGACCTGCGGCGGATGCAAACTTCCTTCGCCATTTGGTCAGGCATCCGCCAGGATGGCAGGCCGTTCCAGTGTGACTACCACTTCCAAAATCCAGCCGTCCTGACCTCAAGGATGTCCCCTTCCACCTTTGCCCCTCAACGCAAATCATAAATCCACAAGCCGCTGAATATTTATTTCATAAATGCTACAGTGATTTTAAGATGTACTATCAATATATATCGGTGTTCCGTTGTTTTGAAAATATGTACCAAGAAAAATAATGTATGGATACCGGTATCAAGTATACCGCGCGATTTCATCATGCCTGTTATGAGTCCGACACCATCGCTACGCCTGTCGGGGCGATGCCACCCAGCCATCACCGCCTTCGGATTGGACAAGCTCAAATTCTGGGCCAGATACATATCGCTCATAAGGATGGATAACAGACTTGGCGAAGTGCCAGGTTCTGACCACACCGTCAGCCTGCCCGCATCGGCATATTCGTGCACGAACAAAGCTCTCGAAAACCCGTTTGACTTTCCAACAATAAATATATTTCTTTTATCGGAAAATTCCTTTTAACGAAGAAGAGATTGCAATGAAGCTTTTCATCGCGGGGCTGGATACCGAAACGAACACGTTTTCGCCGATGCAGACAGGTTTCCAAGCCTTCTCTGAAAACCTGATCGCCTATGGCGATGCCACGTCGAAACCGCTTAACTGCTGTTCATCGCAGCTTTCCGTCTGGCGTGATGCAGCACAAGAGAAGGGTTGGAGCGTCGTCGAAAGTCTTTGTGCCGTGGCTGAGCCCGGCGGCAAAACCACTCGCTCCGTTTATGAGCATTTCCGTAAAACAATTCTTGATGATCTCGAGACGGCGATGCCGGTCGACGCCGTCATGCTTGCGCTTCATGGTGCCTGCGTTGCGGACGGTTATGATGATGTTGAAGGAGACCTCATCTCCCGTATACGTGGCCTTGTTGGCGCTCATGTTCCGATAGCCGTCGAGCTGGACCTGCATTGCCATATCACCGAGTGCATGACCGACAATGCAACGATGATCGTAACTTACAAGGAATATCCGCATACCGATATTGAGATTGTAGCCCGTCAGCTCTTTGCGATATTGGAGCGCACGCTCTTGGGTGAAGTCGAGCCTGTCATGGCGGTCTATGATTGCCGTCTCATCAGCATTTTTCACCCGCACCGGGAACCGTTGCGGGGGATTGTGGACCGTATGAAAGCGATGGAAGGGAACGATGGCGTACTGGCTGTTTCCTTCGGCCACGGTTTTCCCTGGGGTGACGTTGCGGATGTCGGGGCGAAGATGCTCGTTGTCACCGACGCAGATCAGCAGAAGGCTGCTCGTATCGCCGAAAGCTTCGGTCGGGAGATATACGGTGCACGTGAGCAAATGCGCGGTGCATACCTGTCCGTTGACGAGGCGCTCGACCTTGCGCTTGAAGCGAAGAATGGTCCCGTTGTATTGGCCGACGTTTCAGACAATGCCGGCGGCGGGGCGCCGGGCGATTCCACTTTTATTCTGCGGCGCATTATTGAACGCGGAATTGAAGACGTTGCCTCATGTCTTTACTGGGACCCGATCGCCGTGCGGATGTGCCGGGAAGCCGGAGAAGGGGCCACCCTCGCGTTGAGGATTGGGGGCAAGGTCGGTGAAGTGTCGGGCGCGCCGCTGGATCTGACGGTTACAGTCCGGCGGATTGCTTCGGACATTACGCAACGGTTTGGTCCGACGCCGCTTGGTATCGGCGATGCCGTCTGGGTCAGCGCGGGGAGTATCGATATTGTGCTGAATACGATCCGCACGCAGACATTTCACCCCGAATGCATGACAGGGCTGGGACTTGATCCCTCGAAAAAGAAGATTGTCGTGGTGAAATCGAGTAACCATTTCCGGGCTGGTTTCGAACCTATTGCGGGCGAGATACTCTATGTTGGCGCTCCCGGTGCGCTACAACCACGTTTCGAAGATTTGCCTTTCACAAAACTGGAAAAATCTTACTGGCCAAAAGTTACCGATCCACTGGCTCAGTAGGGCATCATGTTGCTTTATAGCGAGATGTAAATTACGCGCTTACGTTGGCGACGCAATTTCACCTCTTGAAACAGAGCTGATCCGGATGTCACGGGTTTTGAGATCAAGCGAATGGGAGACGTCGACGATGAATGATGCGAAATCCAGCCTCGGCGATATCCTGAGAGACATCCGAAGCCGCAACCATTGGACCCTTGCAGAAGTAAGCGCGATGACCGGGCTTGCCGTATCGACCCTTTCCAAGGTTGAGAACAACCAGATGCAGCTCACATATGACCGGCTTATCCAGCTCGCTCAGGGCATCAGTGTCGATATTGCAGAGCTTTTTGGTGCCGTGGCCACCCCGGATGAACTTTCAAATGTGATGGGCCGGCGTACATTCACCAAGTCCGGCGAAGGCCGTTCGATCATCACGCAGAACTACGACTATCTCTATCTCTGCACGGAGATCTACAAGAAGGCGATGGTCCCGATCCTCGCTGTAGCGCACGCCCGAACACTTGAGGATTTTGGGCCGCTCATCCGGCACAAGGGCGAGGAATTCATCTATGTGCTTGAGGGTGAACTGGAACTTCATTCAGAAATTTATGCACCTCTTCGTCTCAAGAAAGGCGATTCCGCCTATTTTGATGCGATGACTGGCCACGGTTATCTAAGCGTGAGTGAAGAGCCCGCCCAGATCCTGTGCGTCTGTTCAACGCCCGAAACGGAACTGGTTTCCACGCTGGTCAATACGCAAACCATCAAATTCAAAGCGGATTGATGCCTTCAGTTAAGGCTGAATCCCTATCGGCATTTTAGGGAAATTATTTTCTTATAAGAAAATAATTTGATTGCCTGTCTCGGCTGTGCAAATCTGTTTCAACGACCTTCGGGTACAGTGGAACGAACTGGCGGGCATGATGCTTGCAGCCAGTCAGATTGCCGGAGATAACTTTGACTGAACCAGCGGTGGCAATTAACACATTCAACCGTCCATCCCCGGCCGACATTCAGACACCTTACGTAGAAATCGACGAAGATCGGCTGCTACGTAACCTGAAGGAGATGCAGCAGAAGGCGGACAGAGCTGGGGTGTCGCTGCGGCCTCATATCAAGACGCACAAGAGCCTCACGATTGCCAAACACCAGCTTCAGCTTGGCGCAATCGGCGTCACAGCGTCCAAGCCGGATGAGGCGCTGGTCTTTGTTGAGGGCGGCATCCCCTCTGTGACCCTCGCTTATCCTGTCGTCAGGCCGGATTCGGTCAGTCATCTGATACGGGGTGCGCAGATTCGCGATACCGAGCTGTCATTTATCGCCGCTCACGAGATAGGCATCCAGGCGATTGGTGCTGCCGCAAATGCACGTGACGTAAAGCTTGGCGTTTTTCTGAAAGTTGATGTCGGCCTCGGGCGCGTCGGCGTCAAGCCGCAGAACCCTGCAGCCATTGTGCTGGCTCAAAAGATTGCACAACATCCTTATCTCGCATTTGCAGGCCTTTTTTCTCATGCTGGCCATGCCTATGGCAGCAAGTCCGCCGAAGAACTGACAAATATTGCCAATGCGGAAGCACAAACCCTCCTCCAGCTCGCAGAACAGTTAAAGGAGGCGGGCGTCGAAGTTCCCGCAATATCCGTAGGCTCTACACCGACTTGCCTCGGCGCGCCTATCCCGTCTGGGATAACCGAGATACGGCCTGGAAACTACGCTTTCCTTGACCGCACGGCGCTTCGCCTTGGCATAGCATCGGGCGATAACATCGCGCTCTCCATCATTGCCACCGTTGTCGCTCACAACGACCATCATTTCATTGTCGATGCAGGCTCCAAATCCCTCTCATCCGACCTTGGTGCACACGGCTCGGGCAGCGGCGGCTTTGGACTAGCTGTGAATGTAGGGGACGACACGTCAAAGATGTGGGAAATCGAACGTCTTTCTGAAGAACACGGGTTCGTTCGCTTCGGTGATACGCCGCCGCCTGTCGGTAGCCGGGTTCGTATCTTTCCCAATCATTCCTGCGCAGTTATCGCCCAATTCGATCAGGTCGCCCTGCGACAATCGGACGGACGAACACGAACTTTGTCGATCGAGGCCCGAGGCCATCAGACCTGAAGGTGGTGACGTCGGCGCTCAAACTTCATCTGGAATTATATGAAAGAGGACTGAACATGACGAAGGAAGTTGAATGGGCACGCATGACCGCACCGGTCCTGCGGGAGATTGCAGGCAAGCCAGGCGCCCTTGCTGTTCTACCTGTCGGATCGCTTGAGCAGCATGGTCCCCACCTGCCGGTCATTACGGACACGGTGAGCGCTTCGGCGGCCGCCATTCGCGCCGCGCGTCTCGTGGCCGACGAGGTTCCCATCGCTGTTCTCCCTGGACAATGGCTTGGTATGAGCGAACATCACCTGCCATTTGGCGGCACTATCACGCTTGACTACGATACATTCAGCCGTGTCATCCGATGCATAGCCAGATCATTGAAGACGCTCGGCTTTTCGCGTCTCCTGATTGTCAATGGTCATGGCGGCAATATCGATCCGCTTTCAGTCGCTGTCCGCGAACTGGCTGTTGAATTTGCGATGCCAATCGTCGCCACCACACCGTGGATGCTGGCAGGCGACGAAGCACGAGAAATCTTTGAGGTCGATAATGGACCCCATCACGCCTGTGAAGGGGAGGCTTCCGTCATGCTGGCGATTGCCGGTGATGCCGTAAAGACGGACAAGTTCGGACAGGCATTCGGCAACCAGCAGCATCCTGTCGATGTACCGGCAGACGTTTCGCGTTTCTATTCCTTTGCGGAGCGTGCGCCGGTTACTGGAACATGGGGAGATCCGCGTAGCGCTACGGCCGAAAAGGGAGAGCGGTTCCTTGATCTTCATGCAGGTGAACTCGTGAAACTGATCCGCAATGATGTGCTCTGGACCAGACCGGATTCCGTTTGGACACCTGGACGCGGCCTCGCAACAACAGAAGGTCGAGCTGACTAACTTGCCCGGCAAAATGCAACTCGAAAAGAAAACACGATTGTGGGAACAAAAATGACAATGAAGTCGAAAACAACGCGCAAAACTCTGCTGTCACTATTGGCGGCGGCAGCATTCTCCAGCGTAGCGCTTGTGCCGGCAATGGCAAAGACGCTGGTCTATTGTTCTGAGGGCGCGCCGGAGGGCTTCGATGCAGCGCTCTACACGACAAACAGCACATGGGACGCTTCTGCCGAAACGATCTACGACCGGCTGACAGAGTTCGAAAGCGGCACGACCGAGGTTGTTCCGGGCCTCGCAGAAAGCTGGACCATTTCTGACGACAATCTCGAATATACGTTGAAGTTGCGCCAGGGGGTGAAGTTCCATTCTACTGACAGCTTCACGCCCACCCGTGAATTCAATGCGGACGACGTCCTGTTCACCTATAATCGCCAGCTCGACAAGCAGCATCCATGGAACAATTATTTCGTCGGCGCAGGCTGGGAAATGTTCAACGCCATGGACATGCCGGTGATTATCAAGGAAGTCGTCAAAGTCGATGACCATACCGTCAAGTTCGTTCTCAAGCAGCCGGATGCATCTCTTCTGGCGAAGCTCGCTCTTAACTTCGGCTCGATCATGTCGGCGGAATATGCCGAGCAATTAGCGAAAGCCGGGCAGCGCGAGGATCTCGACCGCAAGCCGGTAGGCACCGGTCCTTTTCGTTTCGTGGATTATCAGACCAATGCCGCAATCCGCTTTGCTGCAAATGCAGAATATTGGGGCGGTGCGCCCAAAATTGATAATCTGATCTTCGTGATCACCACGGACCCTGCCACCCGTATGCAGAAACTTCAGGCGGGTGAGTGTCATATCGCCGCTTATCCCGCTCCGGCAGATGTCGCGCGGCTGAAAGCCGATCCAAACCTTACTGTGATGGAACAGCCGGGACTGAACGTGGCCTATCTCGCCATGAACACGCTGGCAGCCCCATTCGACAAGGTGGAAGTACGGCGCGCCCTGAACATGGCCATTGATAGAAAGGCAATCGTGGAAGCTGTCTATCAGGGCATGGGCCAGGTCGCTCAAAGCGTTCTGCCACCCAGCATGTGGGGCTATAACGGCGATATAAAGGGATATAGCTACGACCCTGATGGAGCAAAGAAGCTCCTCGACGATGCGGGTGTCAAAGACCTCAAGATGAAAATCTGGGCGATGCCGGTCAGCCGTCCCTATATGCCAAATGCGCGGCGTGCGGCTGAGCTTATGCAAGCGGACCTTGCCAAGGTCGGCGTCGGTGTAGAGATCGTCTCCTATGAATGGGGTGAATATCTCAAGAAGGCTCGCGACAAGGATCGTGATGGGGCTGTTGTGCTTGGAGGCACCAGCGATAATGGTGATCCCGACAACCTGCTCAGCTATTTCTTCAGTTGCTCTGGCGTCGGCGGAAGCAACAATGCCAATTGGTGCTACAAGCCACTGGAAGATATTCTGCAGAAGGCGAGGGTGAGCTCGAACAAGGATGAGCGAACCAAGCTTTATCAGGAGGCACAGGCAATCGTCATCGATCAGGCTCCATGGGTTCCGCTTGCGCATTCGACAGTCGTGTTGCCGATGTCCAAGAACGTGAAGAATTACGTCATGGAGCCACTCGGGTCACATCGCTTCGAGAAAGTCGACATAGAGGAATAAGAGTTGGTGCTTGGCCGCATAAAAGCCGGTTACGAAAGCAGATGATCGAACCCCCACTGCGATGGAACATGCTGCCCGCTGTCGTGCCGCATGTTCCATCTGCATTGGGACGTCCCGAGAAAGACTAGAGCATGTCTCCCGAAAGCGGGAACCGGTGTCGGGATAAAGACATCTGTAAAAACAAACAGATAGAGCATTTCCAACGGTTCAATCAAAACGGGAAATGCTCTAGGTTGACATCAACTCTACCGACAGCGCTAGCGCTACAGGGACATTGCCGGGAAGGTTGCGGACCCCGCAAACGGATCGCACTTGCCCGGCGCGATCCTTGAAGATATCGACCAGCAGTTCCGATGCAGCATCGAGAACCTGCGGATGATTTGTGAAGTCTTCGGTACACGCAACATAACCATCCAGAGCAACAATCTGGCTAATCCGGTCAAGGCCGCCAAGATGCGCATTGAGTTGGGCCAATGCGTTGATGACGCAAATGCGTGCAGGAGCTTGTCCGCTTTCAATTGTCAGGTCCCGCCCGAGAAGGCCGGTATGGATTGGCTTGCCGTCGATATTCGGTCCCTGCATTGATATGTAGGTCATACATGCGGTCTGGATAACCGGCTTGTATGCTCCCAGGGGACGAGGTGGCGTCGGCATAGCGATGCCAAGCTCGAGCAGGCGTTGGATTGTACCATCTGTATTGACCATGTTAGTTGGTCTCCCACGGACGCAGGACGATGCTACTCCGCGTCAGATTGTTGGCGATGCGCGTATGGGCTTCCACCGTCTCAGACAGGTGGCAGAACGCTGTCAATTATGGGTTTGATTCTGCCGTTCCTGATGGCGGGGAGCCACGCTGCAAAATCTTCAATATCGCCGACAAGTGTGCCGCGCAGTTGCTTTTGGGTGAAGAAGAAATCGCGGATGTCGAACGAGACCGCTGTTCCCGCCATGAAGCCCATTGCCACAATGATACCAAGCGGTTTAACTGCCTGGATCGTTCGCTCCAGTATATCACCACCCAGACTGTCGATTGCTACATCCACGCTGCGGCCGTTCGTCCATTGGCTGATTGCCTCCACGAAATCCCGTTCATTCGTATTGATCACGAATTCAACTCCGAGGTCCGTGGCCAATTTTGCGGATTCCTCGTCCAGGACCGTCACCGCGACCTTGGCTCCAAGTGCTCGAGCAACCTGAATGCCCATGATGCCGGTGCTCGAAGCACCTGCATGGATAAGAACCCGATCGTTTTTCTTGACTTCGCCTACGATCTGAACAGAACGGATCGCGATAGCAAGGCTACCGGCAATGCAGCTATATGCTCAGCTGGCAGACCGGTTGTATCGCGCAGCAGCCAGCGCTCTGGTACGAGGATATACTGAGCGTGGTTCCCGAGATATGGATGCCCGGGATTGAGTAGCTGGCTGCCGCAGTGACGGGCCTGATGTCAGCTTCTGTTGGGTTGATCGAATATCCCGGCATGGCGAGTGGACAGTAAGGTGTTCAACGTGGTGCCACCCAAAGTTGAGTATTCACTGACCGCATTGGGTGAAACCTTCGTGGAGCCATTTAGAACGCTCTATAGCTGGGCTCAAGAGAATGCGTCGGCTCTCGATCGGCTTGAAGATAACCAGCGCAAAAGCGGTGTTTCGGCTGAAGTGTAACACGCGTACACGACATGGGTTTATAACATCTGTTGTTGCTATGCCCGTGTGAGGCAAGAAGTTGTGAGAATGACCTGCCACGGAACTTTCATCTCGCGTCACATCTTCGACGACATTAAGCACGCGAAATCTTCTTCCGCAGACGAACTGACAGGCCTTCCTCACGGTTTAGCCGGTAGATGCGGCTAACGTCGGACAGCTCTTCCTCCTGCCCAGGCAGGACAAACAGTCGCCGGTAGCCGAAACGTCATCGCGCGTTGGCCGAGTCACGCAGTCTTGTCCGCAGTTCGGCCTCCGACTGCCGGCGTGACTGATACAGCATCATCTTCCGGTCCGCCGATATGATCTGGCAGGCCCGCAGCTTCGCTTGGAGACTTCCATGCTACCGTATTTGGCCTTCCAGTTGTAAAAGGTCGCTTTTGAAAGTACGTAATTACGGCACTGGTCAGCTGCCTTCGCCTTTCCATTCGTGGGCGATAGGCGGCAAGAAATCCGTTGAACGCAATAAGTTGCGCGCAGAAATCTGACTGCAATCTTTTGATTGATGGTGTGCGTCTGTTCAGAACGAGCAGTGCACGTACTTTAATCACGTCAAAGGATGCAACATCCTCCTTAACTGGATCGGTCTGTGAACCAGACTGGCCTTGGTCGCGATCAAAGATGCCGCCTGTCACGTTATACTGTAGCTAATCTTTGTCGTCGGTTATCTTGCAGATGCGTGGAAGTTAGTTGGAGGCTCCGCCGTTGGGTATGATCGCTTCAGAATTGCAGCGTGCGATCAGACGACAAATCGGATGGCACGCTGAATATCGAAGAAATCATCAGCTTTGAAACGGAGTGTACGGGGCGCCGGATGTTCGATACCGGGGTACCAACTGCCACGATAGGCTTCTATCGGATTGGTGTATTCGACGATAAGCTCGAATGTCTTTGCCAGCTTAGGAAGACATTCGGACAGGTCGCGCGACAACGCCTGTTCAACGCCTTCACGAATTGCTTTGACAGCGCCCTGCGGCGACAAAGAGGAGGTCGCAGGCCCATGCCCTTCGCTTGTGGCGACGGTGAGAATGTCCGGCACGAGCCCGCGTGCTTCGCTGCACATCCCGGCATCGCCCGAAAGAAACGCCGAAGGTACACCATAGCGCGCGGCGCAAAAGGCGTTCAGTGTATATTCAGACGCAACTTCACCATTGATTAACATTCGTGAAACCGTGCCTGTCAACGTGTGAGCCAGTGGATTGGTATCGGTGCCAGCTTTGTTGTGATAACCGGTATAAAGTGCTGCGCTGAAACTACGGTCAATACCGAACATCATGGCGTCAGGATGTCCGCTCCAACCACGTACGATGCGAACATAGTCGGGAAGTTTCGAGAGGATCAGATTACGCGCGGTAGAGTGCGCATCTTTCACCACAATCTCCTTCGCACCTGCAGCACGCGCACCCTCGCAGGCGGCCACCAGCTCGTCGGTCATGTATTCGCGAAACTCTTCGTAGTCGGCATGACCCTTTCGCGCCTCGTCCCAGTTGGTGATGCCAGCCGTACCTTCAATATCCGCGCTTATGAATATTTTCATGACCTTCGATCCTTATCTCACTTGCATTTGAGCGCCCAAAGGTGCCGTTAATAGGAAGAAAACTACTGTGTTGGGCCGGATTTTCCGTCAGGCGGCTTTCTCGGCTTGCCGACGTTCCAGAAACATAGGTCCGACCCGGATACCTGTTCGCCCGGCTTCGTCAGTTGCGCCCAGTTCCAGTATCTCTTCTTCATAAAGCAACCCGCGCATGCGGAACCGGTTACCGTCGACAGGTTCGCAAGTATGCGTGCAGAAATACTCGATCAGGCATTTGAGTTGGCCGTGGCTATAAGTCAGGTATGTGATGTTAAAGTCTGGCCCGTATCTGCCCAGATGAGAGGCTATTTCCGTTGGAACTTGCTCTGCAGGAAGGCTATCGGCTTTCAGCCACTCCTGACCTTTCCAATCGAGTTTGCCGGGTTCGGGAAACGAGACATCCATATGAGGATAATCTGCTCCACGACCGTAGATGCGACCATCAATGACAAAATGGTTCTCGGACTTCGGACGAATTTGCAGAGGCACACCCTCTCCCATGAGATAGAGTTTGCCTGCCTTTTCCTTTACCTCGACAACTTCACCGCTTTCAACCTGACGATAAAGGCCTGGAAGGGTGGCAAACTGCTCGTCAGTTATAGCGGGGGGCACCTGGACGCCGTGCGGGCGCTTGCCCATACCATTTTCCGACAATGCAATACGCAAACCATCGCCAGCTAGGCGCGAAGCGATCTGATTGGCAAAATCCAGGGTAGCGAAGATAAGAACACCAAATCCAGCACGTGGGAGCAGCGTCATCTGGGATGCATAACCATAGACCGCTCCACCATGTCCAACGGAAGTCCAGCCATCCATATCTCCAACACCAAAACATAGCCCGTAGCCGTTCTGAGTTCGGTCGTGACCAGTTGGCCGCTTTCCTATCGGCGTCCACATCTCCCGCAGCGAAGCAGGGCCGATAACGGAATGACCATCCGGCGCAAAGCCGCCGCGGAGAAGACATCGTGCATAGTTTGCCATGTCATGGTTGGTCGAGAAAATGTTTCCAGCAGGAGAACCGCCAAGACTGAATACAGGCGCAGGACTATCCCCGTCGATGGTCCACATGTCTGCGGGCGCCAGACGCTCGCGGATACCGTCTGCCATACCCGAGGAGGTGTCATACATACCGAGAGGCTTGAGGATATTGTCAGTTATATAGTCTGCATAGCTCTTGCGTGTTACCTTCTCGATGACCAGTCCAACAACCGCGATCCCGGCATTGGAATAATGCATTGTTCCAGCACTGGGATCCTGCTTGAGTGTTGAGGTTGCAAGCTCGGCCACTGTATCTGCAAGCGGAGGGCGATGGGCGTCAAGATAATGGCCGCTTTTGGGTTCCCGGACGATACCAGCCGTATGGCTCATCAACTTGCGAAGGCTGACATGAGAACCGAAAGGCCCGCTTTCACGCCCGACGAACGGATTGATGGGCTGGAAACCTGGAAGATATTCTGAAACATCGACATCGAGGTCTAAAAGTCCCTTCTCGACCAATTGCATAATCGCGACCGAAGTGAAGGTTTTGGTAATCGAACCGATACGGAAACATGTCCGTGCATTCATCTCGAAATGACGATCTGGATGCTGAATATGTCCTTCCGCCAGCAATCCGTCGCGATCAACAAGTGCATAGGAAATTGAAGGTATAGTCTTGTCTTCCACCTCATGGCGGATAAGGCTTTCGAAGAGTTCAATTGATTGATTTGAAAGCTTGGACACAACAATACTCCCGAGGTTCAGCTTGAGTGGCGAGGATCAAGAACATCGCGCAGCGCGTCGCCGACAAGGTTCCATGACAAAACGAAGAGAAAGATCGCAGCGCCGGGAAAGACCAGCGTATACCAGTATTGGAAAGGGTTTCCGGGCTGGCCAACAATCCAGTTTCGCGAATAGGCGATGAATTGCCCCCAATCCGCATAGCCTTCTTCAGTGCCGACACCGAGGAAGCTGAGCGCAGAGGCCGAAAGTACCATTGAACCGGTCGCCATGGTGGCGAGAACCAGAACCGGGAAAAAGGCGTTAGGCAGAATGTGCAACGCAATAAGACGAATATCTCCAGCACCATAGCTGCGGGCGGCGTGAACATAATCCATCTCACGAATACGCAGGATTTCGCTGCGGATGACGCGGGCGTACCCCATCCAGCCAAAAGTTGTCAGCGCAATCGTAATCGGACCGATGCCCTTTCCAAGAAGTGCGGTTAGCACCATGGCTGCAATCAGGAATGGAACGGCCATGAATACGTCGACAATGCGCATCAGAACCTCGTCGACTGTGCCACCATAATAGGCGGCGAGAGAACCGATCAACGTTCCGATCAGCACGGAGATAGCGACAACGCCGAGGCCGATCTTAAAGGCCGTACGGGTGCCCCATATGACTGCATAATAGATGTCATACTGACCTTCCGTGGTCCCGAAGATCGCTTCTGCGGAGGGCGGTTGCGGTGTCGCCAGAAAGCCGGCTCGCGGCGTGTCATAGACCGACATCTGGAATTCCTGCGGCGGCGCCAGTACCGGCGCAAATATTGCCACCAGCACAAAGGCCAGCAAAATCAGGACTCCAATGAGAGAAATAGGGTTGCGCAGCAGATATCGCAGCAATTTCATCGCGTCTTCACCCTTGGATCGAGTAACGGATAAATCAGGTCAACGATCAGGTTCATCAGTACAAGCACGATCGCAAAATAGAGGCTGAAGCCGAGGATTGCCGGAAAGTCCAGATTGGCCGCGGACTTGGCAGCGAACTGTCCGAGCCCTGCATAATCGAAGATGGTTTCTGTGATGACGACACCACCCATCATCGTCGCAAGCTCCATGCCGGCAATTGTGGTAACGGGTAGAAGCGCATTGCGACGGGCGTGTCGCAGTTCCACAACGCGTTTGGGCATGCCTTTGGCTCGTGCCGTACGCACATAGTCCTGACGCAGGGTCTCAAGCATCGAGGTTCGCATCACACGTGTCATGCTGGCGAGATTGACATAGGTCAACGTAATGACAGGGGCGGCAAGGTGACGAAGGGAATCCCAAAGTATCTGAAAATTGCCATTGAGGATCGCATCAATTGTATTGGCGCCGGTATATCTGATGAAATCGGAGGACATGACCGTGGCCTGCGCCCACTGGCTGAGCCTCCCCGGTGGAAACCAGTCAAGCGCGGAATAAAAGATCAGAAGCATCAATAGGCCGAAGACATAGACCGGAAACGACCACCCCAGAATGGTGAATATCCGGATGAGGTGATCCGGCCATTTGTTGAGATAAATGCCCGCACGAGAACCCAAATAGATCGCGAGCAGAAAACTTGGAATGAAGGCCAGCAGAACCAGCTCCAGTGTTGCAGGCAACAGCGACGTCAGTGCATGGGATACAGGTTGACGTGCAGTCTCGGACCAACCGAGATTGCCGGTCAAGATATTACCGATCCATCTGCCGTATTGAACGTGGAAGGGGTCGTTAAGCCCGTATTGTTCGATCATGCGCCGGATGCTCTCCTGTCCCCCTTTGAGAAAGTCAGGCGAAGGAGCGTAAGCCGCCAGCCGTTGTGTTGGCGATAGCGACATCTGCAGCGCGAAGAGCATCAATGACAAGGCAAAAAGGACGACGGGAAGCGTCAGCAACCGCCTCAAAGCGTAATTCAGCACACCAGAATCCGTTTCGCTTGGAGTTGGGGAAAAGAGCCGGGCGATCGTAGCGCCCGGCACGTTTCAGCGAGGCTCAGTCAGCCTTGGTCACCGGGTAGAAATCCCAAGCGCCGTAAAGGATCATATTATGTACATAACCATCGATATTACCGCGGGTAACGATGTAGCCGAAATCCTCCCAAAGGAATTGGGTGGTTGCATAGTCGTGAGACATCGTCTGCAGTTTTGCGTAGATTGGTTCGCGAACGGCAGGGTCAGAGGAAGCCCAGGCCACGTCCAGCAGGGGTTTGAATTTTTCAGCCATCAACCCACGATACCCGTCGCCGAGCATGCCACCGACGAGCCCGGTCGGTGAAAGATAATAGGTTGCGGCACCGAGCGGACCACCTGGGTCGGAATAGTCTGGGCCCCAGCCCATATAGGTCAGCGGAGACGCTGGCTTTTCGCGATTATTGAGCTTGTCCGAAATCGATGCCCAAGGCAGCGACTGGATTTTCATCTTGAACTTGGGATTGATGCGCTGCAAACCCTGCTGCAGTGCAGACAATGCGGCTGTACCCTGCGGCGTGCCTTCCTGCACATAGGCCGTGAAGGTAAAGCCTGTTTCCCAGAGCTTGCCGCCGAAAGCCTTCTTGAAATGTTCTGCGGCCTTCTTCGGATCGTAGCTATAGATCGGAGAATCGTCACGATAACCCATGATGCCGCGCACGGTCGGGCCACGCGACTGGACGGTCTTGTTCAGAAGAACCTGTTTGATAAGCGCATCATAGTTCTGCGCATAGTTGAAGCCCTTGCGCACATCAATGTCGGCGAAGAAATCGGGTGGGATGCCGTTTCCATCGAGCTTGCCGCTGCCGAGTGCAGGGTTGTCGGCGTCATCGAGAGGCCATGCAAAATAAAGTCCGCGACTGAAAACCTTGGGTAGTCCGTCAACAACCTTGACACCCTCGGTCTTGCTGAGTTCATCGAGAAATTCGACCGGAGCCGTGACAAAATCGGCGTCCCCTGAGAGGAGCTGCAGGCGCCGTGTCGTCCATTCCGGCACCGTGCGCATGACAACGCGCTCCAGCTTTGCTGGTCCCATGAAGTAATTGTCGAACCGCTTGAGTGTGATGCGGCGATCGGTACGATCCCATTCTTCAAGCATGAAAGGACCGGTCCCATTTTCCTGAGCAAATAGCGGGTCGTCACCGAGCTCGGGGCGATAGTACTTTATCCATGTATCCCCGTTGCCGTCCCATCCGCCAACGGAAGCGACCCATTCCTTGTCAACGATGGAAGCACCGAAAGGAAGAGCCAGAACACCGAGTGTAGCCGGGAAAGATTTGGGAAGCTTCAGGACAACATTGTCCCCTTCGACAGTGATCTGCGATGCAAGCTGGTCATAGACCTTGCGCAGAGCTTCAGGATTGGCGTCTTTGATATCCTTGACATTTGCTTCGGTCTCGACCCACTTCGTGACGTCTGGATATTTTCCGGCCGTTACCACTTCGGTAATGGCATTCGCCATCCACGATTGCCCCATGAGAATGGCCCGCAACAGCGAGTAGCGCACGTCTTCGGGTGTGATCTGGCCGTATCCCGGTTCTATCTTTGCTTTCTGATCACCCGCCAATCCGTCGTAGTTCTGCCAGGTTATCTTACCGTCGCTACCCTTGATCCCGACCTTGTGAGCGTGGACGTCCTTGCGGATGGGGAACGTATAGCTGATCGATCCATCAGTGCCTTGTTTTATAAGGCCATTTTCCAGCGTCGGCACTTCGCTGGAAAGGGCGGGCACAAATTCCGAAATCTGCGAACCGTTATAATTGAGCAGGCGACTATAGACATTCAGTACGCCGTAGGAACTCGGTGTATTCGCGATATAGGCTGGATCAAAGGACTGAATATCATCAGTCCAGAGAAAGACAAATGTTCCGGGGTTCTTGGTCTGCGCGACAGCAGGTGCTACCGCCAGGCCAAGGCCACAGGAAAGGGCCAGAGCCAAAGCACGTTTCATGGATATGTTCCCCTATTTGGTCTTGCAGTCTTCTTTTGAATTTAAGCTAGGAGCACACTTGCATTGGTGTCCAATGCGTAGTTAGAATGAATTATGCAAATAACGCATGAGGTCGTTATGGAGCTAGCGTGGCTCGAGGACTTCCTGGAAATTGTTGCGACGCGGAATTTCTCCACGGCCGCTGCATCGCGAAATATTTCGCAACCAGCATTCAGCCGGCGTATCAGGTCGTTAGAGTCATGGGTTGGTGCGGATCTTCTTGATCGAAGTACCTATCCGGTGCATTTGACAAGTGCTGGCAACATGTTCGTACCCCGCTGTCAGGAACTCGTGAGAGACATGTACCGTCTTCGCACCGATTGCCACAACGTGGCGGGGGCTAATTCACAGCTTCTTACATTCGCTGCGCTTCACACATTAGCGATCTACTTTTTCCCAAACTGGATCAGCCGTTCCGAACTGCCGAGTTCACCTGTTCGCTGCAGTATGCATACGGGCGATTTTCTCGAATGTATTGAACATCTGTCTTCTGGAAAATGTAACTTCGCGATTACTTATGATCACCCCGATGGGCCACCAGTTCTAGAAGCGGGGCCATTCGAATCCCTGCAGATTGGAAAAGATCGTCTGATCCTCGTCTCGGGAACTGATCCATCAGGTAAACCTCTTTACGATCTGGACGTAGCTGAGGGTGACAGAATTCCCTACCTTTCCTATTCATGGAACGACGGATATCTGGGAAAACTCATCTCTCTCATCCAGTCACGCTGGCGACGTCCGCTCAACCTGAGCACGGTGTATCAATCTTCGCTCGCGGAGGGCCTCAAGCAAATGGCGATCGCCGGCCAGGGTATCGCGTGGTTGCCCCAAATATGCGTGCAGAAGTCGATCAGCCAGAACGAACTGGTTCAAATCGGCGGGCAACAAATGTCGTTGGAGATAGAAATTCGGATCTTCCGACGTGCAGGCGCGAAAGACAGGGATGCAGAAGCGTTCTGGAAATATCTCGCAGAAAACCAAAGCCGCGCGCGCAGCCTTATCGATCCCGTCCTTAAGCTACGCTGAAACCGTCCATGCGAAAACAGAGAGGGTAATGCAAAGTTTGCATAACCTTCTTTGGAGGCAGTCCTTTGCCGGGTTTTTTGATTGGGGAGGCTTAGTTGACAGCCTCCCGACCACTTTAATGCTCCTGTTAAAAGCCACCTGTTATCAAGACAGTATGTTGACACAGGCTTGGTCCAAAGCATTAGATAACCCCAAAATGCGAGCCAATCGCAAGGGGAACCAGTTTGACCAGGATATCGACAAGTAGTTTAACCCTTACCGATAACATCATCCTGTCCGTTGAAAACCTCGAAGTGTGCTTCGCGCCAAAAGCTGCAAATCCGGTGCATGCCGTGCGCAAAGTATCGTTTCAGATCGGACATGGAGAAACCCTTGCGCTGGTGGGAGAATCCGGCTCGGGGAAATCCGTGACGGCAATGACGGTGATGCGCCTGACAGAATTTGATGGTGCCAGGATTACTGGTGGCCGGATACTGATGCGGCTGAAGGACGGCTCAATTGCTGATCTGGTGAAACTTTCCGAAAGGCGTGTCGAGGCGCTACGCGGCTTTGAACTCTCAATCGTTTTTCAGGACCCGATGTCGAGCCTGAACCCCGTTTTCACCGTCGGGGACCAGATTGCGGAAGCAGTCATCCGGCACCAGAAAAAGACACCGCATGATGCAAGGCAGATAGCGCTGAATGTCCTCAAACTTGTCCGCGTACCCGATGCCGAGCGTCGGCTGGACCAGTATCCGCATCAACTTTCGGGCGGTATGCGCCAACGTGTGATGATTGCCATGGCTCTGGCGTGCCGACCATCATTGATGATCCTCGACGAGCCCACAACAGCACTGGACGTCACTATCCAGGCACAAATACTGGATCTCGTGCGGGCGCTACAACGCGAAATCGGTATGGCGGTACTGTTCATCACCCACGACATGGGCGTTGTTGCAGAAATCGCGGACCGCGTGTGCGTGATGCTCAAGGGGGAGATAGTCGAGACTGGACCTGTCAACGAGATATTTAACAATCCGCAGCATCGGTATACAAAAGCATTGATCTCCGCTGTTCCTCGGCTTGGCAGCATGGCAGATAAGGATAAGCCTGAAAAGTTTCCTCTTCTTGTTTACGAGCACGATGCGGTTTTGGCGGAGGTGGCGCGATGAATGACGCTGCCAAGCAAAATATTGCCAAAACTCCGCTTGTCGAAGTTCGCAATCTGGTTACCCGTTTTGACCTAAAGGGCGGTCTTATGGGACGCATTACTGGCCGTGTCCATGCGGTCGAGAATGTTTCTTTTGATATCTTCCCTGGCGAAACCTTGGCGTTGGTGGGTGAATCAGGTTGCGGCAAGTCCACGGTCGCTCGAAGCATCATGCAACTGGACAAACCCCAATCCGGTTCGATCCGTTATGATGGAACTGAACTCATCGGCGCATCCAAAACGACTCTCACACGATTTCGCCGCGAAGCGCAGATGGTATTTCAGGATCCGTTCTCATCACTCAATCCGCGTATGACGATAGCGCAGGCTTTGATGGATCCCATGCGTGTCCATCGTGCGGGACGAACGACACAGCTACGGAAACGGGCTGTTGATCTGCTCGCCAAGGTCAACCTCCCGGCTGACCATCTTGAACGCTATCCGCACGCCTTTTCAGGGGGGCAGCGCCAGCGCATCTGCATTGCCCGTGCTCTTGCGCTCGATCCACGCCTCATGATCGCGGACGAAGCCGTTGCTTCGCTGGACGTGACAATTCAGGCGCAGGTTATCAATCTGCTGATGGACCTTCAACGGGATATCGGCATCGCAATCCTGTTTATCAGCCACGATATGGCCGTCGTTGAACGCATCGCCCATCGTGTTGCAGTCATGTATCTGGGCGAGATCGTGGAGATTGGAGATCGTCGTTCGGTCTTTAACAATCCTCAGCATCCCTATACCAAAAAGCTGCTTTCGACCGTTCCTGTTGCCGATCCTGCACGGCGTTCAATTGGTCGCGAACCGATGTCGGATGAGATACCGAGTGCAGTAAGGGCACCGGATTTCGTGCCGGTCCATCTTCCTATGAACCAGATCAGTCCAACGCACTACGTACGTCAGTCTTGAACCTATGTTTGTCGGCGCAACTATCATGATAGCCGCCCCACATAGCTCACAATGGAAAACACCTTCAGAATCTGCTGATCTAACAAGCTTGGGTGGTATGGCCCGACCCGAAGCTGCTGGATTTTAACTGGCCGCGTAAGTCGCTGAGCAAGGCGCTTCAGTCTCAACATGCGTTAACACGCTAACGGATTGCTCTTTAAGGCCGGCCATTTCGTATTCAAAAAATTCATATCAGTTTTGAATAACGCCATACTCATTTGGGATTTTACATTTGCATCTACCTACCGCATGGTTTCAATAAAATGTTGGGGGAAGGTAGTTGCGAGCCAGGCTTCACGATATGTGCCTCCGCAAGTCGGGGAATAGAACAGACTATTATGTATCCTCGAAGAGATACGGGAGTTTCTCAAGTTTTTACATGTCAACTCATCATAAAGCATTCTTTGAATGCAGTGCACCTTGTCCGCCGCGATAAAAGTAAAGAACGAAAAACCGCATCATGATGATTTAGAAATACTTTTGGGTAGTATAAAATTTATTATCCAATCAGATGGGGTGCCTTCTAGAAAACTTCATCATAGAGCCTGAAAAAGCAAAAGACGACCGAATATTCGGATTGAACGTATAAAAGGGGATAGAATGCTTACAAAAGCCAAGTTGCTATTGGCCACCGGATTGGTGAATTTGACTTTGATGTCACCAGCGCTCGCCGATCAGATACTACGTTTGGCGAATTCTGACGATCCTCGGACGATAGACGTCCAGATGACGACAAATGACTATACAATTCCGTTGAATGTATATGACCGGCTGGTGGAAGCAGAAACGGTAGCTCCCGGTCAGTCGAAAATCGTTCCATCCTTGGCCGAAAGCTGGGAAATCTCTGAGGATGGCAAAACCTATACTTTGCATTTGCGCAAAGGCGTTATGTTCCATAATGGCGAAGAACTGACCGCCGACGATGTCGTGTTCACCTATGACCGCATGCTGAACCCAGCGACTAAAGCGTTGAATACCGATATTCTGGACTTCGTCGAAGGGGCGAAAGAACGTCTTGATGGCTCAGCGCAGACAGTCTCAGGCTTGCAGGCTGTCGACAAATATACAGTCAAGATTGTTCTGGTCCAACCTTATTCGGCCTTCATCGCATTGCTCGCCAGTCCACAGGCATCGATCTATAATCGCAAATTTACCGAGCCGCTCGGTGACAAGTATGGCCTGTCGCCTGAGACCGTTAACGGTACGGGTCCGTTCATTTTGAAAGAGTATAATCTGAACGACAGTCAGATGATGGAAGCTAATGAGAATTATTTCAAAGGGCGTTCCAAGTTGGATGGCGTTCTCATCCGCGTTGTTCCCGATGCGGAAACCATGCGTATGCTATTCGAATCTGGCGAGATAGACGTGTTCGATACGGATTCCGCTATTACGCAAGTTCCATATTTTATGAAGAGCGAAAAGTGGAAGGACCAGATCAGAAAGGGTCCGATCGCTGGTTTGGACTATTACAACATCAACCAGAAGATTAAGCCCTTTGATGATGTTCGGGTGAGAAAAGCTTTCCAGATGGGTATCAACCGTCAGGAAATACTTGACAAGATGTTCTATGGTGAAGGACAGCTCGAGAACGGCGTTCTTCCAAGCGGGGTCACCTGCTACAAGCCCGCTACGCCGATTGAATACAACCCCAAAAAGGCCAAGGAACTGCTGGCCGAAGCCGGTTACCCGGACGGTGTCGATATTGCCTTTTCTCAGGTCAGCAGCTGGTCGTCTAAGTGGGTCGACCTGAACCAGCTCGTTCAGGCACAGTTGAAAGAAGCTGGTTTCAACACCGAAATCAAAGTTGTCGATGAATCGGCCTACTTCGCCATGCGTAAAGGCGGCACCATCAACAATTATTCCCAGGTCTGGTCGGCCGATTTCAACGATCCTGACAACTTCTTCTACACCTTCTTTAGCAAGACAGGCACTTCGGTGCGTGGTTTCAACAATGAAGATCAGGAAGTTTTCGACGGTATCGAAAAAGCCCGTAGCATGACCAATCCCGACGAGCGGTGCGAACTGTATGCCAAGCTCGCCGAGCGTATTGTCCAGACGGATGCTGCGTGGGTTCCTATGTATAGTCTCAACCACTTGTTTGTCGTACAGCCGCGCGTGAAGAATTTCGTGGTTCCGTGGAACGGATGGACAAGCATGAGCTACTATAAAATGGAAGTTGAAGATTAATTATGCTGACCGGGGAGTGATGCGTACTCCCCGGTCAGACTTCCAGTCTTCCAACTCCATTTCAGCAGGAATTCGATGGGCTAAATCCAGCTCGTTAATTCGTGTCAGCCGAAGATAACGTCCTTTGCGACATTGTCTTAGCCATACAGATGAAAGCCTCCACGCAATGCTGACCTTTTTGATTAAGCGTATTGCGGTTTCCATTCCGGTCTTGATCGGTGTGACCGTACTGCTCTTCATCATGATGAATATCATTCCAGGCGACCCAATTGCCTTGTTGATGAAAGAGCATGCCAGCGCTGAAGTTATCGAGCGCGTACGAGCTCAGATGCATCTTGATGATCCACTGATCACCCGTTACTTCCGATTTCTGTTCGCGGCAGTTCAAGGCGACTTGGGTGTTTCCATAAAACTCAATCGTGATGTCACGACCCTGATCCTTCAGGCTTTTCCCAACACGCTGTATCTGGCGGCCTGTGCGGCCCTCGTGTCATGGCTGATTGGCATTCCAGTTGGCATCCTGTCAGCCGTCAAGCGCGATTCAGCGCTCGATCATTTTTTCATGGGTTTCTCGTTACTGGGGGTTTCGATGCCGGTTTTCTGGTCGGCGCTCCTGCTGCAGTATATTTTTGCCATGCAGTTGAAATGGCTTCCGGTATCGGGCTTCTACGGCTTTAAATATGTCATTCTGCCAGCGATTGTGCTGGGCTGGAGTTCGGCGGGCGTTATCGCGCGTTTGACGCGGTCAAGCCTGCTGGAAGTCATGCGCAACGACTATGTGAGAACTGCACGCGCGAAGGGCCTGCGCGAGATTTTTGTCATCCTCCGTCACGCTGTTAAGAATGCTCTTATTCCTGTTGTGACGATTATGGCAATTCAGGTTGCCGGCCTTTTGTCGGGTGCAGTTATCACGGAAGCGATTTTCGGTATTCCCGGTATTGGCCGCATATCTGTCAATGCAATTCAGGCGCGCGACATGCCTCTACTTCAGGGTTCGGTTCTGTTTGCTACTGTTCTGGTGCTGATCGGCAATCTGGTTGCGGATATCCTTTATTCTGTCCTTGACCCCCGTATTCGCCATCAGATGAAGGGAGGGTCAAAATGACCGAACTTGCTCAGGCAAACGACGCCTATGTCGAAGAAACGGAGAGCGCCAGCTTTCTGCGCGATACGGTTCGTATATTTCGTCGCAATAAAATGGCAATGACCGGCTTGATTATTGTCGTCGTTCTGGTGCTGACGGCAGTACTTGCACCCTATATCAGTCCGCATGATCCATATCGCGTTGATATGAATGAGCAATTCCTGTCGCCATCGCTCACACACTGGCTTGGCACCGATAATTTCGGACGGGACGTCTTAACACGCATACTTTACGGTGCGCGAATTTCACTTGTGGTCGGCATCGTTCCGAGCTTCATATCGCTGATAATCGGCGCCATTATGGGCATCGTCAGCGGTTATTATGGCGGACGGATCGATTTTACGATCATGCGTCTTGCCGACATGATGATCGCCTTTCCGTCGCTATTGCTTGCAATGGTGGTGATGTACACACTAGGCGCGAATTTGTTCAACATTTTCATAGCCCTCAGCCTGGTCGGCTGGGCCAGTGTAGCCCGAGTTGTGCGCTCACAGACGTTGGCGTTGAAGGAAAAGGAGTTCATCGAGGCTGCTCGCGCCAATGGATCGAAGAAGACAACGATTATGTTCCGACATCTTTTTCCCAATGTCGTGCCGACGCTGATAGTCCTGTTCTCGCTTAGTATTCCTGAAGCGATCATGTGGGAATCCAGTCTCAGCTTCCTTGGCGTTGGTGTGCAGCCGCCCGAGGCAAGTTGGGGCCTGCTCGTTGCCAAGGGCAAGGAATATCTCTTTGCTGCTCCTCTCGTTGCCATCATGCCTGGTGTGGCAATTCTGATCACGGTGTTGGCGTTCAACTTTATCGGCGATGGGATGCGTGACGCTCTCGATCCTTACATGAAAGATTAAGGCGGCTGATATGACCGATCAAAGGCCTCTATTGAGAGTGCGCAACCTGCGTACTGAATTCAAGTCACATCGTGGAACTGTCCGCATCCTCGACAATGTGTCTTTTGATGTTGGACATGGCCGAATTGTCGGCTTGGTTGGAGAGTCCGGCTCTGGCAAAAGTATGACGGCATTGTCCCTGATGGGGCTGGTTCCGTCGCCTCCCGCGACTGTTACCGCTGACAGTATCATGCTGGATGGTGTCGAACTGACGACCCTCACCAAGGATCAACTGCGCGCGAAGCGCGGGCGTGATATGTCGATGGTATTTCAAGAACCGATGACATCGTTCAACCCGGTCAAAACCATGGCGCAGCAGGTAGGGGAACCCCTGCAGATTCACGGCAAGTTTTCTAAGCGGGACGTTCGCGATAAAGTTCGGCAAATGTTTGAGATGGTGGGCATTCCGGAAGCCAAAGCCCGCCTCGACGCCTACCCCCACGAATTGTCGGGCGGCTTACGCCAGCGGGCAATGATTGCCATGGGATTGATCTGTGAACCCAAATTGCTGATTGCCGATGAGCCGACAACGGCGTTGGACGTCACGACGCAAGCACAGATACTGCGTCTCATCATGGAACTGCGTGACCGTGTCGGCACCGCAATCATCATGATCACCCATGATCTCGGTATCATTGCCGAAATGTGCGACGAAGTGAATGTAATGTATGCCGGTCAGATCATCGAGCAGGCAAATGTATACAATGTTTTCGACCGTGCGTCCCATCCTTATACCCGTGGCCTGCTGGCCTCGATACCGAAGGCCAACGAGAAGCCGGACGGTACGCGTCTGAAGAGCATTAGCGGTATGGTGCCTAATCTGGCCAAACTTCCTGGTGGTTGCCGCTTCAATCCCCGTTGCAGTGATGCCATGTCCGTTTGCAGTGTTAAGGCGCCTGATCTGACCCTATTGGAAAATGGGCACAAGGCACGCTGCTGGTTGCATGACAAAGCAGGAGCCTCTCTATGAACAAGGTTCTCATTTCCACCGAAAAACTGAGCAAGCACTTCCGGCTCGGCAAGGGATTGTTCTCGTTTGACGAGAAAGTGGTTCGGGCAGTCGATGATGTATCGCTGGAAATCTATGAGCGTGAGACCTTCGCATTGGTCGGGGAGTCGGGTTGCGGCAAGTCTACTCTTGGGCGCATCATATTGCGGCTTCTGGAGCGCAGCAGTGGTTCGGTAAGCTTTAAAGGCCAGGATATATACGCGCTCGATGAAACACGAATGCGCGAACTGCGCAAACAAATCCAGATTGTGTTTCAGGATCCTTACGCATCGTTGAACCCGCGAATGCGGGTGAAGGATATTCTAGCCGAGCCATTGCGCGCGCACAATTTCGGCACCAGTCAGCAAATTGAGACCCGCTGTAAAGAGCTTCTCAATATGGTCGGCCTGCGCCCGCATCTGATCAATCACTATCCACATCAGTTCAGCGGGGGGCAGCGCCAACGCATCGGTATCGCACGCGCGCTGGCGAACAATCCGGAATTTATTGTCTGCGATGAAGCCGTTTCTGCTCTGGATGTCTCCATTCAGGCTCAGGTTCTCAATCTCCTGCGAGACTTGCAAGAACAATTACAGCTTACATACCTCTTTATTACCCACGACCTGAGTGTCGTACGACAATTTGCTGACCGTGTCGGCGTCATGTTTCTTGGACGTCTGGTGGAAGTGGGTACAACGGAAGAAATCTTCAACAATCCGCAGCACCCTTATACGCAATTCCTCATTTCCGCTGTGCCTCGTGCCGATCCGCACCAGCGCAACAGGGCCCGTCCGCTTTTGAAGGGCGAGATACCCAGCCCCATGAACCTACCTAAGGGCTGTCGTTTCAATACACGATGCCCTTGCGCACAGGACATTTGCCGGACTGAAGAACCAGTACTTTCCGGCGGCATCGGTCTTCATCATGCCGCCTGCCATTTTCCAGGCGTTAAGCTCGGCGAAGCGCAAGTGGAAGCTTGAAGCAAGCTTCAAGACTGCCCAATATTTTGCACTTCGCCACAGCTTTACTGGCCCATGTGAAAAACACGATCGAGCTGCGATAGGCTTGGAACGGATTAGATACCTATGACCTGCATATCCGATGAAACTCTTGTGGATCGCCTGCTAACGTTTTTGTGTGAACAAAGCGAGCCGCTTAGTATTCCTGGTATTGGACTGGCTATCGTCCGCCAGGGAAAGGTTCTCTATACAGGCGGCATCGGCGTTCTGGAGGCCGGCACTGACCGCAGGGTCACAGCGGATAGTCTGTTTGCTGTCGCATCCTGTTCAAAGGCTTTTACGACCACTTTATGCGCGATCCTGGCGGAGCAAGGAAAGTTGGACTGGGACCGGCCAATCCGGGAGATATGGCCGAAATTTGCATTTGGTCCTCGGGCTATTTCCGAACAGGTAACGCTACGGGACCTGTGTTCCAATCGTACCGGCATTGGCCAGGCAACCGCCGTAGAATACGGCTCTGTCCTGTCGTTTGACGAAGTGGTCAACGGTGCTGGGGACGTTCCAACGATTGCACCATTTCGCGATCGATATTCCTATTCAAATCTCCATTTCACTGTCGCCGCTGAAGTATGCAACCGGGTGAATGATAGGACATTTGCCGAAGCGTCAGCGGCATATATTTTTGAGCCGCTCAAGATGACCACGGCGTCTGCTGATCGGCCCGATCTGGAAACCGATCCGCGTTTCGCCCGACCGCATGTGCGCAACGGCGATGCAATGCTACCTGTTGCCTTGGACAAGCTTTCTAACCTCATTGGCGCAGGGTCCGTGTCACAAAGTCCCAATGATGCGGCGCAATGGTTGTTGTTCAATCTGAACGCCCATCCAAATGGTGCCACGGTCTTACCAGTGGCCAAGCTGGCAGAACTAAAGCGAATTCATTCCCGAACCACATCGGAAAACACCTTCCTTGGCTATGGCCTTGGTTGGCGCATAGGCAACGGTAACGATTTGACGATTGTGGATCACACGGGCGCTATCGGAGGTGTACTTTCCCTCACTCGCCTGGTGCCCGATACGGGGTTCGGAATTTTTATTTCTATCAATGCGAGTGGCACAGAGATTGAGGATTTCCGCAATGCTGTTGCCAATCTTGCAGTGGCGCTCGATCGCGGCGAGGCAGATGCTGTCACGGCTCTTTATGAACAAGCAGTTTGTTCATTAACCGAGAAGCAATCACAATATCGCAAGTCCATTTGGCGAAATAAGAAGCAGGCTCCTATTGATGCTCCCATTGCCGGTGTTTTCGACGGTGGAGCGATGGGTACTTTGCGGATCGAAGCCCGCGACGGTTGCTTGACGACTTCGCTCGAGCTTTTGCCGGACTATCAATATTGCCTCATGGAAGCCGATAATGATGGTACATACCCTTTGCGTTCGCTGGAAGCACCTGAACGCTGGTGGGGTAAAGATGATAAGGTCGCTTTACTTGTGCTGTCTGAAGACGGCGATACGATAACTTGGCAAAATATGTGGTTTGGTGAGTGTAGGTTTCACCGCAAGAGCATTTCCACGGTTCCGGTTTAATCGGAACTACTCCAGCCGATTTCCATAACACTCGATAATGTTTGCGGCCGGAAAACTGGTTCATTTCAGACCGATTGACTGAACAATTCATCTGGCATTGAACTGCAGATCACAGTTCGGGATGAAGGCGTATGCCCGGCCGTATTTTTTGGTACGGTAGTTCAGATGGATCGGCCGTGTTAAATCCTGCGCTCTTTATCACAATAATTCGTTCGGCGATCAACTGGAAATCTGCCCTGAAGTGTACCGAGCTTTTAAGGCCTATGATTGCAACTCTTTTCGGATCAATGCCGAGATGAAAGAAAATGGCCTGTGTGCCTGCTTGTGACCGCCTGCTGGCCACGATTACGGAAACGCTGGTACCCGATATTCGGAGCAGTGCCGTCAGACCAATGTCAATTGCACTGCCAGCATAGAATTCACCAGTCCCATTGAATTTTCCATCTCCGAGAGCAAGGACTTCGAATTCTGCTTTGAGTGGCGTAACGCCATCCGGCCCTGAACGACCGCCAATTTTCATCTCGAACCGGGCACCAGTCCCTTCTTGGTGTGCGGCCTCTGCCGCTTGAGGATCAAAAACGAAAGCGACGATTGCATCTTCCGCCCCTTGCTCCAAGAGCTGGCGGATCAAACCTGTACTGTCCCCTGTACCACCGGCGCCAGGATTGTCTTGTGTATCGACGAGAATTATCGGCTTTGTTGTCGAACGCGCCAGTTCCAGCGCCAAACTGACACCCTCATTCTCGTTGAATACGCGGTCTCTGGCATAGTCTATTTCGGCCTTCAGGATGCTATCCGCAAGCGATTGCATATGCCGGTCAAGATTGGGATGTGCTTCCATGCTGTATCCAATGATGGCAGGACCGCAATCGAAGGTATCGGAGGGAGGAAACCCAGGTGCAAAACTGAGATGCAAATCATGCTCGCGCTCGATTTGCTCCAATCGGCTATAGATCGAAGATGTCGGCTCAGCCAATGTACATTGAGATGGAATGGGAATGAGGTATGGCGTTTGAACCAGCGCTTTGGAAAAACGCGTACCGCTCCTGCACATGTTGAACAAAATCTGCGCTGTTCGCCGTCCTGTCTCCGTCATGTCAACGTGAGGATATGTTCGGTAGGCGGACATAAAATCACTATGGGCTACCATTCCCGGACTGATATTGGCATGAAGGTCGAGGCTGCAGGCGACAAGGACCTCCGGCCCTACGGCCTCGCGGATACGGCGCAAGAAATCACCTTCTCCATCTCCTATGCCTTCGACGACCATTGCTCCATGAAGATCCAATAATATCCCGTCGAACGGCCCTTTCGATGAAATCGCATCGAGAAAGAGGGTCACCACCCGTTCATATGCCAGCCGCTCAACAGTTCCACCCGGCTCGGCCTGACACCAGATGAGTGGTTGGAATTCAACGTTCTGTGAAATTGCCTCGTCTATCATGCCTGCAATAGGCAGATTACGTCCCCTCATGACTTCGAGGATAGCGCCTCCCAATGTCAGAGGTGGCCACCCCCCGGGCGTGTTGAACTCGGCCCAACCTGTTGTATCAGGCGCGAAAGTATTGGTCTCGTGCTGAAAGCCACCTATTCCAATTTTCATATCAGATACAGGTTCCTATGAAATGCAGGTCATGAGACGTCTGGGTGCCTATCACGCTGGATTGGTCGCATTATGGCCCGGTAACATGTGAGAGCGGTTTCCAGTTCATCGATTACGCTGATGGAAAGGCCTCGTTTGGCTTCAAAACCAAACCCACGCACAGGAAAACGGATTGGATGACTTACTCGCGGAGACTATATCTTCAAGAACAAAACTTGAAAAATATCATTTGATGATAGTTTCATTCAAACGGGATATGTTTTCCTGTGACTTGTTCAATCGATCCGTGGGGCACACAGATTTCGCGCGGTAAGTGTATCAACGATGGAATTCGTCGTGTTGACGATGGTCTCGATGAAACGCTCTCCAAGTTGGCTTCTACGTAGAGGGTCTGGCTGCCATATATTCAGGTAGTAAGGGATTGGCTGGGCGAGCGGCCGGAGAACGACTCCTGCGCTTTCGAAGGCCAGCGCACTTAATGGATTAATGATAGAGACCCCAATTCCGGCGGCAACCATTGTGCCGATCGAAGTTGCCGTCGTTGTCTCGACAACCAGATTACGCGCAATCCCTGCTGTGTCGAATTGTGCGTCGATTTGGCGGCGATAGGAATCTTCTTCGGAATAATAGATGAGTTCGTGACGATCGAAGTGAGCCATCTCAAGTACATCGTGCTGCGCCAGAATATGATTGCACGGCATAATGCACAGCAAATCCCCTGCGTAGAGATTGATGATCGAATTCGTATTGCCTGCAACGTTACCTTCAACGACTCCCAGATCAAAAAACTTGCTGAGCAGATCACGCGTTAATGCGGTTTCTTCCAGCGAGTGGATCTTGAGAGAAGCATCGGGATAGATGCTGCGAAAGTTGCGAACGACCTGCGGCATCAGCGCGTGGGCGAATGCCGGTAGGCACGCCACTGTCACGCGTTGGAGCCGTTCGCCACGAATGGCGCGTGCTGTCCTGGCAATCTCTGCGAGGCTGACAAATGAGCGTTGCACAATGACATTGAGCGCTACCGCCTGCGGCGTCATCTCCAGACGGCGTTTTTCGCGTTGGAAAAGCGTAAAGCCAAGATCAGCTTCGAGCGACTTGAGCTCACGGCTGATAGTGGGTTGAGACGAATTCAATTGTTTTGCTGTCTCAGTAACATTGAGGGTTTGCATCAACGACTGAAATATTTCCAACTGCCGGTGCGTCAGTTGCACGATACCCTCCACCACGATTCTAAGAACATATCATAAATGACTATTCTTATGATTAATAGGAATTTGACGGCATGTTATGCTCTGCTAGCCTTACTAAAAATTGGGGGAGACTTAGCGACCGCGAAACAGCCCCACGGTGGTCGAGAAGACGACAGTTCGTTCTTCCCATGCATAGAAAGAGTGAAGCAAATACAATGACGTCGTTCCGGCTCGCCAATCCACGGTCAGACGAAGGGAAGCAATACTTCATCAAATGTAACGGGCTCGGCAATGACTTCGTCGTCATTGATGGTCGCAGCACCCCCTTTCGGAAATCCGCGGATTATATCAAGTGGGTCTGCAACCGCCACGTCGGTATCGGCGGCGATCAGTTACTGGTTTTCGAAGCACCTGCTTCGCCTGAAGCCTCCATTCGTCTTCGCATCTACAATATCGATGGACAAGAAGCGGAAACCTGCCTGAACGCTACCCGTTGCGCAGCCTGGTTGATCATGGAAGAGACAGGGCGAGACGAAGCCGTCATCGAGACACTCGGTGGGTCGATCCGGGCAAACCGGGCCGGCGATCACAAGGTTAGCCTGAATATTGGTAACGCCAAATGGGATTGGGCCGAAATTCCTCTGGCCGGCTCGATCGAATCTGCAGGCGATCAATTGGATAGTGGACCGCTGAATAGTCCAATCGCTGTCAATATAGGGAATCCTCACCTCGTTTATTTTGTTCAAGACTTGGATGGGCTCGATATCGTCGCACTCGCTGATCCTGTGCAGAAAAGTGGCTATCTCCCCGAACAGGCAAATATCGGCGTGGCTGAAGTTACCGGCCCGGATTCGATCAGACTCGTTGTCTATGAACGTCCAGGCATTCTCACCCAGGCCTGTGGCAGCGGCGCTTGTGCCGCCGTGCTGGCCGCAAGACGGGCCGGTCTCATGTCCAGCGACAGGGTTACAGTCGGGACGCCCGGTGGTCAGCTTGAGGTCGAAATTTTTGACGGCGAGACTTTCAAGCTGACAGGCCCGGTCGACATAACCTTCGACGGATACATCGCATCCAACGTCCACCGGTGAAGGCGAACGATAAGTGCCGTTGAACTCGGTCACTCTCTCTGACCGTATCTGATATTCCATCTGAAAGTGATAAAATGAAGAGCGAATTCTCCCCAGACACGTTGTGCGAGCTGGCTGACAAATATGCGACACCGTTATGGGTCTATAATGCCGATGTAATTCGACGGCAGATCGAACGTCTCGCTCCTTTCGATATTATCCGGTTTGCGCAGAAGGCATGTTGCAACGTCAATATTCTGTCGCTCATGCGGGAGGCCGGCGTGCATGTCGATGCCGTGTCTCACGGGGAAATCAGACGAGCGCAACAGGCAGGGTTTTCAGCAGCGGCTACGGGCGCCGGCGCGGCGGGAATTGTTTTTACCGCCGATCTTTTTGACCGTGATACCCTCGATTATGTTGTGCAGGAGAAGATTGAGGTTAACGCAGGTTCTTTGGACATGCTCCGACAATTGGGCGAAAGATCGTCTGGTCATCGCGTGTGGCTTCGTATCAATCCCGGCTTCGGGCATGGTCACAGCAAGAAGACCAATACCGGTGGAGAAAACAGCAAACACGGCATCTGGCATGAACAACTGACCCAGGCGATTGCCCTGATAAAGCAATATCGTCTCCATCTGGTCGGATTCCATCTGCATATCGGTTCGGGCGTCGACTATCGTCACCTTGAGCGCGTCTGCCAGGCCATGACTGATATCATTTCATCGGTGGACCACGATTTTGAGGCCATATCCGCCGGTGGTGGTCTTTCGGTGCCCTACAAGGAAGGGGACCAGAACATCGACGTGGCTCACTATTTCAGTCTCTGGGATCAGACCCGCCAGCATGCGGAGAAAAAGCTCGGCCATCCGGTGCGTCTTGAGATTGAGCCCGGTCGCTTTCTGGTCGCACAGTCGGCAGTTCTGGTGGCGGAAGTGCGCGCAAACAAACAGATGGGCGGCAATCATTTCACACTGGTCGACGCGGGATTCAATGATCTGATGCGTCCGGCTCTCTATGGCAGTTATCACCATATTTCCGTTTTGACGGCGGATGGTAAGCCCCAGGAGACTGAAACATCGCGCCCGACTGTTATTGCAGGCCCCCTGTGTGAATCAGGCGACGTTTTTACACAACAACAAGACGGCACCGTGGAAATGAGAAAATTGCCGCCAGCTTTAGTCGGTGACTATCTGGTGTTTCACGACGCAGGTGCTTATGGAGCCTCCATGTCCTCCAATTATAACAGCCGAACACATGCTGCCGAGTATCTATTGGATGGCCCTGCGTCCCGCTTGATCCGGACACGCCAGAAAATAACTGAGCTTTACCAGGGAGAATGCCTGAATTCGCCATCTTGACCGCCGGGTTGACGTCATTCAACTTCAGACACAGCGAAGATTCATCGGCGGCCTGCTGGCACCAAGATGCTCTCTTCTCATCGACGCCTCAGTAGCGGAAAGCCTCGTCCAATGTCCGACCGACTATTCAGCCAGAAATACCACCTCGGTCATTTTCCGACGCCCTTGGAGCCAATGAGAAGATTTTCTCATTATCTTGGGGGCCCCGAAATATGGATCAAACGCGATGATTGTACGGGGCTTGCAGGTGGCGGAAATAAAACCAGAAAGCTGGAGTATCTGATTTCCGATGCCCTCCGCACAGGTGCGGATACATTGATTACAACAGGTGCTTTGCAATCCAATCATGCCAGACAAACGGCAGCGGCGGCGGCAAAAGTTGGCCTGAACTGTCTTTTGTTGCTGGAGGATGCGGTTCCTTTTCGAGCGCCATACTATCACGATATGGGCAATCTCCTGTTGGATGACCTGTTGAGCGCACAAGTTCAACGCCTTCCACGCGGCAGCGATTTGACGAAGGCAGCTCTTGAGGCTGCCGCTATCTTAAGAAAGGCCGGTAAACGCCCCTACACTATTCCGCTGGGTGGGTCTAACGGGTTAGGTGCCCTGGCATATGTCGATGGTGTCGGAGAGCTTACTGAGCAAGCAAAGGCTCTGGCTATAGAGTTTGATTATGTTGTCGTTGCAAGTGGAAGTGGGGGAACCCATGCTGGAATTCTGGCTGGTGCAGCGTATTTCAAACAACCATGGCGAACTTTGGGAGTAAGTGTCTCCAGTCAACCACCGGAACAAAGGCATAAAATTGAAGCAATTTTATCTGATCTGGAGAATTATTTGCCCGATCGGAGCACGGATCTAAGCGTCGATGTTGATGCTGGCCAGATCGGATCCGGGTACGGCCAGCCTACACGACAAGCTGTTGCAGCCATACGTTTGGTCGCTGAAACTGAAGCAATCCTGCTTGATCCTGTATATACCGGCAAGGCGATGGCCGGGTTGATGGATTTCGTGCAAACACAAAAGTTAAACATGGGAAAACGCATACTGTTCTGGCACACGGGGGGGCAGGCGTTCTGTCGGCTTATACGTCCGACCTCGTTCGATCATAACCATGGTAGATGGTTCTGGTATTAACGATTGCCGGTTCTTTCATGCGATAAAAAATTTGCGCGACTTCATTCTCGATAACAAGATAACATGGTGCTGAAATTGAATAATCAAGCTAAAAGCAGAAACACCAAACCCGTTATCGCAGTAATAATGGGGGAAAACACCAGCGCTGGTGGTGATCGATACGATATCTCGAAACACTATTTTGCAGCCATACACCGGGCTGGCGGCGTTCCATACGGGATACCCTATCTGACAGATATAGTGGATCGGGTCATTGAGGAGTTCGATGGCTTTTTGAGCATCGGAGCACGAATAAAGTTTCCAGATGACTGGTATGTTGAAGGGGATAGGTCTGTCTTTCCGCTCTCCGATCGTCTCGATGTGGAAGTAGCCCTGATGAAGGGATTTCTTGCTCGCGACAAGCCTGTACTGGGTATCTGTAATGGGATGCAGATGCTGGGTTGTCTAAATGGTTGTCGCATGGTTTCGGATGTGCATGCCGCCCTGCCCAATGCAATCAATCACGACCAAGTCGATCTTCTGCATGAAGTGACTGTTTCGGCTGGAACGAGAATGGCTGGAATATTGCAGCTAGACAAATTCAATGTGAATACGTTTCATCGCGAAGCACTTGTCGATATTTCCGAGAAGGTGATTGTCTCCGCTTGCGGATCGGATGGTGTAGTAGAAGCAATAGAAATTCCATCCCAATCATTTGCGATGGGCGTACAATGGCATCCTGAATTATTCGGCACTGCAGAGCACCCCGGCACCCTATTATTTGACGCATTTATAAGCGCTGCTGCCCGGCATGCTTGAGACAAGGCAGGCCATGGAGATGATCTACGAACCAGCTAGAGTTTTTCTCTTTCATATTGGATCGTATCCACAAGAGATGTAGAAATTTTGGGCTTCTTGAATCTCGACCATTTCGATGAGCTGTCCGATCCTGTCCCACGAGCCAAACACTGAAGGCTCAGCTGCTTTGCGCAAGAGCGCTTTCAATTTCGAGAAGCCATTTCGATGGCGTTGAAGTCCTGACGATATGACCACAGGAACATCACTCGCGCGCCAGCCACCTTCGATCATCTCGCGGGCTACTGATCGTGATCACTTGAACGGAAAGCGCATCGCGTAATTCGGACAAGGGGTCGTGGCGGTGTTTGTCAAGCTAGAGCATGTCTCCTGAAAGTGGGAACCGGTTTCGGGATAAAGACATGCGTAAAAACAAACAGTTAGAGCATTTCTAATGATTCAATCAAAACAGGAAATGCTCTAAGTCATAATCAGATCAGCGTGGGCTTCCGTCTTTTGGGAGTTGCGGTTACCACCATGCGGACCGGGCCGCGCGTCACCACGTGCAATTGCAGATTTCCCCAACAGATGATGGTTTGAATCTGACTGCGGCTGATCTGCAAAGCCTCAAAGATTCATACAGGTAGGCTATCTGGCTCATACCTCCCGTTCGCTTAGACAGGGAAAAGCCATAAACCTACGCCTTGGCGAGGACATGCATCCAAATTGATCTTGATGTGACATCGCATCAGTTCTCTCAAGTGAGAACTGAGTCAGCATCGTTCAGAGAAATCAACGGGTCCTGAGTCTAGTATGAATTTTGGGCTCCAATACTGTTTGGGGGGATGTGGACTAAAACTTGGCCCCCCAGGAGGTAGTTCATGTATTCCCATGCAGATAGAATTCGCGCCGTCGAGTTGTATATCCTGCTCGGCAAGCGGGTTAAGGCGACGATCCGCCAATTGGGTTACCCCACAAAGAATGCGCTGAGAAACTGGTATCGCGAATACCAGCAGCATCAAGACCTGCGTGTTGGTTGTGTGGCTCGCGCACCG